>JAABUV010001650.1_pt1 | contig 31956 bp, 40 predicted proteins | sample 5559971 | NCBI WGS metagenome assembly JAABUV01 (sample SAMN10711881, study PRJNA513362) | rock metagenome | isolation source: Antarctica rocks | place: Antarctica: Victoria Land, Knobhead nord | collected 2015-12-19
GCTGCAAGCTACGGTACTTCAGCCAAAGCTTGGAGCCTCAAGCAAAATCCTACCGACCTGGCCGGCGGACGCGCAGGACGTGCAGGCGCGCGGGCGCCGGCCGGTCACACCCCCGGCGCGCGGCGCAGCACGCAGGCGCCCGGCGGCGACTGGCCATGCCGCCGCACGGCGCCCGCGGCGTCCCGTGCGCCGCCGCGCCCGCGGCGCGCGGCACTGCGGCGGACGCCGGCGACGCCGGCGTGCCGGAGGCGTACGTGGCGCTTGCGCACCGCATAGCGGACGCCGCTGCCGAGGTCACGCGCCGCTACTTCAGGTGCGCACCCGCTGGGCCAAGCTGGGGGGCCAACCTGAGCATGCGCTGCCTTTCCACCCCATCAGGCAATGCTGCCCTCTGCTCAGCAGCCGGCCGAGAGTGCCCTGGGTCGAGCTACAGCACACCTGCGTGTTTGCCACGGCCGAGGCCCAGAGAGTCTACCTCGCCGGCGTGCGGATCAAAGGCTGGCACCGGCCGACCCCTGGGAGACGCCTTGGTGTGCGCGGGGGCAGCGCAGGGCGCCCCTGGCGGTTGAGGCCAAGGCGGATGCGAGCCCCGTGACCGAGGCTGACCGCCAGGCGCGCCGGCCGCCCCAAGGACGCGCCGCGGCCCGCGTGCTGCCAGTGTACAAAGGGCACCCCCCGCAAAGCTCCCTGCTCCCGCAGCGCTCCGAGGCAGGCGGCCTGGGGGCGAGCGCACAGCAGAGCCAGCGGCGCCGAGCAGCTGCCGCCGCTCACAGCGAGTCGCTGCAGGCAGAACCTGTGTTCAGTGTGTGGTACATGCACTGTGCACAAAGGCAACTGAATCGCCGGCCATGCAAGGCGGCACGCGCCAGGATGGCCATGCGTGGCTCGCACCAGGGGCAGCGGATGGGGGTTCAGTGCGGGCGCCCGGCACGTTCCGCGGCCGCTGCCGACCGCAACGCACCTGCGCAGGCGGGGTTGGCACCAGCTGATGCTGCGCAGACGGGGGCTGCGCTTCCCCTGTCCTGCGCAGGCCGAAGCGACGCCAATCCTGTGCTGCGCGCGTGGAGGCCGCCCACAATTCCCGCTGTCAAGCCCTGTCCTGCACAGGCACAGGCGGCCCCACAGGAGCCTGTCTTGGCGCAGGCCGAGGCTGCTATGCGCGCGCTGGTGGCGGAGGCGTACCCAGAGCATGGCGTGTTCGGCGAGGAGGGCGGCATGGCGCCCGGCGCGGGCGGCGGCGCCGCAAGCGAGTATCTCTGGATCTTTGACCCTATCGACGGCACCAAGAGCTTCATCACCGGCGCGCGCCGCATCCTACCCTACCTTACCCTATCCTAAGCCCATGCCCCAGCGCGCGCCGCGCCCTGCGCGCCCCGTCGACGGCTCGGCGGGGCCGCTGCTGGCGCGCGTGTGGCCGAGCACAGGGTTGCACAGGCCGCAGGATGCAGCCAGTGCTCTGCCGCGCGTACCAAAGCCCTTGCCTCGATGCGCCCAAGGTGGTCCCTGGCACCTTTGTGAGCAAGTAACAGCATGCATGATGGGTGGGGATGGGCTGCATGAGTATTGGAAGCTTGCTGGGGTGCCCCAACAGGGCCGGCGCTACTGCTCATGCCGCAGGCAAGCCCAGGCTCGGCATGGTGGTTGCGCTGCTGCAGCCTGGGGGGGGGGGGCACTCTACGGTGCTGCGTCAGGCCTGCGACTTGCGGGGACGGGAGTTGCAAGAGTGCGAGCGTGCGTGCCCTGGCAGGCAAGCCCCTTTGGTGGCTGGCAGCGCTGCTGCGGCGCGGCGAGCCGGTACTGAGCCCGACCCTAAGCAGGGGCCCTTGCTCAAGTGTGTACGCTCCGCAGCGCGCACTGCAGACATGGTGGTGCGCTGAGTGGGGAATCTTCGAGGCGCGAGCCCTGCTAGGCTTTTTCGAGTGGTCAGCGCGCCCTGGTTGAGTGGTCAGCGCCGCAGGCAAGCCCGTGTTCGGCGAGCTGATTGAGTGAGTGGTCAGCGCCGCAGGCAAGCCCGTGTTTGGCACGCTGGTGGCGCTGCTGCGCGCCGGCGAGCCCGTGCTGGGCCTCATCGACCAGCCCATCACGCGCGAGCGCTGGCTGGGCGTGGCCGGACGCGGCACCACGCTCAACGGCGCGCGCGTGGCCGCGCGCGCGTGCGGCGGCCTGGGCGCCGCGTACCTGTACGCGACCACGCCGCACATGTTCGCCGGCGCGTCCGCGGACGCGTTTGCGCGCGTGCGCGACCAGGTGCGGGAAGGCTGCGACTACTATGCGTACGGGTTGCTGGCGGCGGGTCTAGCCAGACCCGGCTTACGCCCATCTGCACCCAAATGTAAACCCCTTATAGGGCATGACCAGAGCGCCCGGCGCGCGCAGGTGCGCTGCCCGCTGTACGGCTGCGACTGCTACGCGTACGGGCTGCTGGCGGCGGGGCACGTGGACCTAGTGGTGGAGGCCGACATGAAGCCCTACGACTACCTGCCGCTCGTACCGGTCGTGGCCGGCGCCGGCGGCCGCATGACCGACTGGCAGGCGCGCCCCGCGCGCCGCGCGCCCCCGGCGGCCATGCCCGCTGGCGGCGGCCCGCTGCGAGCTGCTGCACAGTGGGCACGCGCTCTGCAACACGGCCCACGTCGTCCACGACGCGGTTGACGCCGTCCGTGTCGAGCGCGCGGCGGCGCTGCCGCAGCAGTTCGCGGCGGGCGGCGTCGACAGCGCCGTGCACGGCGTGCGCCGTGTCGCGGAGCGCGCGGGACAGCCTCCCCCGCGTCAGCAAGCAGCATGTCGCGGGTGTCACGCCCCAGCCGCTGCGGCAACCGCCAGTTCACACCCTTTGTGGGCTCCTGTGTCGGGCAGGCCCCCAGCGCCGCGCACACCAGCCTGCTCGCAGCATCCACGCTCCTGTGCAGACGCGGGTGGCCGCGCGGATGCAGTTCCTTTGGCGGGGGCCGGTGCGCCTTATGCCCGGCCGAGTGGCTGACCGCGAGCACGGCTGCGATGTCGGCGAGGCATGCTGTCTGCGAGGCTGCGGTCCTGCAGGCAAGCAGACAGGGAGGCGCCTGCGCGCTGCGCGCAGGGCGGCGCGCTCCGGTGGCCGCGGACGCCGAGCGGGGAGTACGTGCCCGCGGACCAGCTGCCCGGCGAGGTGGTGGCGGCCGGGGACGCGGGCGTTCACGCAGAGGCGCTGCGCGCCCTGGCGTGGGGCGGCGCGCGAGGCTGAGCCCGGGGTGAGAGTGACCGCGCTGTCACGGCGTGTCGATTGAAAGCCGCGCGCAGCTGCCTCAGGAGAGCGCAGATGAGGTGAGGGGCAAGTTTTTAGCATGCACACCGACTCACAATGTCCTGCTTGCTCAGTGCTGCTCTGGGGTGCCAGCTTGAGGGCGAGGTTGTGCAACCCCGGCCGTGCTGGCTGCCGACGGAATTTGCAAGTTACACCTTTCCTCCAACGCCTCCTACGCAAGCTAAGCAGCATTGCAGCAGTCCGTGCATGACCCGTGTCAAAGAGTTCATAGCGACCCGTGTCAAAGAGTTCATAGCTATTGTGCAGGGGCAAAAGAAGATTGGGAGCAACCCGAACAGTGCACAGCCTGCTCATGTCGGGGCGCAACAGCGTCTAGAGTCGGCATATGAACAAGGGCGGCGGGGCTGCTGCAAAGCGTCATGAAAGCGCTACCTGTGTCTGCCCCGCGGGTAGCTTGTGACGGCATGCCTACTAGCTAGCAAGACCCCGCAGACCAGACCCAGATGAGTGTACACGGTGGGGGCCAATTAAATGCCTAACGCAGGCAGCTGCTCATGTCTGGCAGCGCGTTTGGACAGCACCCTGTGTGTTCCGTGGCGGGGTGGCGGGGCCGCGGTCACCGCGCGCCCTGCGACCCAGCAACCAAATCATTTCATGGCCCCATGCCGGCCCAGCGCCGCGCAGGGCCCTGGGTCGGCATGGCCGGCCGCGCAGCTCCGCGCTTGCAGAGCTCGCAGAGTTCGAACCGAGGACCCCCTTTGTTGAGCCCGTGTTTTTTTGGGCCAGCCCGGCCCGGCGCAGCGCGCGCGCGCGGAGAGCTTGCAGAGTTCTAGCCGAGCCCCCCACTGCCGAGCCCCTTTCTATTACCCCGCCCGGCCCGGCGCGGCGCATGCGCGCGCGGCGCGCGCCAGCGCCGGCGGCGGCCGGCCTACGACACGCTGGCGACGTCGGTGACGTTGGCGCCCAGCTGGATAGGCGCGGCGTAGTTGCCGTACGGGCAGCTGGGCAGCGTCGAATAAAACGTGTTGTTGCTGAAGTCCACGCCCACGCTGTTCTCCACAAACATCAGCGCGCCCTTGGGGATGAAGCCGAACGTGGTGCCGGAGATGGGCGCGCTGCACAGCGCGTTCACCACCGTGTTGCCCGTCACGGCCACGCCGGTCGTGGACGTGACGAGCACGGGCGTGTAGGCCGCGTTGAGGATGGTGTTGTTGCTGATCTCGATCGTGTGGTGGTTGGGCCAGGGGCCCGGCGCATAGTTGCCGTTCTGGATGAAGTAGACCAGGATGCCGCCGATCTGCGAGTCGATCGTGTTGCTGCGGATGGTGACCTCGTGCGAGAAGTCGGCCTCCGCGACGTTGTAGATCTCCGAGGTTATCTGCCGGCCGGCGGCGCGCATAAGTAAAGAGGGGTTAGGGTATGGCACCCTATCCTATAACCTGACCCTAAGCGCGGGCGCGGGCGAGTCCGGCGCGCCGCACGGCGCGGCTGGGCTGGCGCGCGCTGCGGCGCCGGCGCATGCTGAGGCGCCTGGCCCGCGCAGGGCGCTTGCATGGCGCGGCTGCAGCAGACCTGGCCGCCAAGGCTGCCCCGGCGCGGCAGGCGTTGCCGGCCGTGATGATAGTGTCACGCCCATGTCAGACATGCCATGCACTCGTGCGCTGGTTGACAAGGGTCCGGTGTGCCGCCGCAGCAGGCAGTGCCGGACAGGAAGGCCCGGTGTTGTGACAGGCTCCGGAAGGGGCGCCGGTTGCAGCGGAGACGGGCACGCCTGGCAGGCGCGGCGCGCGCACCAGGGCACCAGCAAAGTGGTTGTAGGTGAAGTGGTGGGGTTTGTAAAAGTAGGGTAGGATTTTGCGGCAAGCGCACCAGGACGCCGGCAAAGTGGTTGTACGTGAAGCGGTTGTTCTCCACCATGCCCTGGCTGCCCTTCAGGATCGTGCCGCGGCCGCGGTTGTTGCTCACGGTGTTGCCGCGCAGCACGTAGCCGTTGCCGGTCATGTTGCGGTCGGCGACGATGCAGTCAAAGCCCAGGTCCGTCGCCCACAGCGGCGGGAGCTCCTGCGCGGCGCGCGCCCCCCGGTCAGCGGCCGCGCCCGCGAGCTCAGGCCTGCACGCCAGACCCTGTCACATGCCCGGCCTGCCTCTGCGCCTCTGGTTCTCGGGCCGCGCCATCGTGGAGCGCCCGCAGGCGCCCAGCGGCCCGGCGTCAGCTGGGCTCTGCCGCCATTCCTGCAGGCTGACCGCCTAACGACAGCGCCAGCGCAGCGACCTCTGCATGGGGATAGGGTAATGGTACAGGGATTTAGCGCGCCCCGCCTGTGATGCTGCGCAGCCTGCTCCTTGGTGCTGGGCAGCCTGGCGCGTGGCCGCACAGCCGCTCCGCGAGCTCTCGAGCTCCGCCGTGCGGAGAGCGGGAGCCGGGAGGGCGGGGCGCAGCGGGGCCCGCGCTGTATAGGGTAGGGTGTGGGGCTTTACCTGCACGGTAATCTCGACGAAGGTGGACCCGTCGATCTGGGACGCCAGCGTCTGGCTCATGCTCGGCACGCCCGGCGGCCGGCGCACCTGCGGCCGCAAGCCCCGGCCTTAAGAGCGTTGCTACCACGGATTGGAGAGAGGGAAAGACCGGTGTGACAGGTTGGGGTCAGGGCTGTTGTCAGGGCTGGACAGGCACGCTGAGCCAGGCTCCGCTGCGCCCAGCCGACAGGGGCCACGCAGATTACGCACCTGTGGTTGGAACAAGGGCTGAAAAGCCCGTGCCACAGCAGCCCACCACAAGCTCCACCACTTGCACACACGCAACTGCGCGCAGGCCTCTGGTGCGCAACAGCAACGCGATGAGGCTGAGACGGGGTGGTGCACACTGCCTGTCGGATGCGCTGGGGTGCGCGCCGACATGGAGGCCGGCAGGGGGGGCTGTGCGCAAGCCCTTGCTACTCAAGGCCCCGCAACCCATCCCACCGAGCCCTGGAACAGCTCGCGCAGGGCCTGGGCCCCGCGGCCTGGGCCGCGCACCGCGCGCATGGTCTTAAGGATCGCGACGCCCAGCGGCCGCGTGCTGGGGTCGTACGCCGCGATCCTGTCACCGGGCATCAGCCTGCCGCCGCGCGTGAGCGCGCGTCAGCGCACCGCTCCTCGGCGCGACCGCCGCGCCTGAGCCTGACCCCATGTCTACCCTCCGAGCGAGGCTGCCGACACGCCTGCATGCAGCACAGAAGCTGCGCAGCTCTGCGACCGGCAGCGCCTCGCTGTCCCTGGCCGCTGCAACGGGAATGCCTACGATCGCCCTCTGCGCTATTCTGTCACGGCCGCCTAAGGCACTTAGGGAACCAACTGCCAGCTCGTGAGGTCGCGCGCAGGGCCTGGCGCCCGCGCACGGCGCTGCAGCAGGGACAGGCTCGCAGGCCCATGGGCGGCCCCCGCCCCCCTCCCGCCGCACCCCAGCCGCGCCCGAACGCCCGCGCGCATGCAGGCGGCATGGCGGCGCTGACCACGCTGCGCTCGGGGTGCAAACCCTAGCATGACCCTAGCCCAGCAGGCCAGGCGGGCGGGGCGCCCGCGGCCGCGCACATGACCGTGTTCTGCATCACGATCGTGACCACGCCGCGCGCGACATCCACCGCCGCGACCAAGAAGTAGGTGCCGTGCACGGCGATGCCGTCGTCGCCCATGTTGTGCAGTTTGTTGTTAAGCACCTGTGCGCGCCGCGCGCGCGCGCGTGACCCTCGCGCACCCCACCGAGCATTGCATGAGCGCCGTTTCGAGCATCATGTGAGCATCGATGTAAGCAAGGCGGCCAGGCACCTCCGGCCCCACGCGCGCCACCGTGCAGCCTGTAAGCGGGCGCTGGGGGAGCGGTGCGCAAGCGGCCGAGCAGACGCCTTCCAGGCGTGGCGTGGCGTCTGGCAACCCCACAACGAGCGGGCCGAGCGGCTGGGGAGGCCGCGACCCGCGTATCGACCCTCAGGGGTGTACAATCAGCACCCTGGGGCCCCACGCATGAACCCTCAGAGTGCACGGCCAGCACCTGGGGCCCCATGCGCGCGCTGGCGGAGTGGATGCCGTCCGCGTTGGACGACAGCAGCGCCGGCTGCGACCCGTCGCCAATCTTGCCGGGGAAGGGCGACACCACATTGCTGCGCGCGTGCACGCTCATTTGCCTTTTTTGTGCAGCACAAAAGGTGTACTGCGCAAAGTAACATCATTGAGGCCACATGTGCCCTCCACAGCAGGCGTCCGGCAGGCAAACCAATGCAAACCACATCCGCCCATAAATCATCAGGCGACATAACAGCCACTGAATTGCCGTATCAAACATATGCCACGACATCCGCTGCAAGTGCGCCTGGAGGCACCGACGGCACCCATGCTGCCGGGCGCGCGGCGACCTCGACCAGCGCGCGCCGAAAGGCGCAAGCACGGGGTCGCCCGCGCGGCGCTGGGCGGCCCGGGCCGCGCCTGTCAAACGTCGTGTTGAACGACTGCGAGTCGAAGAAGCAGAAGGTGCCGGCCATGTGCTGGCGCAGGCTGCGCAGCACCACGTTGCGGCTCGTGATGACCGACACGGCGTTGGTCGTCATCTTGTTCCCGCGCTCCTGCGGCCGCCGGCGCACACGTCTTGGGGCAGGCGGGTTTGGGCAGGCCTCTTGCGGCGCGCAAGGCCGGGTCGGCGAGCTCTGGCATGCCCTAATAGGGTTTACAAGGGTTGGGAACCTACAGCAGCACGCGCCGCGCGCCACTGGGCCCGGCGGCGCACCGCGATCAGGTCGCCGACGGCCACGTTGGGCACGATGTACGCGAGCGAGAACTGGTACGTGGCCGGGCCGTTCTGGAGCAGCCGCCGGCCGCCGCCGTAGGGCGCCGGGATCACCGAGCCGATGAGCGGGTAGATGTCGGTGACGTTGGGCAGGATCCGGCGCGTGGTCGGGTCGAACGCGATGAAGACCAGCTGCCGGTTGGCGAGCAGGAAGTCGTCCGTGGGGTAGCCGTTGTGCACCTGCGCGGGCGTCAGGGTTAGGGTAGTTACCACGCCTGGCCTGGACGGGGCGCGCGCGGGGCGTGGCGGCCGGGCCCATGCGCTGCCCGCCAGCCGCTGCAGCCCGTGCAGGCTGCACGGCGGTGCTGCTGCTGCCGGCCCAGCGCGCGTGAGCCAGCCTGCCGCCCAGCTCAGCAATGCGCCTGAGGGTGCGGCGACCACGGCGCCCGTGTCCATGAGCGCACAGCAACGGCGCTGATCGCGCCGCCGGCAGCGCTTTGGGGCGCTGGCGTTGTCTCCGCTGCCACCCCGAGCGAGTGCGCCAGAGTCCCAGCAGCGCGCATGGGGTGCGGCCTGACTGCTGAGCGGCACCCGGCGGGCCGGCGGGATGGGTTAGGGAGCCGCGCCTGGACGGTCCAGGTCAGCTGGTCCGGCGAGATGTCGACGATGGTCGCCTGGGTGAAGGGCGGCGTCACATAGTACAGCGTCGCGCCGGTCACGGTCAGCGACGTGCAGTTGTTGATCATCATCTGACCGTTTGTGTTGTTCTGCGCGCGCGCGGTGGCCAGGGTAGGGTGAGGTAACAGTAGGGTAGGATACCGCGCCAGGCTCGGTGAGGGCAAAGATGCAGGCGCCGGTGGGGTCCGATGCGGCAGGCGTCTGCAGGAGAATGGGTTTCCAGCATGGGATATGGGAGCCCGCAGGCCGGGCGCGCCTGGAAGACGAGCGTGCTGCCGCCGAAGTCGACCGTGAAGGGCGTCAGCCGCGCGCCGCACGCAAAGTACAGGTGCTGCGAGTGCGCGTCGAACGACGACACGAAGTACGTGTTCTTGGCCAGCAGGATGCCTGCGTGCGGGCACCCCGCCATCAGCGCGCGCACGCCGACAGGGCCGGGCCTCGGGCCCCCGTCGGAGCGTGCGGCTGCAGGCGGAGCGCGCCCAGCCCGCTCGGCGCAGCGCCCCCCACCGACAGGCGCACGCCGCCTGCTGCGCTAGGATAACCATCAGGGCGCGCGCGCGCCCGAGTACGCACGGTTAGCGATGGTCTGGTAGAAGAACATGGAGAAGTCTCGATGCCCGACAGGTTTTGGTGGACGCGGGTGTGCACACGGCGGTCAGGGCTAGGGCGTTAGGGTCAGGGCGCGCGCGCACCCGAGTACGCGCGGTTAGCGATGGTCTGGTAGAAGAACATGGAGAAATCAACGCCCGACAGGTTGGTAGACGCGGGCGTGTACACCGCCGTCAGCCCGCCGTCGAGCAGCGGGTCGGGCAGGCCAAAGGTGTGCGCCTGCGCGCCGCGCCCCGCCGTCAGCGCCCTGCCATCAGCGCCCCGGCGCGCACGCGGCTGGCCGCGCCTGTTGGCGCGGCGGCGCCCCCGCGGCACGCTGGGCGCGGCGCGCGCGGCTCCCTCGCGCCCTGCCGGCGCGCCCCGCCCGGCCGCGGGCGCGCCCGCGGGGCGCGGGCTGCCTGGCACCAGCAGCGCACTAGCGCGGGTGCCCAGAGTGAGGCTGCGCCTCACGCCAGCCCCGACTCTCAAACTGCACCCAAACGCCCGAACAGGCACGCGCCTGCACCAGCACATGCGCCCATGCTGCAGAGCCTCTACCCGGCGGCACCGAGCAGCCCACAGTTCAGATTCTGCACCACAGCCCACTCAACATCCAACCCCCTCCGCCACCACTATCTTCCCGCCTGCTTGACCCAGGCGCACCGCATGCGAGGCCAGGCCGACCAGCGGCCCGGCGGGCACCGACACGCCGCCCGGGCCCAGCACGCCGATCGACGCGCCGGCCGTCGAGACGTACGGCTGGTCGCCCGTGACCATCACGGCCGCGAGCGGCGAGGCCTGCAGGAAGCTGCCCATGTGGCCCGCCTGCCGCAGCACCGGCCGCGGCACCGGGTGCGTCGTGTAGGGCATGCCGGCGACGCCCAGCGCGGTCTGCGCCCGGCGCGCGCGCGTCAGCGCCCGCCCCGCGCGCATGCCCTGTTGGGGAAGCTAGGGCGGGCCGGGCCAGCTGGGTCGGGCGGGGGCGGCGGGCGGCGCCACGGCACGGGCGCCCGCCGCTGCGCAGCTCGGACCCCGTCATGCGATCAGGAGGCTCTCGGTGCACGCGCGGCAGGGTGCGTCGCAAGCAGTGAGCCACGCACCCGCCATGAGCCTGAAAGTTACTCTCAGCAGACACCAGGCGCCGCGATAGAATGGACCGGCGCCAGGCGCGGCGGGCAAACAGGCGCGCGGGCGCCAGGGGCCGGGGCCGGGGCGCGCCTGGATCTGGCAGTTCATGTGCAGCGCGCCCTGCCTGACGGGGTCGTACACGGCGCAAGGGTCGCCCACGATGGCCAGCGGCTGCGCGGCCACGGCGGTCTGCGACGCCTGCGTCTGCTGCGTACCCGCCGTGGCCTCCGTCGCCACGATCCGCACGGGCTGCGCGGCGGCGGGCGCGAGGGCGTGCGCCGGCTGGCCCGCGCCGGGCGCCGCCGCTGCCGCCTCCGCGGGGGCGCCCACGGGCACGCGCGCGGCGAGCTCGACGAAGGAGGCCTGCGGCGCGGCGCGCGCCGCGGCCTGCGCAAGCGCGCTCGCGGGCGCGGGCGTCAGCGCGGCGCGCGCGCTGCCCGCGCCCCCATCCCGCGCGGCCAGCGGCGCGCTGGACGCCCCCACACTGGGCGCCGGCGCGGCCGCGAGTGCCGCGAGCGCCTCCGCCGCAAAGCTGGCCAGCGAGGCGTCCGGCGCGGCGGGCGCCTGGGCGGCCGCGGGCGCGGGCGCGGGCCGCGGCTTGGCGAGCATGTCCACGCTGCCGTCGGGGGCCACGGCTGCGACGCCGGCTACTTCCGCGACCGGCATGGCGGCCACGGCCGCCGCGGGCTGGCCCAGCAGCGGCGCGCTGCCCGGCGCGGGCGCGGGCGCATCATGCGGCCCGGCACCCGCTGCCTGCGCCGCGAGCAAGCCACGTCGGACCGCCTCCCGTGCTGCGCGGGCGAGCCACGAGCGCCAGGCAGTCGCATGCAGGGCGATCTCAAATCCTGTCCTGAGGGCAAGGCCACTGACCCTGAGCGGGACATGCCCGAGCTCTGTGCGGCGCGCGGGCGCCGCTGCACGGCCGGCCTGTGCAGGCAAGGCGAGCGGAGCGCCCTGTGCCGGGCTGGCTGGGGCGGCGCGGCGCACCGGCGCGGCGCAGAGGCAGGCAGTACACAAAAGCAGGGTGGCGAGCGCGCGGCCCCGCATCCTGGGAGCGCCGGCGCGGCCGCGGCGGCGCGGCTGCGGCGTGTGTGGTGCGCTCAGGGTCAGATCTGTCGCTCGTCCACGTGCTGCGGGAGGCGCATGCTGCACGCGGCCCCGCGCTGCCGCTCAGCGCCCGCGGCTGGTGCGGTGGACGTGCGGTTGCGCGCGACAGGGTTGTGAGCCCACCGCGGCCTGCCAGCAGCAGAGCACGCAGGCAGCCGCGTTGCTTGCCCTGGGTTGGGCGGGAGACTATGCGGCTGGGCGCACCTGCGTTATCACAGCACAGGCGCCCAGGCGAGTGTGGAAGATTGCACAGGTGTGTTTGCTGGCATGGACACGTCGTGCTCACTGGCTGAAGCTGCACAGCCGTGATGAGCTGCGGCGCTGATTGTTTGTGATTCAAGTCATCCCCTGATAAGGGCATAGGGTAAACGGTTACCAGATCAAACACCTGCCAGACACCTGCCCTGGGCAGGTCAACCAGGCTCTGCACTGAGCCAGACGGAACGGAATACACCCGTGCATAGGCCAGAACCAGGAAGCGTGTTAGTGCAGCAAACATAGCAAAGCTTAACAGACTTTGGGCGTGGCACCGCAACCGGCGACCCGCAGGCCAGTGCTGGTTATGAAGCAGCGTGCACACGTGCAGGCGATGCACCTGAGCTGTTTCACACAACTTCGCATTCATATGGTGCCAAAGCCTTTACATGTTGCTCAGGTTGATGTCGTGGTATATGCGTGATCTGCAATGCAGATTCTGCATGCCAGGCTCTAGCAAAGGATTAATGGTCTAGCAGGTGTCTGGCAGGTGCGCAAAGAATGCACCACACCCACCTGCGGTGCCTGCTTGCCGGCGCTTCGGGAGACATGCTGTTACCTCTGCGTACACCGCTTTTTTTCTGAGCATGCCGGAAACGAGCATGTCAACCCTGTGGAACCCTGTGTTGGACGCGCTTTCACAACTTCAAAAATGAAGTTTATAGGATTTGAACATCCTCGATCTGCTTCTATCGGCGATGCACATGAGAGCAAAGCTAGACGATGTTGCACATGTGTAAAGTCCTACGTAGCCAGATCGTACAAAGAGGACAAGGCTTGACGATCGGCAAGTGACAGGAGGCGACTGACGGGACGCAACACCTGCAGGCACGCCCATGCTTTACTATCCGTTGAGAGTCAAAGTACCCTTATGCGTACTTCGACTCTCCTGACTCTGAGTACACTGTACTTCGACCAACTGAGCTCGCTTCCTATGTGTTTCACGCAGAGGGCACGTCGCGGCTAAATTTCGCTGTCTCAGGCGCCGGGAGGATGCTGCTGCCAAAGGCTTTCTTGGCCGCGCTGCTGTTCGTGGCGTGGGCGTGCTTGGGTGCTGCTCTTGAGCTCAGCTGGCCCACCGGTGAGGCCCGGCTCGTGAAATGCACTGGGCATAGAAATCGTGTAGCGGCACTGCTCATTTTGCGAAACAGCTGCCTGCCTGCCAGTGGCAGTGACCTCCTGGCTGTTCGTGCAGGCGAGCGCGGCAGCGACTGCCGTGGCGGGCACGGTGTGCTCCTCAGCGCCTACCTGCACGCCTCATAGCCAGCATGCCTGGTGCTCCTGGAAACTGCTCCCTGCTCCAAATCTACTTCTGAAAGTGGCGCCTGAGCTACTGTTTGACGCGCAGGGATTGGCTGCCCAGGCAACAGCACACTGGACCGCCGCAGCATATACCTCGGTCAAGCGCTCCCCGCGCTGGGAGCACGTCCGCGAGCTCGCGACCGACCCCTACTTCTCCATCCACCACGCGGCGCTGAAGCGCTACGCGAGCACGCAGTCGCCGCGCTTCGTTGAGAACGACGAGATCGTCATCATCCTGATGGCCAGCGAGCAGCGCGCCGACCGCGCAAGGATGCAGCGTGAGACGTGGCTGCGCAACTACCCGCACCTCTTCATCGTGGGCGACGCCGCGGACCCGAGCGTGCCGATGATCACGCTGCCCGAGCTGGAGGGGCGCGCGACCTATGCGGACGCGCAGCACCGGCAGCTGCGCTACATGCGCTTCCTGTACGAGCACCGCCCGGACCTCCTCGACAAGCGGTACTCTTTCCTTGTGGGTGCGTCCCTGCCGAGGTTGCTTGGGCAGGGCCATGGGCAGGACGCCGTGCCTGTGTGTCTCCTGGCGCATGCGCACTGTGGCGCACTCGCTTGGTGGCGGGGCGAGGCGAAGCTTCACTCTGCCGGTGCACAGTCACCGCATGTCTTCCAAAGCACACTGCATCCCTCGAAAAGCGAACTGAACCAAACTGAACCACTGAACCGCCCGCGCTCTGGCCGAGCGCAGACGACGACACGTGGATCAACATGCCGCTCGTTCAGACGCTGCTCGCGCACTACGACGAGACGCTCCCCTTTGCGCTCGGCCTCGTGCTGCACACAGCGCCGCCACCGCAGGGCAATGATGGTCTCGTCCTGTCGTGGCTCGGCGGCGGATCGGGCATCTTCATGTCTCAGGTGAGGCCCTGTGTTGTGAGTTGCCCCATCTTTGCCATACTTATTGCCAACATGCCTTGCCAAGTGACAGTGTGCATGCAGACATTGCCGAGCAGCGTTCCTTTTGGTGGTGAGGCCAAGGCGCCTCCTTGGTTAGATTGGCATTGCCATGCAGGAAAGGCTTCCTGGCTCATCTGTCCTCAGGAAGCACATGTTCACAAATCCGCACAGGGCGCTGTGCCAGCCACTGCTGGCCGCGTTGCAAGCCAGACCGCCGCGCGCGCAGGCGGCGTTCCGCGCCGTGGCGCAGGAGATGTATGGTGAGTTGTGCCCCTTTGACCGCTTCAACGACGTCACGCTCGCGCACTGCTTCAGCACGCTCGGCATCCTAAAGGTCAACGATGATGGCTGCCACGCCAAGAGCCTCACGGAGGACGAGCCGACGATTGCCGAGCAAGTCTTCAACCAGGCGAGTGCTCTCCATCACAGCAGCATCGCTGAGGTGGTGCTCAAGGGGGTTTTCTAGAAGCTGCTGGGCGCGGACCCAGCAGCACAACGAGGTTGTCTACGCTTTGCACCGCCCTCTGTAAATGATGATCGCGCTGTGGTGCCTCTGTGATGGCATCTACTACAAGCGGAACTATACAAGGCTTGCACGCTTGTCGACGAGGTCTGGAACACGCCACTGAAAAACACTGCTGAGCACGTTGCAGCTCTGCCTGCAGTGAGTCTGACAGACGGTGAAAAGAGGCACCGAGGGCTGCGGGCTGGGCACTGAAGCACGGGTGCGCGTGCAGGCGCTGGCCATCCACAGCGGCAAGGAGCGCGACCTGCACTACCTGACGTCCCTGCACAGCCACTTGTCCTTCCACCACATGTTTGACCGCACCCAGCTGGCGGAGGTCACCTGCGTGGCCGAGTGGGAGTCGGGTTTCATCGACGACGTCCTGCCCTGCAGGCCGGGCGATCGGCCGGTCGCCAGGGCGCAGCTGCGCTCCAGGAAGCTCATCGTGTGACAGTCGGGGCCTTCTTGGGATGGTGCTTTGTGCGAGCTGTGCCACCATCTGGTGGCACAGTCTTAGGTGTGCTTTCGGTTCTTTTGGCGCGGGGTTCGACTTGCCAAGCGCGTCCGCACGTGCTGACGAGCATGCGTGACTGTGAGGGCACCTGCAGAGGCGCATCGCCCTGACTTTGAGGGCGCTCCCACTCAAACCAACTCGGTCTGAGAGTTTCTACGTGTGCGTCTGTTTTAAAACACGCTCGCGAGCCAACGCGCACGTTGCAGCAGGCGCATGCAGCGTCCGCCTGGCAGGACGCACTTGCCTTGCTTGTTGAGTGTTGAGGACTTAGCTTGGTTTTTGGCGCGCTGCTTGTCCGCCACTAGTTCCCCCCCCGCATAGGTCGGCACTGGCACGGCGTCCAGCGCCACTTAGGCTATTTTTTGTTTTGAGCACCAATGCGGCTGCGTGACGCCTGCGCGGCGCAGGGCTGGGTGGCCTGCGACGCACGCGCGCTCACCTGCGTCCCAGACGGTGCTAGGTTTAGGTCAGCACCTGTGAGATCTCATGCTGGGTGCTTTTGCCTGAACGCGTCCCATACGAGGCTGTCCCCCTTCGCCCCTGGGGCTCTGGCATGTTTTCATGGGTGTGCGCTTGGGATAAGGTGTGACCCGCCTCTTACTTGCTGCGCAGCGGCGCAGCGTCGTTGCACGCGCTGTGCCCTGGTCGCAAGGCATGCAGAGGCGCGCGGGTGAGCGTCGTTGCATGCCTTGCGACCAGGGCGCGATTAGTGATGAGTACTGACTTCTTTTCGATGAAAAGTTCCATGCCTGGCCATCCAGGCTGCTCGCCCATTACCGTACATGCTTCCGATCGGGTTGCCCATACTGCTGTTCGGGCAGCACCAGGATAGCAGAGCACATGCACTTGCATGCGGCGCGCTGGCATGTTTTCCACCGTCAGAAAGTGGATGCGTGATTGGCGGCCCTCTACTAGGGCTGCGCTAGTCAGCAGCTGGCAGTCAGCTGACACATGTTGCATCTGTACGGGTGTGAGATTGCGGACGTAGCCGATGCATGTTGACTGGCTTGTAAGATGATGGAGCGAAGTGAGCAGCGCTGTTGCTGTTGCAACATCGTCGTGCGCGCTAAGAAGACGAGTTGCGCCTGCTGCTGGACTGTGCTGCCACACAAACTGCATGTCCGCACCTCTTCCTTGCTGCTCACATGAGTAAGTCAGGTCTACTCCGTGGAACATCGCTGCGCATGCCACGCACACAGGCTCTGCAGCGAGGCAGAAGTGTTGCGGAGACGGTGATGCGCGGAAGGTCCCAGAAAGTGATGGAGCGCTGACTGCAGGGCCGCCGCCTGCTCCATGCGCCTTACAGCACTCGAGCGCCCGGACCTAGGCTCTCCACCGACCAAAACACGAAGAGCACGGCGATGCGGCAAACCCAGCAAAGACATCAAAGGCCGACACGCGCTGGGCAGGGCCCCGCAGGTCGGCGCTGCTCACAGAGCAGCGTAAAGAATGAGCAAACAGACAGGCAGTCCCGTGGCAGGCGCGCGCGCGCGCCCGCGCCCCAAGCATGCAGCACACTCACAGGGGCGCCCCCCGCGCCTCCGCCGGACACCTCCGGCACTCTCAGTGTTTCAGACAGTGGGACGCTTGCGCAGCCTCCCTGCGCCTGCAGCCGGCTGCATGCGCCTTGCCTCCTAGGCGGGCAAGGCGGCTTCGGGCCGCCGGCCGCGTCTGCAGGCCTGCCGCAGGCATCCCAGGCTGCAGACACCCGCCGGCCGTCCCACACGCACCCAGTGCCACGGCACCGGCGAGTGCCAGCCCTGTGATAGGGGAAGGGCTGGCGGGGCATCAGATGGCGTTGGCGGTGCCAGTGGGCGTCGTCGGCGGGGACGGCGGCGGCGCGGCCGACGCCTTGTGGCGCTTGGAGGCCTCGGTGTAGAGGTAGGTGCCCAGCAGCGCGATGCCGGTGCCTGCGGCCGCAGGCGTGTTGTAACATCGCTCATTCAAATTGCTTTTTTAATTTGCTTGCGAGCTCAGGACCGCCACCCATCGGCGGGCCGGCAGGGCGGGTGGTTCACGGCCGCTAGCATCAATTAGCGAGAGTCACAGGCCTGTATCAGCCAGCCAGACCTGCTCGTCAGGGGCTCCACGCCTGTGTCGGCCAGCCAGTGCTGTTCAGAGCGGCCAGGCCGCTCTGACCTGGGTCGAGGAAAGGTTCGGGTCAGGGCGGGGCACACTGGCGGGCAGCGCGGCGCGGGTGGGGGGCGCACCCAGCTAGGTCTTGTTGGTGAGCGTGGTGCCGAAGAAGACGACCGAGGTGCCGATGATGACCACACGCTTGACCACGTTGCACACGCCGTGCGAGACCGGGCTCACGCGCGACAGCGTGTTGAACGCAAACTGGCGCGCGCGCGCGCGGCGTCAGCGGCGGCGCAGCCGCGCCCTTGTGCGGGCGGGGCGGGCCGCGAAGGTCCGCCGGCGGGCGGGATGCGGCGCGCGCGTGCCTGGCTGCACGTGTGATGCAGCAAGCCGGACCCTGACAGCTAGGGTCAATGGACGCTGTCCGCGGCTGGCGCACTTTGCTGTACAGCAGGCCGACCATGAAGAGCGAAAAGGAGAAGTTGGGGTCCTTGACTAGGGCAAGAAGACCTAACAGGGTCCATGGCCGGCGCACCTGGTTGTACAGGTGGTAGAGCAGGCCGACCATGAAGAGCGAGAAGTAGAAGTTGGGGTCCTTGGCCAGCGCGGCGTCAATACCGGCCGGCAGCCGCGAGCCCTCCGCGATCAGCGCGGCCGGCACGCAGATGAGCACGCTGATGAGCGTGGTGTACGCGTAGATGGCCGTGCTGTCCAGGTTCTTGATGGTGGACATGGCCCTGCGCGCCGGCGGGCGCGCCCGGGTCAGCTGCGGCGCCGATACAAGCGCCTGAGGGGCAGGGCGCTCGCCTGGACATCGCCCAAGGTTGGCGTGCCTATCAAAACGCCTGTAAGCATGCGTGCTCGGACGCTTGTCTTCATGCTGTGGCGGCAGCAAAAAGTGGATCGCAGGGGGTTCGATCCCCTGACCTTCTGCATGCAAAGCAGACGATCTACCACTGATCTAGCGACCCCTGTCAGGTTTCCGTAGGGTTTAAAGGGTGACCAAAGCTGATTTCACAACGGTCCTTGATCCTTGCATGGACATGAACAAGACTGCACCGGCCGTCTCGGTCATGGCTACAACCCACATGCCAGCACATGCACAGGGTGGCAGCGGCATGGGCATGCCACCGTCACCAGACACCCGGGCTCCGGCTGGCTGCCAGACCAAGTACGCTGCGGCAGGGCTGCACTAAGCAGGGCAAGCCAGGAGCTGCGCCGCCCTCGAAACCTGGTGCACCCAAGACACACGCATACGCGCTCGCCCGCCGCGGCGAGCCCGTCTTGGGCCGGACTGGCAGAGGTTAGGGAGGGTTATGGGCGGCGACGCGCGCGCCTCTTCGACCACACGGCGCGGAAGCCGAACGTCAGGTTGGACACCATGGCGGAGATGAAGCCGGTCCAGTTGAAGGTCAGGTCGGACGCGGACGCGAGCGCGACGCCGGCCTGCGCGGCGGGCTTAGGCCTGTCATTGCAAAAGTTATCAGAACTGGTATCACGGAAGCTACCGCCAAATTTACTCCAAACAAAAAGCGTAGTCAGTAAAGCTAATTATCATTCTGACCTGCTCGCCAACCACAGCAAGGCAAGCAAGCAATCTTTAGCCCGCGCGCGTCGGCGCGGCGTCGCGCCCGGCGCGCGCCTGCGACGCCCGGTGACAGCGCTGCTCTCGGTGCATTGCGTATTGTGACTGGCACGGCAGGGGCCTGAGGCGCGAGTTCAAGGCGCTCCAGGCTGGTGCACCATTATCGGCACAGTGCATGCGCATAACATGTGCTGAAGATGCTGCGGGGCATGCCCATCGACAGGCACAGCATGTGCGTGTCACGCATGGTAAATACACTGCGGGAGGGCGCGCCATGATGGGCACGAGCGTGGCGACGACGGGCGCGGGCGTGCCAACGCCCAGGATCGTTTTGGACAGCAGCACGTTGAACGCGGGCTCCAGCGTCTTGACCGTGTGCGTCAGGCTGATCGCGACCGCCGCGAACGACAGGTTGGCCGCGATGTGGCCCACCGCGTGCATCGACGCCGGGCCCAGCAGCGAGCTGAACTCGTCCTTGCTGATCGGCTGCGCGCGCACGCGACCCCCCTCAGCCCTCCCAGGCGCTCCAGCCGACCTTCTCCCTGCTGATCGGCTGCGCGCACGGACTCCCCCTCAGCTCCCCCAGGCACTCGAGCGGATCTCCTCCTTACCGATCGGCTGCGGCCACTGCGCTGCTCCCAGCCTTCCCGGCCCTCTGCACGAGACGAGAGAACGGTGGACCACGGCTGAGCAGCATCCACGCCCAAGCATGCTGCACGCATCACGCAGGGCACCTCTGCCAGCAGCGCATGCCCCCGCCGCCCGGTGGCTCGGGCATGGCGTCGTCTTCGCATCGCGTGACGTGCTCAGCACAAGCGTTTGGAACACCCCTCACGAAGCGGCGCGCGCGAGCACGGCGCCGCCAAGCAGCTCAGCACCCCCACTCAGCACCCCCGCCCACAGCGCCAGGCAGGGGAGCCGGGCAGGGCGCGCGCCCGGCCGAAGGACGCCTTCTTGGCGCCGAACAGGTACGTGAGCGTGCAGTAGGCCAGGCCGACGACCACGTGCACCGCCGACACGGTGTACGGGAACGGGAAGTAGTTGAAGATGGTCTTGTTCAGCAGGTTGAACGCGACGTTCAGGCCGTACCACATCAGCACGAACGACAGCGTGACCACCGAGGGCGCCGCCGACGGCCCGACCACCTTGCCGATCGCGCTGCGCGGCGCGCCCCACCGACGCCTCAGCGCCCGCGCCGGCGGTGCCCCGCGCGCGGTGCGCCCCCCGGCTCTGCGTGATGCCGCGCCGGCGCGCGCGGGTGCTCGCAAGCGCAGCACAGGCGCCACGCGCTGCGGGTACGTGGCCACCTGGCCGCTAGCGCTCTGGCCTCTGTAGATGCGGCAAAGCCCGGGGTGTGCACCCCAGGCGTTCAGCCCAAGGGAAAGGGGGAGCGCCGGGCGCGGCTGTGATGCATCCTGGCAACCACCAGTGGCCCACAGGCATATGCCCTGCTGCAGGTGCGCACGCGGAGCGCTGCCCTCCCCACTGACGGACGCTGGGGGCTCCTGCGCTGCGTGCGCAGCGGCTGCGGACCCCCTCGCGCACGGCACATGCCATAGGGCTGCCGGCGGCGTCGCCGGGCCGGGCCGTCCGCTCCGGGCTGCATAGGCAGGCGACAGCAGCGCGCACTACTACCAGGCACCCACCCACCCCCACACCGCAGAGCACATTGGCGACCCCGGCGCGCCTCTCGAGCGGATCCATCGCCTCCGCCTGCGCCGCGGCCCGCACGCACACGCTGCGGCGCGCCGCCAGCTGCGGCCGGGGCGTCGCAGCTTTCCGCAGTCGCAGCGCAGCGCCCAGGCCAGCCCTAGCCGGTCCAGCCTGCATCAGAACGGATATGAAGCCTCAGGCGGTGCCTGCTCGCCTTCTGGCCGAGCTGGGAGCCTGCCGTCCACCATAGACAACCACCAGTGCACTGTGCCAGCCAGGCACACCTGCAGGGGCCCGCATCGGGATGCTGCCGAGCACAATGCCAGCCGCGGGCGGGCCACATCGCGTGTGCCGAGCGGCACAGCCGCCGTGGGGAGTGACCTCATCATCGTAAGCTGGAGATGCTGCGAGTGCTGCTCGTCGCACAGTTTGCAGTCTCCAGTGCTCTGGAACCCTACCTTCAAAGCCAACGGTCAGCCCCACAAACAGCCTACTGGTCGTCCTGTTGGGGAGTGCTACAAGCGCATACAATGGCGGGCCTGGACGCGCAGCCAGTGCGGGCACGCACAGGCCTGCCGGTGCAAGGGGCGATGCGTGTGCGCGTGTGCGGGGGGCCCGCACGGCAGGCTGCCAGCGCGCAGGCGTTGCGCCCGAGGGCGCGCGCCGGCGGGCGTGCGCCAGCGGCCAGGCCGGCCTCACAGCGCTGCATAATCAGTGTCGCCCGCGGGCGTGGGCGCTGTCAGGTGGACGCGTGTGATCGCGCTGCAGCGGCGCAGGAGCCGGGTGCGCTGCTGCACGCAGCACCCAGAAGTCTGCGGCCCCGCCTGCCTGCGCCTCTTGCCGCTGTGTGCGGCGTATTTGTGTTTCTCACGGCGAGAAATTATGTGACCATGCGTGCACTGCCTCGTGTAACGAGGTATGTCGCACGAGTGCGTCGAGTCCACGTCGGCGCTCAGATTGGCAGCAGAGCCACGCGCATGCGCCGCGCGCAGCTGCCGCTTCGCTCTGGATGCGGGCGGGAGCGGCGCTGCAGCCTGTGGCCAAGGCGGCGGTGGCCGCAGCTGCCGCAGCCTCCCTGCTGCTGGGCCAGCCGGGGCCCTCGACCGCGGACGTGCTGCGGTGCGGCCCCACCTGGCGCTGGCTGTGTGGGGGGGTTTGGGGCGAGGGCGCGTTATGATCCCCCTGGAGCTGTGGTGGTGCCTGCTCTGTGCACGGCGTGCGCTGCATCAGGCGCTGGAGCGTCAGCTGGGACGGCCCCAGTCGTCACCCGCCCTTGCGCAGCCGCGCGGTGCCTGCCGGCGGCCGCCTGGGGGGTGTAAAACGCGCTCGCCATCCTCCTGAGCGACCCGCTCGGGGGCCCAGGTTCCCGGCGTCCACCGACCCCGCAGTCTTCACCGCGCAGAAGACGCTGGTGGAGGTGCGGCGTGCAAGCCCTGCCAAGCGGGTATAGGGTTGCAGTCTCCTCAGCCCGCCTGCCGACTCGGCCGCCTCGGAACAGGCTGTGCTGCTCATGTGATGCGCACGTGCCGTCTGTGACAGGCAGTGCAGGTCGCCTGCTCTTTCAGGAAAAGTGAAGCTACCCCGTGCCCGCAAGCGTGAGAGCTGCCGAAGGGGCGGAGAGCGGCCGGTCAGGGAGGGGGGCGGGGCTGCAGGCGTGGACGATCGTGTCCAAGGCGTACGTGGACTCCGAGTTCGGCGGGCACGAGTGGGAGGGCGAGCTGAGCCAGGCGCTGGTGGCGGCCTTCCGCGCGCCGACCGGCGACGCCGCGTACAAGGAGATCGGGCGCATGCTGGACAAGCTGGGCGACCCGTTCACGCGCATCATGCCGCCCGCGTGCGGCCCCACGGCGCCGCCGAGCGGGCCGCGACCGAAGCCCGCCTGTGCTCTGGTCGCCGCAAAGGGCTTTGTATATCGATGCCGAACCTGAACTTGGGTGTAGTCTCAGGCGGGGTTCATCCTGAACACAAGAGATCCCATGCGGGGAGCCGGCAGTGCTCCCATGTCCTGGCCCTTCCCCGGGGGGCAGGGCATGTGGAAGGGCCAACAGGCGGCGGCGGCAAGGGGCAGGCAGGCTGCAGGACTGACCGCCTGGTGGCGTCCGGGGCAGGGAGTATGCAGACTTCCGCGTGTCCAGCGACGGCGAGGTGCAGGGCGTGGGCCTGCTGATCGGCGCGAGCGACGGGCGCCTGCTGGTGGTCGCGCCCATCCTGGGCGGGCCCGCGGACCGCGCCGGCGTTCTGCCCGGCGACGAGGCGCGTGCCCGCCCACCAAGCCACTCCCCTACCCTGCCGCCCGACGCCATTTTGTGGGCTCTGGCAGGAGGGCACCGCAGCGGGCCAAGGCGGCCTGCCGGCCGCGCCCGGGCGACAGGGAACTGCTCGCGCGCGACTCGGCTGAGGCGCCGACACGCACGGGGCGGCGCACGTTGCCCTGCGGGTCGCAGATCTCTGGATACTAGGGAACAGAGTTAGGTAATGTAGGGTCAGGGGGCAGGGGCTGCGTCCACGGCCTGCCGCCGACGGGCCAGGCTGCGCGCGCGCGCGCGCGCAGGTGGTCGCCATCAACGGCGACCCCACCGCCGGCTGGGACGGCGACCGCGCCGCCAAGTCGCTGCGCGGCCGCTCCGGCTCCAGCGTGCTCGTGCGCTTCGCGCGCTGCAGCGAGCAGGTGCCGGGCGTGGCCGGGCGGCCGGAGCAGCCGCCGCGCATCGACGTCCACCAGGCGTGCCCCCCTGTCGCCGGGCGCCCGGGGTGAGAAGGGCTTGCCTGCCGAGCCTCCTGGTGGCGCAAGCAAGGTCAAGGTCAATTGCAAGTGGATGGCTTGCCTTCTGAGCCTCGCCCCGCTGGCATCGCAAGCCAGACCTCTTGCATGGATGAGCGAAGCTTTAGAGGGCGTGCGCAAGTGTCACTCAAGGGCGTCGAGCGCTTAGCCGACGGGCGCTGGCCTACCCGCATGCACGCTCGCGCGCGGCGCGCGCGGGCGCGTGCGGGCCGGCTCACTTGCCGCGCATGTGCCCCCGGCGGCGGCAGCCCACGCCTCTCCGACCACAACCCTGAACCTACCCCCGCGCGCGGCGCGCAGGTGAGCCTGAAGCGCGAGCGCCTGGAGCTGAGCCCGGTGTATGCGACGGCGGTCGCCCACGGCGGGCACACGCTCGGCTACATCCGCCTGGTCAACTTTGGCGCGCACGCGGCCGCCGACATGGAGAAGGCCATGGACCGGCTGGAGGCGCGCGCGCCGCAAAATGAGAGTGTCTATGAAAGGAATGTTCCCAGGAAAGAAAACATCGATCCTTTGGGAGGCGAAATCGCTTCAATTTCTACGGTGGGAGCTAAACATCAGCCGTGGTGCCCGGCCGTGCTGCGTTCCCTGTGGCGCTCCGCTCGGCCCCGGTGCCCGGCTGTGCTGCGCTCCCGTGCCGCTCCGGCGGTGCGGAAGGCAGAGCAAGCCCATGGGTGGGAGAAGGCGCATGCATGGGATGCGGGGCATGGCTGGCTCACGGTCTCTACTAGAGGTTGTCGCGAAGGCGCTGTCCGTTGATAGCCACTGCACCCGGATGGTGGACGAGGCCATCGCGAAGGCGCTGTCCGTGAACCGGACGCTGCTCGACGAGGCGCACCTGCCTCTCCCTCGCACGTATGCTGCCGAGCGCCGCCGCTTCGTGACCGTTCAGCTAGATGGGGCTGTGCCGATGGGTCTTGGGGTGATGCACACTCAGTGCACTCACTAGGGTGGCGGCCGCGGAGGTGGCAAGGGCAGGGGCTGCAGGCTCATTACTGGCGCGGGGTTTGGCATCATGTCAAATCCCGCACCAGTGGTGAATGCGCAGCCCCGGCCCCTGCTACCTCCGCGGCCAACACCCGGAAAACGCGCCGAGTGCGCATCTCCTCGAGGTCCATCGGCACAGCCCCGTCTGGCTGCACCGTCACGAAGCGGTGGCGGTAAGCAGCATATGTCTGTGGGCCATGCAGGTACACCTCATCGAGCAGCGTCCGGTTCACGGACAGCGCCTTCGCGATGGCCTCGTCCACCATCCGGGTTGGGAGAGCGCTACGGTTTTCTTGGCCATAGTCTCTAAGTGAAGTTTGCTGCATGTCTGCAAACAAACGAGCAGTGTTGGTTGATGCCTTCCTCTGCATTTCTCCTTGATCGCGCGGTGAGCCACGTGTGCTCCATCGTGCGCAGGCACAGGGCGTCGAGGGGTACATCCTGGGTGCGGTCCCCGCGTGGCGCTTGCCTCCATTTGAACAGATGCGGGTTCAGAGACACGCACCAGTCTCTGCTGCGGCCGTCCGCAGGCATGCCTCGGTATGGTTTCTTGTGCTGTGGTGCCACTCGGCGTGTTTGCGCTGCCTGCTGCGCTGGTCACCATGCCGGCGCTGCTGCAGCACCTGCTGTCGTGGTGCCCCAGTGACGCACGGCGGGGGCTGGCGGCCAGTGGCCTGTGTGTCCTGGCGTGCCGATGCGACGCGGTGCGCCGAGCTGAGGCGCGGGGCGCGCGCGGCGCGGGGCAGACATGCGGAACAACCCGGGCGGGCTGCTGCGCGCGGGCCTGGACGTGGCCCGCCTCTGGCTGGACGGCGAGGCGGCCGTCTTCAACGTGCAGGACCGACGAGGATGGCCGCATGGCCGTCACGCAGGCGCGCCGCCGCACGCGGGCAGGCACCGGGCCGGTCACAGGGGACGCCGCTGCGCCAACGGGCAAGGGGGGGCTGCGGCGAGCCGGCGGCGGCGCCGCGAGCGGCGCTGCCAGGGTCAGGGCTCGCCCGGGCGTGTGGGCTGCTTATGTGCGCGCCAGGGCGCTCCTCGCGCGGCGCTGCAGCGCGTGCCGTCTTGCGGAGGGCTCCCTGGCCCCACCTCCATAGGGGGTGGAGTGAGGAAGGGCTGAGGGCAGTTCCCGAGGGTGCATGGCCATGAGCGCTCCAGGCGGCCTGTGGACGTGCCCCCGCCCGCATGCAAGGCCAGCCCGCCCGCGCCGCAGCACGCGGTGCTGGAGATCTCTGTGCGCATGCGCTGGATCTGGCCGGGACGCGCCTACTACCCTAACCCTAACCCCTTTGCTCCTGCTTGCCCGCGGCGCAGCGCGTGGTGCTGGAGAACCCGGCGCGCGCGCGCTCGGACGCGCCGCTGGCGGTGCTGGTCAACCACGGCAGCGCGAGCGCGAGCGAGATCCTGGCCGGCGCGCTGCGCGACAACGGCCGCCTGGTCGCCCTGGTCGGCGAGACGACGTACGGCAAGGGCAAGATCCAGAGCGTGTTCGAGCTGGACGACGGCAGCGCGCTGTTTGTGACCGTCGCCAAGTGCGCGCCGCGGCCCCTGGGCGGCGCTCCCGGCGCGTCAGGGTCTGGCGGGGTTCCCACCTGGCGGCGATGGCTGCACGCTGCTGGCAGCGCATCGGCACTGGGCGCCGGGCACGCGCGGCGGGCTGCCGCAGTCAGGGCCCCTCGGGCGTACCCGCGCCAGCTGCACAGCTGCGCATGTAAGCGCTCGGCCTCGCTCAGTCCGGCTCCGCGCTTACCTGCTGCGTCGATCGCCGGGAGCCGCGCACAGCTGCGCAGTAGGCTTGCGCACAAGAGGCGGTGCAAGGCGCTGCTCCCTTTTGGCGCAGCAATGAAGCGCGCGCACGCCGGCGCGGCAGGTACCGCACGCCGGCGCTCACCGAGATCGACCAGGTGGGCATCCGCCCGGACGCGTCGTGCGCGCTAGGCCCGCAGGCGCCCGCCGGCATGCCCGTCAGCGCGGGCGCCGCCAGCACGGTCGCCGCCTCGCTCGTCGATGACGCATGCATGGCCGTGGCCGAGGCGCTCATCGAGTCACGCCTGCCCGGCGGCGCGGCCGCCGCGCCGGCGCTCGTGCTGAGCCAGAAGTGATGCGCGGGCGCTCGCCCGGCGGCGCCCTTTGCGCTGCCGTGTGCGGACAGGACGGCTGCGCTGCGTCGGCGGGCGCTGCGCTGGACAGTGTGGTAGCTCGCGGACGGGCCTGGCAGTGGCTGAGGGCGTACGGAGACGTGCCCCGCTGGCGCTCGCGACTGGCCCGGGGCCTCTGCAGCTGCCTGCTGGTGCAGGCGCTGCTGCAGGCGGCGGGGGTCGGCTGCGACCGGTTGAAGGGGGGGCGCCAATCGTGCCTAGCAACACCCTGCTACGGCATGCAGCTTGCGCTCTGCGGCAGCAGGGCCGCGCTTGGCAGGCCGCACACCAGTCTGCAGCCTGTGTGTACTTGTATCAGTACAGGATGCGCCGCCAGGTGTACGGGCTGCGCCACCCAAGCACAGTGTATGAGGGGCGCTTGACGGATGTGCAGCTGGTTGGCGCGCGAGCGGGCGCAAGTTGTGGGCCGGGCTGAAGAAGCGGTGTTGAGGAAGTCGCGCGGCAGCGATGCACGCGGCAGAACCCAGGTTGGCCAAAATAAGGTGTACATGTGCCGCTAGGGCCGGCTTGTGTACCATCGCCCAGCGCCGCCCGCTTTTTGTGGCCGGCTGTATCCAGGACATGCAGGGGGGCGGGTCAGCGCCGAGCGAGCCGCGCCTGCATGCTAGGTAGGGCAAGGAAACCCCAGAATTTGTGCCGGGGGCGGCGAGCCACGGCACGCGTCGAGCGCCGGGGGCTGGCCGCCTTGTTGCGCGGCCGCCCTGTTACCCGGGCCTCAACAGTCTGGAAGGAGCGAGGCCGCGTTGTGTGAGAGCGCCAGAGCTGTGTCCTTCCACCTGCAAGCGCCCGGTCTCCCGGGCTTGCAGCTGTTTTTGAGAGCGGCGCTGACGTGGCAGCGCCCGCGTACCGCCGCGCGTGTTTTTTGGCGCGGGAGCGAACAACCGACAGAAGTGGTGATGTGTATGTGCGCCCGCTGTGGTCGCGAGTCGGACGCGTGAGTTGTAGGCAGCATGGATTGTCGAACAAGGGCTGGTGTACTGTGGAGGCTTGTATGCGACAATTGTGTGGGTGCATCGCCCGGAAGGCAGCGTCGAGCGGGCGAACTGAGGCTGTGCGATTTGTGACTGGAACTGAGCAGCGCATGTATTCCCGCGCTGCATGTGCATGTGTGTAGGCTGTATCAGTGTATACTAGGCGCACTGCATGACGTTGCATCGATGCATGTTTGAGGTGCAAGGCTTCAGTGCATGCCAGGCGTGTAGAACATGCTGTTGAGCAACCAAGGACAAGCACAGTGTGTGGAAGAGTGTGCGCGCAGCAGGCGGCCCATGCACGCCCCCAACAACCGATATGTCCAATTTGTGCAGAGCAACGCGACTGTTCAGGGGACGGCGCTCTCCCTACCCTTAACCTTGCCCCAATCAGGAGACGGAGCGACTAGCGCTTGCGCTTGGCCCCGGCGGCCGCCGGGCGCGCCGCCTCCTGCGGCGGCGCGGCCGCGGCCGCGGCGGAGAACAGCGCGCGCTCCACGCCGCGCGCGCTCCAGGGGCGCTCTGCGCGCCGCGCGGCTTCAGCAACCGCCCCCGCCCGCGCCGGTGGCGGCGGCGCGCGCAACGAGGCGCGCACCCGCGGTGCTGAGCGCGCGCGCCCGCGCCTGCAGCGCCGCGGCCAGCGCCGCGTACCGCCTCAGCGAGTATGCGTTGGAGCTGAGCCCGCTGCACCCGCCAAACCGGGTTTTAAGATATTCAAAAAAACCCTGTAAAACCCTATTGTGAACACCCTGGCGTGTGAAACTTTTCACACGCCACAGGCCTCGGCAGAGCCCCGCCGCAGGCCTGGGTGGCCGCCTGCGCCGGCGGCAGGGGCCGCGCCCTGTGGACGGACGGCGGCGCGGGCGCGCGCCCGGCTTTAACAGGGCTGCCACCAGGGGTGGCGAGTCTGGCCCAGACGCTACGCACCAGCCTGGACACGCAGCACCAGCGCTGGACCTGACGTGGCAGGGGGCGTCGGAGAGGCCTAGGTTGGGGTTAGGGTTAGGGTTGTGTCACCTTGATGTCAGGGCGTGTGCCGGGGCTGCGCACCTGTCGCCGAGCACGGCCAGCGCCTCGTCCGACATGAAGGGCGCCGCCGGGTCGCCCGCCGACAGCACCGCCGACGCGGTGGCGGGCCCGACGCCCTGCACGCGCGCTGCCTGGCCGTCTGTGCGCCCTTGCGAGGGTGGGCAGGGTCGCGCAGCGCGCTGACAGGCGCGCACTGGAAAACCCGTGGCGTTCAGGTCGCCCAGTGTGGGCCTACGGGCCGGACCTGCTCCGGCGAGCGCCTGCACAGAGCCAGGGCTGCCGCGCAGGGTCACCTTCAGGACCGTCAGCGCATTCACGGCGGCGCGCAGGGCGGCCTCGGTCTCCGCGGACTCCTTGGCCAGGGCCGCAAACGCAGCTGTGCTGGCCTCCACAACAGCGTCGTTTGGCAGCTCGTCCACAAGCGCCTGCAGCCGCGGCCGCCACTTGCCGCGCTGGAGCTTCCACTTCATCTGCGCCGCGCGCGCACGCAAGCCTGAGCGGCTGACGCGCAACTTGCGCGCACTGTATACATCAAGATGCGTGCACTGGCAGCCGGGCGCCGCGGCCCCACCAGCTTTGCGAGCTCGGCACCAGTGATGTGCTTTTCCTCCCTGCCCTCAACTGTGGCTGGCAGCTCCTCCTGAAACCACCTGCGCTTGGCAGCGTGCGCGGCGAGCGTCAGCCTACCAAATCGCGCTCGAGAGCGCCCAGCTCAGGAGCACGTCTCGCCCACCCACCTCTCAAGGTCTGGCAGGTCCGGGCGCTTGAGCGTCTCGATACGCTCGTACTCAGCATCTAGGTGCTGTGCCCATGTGTCTCGATCTGTGCTCTTCCACAATTCTTCCATGTTTCTCTGCGCTGCTCCGCTGGCAGTGTACGGCGTGTTGCCTGCCCCGCTTCTGCTGGCACCACAGTCTATGCTGCGGTGGCTGCGCGCAAGCCTGGCAGTCTATGCAGTCGCACTTGGCAAGGGGTGCTGCGTGCCTGGAGGTGCTTTGCGCAGGCGCAGGCTGCTGGCCTGCCTGCACCAAAGCTATGCAGGTGCGAGGGTGGGACGCGAGTGTCAAGACGCCATGGGCGTATACGTGTTAATGCTTGTTTGGGGGGCCGTGTGCTTTCTGCTGCTCAGGCAGGCGTCTCAGCTTGCCTGGACTCCAGTACTGGTTATGCGCAACTAGTACTTTCCATTGGCCAAGGTGGCCAGCCCTACTGATGATGTTTTATCAACATCAGCAAAGACAGCTGAGACAGAGCCTTTCTTGCACGGGTAGCTCATTGCCTGCAACAGGCCCCGGGTCTTGCAGGTGACCGATGGCGCTCTGCTGTGCCAGCGGCGCCTGTGCGCTGCTGGCCCTGGGCCTGCTGCTGACCGTGCGCTTGCATGTCGCAGAGGCTGCCAGCAGCCCCTGGCTGTATCCCAGCGACCAGCCTCTGCTTGATCTGACGCCCGACAGCTTTGAGGCCGAGCTGATCAAGCCTGCGCCCTTCCTGGTAGTATACTCTGGGCCACGGTGCGCCCGGACGTTGCCTTCCCGTTGCAGTGATCCACGTGATGTTTGTGGTTCTGAGGCCTTTGGCGTCCTGCGCAGGAGCGAGCGCTGCAAGCTCTTTGCCAAGGAGTGGTGCGCAGCCTCGCCAGGCGGTCTGCTCTCTGAGTCACAGTCCTGTTGCGGCCCGCCGCTCGCTATCAGCTCCCACGCAGACTGCTACAGCAGGGCCTGCTGGCGCTCACTCTGCACACTGCGGTGCAGGCTCAGAGTGGCCGAGGCGCTAAACGCCAGCGGGGTCGTCACGGGCGCCGTGAACGCCGAGGAGCATAAGGCGCTGGGCGGTGCGCAACGCGCCTTGCTATGCAGCAGTGCTCACTTGTAGTCTCTGAGAGCATGTCTAGTGGCACAGCCCAAGGTGGCCGCGCACCGACTGAGGAGGCTTGAGCGCAGGCGCGCACGCGCCGGGCGGCGGCCCCGCCGTGAAGCTGTTCCTGCGCGGCGCGGACGGCCAGGCGACCGCCGTGAGCTACCCCGGCGCTCCCAAGGCCAAGGACGTGGTGGCCTGGGCGCTGGGCCAGGTCAGACGCGCGGCGCTGGCCCGCCTGGGTGTCACGACGGACGGTGCGCCGGGCGCTCATCTGGCTGCCATCGCCCTGGTTCGGAGTGCTGTGTAGCCTGGGGATATGTAGAGTATGCCAACCGCCAGGGCCTGCATGCAGCAGACTCGTGCCAGCCTTGCCGTGCTTGTCATCGCCTGTGGTGTTTGTGAAATGAAGCCAGTGCGGGAGGTATGAGAGTATGCAGCCATGTGAAAACAGATGCACGTGTGGCGCCAGCACTCGTACCTGGTTGGCCATGATGGAGGTAGCTGCATGACTCCAGGCAGCTCCGCCAGGCCTGTGAGCAGGCATTTGCTGCTGTTCAGCAATGCTGGTACTGGTATGAAAAGCAACCCACAGCGGCAGGCAGCTGTGCTGTGCGATGTGGGGTTGAGCTGTTCATGTGCTTGGGAGCACCAGGGCCGAGCAATGAAGGCGGTCAGGGCACCAGGGGAGGCCGCGGGGGCGGCGCGGGCCGCGGCGCCGGCGGCGGCGGCGCGGGCGCCTGCGGCAGCGGCGGCGGTGGCGGCGCCAGCGGCGGCGGCGGCGGCATATACAGCGAAGGCTCCGGTAAGCGCACGGGGCTGCCGCCTCGCAAGGCCGGCAGCTCGCGCCTGGTGCACCCGTGAGGCTTGAGCGCCTTGCAGTGGCCACACCTGCGCGGCGTCCCCAGCCGGCCGCATCCCTGTCCCTGAGAGCATGCCGCAGGCACCAGTATGTGAAGGTCCTGCCGTCTGCGCCCCCTGCCGCTGAGAGCGGCGGCGGCCGGCGCGGCAGGCGTGGAGCAGCTCACGGACGCGAGCTTCCACGACGAGGTCGACTACTCCGACGACCTCTTCCTGGTCGAGTTTTACGCGCCCTGGCGCGCCCCAGGATTTCCATTGGGTAGGGTATGGTAGGGTTTGAGGGAGGCACTAAACCCCAACCCTACATGTCATGCTGATTGTGCGGCACGCCGTCATGCGCCTCGCTCCGGCACGCGCCGGGCTTGTCCGCTTCCAGGAGGCGCGCGGGCTCTGGTCGCCTGGGGTACCCCGTCAGAGACCGAGACGCGGCCGGCTGGGGGAGCCACGCAGGTGCGGCCACTGCAAGGCGCTCAAGCCCGCGTACGAGGAGCTGGCGGGCCGCGTGGCGGGCAAGGCGCGCGTGGCCGCTGTGGACTGCACACAGAATGAGGTCACCTGCCAGGCGCGCTCGCGCGCGCCTGGAGGGAGGGGGAGGGCACCCTAATTAGGGTTTGGACGCTTGCGCCCGGCGCGCGCGCTGGCGCACCAGCGCGCCCGCTCGCCGTGCCCATGGCGGGGCGGCTGCCGGCGCCAGGCAGCTGGAGACGGGGGGCTACATTGCTGCGGCCTGCATCTGCCTGCCCATGCCGGCCCGCGCGCCGCCGCGCGCCGCGACGCGACGCGGGCGGCGTAATTGCTTTTTACCATCATTATTTGCTTACTAACCAACACCTCTTTCTCTACTGCGCAGGAGTACGGCGTGAACGGCTACCCAACAATCAAGCTGTTCGGCGAGGACAAGCGCCGGCCGCTGGAGTATAACGGCGGGCGGGACGCTGAGTCCATGGCTGCGTTCCTGCTCGCGAAGTGGGCCGCGCTGCAGCCGCCGCCCGAGGCGCGCCGCGGCCCCA
>JAABUV010001652.1_pt1 | contig 31930 bp, 28 predicted proteins | sample 5559971 | NCBI WGS metagenome assembly JAABUV01 (sample SAMN10711881, study PRJNA513362) | rock metagenome | isolation source: Antarctica rocks | place: Antarctica: Victoria Land, Knobhead nord | collected 2015-12-19
GAAGTTAATAAAAGAATATGATGAAAAGATATTTAAGAAAACTATCACTCATAAAATTCTATTGAATCTCATCATTGAAAGTCATAAGAAATTGACTGTTTCTATGTTGATAGCTGACATCAATCATCACGAAGTCATATTAGAAAAATCATGAATAAACAAAAATGAAATATTACTGAATATGCAAATTGACATCATCATTTTTTCGAATCAATTAAATACTCTCATTTCTATTTTTTCGATCTCTCTCAATTCAAAGCACTCAAGTTGATCACAATCAACTTCATCTACTTTTATCTCTCAGTCAAAGATTTCTAGAATGCTCAAACAATCTGTTTCAACTATGATTCAGAAAGAGTCATTCTCAATTTAAAGTATAAACGTCGCTTCGTTCAAAACACTGTTGAATCGCTCAAAGAAGAATCAGACTGAAGTATTCGCTCTATTCATGAAGAATATCAATAGAAAAATCGCGTACAACACTCAGTGCGATTTGAACGCTCTGAATGTCTCTTTCATCAAGAAAACTACTCAGAATTTGAAAGCTATTAAAGTCAAGCTGTCTTCAGAATATCATGATTTTCTAGATGTTTTTGATCGAACTCAATTAAATAAGCTATCTTCGAATCACTTCTATGATCATAAAATTGAGCTGACTAGTGATTCAACTTCTTCTCATTGTTGAGCATATTGAATGTCTTCTCTCAAGCTTCTGAAAGTAAAGAAGTATTTGAATGAGAACTTGTCAAAGAAATTCATCACTTCAAGCCAAGCTCTCTACTCGTCACTCGTTCTATTTACTCTCAAAGCAAACGAAGATCTTCGCTTCTGCGTGAATTATCACAAGCTAAACGTCATTTTCAAGCGAAATAAATATTCATTATCTCTAATAAATGAGATCATCGATAAGATAGCAGATTGCAAGCATCTGACTAGAGTGAATATCATATCAGCGTTCAACAAACTTCAAATGCATCTTAATAACGAGAATTACATCACTTTTATCACTGCTCTAGAAGCATATAAATATCGAGTGCTACTCTTCAAATTAACTAATGAATCAATCTTCTTTCAACAATATATGAACAATGTTTTATGAGAATTTCTGAATGATATTCTCATCTATAGCAAAATCAGAAAGAAACATAGAAATCACGTCAGACTAGTGCTGAAACGACTACGCGAAGCTGAATTACAGATAGATATTCAAAAGTGCGAATTCAATGTAAAGAAAACAGTCTTTCTAGAAGTCATTTTATCAGAACAAGATCTTTGTATAAATTCAAGCAAGATGATCATCATAGTCAACTGAACTATTTCGATCAATTTGAAAGAAATTCAAAACTTCGTGAAATTTGTGAACTTCTATTATCATTTCATTAGAAACTTCTTCAAACTAGTCAAATCATTCACTCAATTGACTAGAAAAGACACGTCTTTTGTTTGAAACGAAGTTTGCATTCAAGCTTTCAGAAATCTGAAGAAACAGATCAGTTTCGCTTCAGTTTTTCGTCATTTCAATCTCAAACATCAGACTATTTTGAAAATCAATGCATTGAACTATGTAAAAGATGAAATACTGTCTCAGTATGATGATGAGAGTGTACTTCACTCGATGATCTTCTACAGCAAAAGCATGATTCTCGCTGAAATCAACTATCATATCTATGACAAGAAATTGCTGATCATTATTCAATGTTTCAAACACTGATGATTCAAGCTGAAATGCACTGAACTACTCATTCAGATGTTCATTAATCATCAGACTTTGAAAATCTTCATGAAAAACAAACAGTTGAGTTGATGACAAGTTAACTATTTGAACATTCTATCAAAGTTTAACTTTCAGATTCTCTTTAAATCAGGCAAAATGAACATTAAAGTCAATGCTTTAATCAGAATGTCTTTAGCAAACGTCTCTGAATCAGCTTAGCATCTTGAAGATCATTTTCAGACTATTCTGACTCTTGATAAAGTCAATGTTCTATCTATTGAATCAAAAGCAAATCTCTATCAACAAGTACAAATGATTAATCAAATAAATGAGCTTTGCAGCGAATATAGACAAGCTATGAATGAAAACAAGCTCAAATTTCATATCATTAAACTGAAGAACTGCAAAATCATTGACGACATTCTATTTAGAAAAGATCTACTGTGAGTCTCTGAGAACATGCACACGAAATTACTATAAGAAGTGCATGATCAACTCTCAATCTTTCATCTCAACAATAAATGAATCATTGATCTAGTTTAGCGTTTCTACTATTGATCAGATCATCAAACTACTATTTAATGATACATTCAAAACTGTCATGCTTGTCAGCGAAGCAAAGCTTTTAGAAATAGCATCAATGAACTTCATCATTCTCTTTCGATTTCACAGAAATGCTGAAAAAATATAGTTATGAACTTCATCACTGAACTATCTCTGTTAGAAGACTATAACGTCATTTGCACAATCATATGTCATCTCATCAAAGAATGTTACTATGTTTTCTGTCATTGAGAAGACAATGATATTTCAGTCGAAGAAATGATTTGAATCATGTTATGAAATGTCTATCGACTGCATGATCTATTCAGTTCTATTGTTTCAAACAGAGACTTTCAATTCATATCAACTATGTGAAAAAGTCTTTGCAAGTGACTGAGAATCACAGCTAGTCTATTCACAGTTTATCACTCTGAGATCAACGATCAATCGAAACGAGTCAATCAAGACGTTAAACGCAAACTTAGAATTTACTGCAATTACATGCAGAATGACTGAGTTAAATAAATATCTATGATGAAGTTCAGTGACAATTTCAATATCTTCTCAGTCACTTTAATGACTTTCTTCTACTTCAATAAAGAATTTCATTCTCGAATGAGTTTCGATTCAGATATGACTGACTATGAAACAACTTGTGAACGACTTGAAGCTAGAAAAGCAAATGATATTGTCATTCAAATGAAAAAGCTACTAAACTTAAGTCATCAACAATTGAAAAAGATGAAGTTGATCATTGAAGTTCAGATCAATAAACATAGACGAGATGTCATCTATGAAGTAAATGATTGAGTTTGACTATCTTTCAGAAACATTAAGACAACAAGACTTTGCAAAGATTTGAAAGATAAACAGCTAAATCTTTATCAAATCACTGTCAAAGTGAGTATCTTTTATCATCTTCATTTATCAATCAGCATGAAGCATCTGCATTTGATATTCAGTTCAAAACTACTGCAATCATATTCAGAAAATCTTTTATCAGAATAGCATTCAGAATCAATCAGATCAATCACTATTGAAGATGATGAATATTGAGAGATAAATGATATATTAAACTTCAGACGTTATTGAGATTGAATACAGTACAAAGTCAAATGAATAAATCTAGATAAAAATGATGAATAATACTATGTCGATAAAGAAAAATTCGATAACTCAGAGAAAGTTTTGAATGAATTTCATAAGCTATATTCAAACAAATCGCGCTAAATATCGAAATAACTATCAACAAAAGCGAGCAAATGAATTACATTCATGCAAACATGAATTTTTGAAGAGAGAGATAATGTTATGAGTGTATCAAAACTGAACAAAACTGAACAAGATTGAAGTTTTAATCAATTTGCAGTGAACACTAGCAAGTTCTTTGTGTAATGATTAAAGTTAATCAACAAGCTAGTCAGGTTTGACTCAGATTTGACTCAGATATAACTCAGATATAACTCAGATATGACTCAGATATGACTCAACACTTTTTTCTTTCTCAACACTTTTTTCTTTCATCAACATCTTGTTTATCTACATCATATTTTTCTCATGTCACAAACATATTTCTTTCAAGTCTAGCACAGTCTCTGAACATTACATAAATAGAAGTTTTTGTATCAATTTTCTTCTGTATTCTTAATATTCAGTTATAACTATTTCTAAAAATCAAGCACTATCAATTCTGATCTTCACTGATTGTATCATTTAGACACGATTCTGATACAAACTGATAACGCGTTTTGAAGATGATTGTTGATTTTATTCTGAATGTTGTTCATCAGAGTGACATCATTGTAGTTCAGAAAGCTGAATATTTTAGTGAATTCTGAATAGAAAGAGCTGAAGAGCTTGTTGAGCTGCTTCAGAGCAATGTATTCATGATGATACTTTCAAATCAGATTCTGATCTTCATAAATTTCTTTCAGATGTTTCAGTAACTCTGATAATGATTGATAGAATGAGAAAGCATCAATATGATGCTTTGCATAAATTTGTTGATCAGCATCATCTTCTAGTCTGAAAATCACATAGACAATATGAATCTTTTCAGTAGAATAATAATTCACGTTGACATCAAGCTTGTCAGCTATTTTGATGTTTCATGTCTTTCAGATAAAATCATCTGTTTCAATGAAGATGAGTGAATTTGAAAGCTTGATGAACTTGTAATGATCATTTTCGTTTTCATTATCAGATAAAGTAGAAGATTCTCGTTGAGAATAAGCTTCTTTCTGATTAACTTATTGCTCAGCTGACTGAGTATTTTAACGAAGCATAGATTGATCAGCTTGACGTTGTTTTGCTTTGAAGTTCAATCACTCATCTTGTAACTGATTGATCTTTTTCTTTAACTCATCATTTTTATTAAAAGTGACTTCTAGTTGTTTATGAATAGTTTGAAAAACATGCAGTTACATTAAAGAATATGCATGTAGATAATATGATCAAATTTGATAGTAACTTAGTAATATCTATTCATATAGAAAGTTAATACTAAACTATGAAATACAGAAGTGAACTTTTCTCTATATACTCAGAAGACTAAGCTCAAGCATCGTTGATGAGATCAGCAAGATTACATGCAGTTTATGTGAAGTTTCTTGAAGATCATATGTGACTTGAATTCTTATTATTAATGAAACATTGAAGTTTGTATGTGACTTGAATTCTTGTAGATTCAAAGTCTCTGAGAATTGATGATAGAGATTCTCGTAGACTCAGTGTCTCTGAAAATCAACAGTAGAGTTTCTCGTAGACTCAGTGTCTCGATTCTCATAGATTCAGATTCTCGTCTGAGAGCTTGATGATAGTGTTGAAGAATAATTCTCATGTTTATTCTTTATTTTCTGAAGAACTTTGACTTTCATAAATCTGAGTTCTGACAATTATTTCTCTTTTTAACAACAACGTTCTTGTTGTTGAACTGCTTCATTTCTTCATGCAATGCATGATATCAAAACTCATTGTGCATCATTATGTTTTCGAAATTCTCTTTTAATAGCGCAAGCATTGAGTTTGATAGCATATTCTTTATTCTTTGATTCTCATAAATGTAGACTGAACATTCTTTGCAACTTACATAAAATTTCTAAATGATTAGCAGTATTGTTCATGTTTATTCTCTGAATCTTGTAAATTTGAATTCTGACTATTATCTTGTTGTCTCATTATATTTTGACTGTCACTTCATGCATAGTGTGATCACGATCTTGACGCTTCGTTTTATTAATGCATGCACGTTGACTAGACTTAAATTCTCATGATGATAATTGTGATGAGAATCGAGATTTGCTCAATTTGAAGTTTTCTTCTGTAGATGATGTTCAATAGTAGAAGCAAACAATGAGCAGAAGATAGTATCAGATAGTAGAAGTAAACAATGAATAGAAAAGTGATGCTTCTGTTGTTTGTTGTGACTAATGTGATGATGATGATCATCAATATTCATATTTATTTATTGTGAAGTAGTGAATTTTTATTGACTCATTTCTTTTATCTTTTGTCTGATTTTCTTTCTTCTTCAACTTTTGTTCTTACATTCAATCTTTATCTCATTATCTTACTCAATCTTTTACTCATTCTGTAAAGTAGTTCTGTATGATTTCATTGAGTATCATGACAGTAATGAGTATAAATCAGATTCTTGATTTGATGTGCAATGAGCTGATCATTTCACGTCTGAAGATAAGAAAGAAAGAAGATCATTAAAGTATTTCGTTGTTCTTGTCTCTTCAATTCAGAAATGTACTCATTTTTCATTTACGCGCTTCATTTGCTGTTGATTCTGTTGTCTCTGATCTGATTGCTTTGTCTGTCGTTGATGATCATTCTTGCACATCTTTCATTATCTTTATTATGCTCGTCTACATGAAGAATCTATCTTCTTCAGTTCAGCATTATAAGATCGTTATTAATGTATATTATAAAAATGTTTCAGTAAAAAGATGCAAGAAATGCATTGAAAGAGATGTTGAATGCATTAAGATTAAATTTTCTATTGAAAAGAACTCAAAGAAATGCGCTTTATGCACAGTATTCAAGACAAATTGTCAATATGAGTTGTAAGTATAATTTTCAATAGCTTCAAGATGTGAAAATTAAATGATTAATTGATACTTTTTAGAGCACTTGAGAGTGACTTGATGCTCATTTCTGTCAGCTTTGCTTTCTCTTTGTCTAAGTTTGATCTCATCAGTTCTGTTTCTTCATCACTTTGTTTAAGCTCTTTTTCTTCTTGATTTCACGCAAGTTTCTCTTCATTCTTTGTTGCATCTGATTCTGAGTCTGTGATCAAGAAGATGATGATTGCTTCTTGTGATCTTTCTTTCAACTCAACTCAGAGTCAGATGTTTCTTGAATTTGAAGAATATATTAAAAAGAAAATGTGTTTTCTCGTTCTTGATATCGAGATAAACAAAGATGATATCAGCGAAATAAAGAAAAATGTTGAAGATGTGACTATTGTTACAAGCGTATCAAGGCTGAACAAGGCTGAAGCTTTAATCAATTTGCAGTGAATGCTAGCAAGTTTTCTGCGTAATAATTAGAATTAATCAGCGAGCTAGTTAGATATGACTCAGATATGACTCAAATATGACTCAACACTTTTTTCTTTCTCAACATTCTTTTCTTTCATCAACATCTTGTTCATTTACATCACATTCTTCTCATGTCACAAACATATTTCTTTCAAGTCTAGCGCAGTCTTTGAACATTACATAAATAGAAGCTTTTGTATCAATCTTTTTCTGTATTCTTAATATTCAGTTATAGTTATTTCTAAAGATCAAGCACTATTCAACTCTGACTTTCGCTGATTGACTCATTTAGACATGATTCTGACATTATATTAAGAATTCATTAATCACACGATACTGATCTCATTACTCATTCAACATACTCGTACAGACAGAACAAGTCTAAAGAAATTCATTTATCTGATGATTGATGCAATCGAAAGACTGAACAACACTAGAAAGTTTGATAGAATCAATGACAAGATTGTTTGAATCGCTAGACAACTTATTGCTCACTAAGTACGCAAAGTTCACTCGATCAAGAGAATCAACTCATTCTCATGAAACAGATGAGTGAAAATAAGCTGTTCAACTCAATTAAGAGAATCGACGATAAAGAATCTTCGTGAATTGCTCAAGAATCAAATCAATCAACAAACAAATCTCATCTTTTTTGTTGAAGATTAAACATCACTCTATACATCTTTCTTCTTCAATCGTTAAGCATCATCATTCATTCAACTCTCTTTTCAAACAAATCTCATCATGTTTAGTCATTCATTTACTGAAGAGCATTTCAAAGAATTTCGAAATCGTTTCTCTCAAATCTCTGATGCTGATTCATTGAAACTCTCTAGTGCTGAATCATTCATCAGTGAAGATGATGAGTCATTCGCTGAAACAGTAATATTCTTTGTTTCTATCAAAAACTGAAAGACTCAATGCATGATTCTTGACAGAGAAACAGATTGACTCAACGAGCTGAGTAAACAACGAGATGACGAAATCAAAGAGTTGAAGACTAAACTTCAAACTAAAGAAATTACTTCTTCTAATTTCATCTACTTTAAGCGTTCTAGATCTCAGAAAATATTTGATTCTTTTTGATTTACTGACGAAAAGAATTCTACTTGAAAAAACTGATACGGCAAAATTCAGAATAAACTAGAGATCAACGTTGATCTCTTTTCAAATGAATGAATCAAACTGAGCTATGTACATTTCAGATTATTTGATGACGCAGCTGATGTCGCTCAATTTAGACGCGAACATGACTATGTCAATCTTTATAAGATCATCAATGATCTTTTGAAAGAACTAGTTGAGTTGTTCAATGATTCAGATAAGAAAGTCAACTTTCATAGAAAATACTACAACTTGATTCAAGAATCAAAGAAGTTCAGTGAGTTCTACACTCAGTTTCAACGATTATCTTTCTATCTGAAGTATCACGAAAAGCAACTGATCGTTGATCTGAAAGATAAAATAAACTCTCGTCTTCAATTCATTTGAATAAATCAATTAGTTCAATCTGATTTTCTTAAAGAGATTTATTTCTATCTGATTCATTTGAATAATGATTAGTGAGTTATTCAAAAAATCAAGAACAAAGTTAATTTCATCAAACACGTCAACAATCTGTCAAAGATCATCTTTCATAAAGCTGTTGTTACTCAATCAGTCAATCATTCAAAATCTGATCATCTAAAGTTGCGCGACGCGATTTTAACTAGCGTCAAGAGAGCAGACCTTCTAGTTGAAATCTGTTTCATATATCATAAATCAGATCATAGCTTTAAAGAATGTCTTGATCAATCTACTAGAATTAATGCAGTGAACGATGAATATGATCGCTTCAATTTCAATTCGAATTTCGATTCAAAAAACTAGTCATCACTTCAAAAGTCATTGAAGAGATAGAGATTATATCTTTGTGCAAACTAGATGAAATTCTATTGAAAGAAAATTACTTTGAAAAGTCGTTTTTAATTGATGCTCATCTCATCTTGCAGAATCAATTCTTCAGTCTTCGTTCGCTAATAGACAGTGATTCAGTCGCTCATACGCTCATACACGCTAATCTAGTCAATAGAGTATGCGAGAAACTAGAAATTCAATCTATATCACTGACAAAAGAGAAGTTAATAAGAGACTATGATGAGAAGATATTTAAGAAGATCATCACTCATAAAATTCTATCTAATCTCATCATTGAAAGTCATAAGAAATTGACTGTATCAATGCTGATAGCTGATATTGATCATCATGAAGTCATATTGAGTAAGCTCTGAATGAACAAAAACGAAATATTATTGAATATGCAAAACGACGTCATTGTTTTTTCGAATCAATTAAATACTTCTATTTCGATTTTTTCGATCTTTCTCAATTCAAAGCACTCAAGTTGGTCGCGATCAACTTCGTTCTCTTCTACCATTCAGACTAAGGTCTCTATTATGCTCAAACGACCTGTTTCAACTACGACTAAGAAAGAATCATTCTCGATTCGAAGCATAGATGCAGCTTCGTTCAAAACTCTACTGAATCAATCAAAGAAGAATCAGACTGAAGTCTTTGCTCTATTCATGACTGATATTGATAGAGAAATCGCGTACAATACTCAGTGCAATTTGAATGTTCTAAACGTCTCTTAAATCGATGAAACGACTCAGAATTTGAAAGATATTAAAGTCAAGCTGTCATCAGAATATCATGAGTTTCTAGATGTTTTTGATCGAGCTCAATCGAATAAACTATTCTCTCATCGCTTCTACGATCATAAAATCGAGCTCATCAGTGATTCAACGTCTTCTTGCTGTCGAGTTTATCAAATGTCTTCTGTCAAACTTCTGAAAGTAAAGAAGTACTTAAACGAGAATCTGTCGAAGAAATTCATCACTTCTAGTCAGACTCTCTATTTCTCTCTCGTTCTATTCGCTCTCAAAGCAAATGAAGATCTTCGATTCTGCATGAACTATCGAAAGCTAAATGTCATTTTCAAAAGAAATAGATATTCTCTATCGCTGATAGACGAGATCATTGATAAAATAGTGAGTTGCAAGCATCTGACTAGATTGAACATCATATCAGCGTTCAACAAACTTTGAATGCATCTCGATAGCGAGAATTACATCACTTTTATCACTGCTTTAGAAGCATATAAATACAAGATGCTATCATTCAAACTGACTAATGAATCGATCTTCTTTCAGCAATATATGAATGATGTTTTATGAAACTTTCTGAACGACTTTTGTCAAGTCTATCTAGATGACATTCTCATTTATAGCAAAACGAGAAAGAAATATAAAGATCACGTTAAACTAGTATTGAGTCGACTACGCGAAGCTGAACTGCAAATGAATATTTGAAAGTGCAAATTCAATGTAAAAGAGACTGTCTTTCTAGAAGTCATTGTATCAGAACTAAATCTTCGTATGAATTTCAGCAAAGTGACAGTCATAGTCAGCTGACTCACTTCGATCAATCTAAAAGAAATTCAGAACTTCGTGAGATTTGTTAACTTCTATCGTCGTTTCATTAAGAACTTCTTGAAGCTAGTCAAATTGTTCATTCAGCTGACTAGAAAGAACACGTCTTTTGTTTGAAACAAGATCTGTGTTCAAGTCTTTGACAATCTAAAGAAACAAGTCAGCTCAATCTCAAACGACAAGCTATTCTGAAAATCAATGCTTCAAACTATGTAAAAGGTGAAATACTATCTCAATACAATGACGAGAAAGTTTTTCATTCGATAACTTTCTACAGTAAAAGCATGATTCTCGCTGAAATCAATTATCACATCTATGACAAGAAATTACTAGTCATTATTCAATGCTTTGAACATTGATGACTTGAGCTGAAATGCATTAAACTACTCATTCAGATGTTCATCGATCATCAGACTTTGAAGATCTTCATGAAAAATAAACAGTTGAGTCGATGACAAGTCAACTATTTGAACATTCTATTGAAATTCAACTTTCAGATCATCTTCAAATCAGGCAAAATGAACACTAAAGCTGATGCTTTAATCAAAATGCTTCTAGCGAACGTCTTTGAATCAATTCAGCGTCTTGAAGATCATTTTTAAACTATTCTGATCTTCGATAGAGTCAATGTTCTATCTGTTGAATCGAAAGCAAATCTCTATCAATGAGTACATATGATCAATCAAACTGATGAGCTCTGCAGCGAATATAGACAAGCTATGAACGAAAACAAGCTCAAATTTCATATTACTAAATTGAAAGACTGCAAAATCATTGATGATGTTCTATTTAGAAAAGACTTACTGTGAGTTCTTGAGAATATGCATACGAAACTGCTGCAGAAAATTTATGATCAGCTTTCAATCTCTCATCTCGACAATAAACGAACTATTGATCTAATTCAACGATTCTACTATTGATCAGATCATCAAGTCACAGTCAGACAGTACATTCAAAACTGTCATGTCTGTCAGCGAAGCAAAGTTTCTAAAGATAACATCAATAAACTTCATCATTCTCTACTCATTTCACAAGAACGCTGAAAAGATATAGCTATGAACTTCATTACTGAGCTATCTCTATCAGAAGACTATAACGTCATTTGCACAATCATATGTTGTCTCATCAAAGAACGTCACTATGTTCTCTGTCATTAAAGAGACGATGACATCTCAGTTGAAGAAACGGTTTGAATCATGCTATGAAACGTCTATCGACTGCATGATCTACTCAGTTCTATTGTTTCAAACAAAGACTTTCAATTCATATCAACTATGTGAAAGAGTCTTTGCAAATGACTGAGAATCACAGCTAGTTTATTCACAGTCTATCATTTTGAGATCAACAATCAATTGAAATGAGTCAATCAAGACGTTGAACGCGAACTTAGAATCTACTGCAATTACATGCAGAACGACTGAGTCAAATGAATATCTATGATGAAATTCAGCGACAATTTCAATATCTTCTTGATCACTTTAATGATTCTCTTCTACTTCAATAAAGAATTTCACTCTTGAATGAGTTTCGATTCAGATACAACTAACTACAAAACAATTTATGAATGACTTGAAGCTAGAAAAGCAGATGATATTGTCATTCAAATGAAAAAGTTACTGAGCTTCAATCATCAATAATTGAAAAAGACGAAGCTGATCATCAAAGTTCAGATCAATAAACATAAATGAAACGTCATCTATGAAGTAAATGACTGAGTTTGACTATCTTTCAAAAACGTCAAGACAACGAGACTCTGCAAAGATTTGAAAGACAAACAGCTGAGTCTCTATCAAATCACTGTGAAAGTGAGTATCTTCTATCATCTTTATTTATCAGTCAGCATGAAGCATTTGCATTCAATGTTCAGCTCAAAGCTACTGCAATTATATTCAGAAGATTCTCTATCAGAATAGCATTCAGAATCACTCAGATCAATCACTATCAAAGATGATGAACATTGAAAGATAAATAATATATTGAATTTCAGATGCTATTGAGATCGAATACAGTACAAAGTCAAATGAACAGATCTAAATAAAAACGACAAATGATACTATGTTGATAAAGAAAAATTCGATGACTCAGAGAAAGTTTTGAATGAATTTCATAAGTTATATTCAAACAAATCGCGCTAAATATCGAAATAACTATTAACAAAAGCGAGCAAAGAAACTACATTCATGCAAACATGAATTTTCGAAGAGAAAAATAATGTTACAAGCGTATCAAGACTGAACAAGACTGAAGCTTTAATCAATTCACAGTAAACGCTAGTGAGTTCTCTGCGTAATGATTAGAACTAATCAGCGAGCTAGTCAGATATGACTCAGATATGACTCAGATATGACTCAACACTTTTTTTCTTTCTCAACATTCTTTTCTTTCATCAACATCTTGTTCATTTATATCACATTCTTTTCATGTCACAAACACATCTCTTTTGAGTCTAGCGCAGTCTTTGAACATTATATAAATAGAAGCTCTTGTATCAATCTTCTTCTGTATTCTTAATATTCAGTTATAGCTATCTTTAAAGATCAAGCATTATTCAATTCTGACTTTCGCTGATTGACTCATTTAGACATGATTCTGACAACTATCAATTGCAGAAAGATGCAAGAGCAAATGAAAGTACAAAAGATCTGAATCAATGATTTGCTATGTTGAATTGCAAGATAGAACAAGATCATTGAAGATTTGCAAAAGCAGATTGAAAACTATGACAATCTTCAACTCATCTTGATTGCTCAGACTCAGAGTGCTCTGACTCTTCTTGCAATGTGTTCAAAAGATCAAAATGTCTTTATTGCAATCAAAACATGCTTTTTTGTGATGTTGTTTTCATTCTTGTCTTCTTTGCTCTCTCATGTCTCTCTGCTTTCGCTCTCATCTGATTTATTTCTGTCAATGACTTATTCTTTCATCTCATCTTCAACGTTGATCATGCAGTTTATCATTGAAGAGATGAAGAACATCTCGCTCTCATCTGATTCATTCTCATTGATGACTTTTTCTCTTCTCTCATCTTTGACGTTGATCACGCAATCTATCATTGAAGAGATGAAGAATGCAGTGAGCTTTAATATGAGCTTCTTATCTCATTCATTCTGTTAATATGATAGCTTGTGCATGTTTTGTGCTATCTGACTAATAGTTGCAAGAGTTTACTTTCATCAATCTTTGAATTTTCAAGAAAGTGAGAGCTGAATAATACACATATTGTATGAAACTTGTGAGCTATTCATATATCAATTTCTGCATCTGCTAACGACTTTTTTAAACTGTTGATTCGAGTATTGATGAGAATGATTGAGCGAGAAAGTCTTGTTTTTCTTTTCTTTTTTTCTTTCTAGTGATAACTAGATAACTATCAATCTTTCTACTTCGTTTTATGCATACTTGTGATCTTTCGTGATGACGTTAACAACTTACTTTCAAGCTTGATGAAATGTCTGCAATGAAAGAATCTCAATAAAATCTTGCAGTTATCAAAATAGTTTGATGATTTTCAGATATTTTCTGAAGCTTCAAAGTTTTTTCAGCTAAGCAGATATTGCAACTGATCATTCTGTATGCAACTATTCAGTATGTTATTAATCTTTCAACTATCATGTATTTCTTTCTTCAGCTCAAGATCTTTCACAAATGATTCATTCAATTCTTTCTTTCTTAAGCAGAAAGATTTCAGCAAGCTGACATTGAATATCAAATGTATACACATCTTTGAAAACAGTTTCAGACAATAAACTTGTCTGCTCAAACACTTCAGAATTTTATATAATTTATATCTTTTGACTTCAAGTTTCTTGAAAAACTTCTTGATTCAAATGTTCTTGACATTCAATCACATCAACTGATTGACAAGATACATTTTAGCAAAGTGTTTTTTATCATGCTGAGTCACGTAGTCAGCGTTTGTCTTTGCAAGTCTGTAGCAAAGATTCTTATGCAGTTTTTTCATTCTCATTGCGTAGTTCGTGATTGACTCTGATTTCTTTGAATGATTCTTGATGCTGAACTTCATTCTTGAATGTCTTTTTGTGACTGCAAAGAATGATGTTATTGATGTTATAATGTAAACGCTGTTATTGTAGAAAAACTCAATTATGATAAAAAGATGAACTCAATCATTTTGAACATCGTTGCAGTACGCTCGAAGATAAGTCTCAAGAATTTAATTCTATCTTTTGATTTGATCATTGATGTGAGAATGAAATGTAGTGCTAAGTTTTCGCTTGATCAGAAGATGATAGCACAGCAAGATTCAAAAGTGTGATGTAAATATAAAATCTCTGTCAAAGATTATATCATCAGAAGTCTTGTGATATTGAACTACTTTATCAAGAAAGAGATTAATTAAATTGAAAGCAGTCATTGTCTTTCAAATAGAAATGTAGTGTGTCATCTTGAAAAGATGATTGACTACAATCATAATGCTGTCGTAGAAGACATTTGAGACGTTTGTGCTGTCAGAAAGATTGATGATGAAGTTCATAATGATGCTTTCTCATATTTTTCAAGAAATGAGCAAACTATTCAGAAGTTCTCAGATTCTGTGATGTAATGTCTTATGTTACTAACATGATTTACAAATTCTGCAGTATTTCTTAATGTTCTTATTTGCAAATGATCAGTTGAAGATTCATTGAACAAGCTTTAAACATCATCGAGAATCGAGATGTTCTGCAAGAAAGCTATCATGATGTCATCTCATAATTTCTGCTCTAAATTTGTTTTGTGCAGAAACATGAATGAATTCTCAAAATATCATGATGTCATTTGTGATTTTCTTCAATCAGTTGATCATGAAGACGCTGAAGTCAATCTCAGTATCGCGCATGCTTAAGTTTCTCTTTTTCATTAATTCTTGTACTGTGATGATGAGATGATTTGTTTTCTGCTGTTTGCAGATCAGTTGAGTCAGACTCTTGAAAAGTAGCTTGCAAAGTTAACAAAGCTTGAGATCAGAACATCATTTCATATTGTTGAATTGAAGCATTTATGAATTTTCATAAACTTCAAGACTGCATCATCTGTCTCATCTGAATTATTCTGAATTGCAACGAAGCAATTCTCTGATGCATTCACTTTCTTTCTTGTGAATAAAGCTTTCTTTATTTCTTCAGCAGAATGATGCATAGTTGAATCTTTGTTCTGACTCATGATCAAACATTCGCTTTTCTCAGCAAAATGATACATGATTAAAACTTTGCTCTGACTCATGATTCAACATTTGCTCTTCTTGACAGAACAACGCATAGTCAAATCTCTGTTCTGACTTATGATCAAACATTTGCTCTTCTCGACAGAACGACGCATAGTCAAAACTCTGCTTTGACTCATAATTAAACATTCGCTCTTCTTGACAGAATGATGCATAGTCAAAACTCTGCTCTGACTCATGATTAAACATTTGCTTTCATCAGCGAAACAACACGTAGTTGAATCTTCGCTCTGACTTATGATTAAACATTCACTCTCTCTAGCAGAACGACATGTGATTGAATTTCTGCTCTGACTCATGATCAAACATTCACTTTCTTCAGCAGAAGAATTTGCTCTTCTGCATTTTCATCTCATCTGAATGATATTCTTCTCAGTTTCAATGATAGTGATAAATGTTGACTCAATATTCTTGCAAAAGCAAATGTCTTTTCTAGTTTCAACAACAGTAATAAATGTTGATTCAATGTTTTTGCAAAAGCAAGCATCTCTTTTAATTTCAACAACAGTAGTAAATCTTGACTTAATGTTCTTACAAGAATCAATGTTTTTTCAAGTTTCAGCAACAGTAGTAAATCTTAACTCAATGTTTTTGCAAAGACAAATGTTCTTTTGACGAGAAATAATAATGTTTTGAAATCATCATTGAGAATTTTTATCAGCAGTCAAGAATTTCTTTACAGTCTGAGAGACTTCTCTGATTTTTCTTGCGAATGCTGATAAATTGATGAGCTTTTTAAATGATCTGATGATTATTTTCTTGTGATTTCTGATGCTCAGAGTCTTGAACTGTCAAGTGAAGATGATGAGCGTTGATGCTGACTGACTCGAGAAATTCTTCAAAAGTTCTCTCATATATACTAAATCATGAGTGAACTGTTACAAGCATATCAAGGCTGAACAAGGCTGAAGCTCTAATCAATTTGCAGTGAACGTTAGCGAGTTCTCTGCGTAATGATTAGAACTAATCAGCGAGCTAGTCAGATATGACTCAGATATGACTCAGATATGACTCAACACTCTTTTTCTTTCTCAACACTCTTTTCTTTCACCAACATCTTGTTCATCTACATCACATTCTTCTCATGTCACAAACATATTTCTTTCGAGTCTAGCGCAGTCTCTGAACATTACATAAATAAAAGCTTTTGTATCAATCTTTTTCTGTATTCTTAATATTCAGTTATAGCTATCTTTAAAGATCAAGCACTATTCAACTCTGACTTTCGCTGATTGACTCATTTAGACATGATTCTGACATAAACTCTCTCTCATTTGCATCAATATCTTTCTCATAATTGAATCTTCTTGACAAATTATTAACAGAATTGCTCACTTTCTTTTGATAAAAGATCTTGAAGTTGTACGCAGTAAGTCTGTTGACTTACTTCATCTGTCTGCAAGAAAGCTTGATTGTTGTCATGAAATGTTGAAGATTTGCATGATCGTTGATTATTTTTATTTCATGTCAAGTCTTTTTTAAATAATATCTTTAATGATTCATGCTTTTGACAATCATCAGCATTTTCTGATCATGTGCATCATAGTTTCATTCAATCAATTGTCACTTTCTTAATCAGATGATTACTGAGTGTCAATGTAAATTCTCAAGTGTGATATCTGTTTATTGAAACATCATTGTTTTCTCTGCAAATTCAAAGACATTTATCTTTAATCTTATGACTTTTGCAGAATTGAAGTGCTGAAGAACAACATTTTGAGCAAAGATGATTTTCAGCTTCTGAAAAGCATTTCAAGCATTGTTGATGAATTCAATTCACTTCATTTATTCTTTGAGAATTCATCTTTTCTTTGCGTTAGAAAAGAGACTTGTTTTGAGATGATTGATCAAGAATGATGCTATTCTTGAATAGTTCTTTATGAATCAACAATAAAGATTAACAAAGTCGAGAAACATTTGAATCTCTTTCATCATTCTCAATTATGATCAATCTTAAATGATTTACACTCGATTCTTCTTTATTGAAATTTCTTTTTTTTCTATTTTATATTTTAGAAAGAATAGTTCTTTCTTGAAGAATTCACATTTGAAGAGCTTGATGTAAAGTTTTAGAATCTGCAGTTTGTCAAGAATTTGTTATACATGATGAACATGTTTCTTGTAAGTTTCGCTGAATATCAGAATGTCATTCAGATAGATGAGATAAATGATGTTGAGAAATTCAAACAAAGTCTGATTCATATAAATCTGAAAGAATGTCGATGCATTGATGAGATTAAAGAGCATCACAAGATACTCATATAAGTCAAATCTTGTACAAAATATCATCTTTCATTCATCTTCTTCTTGTATGCAAAGTTTGTTGAACGTGTTCTTGATGTCAAGCTTGATAAATCACTTGACATCTGCAAAATGATTGAGAGCTTCATTGATCAGTGAAAGAAAACATCTATTTTTAAGAATGATTGTGTTGAGTTCTTGATAATCAACGTACGATCGCAGCGTTTCATCTTTTTTAAATGTAAAGAGCATGAGCATCTCAGCTGAAGAGATGAAGTATCATATCATGTCTGCTTGAAGTTGTTTCTCAATATACATCTTTTGTGCAATGAGTTTGACTGCAAAAAGATTGTACAAAGAATCTCAAAAAGCAATATGATTCTTCTTGATGCAAATAGCATGATCATGAAACTTGTAAGTCAAAAGAACTTTGACTTTTTGAATGAAAAGATTCACGAAATTCGTAAATTCTTTTGAAACATTTAAGAATTGATCAACTATCGTATTCTTGATTTGTGTGAGTCAAGAGTTTTCTTCTGTCATTGAGAGACTCAAAAAATTGTACAAAGCATTTAAAAGTGATCAAATATATATTATGATGCTCTGTTGCTTAAGATTCTGAGTTGATTAAGCACTTGAAACTTCTCATTTCTTCTGATGATTATATTAATGAAAAGACTTGAGAATAACTTTTCTTGCAAGACTAAATTGATGAATATTGCATGCAAAAAGACTTGACGCAAGTCTTGCTTCATTGAACATCACATAAAATGATTCTGAAACTGTTCTTCAATGAGATAGTTTCTTTCTTTCATTTTGAGCACATAAGATTCTTCAACGTAAGTGTTGATGAGCAAACTCGTGAATGAAATTATGCTTTTCAAAGAATGAAAGATTTAACATGAGATTCTCTGAAACATATTCAACAATGATAAAGATTTTCAAGATGTATAGATTGCTTTTATTGAAGTTCTGAATGTTCAGATCAAGCAGTATTATTTCGTGTAGTCACATTGATTTATCATTGAAGAAAATTCTCATGAACTTTCAAGAATGAATATTCTCGATCTTATTTAAACATTTCACGAAACTGTGATGAATTACATTTAGCATACACTCAATGTTCATCATGACTTAAGTTTCAAGAAGATTGAGACATTCTGACTTGATCTTGACTACAAGAATGAATGATGTTGTGACTGAGTCTGAGTTCTTTGACATTATCAATGCGTTCAGTTCAACAAACAGTTGACTAATCAAATTGACTCACTAAATTTCATACTCTTCAGTTGCTTTCTTCTTTTGAGTGATCAATAGATGAAAGAGATTTATTGAGCTAAGTCTTTTCTTAAGATGTCAACAATGAGAATGTTGTTAAAAGCAGAAGAAGCTTTTGAGAAGAAAGTTTCTGAAAAGATGAATCATGAGTTTGAACAATTCAATTCTGTGTGATCTTTAAATTTGCATCTGACGCACATCTTCTTGCTGATTCTGCGATATTTTTTCTTTCAAAAGACTGTTTTTCTCAGTTTTAATTCTCATTGCTCTTGTTAATCATCAAAATATTCTTCTTTTTCTCAACTATTGATTCTCTGTGAAGAACTCTGCAAACTTTTCTTGTGTGATTGATTTTCAAGAAGTGAGTTCGTTTTCAACTGTCAACTCTGCTGAGCATAGTTTGAAGCATGTTGCATGTTAATGTACTTCATTAATTCTTGACAGAACATCTTGCTTCGTTGAGCGAAAGTTAATACAATTAGCTTGATCTTGTTTAAAAGAAGTAACTCACTCAGAAATCTGAACAATAGTACTTTCTCAAACTTCATGACTTCAACACGATTTTGAAAATGTGTTTTGTTGAGTTTCAGAAAGAACAACATGCATGTTTGATTGCTTCTTTTTATAATGACATTTCATAAATCATTTGCTCGATTCTGAAGTGACTTCATGTTGAGATCATGTCTAGAAACTAATCAGAGTGCGTGCGTGACTAGAATGTTTAATTTATAGAGATAGTTATAACTAAGACTTTAAGAATACAGAAGAAAGAAAATATAAAAGACAAGAAGAACATGCTCTATATAATAGTTACTCAGATTGACGCTAGTCTCAAAGAGAACATGTTGAAACACAAGAAAGATGTTGATTCAAAAAATGTTTGTGACACAAAGAAATGTGTTTGTCATAGAAATCTGTTGATCATTCGTAACACAAAAAAGTATGTTTGTCTAGAAAACAATAGAAGCTGATTAAAAGATGCTAGAAAAGAGAAAAGATGTTGAGTCATATTTAAGTTAAATCTGAGTCAGATCTAGATCAAATCTTGACTAAATCATTGACTAGCTTTAATCAATTCTGACACATTTGTAACATTATTTCTCTCTTTGAAAATTCATGTTTGCATGAATAGAATAAATGAAATGCAAAAAATTTTCACTGTTTTTCAATTTAGTGTGACTTGTCTGAATAGAGTTTATGAAATTCAACTTGAACTTCTTTCAAGTTCTTGAATTCTTCTTTATCAACATAGTTGTTAAGAGAGAGTGAGTCTCGACAGGCATCAGTGACAGCGATGATGATAATGTAGAGTGTATTGTTCTATTTACTAGAATGTCGTGACTATATAAAAGCGCAGAGTCTTCTGAGCTAGACTCATCTTGATAGAGCTAGCTACACACAGCTCGCTCAGAGACAACTCACTTACACAATCTGAAGATTGAAGACTACATTTTAACACTCTCTCTGCTGACAATTCTTCAGATGTGTAGTCAGAACATCTGATCTGCTTATAGACGAATCTTCTTGACTCTTTCACGAGTGAATCTCTTTGACTTTCTCACAGGTGAATTCTCTTGACTCTCTCACAGATGAGTTTTCTTGACTTTCTCACAGATGAGTCACTCTGACTTCTTCATAGATGTCTTTGCTGTAAGTCAAGACATGCTATTGACGACGTAATCGCTAGCAAACAGCAATCAGTAGTAGTAGGCAGTTGCAGTCATGAGACTGACTAACAACTAGCACTTCAATCAAGAAATGAAATTCTCAAACGCAGCAAGATACTGATGTCGCAGACAAAGAATGAATCATCTAGACAGACATGTTCATCTTGAATCGTAGATTGATTCTGAAGTTGTTCTGTTGCAAGCGCGTTAAGAAACAGTATTGCATCATGAAACAAATCTCTGAGCTAGATCTAGACTAGACTCTCACATTGCGACAGAATGCAGAGATTCTATCATGTTGTCATATTGTTCTCATAGCGTGCTTGCCTTGATGATGTCAATCACTTCTTCAAGACAAAGTCTTTTATATCGATGATTTCATTCAGATGATCTTCAGTATCTCTGCTGTTGTCTTTACTGTTCATCAGAGATAGACTCAGACTTCTTCTCTTGTCTCTATTCTATTGAGTTCAGCTTTAGGCTCACTCAGGTCGCTTCAGACTTTCTTTCTTTCTCTCTTTCTCACGATCATCATGAAGTAAGCGAAGACGATATTGTAAACGCTGGTTGCAGATGAGACGATACGATCGCAAGTCTTCGTATGAACAAAAAACAAGATCGCAACTAGTTAATGAAGATAAGACGTAGACATGAAATGACGGTCAAAACAATCAAAATCAGGTCATAAAGTGAGTGAGTGACTTAAAGCACTGCATTCAAATAGACAGTGTTGTCTGTAGTTTGACAAGAGAATCAAAAACATTCTCAAATAACGCGTCTTTTAATCATGTCTTCAAGACTCTTTCAGCTTTCTCTAGTAAGTAGCTGAGAGACTCTGTTGCTTTCTCAAGTATGTGACAAGATCTCAGATAAGACTGATCAAAGACGTTAAAATAGAAAGAAAAATTGATTCGATAGTCAAAAGAAGATGTATGACTAGATCAATATTGACGAATCAAATGAAAGCTGAATTGATGATTGTTGATTTTTGATACAGTGAATTCAGATTGCTGCTGTATGAGAGTTATAATCTCAATCGAACATGCTTGTATGACAGTTGTCAAAGTCAAGTGATAGCTTTCTGCAAGTGTTAAACGTGTGTTTGCTGAACGTGTTGTAGCGAAGTTGACTGCAGTAAACTTGCAGAGCTGACATGATATTATCGATGCTATATGATAGTCTTTGTAAGATCATCACTGCGTAATGACAAGACGTGACTGCTAGACTGATATAGCGTAGTCGAAGAAAGATCTCAAGACAGTTGAATTGCTTGAACAGCGTCGAGTTGTAGCATGACTGCTGTGATAGAAAGTTCAATTGCGCGAAACTGAGAGATCGTTAACGAGATGATGAAGTTGAATACTGATCGCCTCGCCAGTCTTTCTGCCTCAGCGCAGAGTATCATGATACTAGTTTCATACGACTCAGCTGTCGTGCTCTTGATCTGCTGCGATGAGAACTTAATCTCAGATCTGTTTATACTGATCTGAAAACGCAGCTCGTCAGACTGTCTCTTCAGCGTGACTTAAGACTGAATTATACTGATCTCTGTGTCAGTAAGTACATATTTAATCTGATCTTCGTCAGAAATTCTTGACTTTCTCACACTGATCGCAATCAGAAGTTAACGAAGGCACAATTAAACCTACGAACATCTACTACATGAATACATGAGTGAGACGATAAACGTGCATCATTCACACTAACTCAAGCTCATAATCTGTTAAGAGAGAGTGAGTCTCGACAGACATCAGTGACAGCGATGATGATAATGTAGAGTGTATTGTTCTATCTACTAGAATGTCATGACTATATAAAAGCGCAAAGTCTTCTGAGCTAGACTTATCTTGATAGAGCTAGCTACACACAGCTCGCTCAGAGACAACTCGCTTACACACTCTGAAGATCAAAGACTACATTTTAACAATAGTATCATTTGTTGTTTTGATCTAGTTTCATTCATTTGATTTTGTATTGTATTCAATCTTAATAGCGTTTAGAGTTCAAAATGTCATCTATCTTTTAATACTCATCATCTTCAATAGTCAGAAATTTAGAAGATTCTGAATGTTGTTCTGACAATGAGTCATCAGAACAGAGACGCAGTAGCTTCAAGCTGAACATCAAATGAAGTCACTTCATGCTTTCAGATAAACGAAGACAATAAAAGATTTCAACATTTGCAATGATTTGATAAAGTTCTAGTTGTTTGTTCTTCAAATCTTTGCATGATTTCGTTGTTTTCATGTTTCTAGAGAATAATCAAACTCAGTCATTTACTTCATAGATGACATTTCGTCTATGTTTATTGATCTGAGCTTCAGTGATCTGCTTAGTCTTTTTCAATTGCTGATGATCAAAGATAAAAAGTTCTTTCATTCTGATGATAATATCATCAGCTTTTCTAGCTTCAAGACGTTTATGAATTGTTTCATAGTCAGTCATATCTGAATCAAAACTTATTCAAGAATGAAATTTCTTATTAAAGTAAAATGAGATCATTGAGATGATCGAGAAGATATTGAAATTCTCGCTGAATTCTATCATTGATAGTCATTTTGCTCAGTCGTTCTGCATGTAATTGCAATAAATTCTTAGTTCACGTTCAACATCTTGATTAGCTTGTTTTGATTGATCATTAATCTCAGAATGATAAGCTGTTAATAAACTAGCTGTAATTCTTAGTCACTTGCAAAGACTTTGTCACATGATTAATATGAACTGAAAGTCTCTGTTCAAAACAATAGAACTAGGTAGATCATGAAGTCAATAAACGTTTCATAGCATGATTTAAATTGTTTCTTCAACTGAAATGTCATTGTCTTCTCAATGACAGAAGACATAATGATGTTTCTTGATGAAACAACATATGATTGTGCAAATGACGTTATAATCTTTCAATAGAAGTAGCTCAGTAATGAAGTTCATAGCAATATCTTTTCAGCGTTTCTGTGAAATCGAAAGAGAATGATGAAGTTCATTGATACTATTTCTAGATGTTTTACTTCGTTGACAGATATGACAGTTTTGAATGTAACATTTAATTGTTGCTTGATGATCTGATCAATAGTAGAAACGTTGAACTAAATCAATAGTTCTTCGATTGTCAGAATGAAAGATGAAAGACTGATCATGAATTTTCTTTAGCAATTTCATATGCATATTCTCAGAAACTCACAATAGATCTTTTTTAAACAAAACGTCGTCAATGATCTTGCAGTGCTTCAATTCAGTGCTATGTAGCTTCTGCTTGTTTTCACTTATGACTTGTTTATACTCATTGCAAAGCTCATCTGTCTTGTTGACATCTTTTACTCGCTGATAGAGATCAACTTCAGATTTAATAGCTAGAATATTTATTCTATTGAATGTCAGAATAATCTGATAACAATCTTTAGTACGCTGAGTTAATTCAGAGACGTTGATCAGAGACATTCTGATTAAAGCATTGACTTTAATGTTCATTTTGCCTGATTGAAAAATGATCTGAAAGTTAAACTTAAATAGAATGTTTAAATAATTGACTTGACGTTGAGTTAACTGTTTATTTTTCATGAAGATTTTCAAAGTCTGATGATCAGTGAACATTTGAATAAACAGCTTCATGCATTTTAGCTTGAGTCTTCAGTGTTCAAAACATTGAATAATGACTAGCAATTTCTTGTCATAGATGTGATAATTGCATTTAGCGAAAATCATGCTCTTGATGTAAAAAGCTACTGAGTGAAGAACATTCTCATCATTATACTGAAATAATATTTCATCTTTGACGTAGTCAGATGCATTGATCTTTAGAATAGTTTGTTGTTTGAAATTAAAATGTCGTAGTACTGAGATTGAGCTGATCTGTTCTTTTAGATTGTCAAAAGCTTGAACACAGACTTCATTTCAAACAAAAAACGTGTTCTTTCTAGTCAGTTGAGTGAATGATTTCACTAGCTTCAAGAAGTTCTTAATGAAACAATGATAGAAGTTAACAAATCTTACGAAGCTCTGAACTTCTTTTAAATTGATCGACGTAATTCAGTTGACTATGACTTTCACTTTGATAGAATTCATACAAAGATCTTGTTCTGATACTATGACTTTTAAGAAGACAGTTTCTTCTACGTTGAATTTGCACTTTCAAATATCTACTTGTAGATCAGCTTCTCGTAAATGATTTAATATCATTTTGACATGTTGTCAATGTTCTTGTTGAGTTTTGCTGTAGATCAGAATGTCATCTAAATAGACTTGACAAAAGTCATTTAGAAAGTCTTAAAAACGTCATTCATATACTGTTGAAACGAGACAGAATCATTGATAAGTTCAAAAAATAAAATCTTTGATTTGTACGTTTTTAAAGCGATGATAAAGATAGTGTAGTTCTCACTATCAGAATGCATTCGCAGTTTGTTGAAAGTTGAAATGATATCTAATTGAGTCAGATGCTTGCAATCAACTATTTTGTTGATCATCTCATCTATGAGTAATAGAGAGTAGCGATTTCTTTTGATAATAGCATTGAGCTTTTAATAGTTAATGCAGAATCGTAGATCTTCATTTGCTTTTAAGATGAACAAAATGAGTGAGAAATACAAAGCTTTGCTAGAGATTATAAATTCTTTGAAAAGATTCTCGTTCAGATATTTCTTTACTTTCTGAAGCTTGTAGAAAGACATTTGATATGCTCGACAGTAAAGTGACGTTGCGTCACTAGTAAGCTCTATCTTATGATTATATGAATGATGAGATGATAGCTTATCTGTCTGAGCTCGATCAAAGACGTCTAGAAAATTCTGATATTTCAATGATAGCTTGACTTTAATATTCTTTAGATTCTGAGTTGTTTCATCAGTAAAGAAGACGTTTATGACATCTAGTTCACATTGAGTATTGTAAACGATTTTTCTATCGATGTCTTCAATGAACATAGCAAAAACCTCTGTCTGATTCTTCTTTTTTCATTTTACTAATGTTTAAAAAAAGACGATGTTTATGTTTTGAATCAAGAATGACTCTTTCTGAATGAATGAAACTGAGTGCTTGAGCATTTTAAAGATCTTGCTGTGAGCTACTGAAGAGATTGAAGTTGATTGCAATTAACTTGAGTGCTTCATATTTGACGAAATTGAAAAAACCGAAATAGAAATATCTAATTGATCAGAGAATACAATAGTATCATGTTTCATGTTCAATAATATTTCATTTTTGTTCATTCAGAATTTGCTCAATATAGCTTCATGATGCTCGATATCAGCTATCAGCATTGACATAGTCAATTTCTTATGACTTTCAATCGTGAGATTGAGTAGAATCTTATGAGTAATAGTCTTTCTAGCTAGCTTTTCATCATATTCTCATATTAACTTCTCTTTTGCTAGTAATATAGATTGTATTTCAAGTTTCTGACATACTTTATTGACTAGCTTGTCATGTATCAGCGTGTAAACAACGAAATCACTATCTATCAAAGAATGAAGGCTGAAAGAATTGCTCTGAGAGATAAAAGAAGCATTGATCAGAAATGATTTCTCAAAATAGTTTTCTTTCAATAGAACTTCAATTTAATTGCACAAAAATATGATCTCTATCTTTTTAATAATTCTGAAAAAGATAATTAGTTTTTTGAATCAGAATCTGACTCAGAATTCAAATGATTAAACTCATCATCTTTTAAGACATTAACTCTAGATTGATCAAAGCACTCTCTAGAAGTATGATCTGATTTGTGACAGATAAAACAGATTTCAGCTTGTAGATTGATATCTTTGACGTTAGTCAAAATCACGTCACACGACTTTGAATGATCAACGAGTGTAATGACTTCGATCTTTCTGTAGAGATTCAATAAATCTCATTTCTCAGTAAAGATGACTTGCTTTCTGACTTTGTTCAGAAATTTCTTTTCTTTGATGTCACTCATGACTCAATGCTCATTGTTCAAATGAATCAGATAACTACGAATTTCATTCAGAGATTCTGACTGAATCAATTGACTATTTTAAGCTGCATGAAAATGATAAACTATCTTGTCTTGTAAATCAATGATTAATTGCTTTTCGTGATACTCTAGATAAAAGAACAAACGTTGAAACATTGAATAAAATTTGCTGAATTTGCTCTTTTCTTGAGAGAGATTAACATATTTTCTTCAAAAGTTTGTCTCTTTGTCGAAATCATCATAAAGCTGAGCAAGTTCATTTAACAGATCATTAATTGTAACATAAAGATTCAATGAATCTTGTTGACATTAAGCTAAAGTAGCTTTGACTGCGTCTTTTTCAATTCTGAAGTGAACGTAGATCAGAATAACTTTATTGATATTAAAATGATCAACGTTGATTTCTAGCTTATCACGAATCTTTTCTTGTCAATCATCTCAAATAAATTCTTTTTCATCAGTAAACAGAGATGAATTTGAAAGCTTTTGAGATCGCTTGAAGAAATTGAACAGAATAGAAGAGAAAGAAGTGATTTCTTTAAATGATTGCAGTTGATGTTGCAATTCAGTCATTTGATTTCAAAACGTCTGATTTAATTGATTTAAGCATTCTTTGACTTTATTCATTTTCTCGAAACGAGTCTTTCATATTTGTTCACTTGATATCTTGTCAAATAGTTCACAAGCTTTCATGTTTAAATCTCGTTGAGTTCGAAGACTGTTCAAATCTTCTAGAAAAACTTCTGAATCTTGTTTAACTCAGTGTTGTAGCTGCTTTACATTTTTTATATCTTATGAAGTAGAAGCTTCACAAGATTCATTGAGAGTCTGAGAATGAGACAAAGAGTATTAATGTTTTTGTATGACATCGATTCTAAGATATTTCAATATACGAAATGATAGCTCAGAATAAATGACTGAATCAGAGCTTTGATTACTCTTGAAGAAATTATTCACAGATGATCAAGTCATAGCGAAGAATTAATGATCGAGCGAAGAATGATGCTCAATAGTATGTAATGAGATCATTTGTTAAAGTGTTTAGTCTTCAAAGAAGAGTGTTGCTGATTTGAGAGAATTTTTTTGTGATTCTCAAGCAATCAATGAAGATTCTTTATCATTGATTCTATTAATCAATTTGAACTGATGCTACTGACTGAGCGATAGATTCTCTAGCAATTACATGATTGTATGTTCTCGTTGATTTTATTGATCTCTTGATATTGTTCTGTCTTTCAATGTCATCAATCATCAGATACATAAATTTCTTTATATTCATCTCATTATCAATTAAGTGAACTTGAATGAGTAATGAGATCAGTATCATGTGATTAATGAATTCTTAAAGTAATGTTGAGATCATGTCTAGAAACTAATCAGAGTGTATACGTGACTAGAATGTTTGATCTATAGAAATAGCTATAACTAAGACTTTAAGAATACAGAAGAAAGAAAATACAAAAAACAAGAAGAATACACTTTATATAGTAGTTACTCAGATTGACGCTAGTCTCAAAGAGAACATGTTGAAACATAAGAAAGATGTTGATTTAAAAGATGTTTGTGACACAAAGAAATGTGTTTATCATAGAAATCTGTTGATCATTCATAACATAAAGAAGTGTGTTTGTCTAGAAGATAATAAAAGCTGATTAAAAGATGCTAAAGAAGAAAAAAGATGCTGAGTCATATCTAAGTTAAATTTGAGTCAGATCTAGATCAGATTTCGACTAAATTATTAATTAATTCTAATCAATTCTGACACATTCATAACACTTTGCATCAAGCAAGCATTGCTGAAGAGTTTCAAGAAACTTTGCTCATGTGATTTTACAATCTTTCTTCTCGACAGTCTTCTTGATCTGTTAAAGATAGTGCATCGTTGTGATCTTTACATATTTTGTAACGTAATCAAGCTTGTCATTGTCTTTGATGTAGTTCATCTTGATGAAGTTTAACTTTAGTTTTCTGAGAAACAACTTCAGATTCTCGTCAACAATGAACTTAAACTTCTTCTCTTTTAAGAACTTATTCAAGAAGATAATCTTAAAGATGATCATTTTTTTCTTAAAAAAATCATCATCAACAAAAGAATTCTTTATAATTTTAGCGATGACTCTTTTGCGAAACTTCAATTCAAGATGATCAGATGCACGACTTCGTCATGTTAAAAAGTAATCAGAGTTCAATGTGCAAAATGCTTGATTCAGATCTTTTAGTAGAATAATGTTTTCAATGAACAACATCTTGCATTGAGCACACATCTTCAAACAATTCTGTTGTTTTTGCAAAATCTTCACGTCGTTGATAATGTTTTGAATTTTGTCGAGAGTGATGAATAAGAATTCATGCTCAACAACTTTTATTCTTGTCTGAAGCAGTATATGCTATCTCTCTTTTCTTTCTACATCAATACAAGCACTTCTGATGTATTCATTCAACATTGCATGATGACAAGTCTTTAATAAATTCTTCAAACTAATGCTTGTAAAATTAGAAAATGATTGAGTCAATGAAATTATGATGTTGATGATGATTGCTTGACGTTGTACAAGATTCTTCATTGAATTCAATTAAGACTTCTTTCTATTGTTGCAAGAAATTTAATTAAGCAAAATGAGTGCAAACTCTGTAAAAATGATGAAAGTAGATGAGATAACATTCTTGAAAGACATGTGAATATTGCTTTCAAAAAATGAAATGATGACATCAAGAAAGATTGTATCTTGATCATGATGCTTGAAGAATACGTTTACGACGTCAGTGATGATGATTGTTTAAGTCAGAGACGCAGAAGTTTCAAGAATGAAAAGAAACTGAGATTTGTTACAAAGATTGAGTGTCATATTCGAAGAATTGCTGTTGTTCAAGTCAACGATTTTTTTTTGATCATATGAACTATCATCTCTGCAATAAAGTAGAGTGTTAAAATTATGAGTAGTTCAAGAAACGCGCAGTCACACTAGAGAATATGCATATAAATAATACAATCAAATTTAATAGTAGCTTAGTAATATTTATTTGTATAGAAAGTTAACACTAGACTACAAAATACAAAAGTGAATTTTTCTTTATATACTCAGAAGATTAAGTTCAAGCATTGTTGATGAGATCAGCGAAATTACATGCAACTCATGTAAAATCTCTTGAAGATTGTATGTGACTTGAATTTTTATCATCGATGAAACGTCAAGATTTGTATGTGACTTGAATTCTTGTAAATTCAGAGTCTCTGAGAATCAACGATAAAGATTCTTGTAGACTCAATGTCTCTGAGAATCAACAGTAAAGTTTCTTGTAAACTCAGTGTCTTGATTCTCATAAACTCAGATTCTCATCTGAGAACTTGATGATAGCGTTGAAGAATAATTCTCATGTCTGTTCTCTATTTTCTGAAAAACTCTGACTTTCATAAATCTAAGTTCTGACATTGTTTCGCTCTCTTTTTGTGATTGTCTTGTACGAGAATTCAGTGCTTATTAAGCTGTAAAGTCAAGTCTTACTGACTTTGAAGCTCGTTCAGCATATTGATGACTTCGTTAAGTTGATTGCTGACTCAATAAAACAATTGTTCTTTGATGTTTATGTTTCATGAGATGACAGCTTTCTCAACTTCAACTGAAGCATCAATGAATAAAAGTGAAACTCTTCTATTGACAGTGCTTCTAAGCAGACGAGTTGTTTGAGACTCAACTGACTCAACATCACATGTCATGATGAAAGAAGATAAAAGTTGTTGAGATTAAAGTAAATGAAAGATTGATGTTTTGAATTAATGTTTTGAATTGATGTTTTTTGATGAGTGAAAATTCAAAAAATCTCTTGTGAATTTCAGATAATAATTGAATGCTTTATTCAAAGAATTTCTTGCAAATAAAATGATGAAAATGAGTGTAGAATTGAAGAATTTCTTGCGATTTAAAATGATGATGCAAATTTGAAGAATCTCTTGCAAATTTTTCTTACTGAATAGATTGTTTCATATCATTTATTCATTGATAGCAGAGTAGTTGATGAGCATTTATCTAATGTTAGAGATCAGCATAAAGCGAGTCAATATGAGTGTCATTTAACTAGAAGATAAATGCTAAGAAAGAAATATAGCTACAGAAAAGAAGCTGACTACATATGTGTATTTCTCAGTCGACGCTAAACTCAATAGAAACTAATCAAGATGACGAAGCGAGAATAAATCTGACAAGACTAGAAGACTGAATCTGACAAGATTAAAATCATGACAAAGACAGAATTGCTGTCTTTCAATTCATCACAGATCATAAAGCAGATTAAATTGAACATTAAATCTGATTTAAGTCATTCTTCTTCTTCAGCATTGTCTGAAGCTGATTGAAGAATGATTCAACAATTAATGAAGTCAGTTGTAGAAAAAGTAATTAATTTGAAAGCTCATAGATTGAACAATACGATGAAAAAGCTTACTACAGATGTTGCTTTTTTGAAAGCAGAAAACGAAGATTTTCTATGAACAGTATGTATAGAAAGAAGTTGCAGACGACGTGACAAGTCTTTATTTGATGATCTAGAGATTAATGATGAGACAAAGAAGATGTTTTTTAGTTCTAATAAGATTCAGATGACTCGTGATCATTAAATTCAAAGAATCAAAGAGAAACAGCAAGCTGCTATTCAAAAGATGAATGAAAAGAAACAAAAAGAGCTTAGAAAGCTAGAGAAACAGCGTTTAATAGCTGAAAGAAAGGTGAAACGGGAAAAAAAAAAGACGAAGCGAGAGAAGAAAGCGAAGCGAAAAAAGAAGTTATGAGCGAAGAAATTGAAGCGACGACGTCTAGTTCAGAAGCAAAAGCTGAAGACTAAAGAGCTTCAGAAAGAGCAAAAGAAGAAGTCTAAAGAGGTGAAAGTACAGCAATTCACTGATTTTGTTTCTATTGAGCAGGTGAAAAGAAGATCAAGTCAAATCAGATCTACGCGAGCTGAAAGGCAAAACAAAGCTTCTAAGTGATTTGATGATTGATTCTATAGCTTGAAGGCTTCATATACATATCAACAATCAGTCATATCAATTGCAATTTGATTCTATGAATGATGGTTGAATAATGATAAAAATAGTATGGGTGGCTAATCGGGTTTAGGGTGTGCACGGGACCGGAACGTGCACGGGCCCGGGCATACTCCTACTGTGTACTTTAACGTACCGTTAGCGTCAAAGGTACCTTATTTCCATGTTGCGCCTTCATGACGCGCCAACCATCTTGGCAGACGCGACTCAAGCTCAAGGACCTAAGTACCTACAGCCTGAGATGGAACGACCAATCGCCCGCGAAGCCACAGAAGCGTTGGA
>JAABUV010001653.1_pt1 | contig 31887 bp, 49 predicted proteins | sample 5559971 | NCBI WGS metagenome assembly JAABUV01 (sample SAMN10711881, study PRJNA513362) | rock metagenome | isolation source: Antarctica rocks | place: Antarctica: Victoria Land, Knobhead nord | collected 2015-12-19
TGTGGGCGGTGGCGGGCGCCGCACCGCGCGCACGTCCGGCACGTTGGTGCGCACGACGGCCTCCAGGAACGGCAGCAGGTCCAGCAGCGTGGTGTCGCCCGGCTCCAGCTTCCACTTCTTCAGCTGCAGACGCGAGGGGTAGGGTTAGGCTTGGGAGTAGGGTCAGGGGCCCTAGCCCGGCTCCAGCTCCCACTTCTTCAGCTGCGCGTGCGGGGCCGCGCACGCGTCGTCGGCGCCGGCGGTCCTGCTGAACCAGGCTATGCTGCGGCTCTGGGTTCATGCAACGGATGATACCGTATGTCTCAACTCGGATCCTTCTGCCACGCAGCCGCGCGCGCAGAGCGGCAGAGAGCTGCCGCGTCAGGCTCCGTCCCGCTCCCTCTCCTACCAAGCTCGTCTCTACAAAGCAGTCAGCCTCTGCCTGAGCGCAGAGCGCAGGTCAGCGCGCGCGCCACCTTGATGGCGTTCTCGGGCTGCAGGTGGTACGCGTCGGCGTCGGCCGAGACGAACAGCACGCGCGCGGGGTCGCGGTTGAGCTTGGTCAGGTCGCGGCAGTGGCGGCTGCCGGTGTACTGCGTGCTGTCGCGGTACAGCCGGTATGCGATGTAGCGGTTGGGGTCCAGGCGGTCCAGGATGGGATCCGCGTACCTGCGTGCGTCAGGGTAGGGCATGCACATTAGGGTCTATCCGGTCCAGGATGGAACCGCATACCTGCGGCCGCGCGCATGCGCCGCCTACCCCTACCATATACCCTACACGCGCATCCGCAGCCTTGCTGAGCCGCAGCAAGCCTGGCGTGCTCGGGAGCCAGGGATGGGGCGCCGTCCGCGTGCCTGCGCATGATGCCTCCACAATGGCGCAGTGGCCATGCAGAGTGCATCACTGCTTACATGTAACCCTTCCAGCAGTCGGGCTGAAGTATGGGTTCACAGCAGAGCACAAGCGCGGCAGGCACGCGCACGTGGGCAGCTGCGACGTGAAGACGACCAGCTCATAGTACTGCGCGAGCTGCCGGATGAAGTCCTCGGCGCCGGGCCGCTTGAATGTGCGCCAGCCGCGCCCGCGCGTCCAGTCGCTGTGCACCAGCGTGTCGTCCAGGTCCAGCACCAGCGTGCGCACGTGCCTGCGCGCGCGCGCGGCAGGGTCAGGGGTGGCTTCAGGGCTGCAGCACCAGCGTGTCGTCCAGGTCCCGGCACCAGCGTGCGCATGTGCTGGCGCGCATGCGGCAGGGCCGCGGGGGTGGCTTCAGGGCCAGTCAAGTGCTCAGGATGTGACGCGCACCTCTCACTCCCTGCCCAAACACTCGCTGCGCACTCAGGAAAAACTGGCCTAGCAGCGAGCGATGCAATGTGCAAAACGGCCAAGCAAGCACTGAGCATTCTGGTGTCCAGGCTGGCATAAACTCACTGCCTGTGCCGTCTACCCTCGTCCATGCTGCCGAATAGGCTGCGCTGTTTGGTCCGCAATGGGGCGGGCATGGGGCTTTCCCAGGCTTTTGGAACCTCGATCACATCCAGGAGCTGCGGCGCGCGAGGGGCCTCACCGCGCGTGCGCGGGCAGGTCCGGCAGCAGGCGGTCGGAGGGCGGGTCGGAGTACTTGCGCACTTCGTTCTCCACATACCGCCGCTGCTCCAGGTACCAGCCCATCACGGCGCGCCACACCTGCGGGGCGCCGCAGCGTGCGTTTGAGCCGACTCAGGGCTCTCTGGCAGTAGCACTAAAGTTGGCGCCGGCCGGGCTTGCAGGCTGACACTGCGGACAGCATGCGCTGTTCTGCAGGTGGCTCCAGAGCTTAGAACAGGGGCCGCTGCCTCAATGGTCACAAAACTCGTGACACGGCTGGCAACGACTTCGCTGGCCATCTCCGCGCATAGCAAGAGACTCAAGCATCTACACCGTTGCAGTTTTCCAGGATTTGTACCCCAAACATTGCATCCTCTCATGGACATATGCACAACAGCACGGCCGTGCCGTGCAGCCTCTCACGGACACATGCGCAACAGCACGGCCGCAGGCCACAGAGGCACTGCACATGCGGGCGGGCGCACCGGGCTGCCCGGGAAGCTGTTCTCCGGCTCCTTGGTCTGCTCGACCATCGTGTCCACCTGGTCCGCCGTGTACCGCAGCGTGTAGTACCCACATACGCCGCCCGCGCCCACCGCGCCGAAGAACAGCGCGTTGCCCAGCGCGCCGAGCGCCGAGCCCAGCCGGCCGCGGCCCGCGCCGCCCGCGGAGGACGAGGCGGACGCCGCCGCGGCTGCCGCCGCCGCCTGCGCCGCCGCCGCCTCTGCCTCCGGCGGCACCTGGCGGCCCGCCCCCAGTCGCCTTCAGGCAACGCCATAAGGCAGCAAGGCCTGTTGGTAGGGGACTGAGGACACTGCTGCAGCTGCGCCACCGGCGCCGCAGCGCCCTGCCACTTCAGTTTGACCTGGAGCGTATTGGCTGCCTGAGTGCGAAGCAGCTACGAAGTTAAGGCAGCAGAACTGGTGGAATAAAACAAGCGCCTGCGCTGCCCTAGTGCGCCAACAGTCATACAGCCCACGCCCCACAAGGCTAGTGCACAAGCTGTTGCCACCCTGCCGGTAGCGGCCTTGGCTCAGCGGTGCCAGCAGCAAGAGAGCAGCACCTGAACCTTCTCAAACAGCCGCGCGGCTGCGGCACTCTGGCCGGCGTTCAGGTTGGCAGCGCCGCCGGCGCGCGCAGCGTTGGCCGCAGCCGATGACGGGCCCGCTCCTGCGGCGTCACTGCGCGCGCAGGCGCAGCCTGTGGTGCATGCTTGCAAGCACAACAGTTGCTTGTAGCACAGCAGCGGGCAAGCAGACCGGTGAGAATCAAGCACAGAAGAGTACAGCACACTAGGCACAGCCCGCACTGCCGAGTTCGGCACCAAGTGAGGGCGCAAGTTGCGTGCCCGCAACTGAGCCTCAGGACACAGGAGCACGGACTCGAAGCGTCAAGCTGACACACAGCACAAGGTACCAGCGCACCTGAGGCCGCGCTGGAAAGAGTACCGCATGTCCGCTGCCGCGCATCGCTGCACGGCCGCCAGGGCGTGCGCCGCCCTGGACAGCATCGCTGCTCTCCCCGGCGCCTCAGGACAGTGCCTTGGTCTGCCTCAGCACCAGAGCGGCTGTGCTACCGCGTGGCTGATGTGTTGCACGGCCGCCACACTTGTCTGGCCCACAAGCAGGCAGATGCCCTGACAGCAGCTTGACGGGTGCTCTAGCAGAGAAGGCACGCGAGTGTGAACCAGCCTGAGCACTGTCGCGGCCTGCAGCAGCAGCAGGTTTTCCTACCTTGGAAGGGACGGCAGGAAAAGAAGGGAGCGCGTACCTCACTCCCCTGGCCAAACGCCGGCAGGATGCTGTGCTCAGCAGGCCTGCATACGATATGGTTGCCCGCCCGTGTCTGCATGACCCATGAGCTCCTGCATGCACATGCTCACGGCTGCCGGCTGCCAGGCTGGCTGAGGCGATACACGACACGAGCTGCGGTCCTGCGCGCCCTCTGCACTGGCACCAGCCAGCCCGGAGTGGCTCTGTATGCTGAGGGTGACGCACCAACTCAGAGGGAGCAGCCTGCAGAGGCGCTGCCGGGCGGCCTGTACCTTGTGGCCACCCCAATCGGCAACCTGGAAGACATCACGCTGCGCGCACTCCGCGTGCTGCGCCAGGCGTCAGTCATCCTCGCGGAGGCGTGTCTGCTCTGTGACAAACAAGTGTTGCTAGAACTGAGCCAACACCGCTCTTTGTATGCCCCTGCAGGAGGTCAGTGCGGCCAAGGGCTCGTCTGGCGGCTTTGCAGTCCTGAGCAGTGGTGCCGCGCGCAGGACACGCGGCACACGCTGAAGCTGCTCAACCACTACGGCGTGCGGACGCCGCTGGTGAGCTTCCATGAGCACAACGAGTACCACAAGGAGGCGCAGGTGCTGCCCGCTCCTCGCCTGATGCCCTGGAGCTCTGCGCAGTGCCGTCAGCTTGGGCTGCTGCGAGCCCGGTATGGAAAGCGCTCGGGGCGTGGGCTGGCAGCGGCGGGCATTTATGCGGGAGACCGTATGCGGTGGCCAGGCCTGTGCGGGAGCGCAGGTGCTGGAGCGTCTGCGCGCGGGCGCGGCGGTTGCGCTGGTGAGCGATGCGGGCATGCCGGCCGTGAGCGACCCGGGCGCGGGGCTGGTCGCAGCGGCGGCGGCCGCCGGCGCGCGCGTCGTGCCGGTGCCGGGGCCGTGCGCGGCGCTCGCGGCGCTGGTCGCCTCCGGGCTGCCCACGGCCGCCTTCCACTTCGCGGGGTTCCTGCCGCCCAAGGCGCACGCGCGCCGCGCACGCCTGGCCGCCCTGGCCGGTGCGCCACTGCTCGGCCTTGCACGTCCACCCGCGTGCCTGAGCGTCTGACGCAGGCTCTGGTTGCCGGTCGTGTGTGAACGCATGAGTGGCCGGGCGTGCTTGGAGTGCCAGCCGTGGCATGGCCAGCACCTTGCCCAGTGACAGAGTTGACATGCAATTTCATATCACGGTAGACGGACAGAGGGTAGCCCCTGCGGTGCAGGCGTGGAGGCCACGCTGCTGCTGTACGTGCCGCCGCATGCGCTGGCGGCCGTCCTGGCGGACGCAGCGCAGGCCCTGGGCGCCGCGCGCCGCTGCGTCGTCGCGCGCGAGCTGACCAAGGTGCGCGTCGCAGCGTACCGTGTGCTCCCTCTGCCGCGGCGTCGTGCAGCTGGTCACCAGTGTCCCAGGGCCCTGGCTTTGCGGCCGCATGCCATTCAACCTTCTTGCTGCACGAAGCAGCAGGCTTTGAACGCCACCTTGCTGCGTGGATGAGCGGGCTTTCGCGAGCGACCCGGTACGCGCGCGGCAGGTCCATGAGGAGCTGTTCCGCAGCACGCTCGGCGCGGCCGCGGAGGAGTTCGCCGCGCGGCCTGCCAAGGTGCTGGCAGCAGCGCCCCCCCCGGCGAGCCTGGCTCCCGCGCTTCCGCGCCGCACTGGTCGGGCGCCCATGTGCTGCGCGCCAAGCTGAACGACGGAGTCCAGGCAACGTCCTGCCTGTGCTGCGAGGGCTGGTTGGGAGGCACAGCAGCGCTTCAGGACAGGGTTGGGGTTAGGGTTCAAAACCCCAGCATGCACCGACAAGCCGCCGCGTGCTGCGGGGCAGGGGGAGGTGACGCTGGTGGTGGCGGGCGCCGCCTGCGGCGCGCCGGCGGCCAGCGACGCGCAGCTGGAGGCCGCGCTGCGCGGCCTGCTGGGCCGCGGGGTGCCCGGCTCGCAGGCCGCGCGGCAGCTGGCCGCCGAGCTGGGCGTGCCGCGCCGGCGCGCGTATGACCTGGCGCTCGCGCTCAAGGGCGAGGAGCCCGAGCGCGGCGGCGAGCCTGCTGCATCAGCGGCGTCGGCAGACGGACGTGACCCTGCGGCTGAGGCTGGCGGCGCTGGCGGCCCTGCTGCGCCGTCGTCAGCGTAATGCAAGACGCTGAGAGCTGGTGGCCTGCCGGCTCGGAGGCGCTTGGCGAGCTGGGCCTGCGCACTACACCCCTGGTGCCTGCGAGCATGCCATGCCGCATGGCTCGGGGACGCTTGCGATCCTCTGCACTCTCCCAGGTGCGTGCTGTGCGCCCATGACGGTGCGCTGCCCTGTTGCTGTGTGACAGGCGCACCACTCACTTGCTTATTATGTCATATCTGAATTATCATAAAGCACATACGCAGCCGATGAAACTTTGAGGACCACGCATGTCCAAACGCAGGTAGCGGTGGCAATTACGGTGCACAATTAGACCTTAAAATGACGACAAAAGTTGCCGTGGCGGCCGAGCTATCTGCGGGGGAGGCGCGGGGCCGTATCGCACTCGCCAGCATGAGAGGGGCGCTGCTGCCGCCAGCCCGCATGTCCACCGGCCCTTGCTGCGATTGAGGGGAGGCGTGTGCACTGTTGGTCCTCATGCGTGGCTGCGATCAGGGAGTACTATGACGCTGGACACGGAGTAGTTTGGTCAGCCTCCAGCCAGTAACAGTGCGCTAGGGCCAGGATCCCTTTCAGCGATGTGTAAACATGTGAAGCGAAGAGACTTGCTGCGGGCAAGCTGCAAAGCATGTTGAGCCTCTGGTCATATCAGTAAGTACCTGGCCTAGGATCAAAGGACATGTAACCTGCTGTAGCCTTGTGCACTTCCGACTCTACTTGATCAGCCACGCACTTGGCTGCATCTCTGCCCGGGTTCTCTACATGCTAGGCCTGTGGCTTAATCTCCATCTCCGAGCTGAGTGTCGCTCTGTACTGCATGCACTCACACAGCCGTGGCTAGCCTGAGTTGTACGGTGTCCTGCGCAGGCATGTGAATGTCCAATATTGCTTTGCTTGTGTGATGCAATGGATACCGGCTACCTGTGCCAAACTCAGAGGTGGCTGAGCTTCATCAAAAGTTTGGAAGAGCATCCAAGATACCTATGTACCTGGGCACCAGCTGCAAAATGCGCTGGGTGCCCATCGTGTGTGCGTCCATTTCAGAGGTTGAAAGACCGTGTGAGGCAACGAGCGCATGTACAGCTTCCTCAGGAGGTGGGTCCAGATTTTCCACACACTGTGACATCGAAAAGGGTATGCATAGCAAGAAAGGCAAGCAGGGCATACGGCACCTCTGCTGCGTCATGGCCAGGCTGCATCAACATACAACAATCTGACAGCAGCACTGTGCTAACTTATTTCCCCATGTCCCTGCAACAAGAGCTGCTGTGAATGAATGAATGAATGAATGAATGAATGAATGAATGAAAAGCATCACCGGGGGCCCTAACCCGATGGCCCCCTCAGCTATGTGGTGATAGCCTGTTTCAGCCAACTAGGGCTGTTTAGGCATAGCCGTGGCATAGCCATGTGCACACATGTACAGTGTCTAGGGTGTAGGTTGTCAAGCCCCCACATACTGCTTGAGCTGTCACAAGCTCAGCTGCTCAAACGCTGGGATGGCCCTGCCTCGAGATGCAGTGCAGGCGCACTGCCCTGTGCCGCCTGCTTCTTGCTGTGCATCCTTCACAAGTTTTATATATGATCCACTTTACGGCGTCCTGACCAGCCTCCTTGGAGAGCTTTATGCAAGCATAACTGTGGGTGACAGCCTGCTCTGTATGCTGCCTATGTATCTGGTGAGTCCCCGGCAGGCACGCAGCATGATGCCTCTCTCACAGCAGTGCTGGTCATCACAGCGTGGCAAGAGCGCAGGTCAAGCCGTGAAGTCCTCACCCCGCGAGAGGGTTGCGCTTTGTCTGTCATCGCCGCAGTGCTCACGATTTGGATGTTGACGTGGTGGTGGACTGCGGACGCATTGGGCAGCCTCCTGGGAAAGCGGCATACAATCTTTTTGTGCAAATCCTGGCCTTTCTGATGTTCTACGCGCCTGCTTCTACTATCCTAGCGTCTTGGTGGTGCGCATGGTGCGGCTCGAGCGCGCATGCACCTACATCATAAGAGTACCTTTAATGCAAACCGAACTGGGTGTCTCCGTGCTGCATGCCACTCTTGTGAGGCGCCCATGCCAGCTTTGCCGAGCGCGTGTGTGCAAGAGGATCAATTAGTTGACCAACATATACGTTGTGACTGTGCACAGGCAAGAGAGGGAGCGAGCCGCAGAAAGGGTGCGGGGGCAGCGCCTGGAGCAGCAGTATGAACGCGAGGAACAGCGCATGGCGCAACTCTGGCGCATGCCTGCACGAAGAAGGCCGCGCTGACAAGCAGCGATGTGCCGTCAGCATCCATTGACAGAGCGAGGAGGAAGGGTCTGCATGCCGACAAGAGCATATCGAGCAGCTGTGTGAACAAACCGGTGACATTCTGCATGAAGCAGCGCGCAGCGCTTGGAGGTAGGCGCTGTCAGACAATGGCATGCAGCCATACAACATCCACTGGCATGCAGAGCAGCTGTTCTCAGCCGTGCTCACTCTTTGTCAGTGACTCTGGGTCATTTGCTTACAACACCGGACAGCGCTGATTACTGCCTGGTGCGGCTGTCAACATGCATTGACACAATATCGTGTTTGGCCAATGTAGCGATTGTATGATGTGTTTGTGCGTGTGGTGCTTTTGGTCTGATGGATCGAGTGCAACTGATCTATGCATGCGACTGCCACATGCAGACCTCACAGCACGTACCAAGCACTCACAAAAGACATTGATCTACCGCGACAAGTCCACATCCAGTTTGCGACTGCACATGGTTCACGACATGGTGCTTTGGCGCTCATGAGAGGCAGTGCTGAGCAAGCTTCCCACCGGCTCACAGCCCCGCGGGGTCATGCTGAAGTCAGCCATCAGTGATCTTTACCTCACGGGTCAAGTGCAGCACTGCATCCTGCAGTTCCTGGAAGCCTGGCACCCAGAGGTCACAGTGTGCATTTACGCACTCCATACCAAGGGAAAGTAGTGTGAGACATGCACCACAGCAGTGTGGTGAGTGCAGCTACTGTGCAACAGCCATGGCGTAATCAGAAAGCAGAGTGTCATGGAAGTGGCCTCATGCTGCGCGACGGCGCCACTTTCAGGCCATTGCGTGGAAGGCTGTGACTGCTCTTGCACACAAGCGCATACGCCTCGCATGTGTCCTCACCTCGCATTGCTGCTGTCGTCTGTGCTCGCAACAGGACAGCACAGGCTCAGCATAAGAGCAGTGGCGCTGCACAGGGGTGGCTCAGCTAGAACAAGTTTTGAAACAGCACTTGAGGTACCTCTGTATCAGGACCACAAGCTGCTTATGCGCGGGAAACGCACCACGTCCAGTTGAGAAGCTGAGATGCCATGTGAAGCAACGTGCATGTATACTGCTTCCTCAGAAGGCGGTCCAGGACGAAGGCGACCCACCACGCCATGACACCCCACAGGATAAGCACAGCGAGGAAGGTGAACAGGGCATACTGCGCCTGCACCGCTTCACGGCTAGGCGGCATCCTGATGCAGCAGTCTGACAGCGGCATGGCGCACACCAATCCTCAAAGATGTGTCCTCAGCAAGAGCTGGGTATTGCAATTATGTTTGGATTATTAGGGTATGATCAATTTGAGCACATTTGCACATTACTTGAGTTTGCTCTCACAAGCTCGACAGACAGTGCTCCTTCCATGAGATGGCCCTCCGAGATGCAGTGCAGGGGCACGGGCTTGTGCTTGCGTGCTTCTTGCTGTGCGTCCTTGTTAGCCTTGCATCTGAGCCGACTTTCGGCGTCCTGACCAGCATCCTGGGAGAGCAATATGCAACCATACTGTGGTTTGGGGCCACTTCTACATGCTGCTGTGCGGCGTTCTGGTGACTCCCCAGCGGCCACACAGCATGATGCCTCTTCCACGACAATGCCAGTCATAACAACGTGGCGAGAGCGCAGGTCACGCAACCGCGAAGACCTGCAGGAGCGCTGCGCCACGTTTGCCACCGCCATCGTGCTTACGCTCTGGACTGTGACGTGGTGGTGGACTGCGGACACACTGGACAGCCTCCTGGCCAAGCGGCACACAAGGTTTGTGCATGTCTTGGCCTTCCTGGTGTTCTACGCTCTTGCTTCTACAATCCTAGCGTGTCAGTACTGCGCATGGTGCGTCCCCAGCGCGCATACACCTCCATGCCTTCATCACAGACGGAACTGAGTTGCTTTGCGCTGCATGTCATGCTTATGAGGCCCGTGCAGCTTTACAGAGCGCCCTTGTGGGTGAGCTGACGCTGTCAGCACTGAATCAAGCAGTTGAGCTCAACACATGCTTGTGACCGTGCACAGGCGGGAGAGGCAGCGAGCTGCAGACGAGATGCGAGTGCGAAGCCTGGAGCAGGAGCTTGCGCGCCAGCAACAGTGCATGGCGCAATACTGTGCGAGCCTGCGCGAAGAGCTCGGTGCTGAGAAGCTGCGAGTCGCCAACGGGAACTACACACAGAGCGAGGAGGAAGAAGCCATGTGCCGAGTACAGCGCATCAAGCAGCTCTGTGCAGACATCTATGACTTCCTGCATGAATCAGACAGCGCCGAGTAGAGCACATCAAGCAGCTCTGTGCAGACATGTGTGACTGTCTGCATGAATCAGACAGCGCTGAGCAGTAAGTGCACTGTCATTTCAGGTTTGCAGCCGTCCAACATCCACTGAATGCCGTGCGGGTGATCTCAGCTTCTTCCAATCTTTGTCAGTGACTTTCGGTCGCATGCTGCAGCATTGGATAGCTCTGTTCACTGCAATATGCAGCTTGTGGACACGCCTGTACACATTTCTGTGTTTGGCCAATGAATGGGATGATGTGTTTGTGCTTTCTTGGAGCGAGTGCACCTGACCACGCATGCGACTGCCACATGCAGACCTCACATTACATAAAAAACACTCACAAAAGACACTGATGTATATGGACAGGCCAACTTATGGCTTCTATGCACTGCACATGGTTCACGACACCGCCTTTTTATGCGCTCGTGAGAAGCAACGCTGGAGCAAGCTCCGCACAGGCTCACACTCCGTCAGGAGGCCCGGGACCTGCTCAGGCCTTCCACAGCTTGAGCGCGCCGTCATCAGCCCAGGTCGCTAGCAGATTCCTGTGCGGATGCTGCGCCAGGCCGATCGGGCCCTTATCCGCCACCTGCCGCAAACATGCATCGCCACAATCGCATGCAAGCAGCCAGCCCCTATGCTTTCAGTGCTGACTTATGAAACACAATGATGATGCAGCAACATACATGTACAGCCACTGTGAAGCAAAGTCCAGCTACACGGGCCAGCTGCATTTTGCGACCAAGCAAAACACAGCAGCCATCGCATTCCCGCATGCTTCACTCAACCCCAGTAGCATGACGAAGCACTGCAAGCACACATTACGGCACCAAGCAAGACGCGTTGACTCCTACGGGCAACATGCGGGATCTGGGCATAGCTACAAATGAGGGCAATGACGGAGTTTCCCCATTGGCGCGCCTGCATGAGGTGCTCGAGCTTGCCAGAGAGCATGCCGAAGCAGTACAGCTGCCCGTCCTCGCCCAGGCAGTAGATCCAGTCACCGCGCGGCGACACCCACGCCGACACAAAGTCGCCGCCCTCGCGCTTGCCGGACTGGAACGACTTTACAACCTGCCGCCCGCCGCGCACCCGCCAGGCATAAGAGGTCCACTCCTCATCGACTTTGTGTTGCTCACAATTGTGAACGCTCTGTCGCCTTGCCCACACATGGGTGACGTCCCTGCTTGGACGCAACCTTGCTTGCGGATGCGCGTGTTGCTTCTGCAGACCCGCCGTCTGGCTCATTTACGGACATCCAGATGTAGGGCAGTGCAGGCGCATGCCTGCCCCTGCAGCGTCATGAGGTAGACCGTGGGCGAGCGCGTGCACACGACCACGTGGTCCACGTTGCTCGGATGCGGCGCCACGCACACCACGCCCACCTCGCCGCCGGCCGTGGTCTGCACCCGCGCACACACACTGAGCGCTGCGCAGACAACAGGCAGGGCAGCGTGGTAAGCACGACCCAGCGCCTGGGTCTCGACCAGCCTGCGATGACACAACTCAGCAGTGTCCGCTGCCATCTGTGTAGATGAAGGACGGCTCGCCTGCACGGAGGTAGTTGCTCTGTTCAAGCGTTGTCTCTTGGCTTATGGCATGCTGCTTGCACCGACCTGGCAGGGGGAAAAAAGATGCCTGAAGGGCGTCATTGCCAGCAGATGCTAATGTGCACGGGACAGGGCGCGCGGGGAGCTGCCTGCGGCGGCCGGAAGGCGGTGATGCAGTCGGCGGTCTTCCCGTCCCACACGCGCACCGTGCCGTCGCTGGAGCCCGTGATCACCTGCGCATGCGCAGCAGCACCCTCGCCAGCACGTCCCTTGATGGCGGACACATTGAGAGTCTGCAAGAGTGGGTCCATGCCAAACCCAATAAACCAACAGAAGTCCTGCAGATTGATTGCAGCACCGCATGCGCCACAAGCTCGAACTCAGCTCGCACGCCCACTCATGGTATGCCCAGGCCATGCCGCGCCGAAGGGCGCGCGTACTCAGAGCCTTTCCCTTCTTTTCCATGCACCCGGGCGGGGGCAGCGGCGCGCCTGGCTGCCGTCGGGCGAGTACGCCGCGTCGTTCACGTAGGACGTGTGCCCACGGAACTCCTTTAGCATCTTGCCGGACTTGATGCCGTGCACGCGCGCCAGGCCGTCGTAGGAGCCGCTCAGCACGTGGCTGCCCTCGCGCGACAGTGCGACCGACGTCACGCCGTCGCCGTGCGCGCTCTCGAAGCGCCGCAGGCACTGCCCGGTGCGCATGCGCCACACCTGCGCGCACAACCTGTGGTCGCGTGCGGCCCCCGGTGCGATTGCGGGTGGGCACAATGCGACGCAGCACCCGCCCAGAGGCAGAGCAGCTTGCACACTGTAGCAGGCCGGTCGCTGCAATGAGTGCGCTGGGCGAGGCAGACGGCGGGCAACAGTGCAGGCGCCGCAAGCACCCGGAGGCCGCGCCAGCATCGCACCCGGCAGCTGGGGACAGCTAAGCCGTGCGGTTAGAAGGCAGCAGGGAGCCGGACAAGCACGCTCGTGTGGCGCGGCGGCCACCTTGATCTTGCCGTCCTGCGAGCCGGACACGAGCAGCTCGGAGTCGCGCGAGAACGCGAGCGCGAGCACCGCCTTGTCGTGCATCATGAACGCCTCCTCCGCCTGGTACTGCAGGTCCTTGCGCAGCTTGCCCGCCATGAAGTCCCACACCTGCGCGTGCGCGGCCGCCTCGGGGCGCTCGTTCGTCTGCCTGCTCCTTGTGCTGCTGGGAGCGGCAGCCACTGTTCCCCGTTGCATGACGCTGACCAGGCACCGCACACACTTGCAGAAGCTCCTAACATTTGCCGCCAGCACGGGACACTGCCAGCCACGATGCGAAGCGCGTGCGCAGCCGACCAGCACAGTGCCGCAGCACAGCGCCGCGTGAACACAACGTAGGCGGCGGGCCGCGCCTCGATGAAGCCGTCCACGCTGCCGGTGACGAGCGCCTGGCCGTCCGGCGTGAAGCGCGCGACCTCCGGGTGGCTCTTCTTCCCAAACTTAATTGCGCGCTCGAAGAGCGTGGGGAAGCGCTCCACCTCGTCGCGCGCGCCGGCCGCCTGGCCGCGGAACAGGTCGAACGCGGTGCCCGGCGGCAGCAGGCCCTGGTGCTGCTGCCTGCGCGCGCGCGCGGCCGCCGCGCCCCGGCCGTCAGGGCATGGCGCCTGGACGGCAATGGCGCGGCTGGGCGGGCGCCTGCTTGACATCAGGTGTGGATTTTGTGCCTGCTCTTGGAGTGCGAGCGCATCCCATGCTTGGCTGGCGGCTGCATGCCAAGCGTGTCGGGACACCTGCTCCTGCTCAAACGGTCGCCAGCCTGATCGCCGTGCCATGCGTACAATGCAGACCCTGCACACAACCGCGTCCACGCAAGCCCCTGGGTGAGAGGCGCCTGGCAGCGCTCCCGCGCGCGCCGCGCGGGCTCGCGCCCAGGCGGGCGGCGGCCCGGGGCGGGGCGCGCGCCAGAGCAGCGCCTGGCCGATGAGCGCCATGAGCCGCGAGGGCGGCACGGTCGTGACCTCCTGCGACAGCGCGTGCGCCAGCTGCGCGCGCCGCTTCTCCTTCGGCGTGCTGCCGTACACCTCCCTGCGCGTGCGCGGCGCGGGCGGCCTCGCAAGCAGGCTCGCGGCAGGGCTGCGAAGGCGCCCGCATGGCTCCCGTCAGCCTTTATTCATGGTGCACGATGCATGCAAAGCGCGTGTTGCCTGAACGAACTGCCCACTCCCTGTGGACATGTTATCACGGATGCTCATCTGACCGGGCATGCACAGAGTGCACTCAGGTGACTGACGCCCGCCTCGCAGCCTGCGCACAGCCCCAGCCGCGCAGCCCGGCGCCGCGCCTGACGTCAAAGTAGGCGCGGCCGCAGAGGTGCTCCAGGCGCAGGAAGCGGTCGGGCTCCTCCTGCTTCATGCCGGCGAACACGGCCGTCTGCCGCAGCATCGCGCGCGCCGTGTCCACCTCGCGCAGCTCCACCAGCTCCAGCACCACCTGCGCGCGCGCGCCAGACCCTAGGGCTATGGGCAGGGTTTCCGCACTCGGCCCTGGCTCCACCAGCTCCAGCACCACCTGCGCGCGTGCGCCAGACCCTAGGGCTCTGGACAGGGTTTCCGCACTTGGCCCTGGATCCACCAGCTCCAGCACCACCTGCGCGCGCGCGTCGGCAGCGTCCTGAGCTTCGAGCAGGGTTTCTGCCCCTTGGTCCTTGCAGCTACCGGGGTGCTGCACCCGTGGGGCCAGGTTAAGAGTGCACCGCGCCGACACAGGGCAGCGTACAGCACAGGTGTCGCCGCCCGCCCTATCGCACCCCGTGCCGCTCTGTCAGTAGCTGAGACGCCCTGCTGCTGCCTCTAGTTTGATATGCGCTGCATGCGTCCGTCTTGCGGCCTGGAAGCTTGGGACCCGGCACTGGTCGCTCGCCACCGTGCAGGCCACGCCGGCGCCCGCGCCAGAGCAAGGCCGGCCCCTGGCCTTGTCTGCAAGGCTGCCAGCTCAAGCGAGTTCCCTGGGTAGGGCACGCTTGGCGGAGAGCGTGTGTCATGGCGGGCCGGCGGCCAGGGCCGCACCAGCTCATACAGGTCCTCCAGCTTGGTGCGCGGCAGCTTCAGCTGCGCGACGGCCGGCAGCACCACGTCCCAGCGGCCCGCGGTTATGTCGGCCACAAAGCCCTCCAGGCTCTCCACCGTGTTGAGCGAGACCTGGCACTCGCGCTGGATGGCCGCGAACGACTCCGGCAGCGAGTTCTCCTTGCAGAACTGCAGGATGGTCTTGATGACGCTGCGCGGCCGCGGCCCCGCGTCAGGCAGGACGGCTGTGCCAGGGCGCTGTGAGTGAAAAGCCTGCGGCTGCATGGAGGCGACGAAAATGCTTGGCAGCATGCGCACTCTCGGGCCTCGATGTTGAGCCCCATTGTGCAAGGCGGGCGCCCCCGCGCCGCAGCGCGCTCGCTGAAGCGCGGGGAGAGCCAGCACTACGCCACTCCGCTCCTATGATTTCCTTGGATGGGCGCCGCTATTGCACCAGTTGTGACGCAGACGGCTGACTATTGCACAACGTGTAGTGTATTTTTAGACAAAGAGGCCCCGAGAGGAGACTGTGGGCAAAAGTGTTGACTCACAGCAGGCAGCAGGCCTAGCCAGGGCCCTGTCCTCGAATGGCTTGCCGAACGGGACTCACTCCTTCGCCAAAGACTCCGGCGCGACCAGCACACAGCTAGGTCAATGGCGTGCCCGGGGCTGTGCGCTCGTGCTGCCGCGCCGGCGCAGCATTGCCGCCATGTTGCCAAGCGCCCGCGCGCGCAAGCACACCGGCTCGCGCTGGCCCGTGCGAGCGCGGCCTTGTCGCCCGCCAGCGACACCACCACGCAGCAGCTCGAGGCCTTTTATACGGCGGTCCAGGGCGAGTATGAGGGCGTGTCGGCGACGTTCGGCGCGGACGGCGCGCCGCTCGAGCTGCCGGAGCAGTATGTGCCGGCCGCGTACCGCGAGTGGGAGGTGAAGCTGTACGACTGGCAGACTCAGTGCAGCGTGGAGGCCGCGCCCGCGGGGCTGGCGTACACGCTCAAGCGCCTGCTGCCGACCGTCGGGGTGAGCGCGCGGCTCGCTGAGCACCATTGCGACGCGTGCGCCGCAGTGGTGGCCCCGACGTGCGGTCACAAGCGGCGTGCGCGTCCTCGCAGTGTGAGGCGGACGCGGTGGCTTTCATGGACGAGCGCGTCAGCGGCCTCGAGCCGCGGGCGCCAGAGGCGCTGCCTGGCCTGCCGGACGGCAGCTACGTCCTGGCGCAACGCGAGCTCGCCGGCGGCGCCGACCTGCGCGTGGAGGCGTGCCTGGCGTGCGGCGAGGAGGGCGGCGTGCGGATGCGCAAGCGCCTGGTGCTGCGCGTGCAGCGCGCCGAGCGCGGGCAGCCCGCGCGCCTGCAGCAGGTCGAGGTGTGTGCGCGTGTGCCCTGTGCCGGCCGGTTTGGATGTGCCGGTGCTAGGCGTGCCAGCTGACGACGCCGGCATTGCTTGCGGCTCCGCTGTAGGACTGTACAGACGGATATTTGAGCGCTGCGCACGTGCTCGGGCACAGTATTAGGAAGCATTCGGCACATGTAGTATCTTGCAGACTGCGTTGGTGGCGCCTGCGTGTGAGGTTGGCGTGCGCGCTCGCGCAGTTGCACCACGAGCGGCACGTGGGCGACTTCAACGGCGGAACAGACCTGTGCGGCTGCGGCGGCGGTATGACGCCGTTTGCGACGCAGGCGTGCCCCAACCTGTGTGCATGCCGTCCTGCACAGCCTCGTGAGTGTCCTGAGATGTGGTGGGCAGCTTGATTTGCATGTCCATGCATGGTGAGGCATCAGGGACTTGTTATTGCTTCATGGGCTGATAGCATTATGCACTGGCGAGCTGGCTGCTGATCGTGCGCACACTCGTGAGTGCCAGGAGATGTCCTGCTGGGACTGCCTTGTGCAGTAAATATTGTCACTCTGTGTCGTGCTTCAAGCGGGCTGCTGAGGGCTTGTCTCTGTTGCCTGATTCGGCCCTGCGCATGGCGCAGGCGGCCTGCGCCGCGGAGGAGCTCGGCGGCGCCTGGGCCGCATCAGAGCCGCCCGCAGCCTATGCCGCGGACGCCGAAGGGCGGCTGCAGGAGGACGCGGATGGCGACGCGGGCTGGTGCGCCCGGTGGTGCCTCGCAGACGCCTCGCATGTGCGTCAACTTTGCGTGCGTCACACAGGGAGGCGACAGGAGTGTCTGAACGCTTGCGGTCTCCCTGGAGAGCTCGCATGTGTTTAGTGTGCAGTGAGGTGCCTGTGCTCTCCCCGTGAGGGATACCAAACGATCCACACTGTGTTCCGCCAGAAGCGTGCTGCAGCCTGTGCCGAAGCCTACCCTGTGTCACATCCCTCTGGGGCTGCCGCCCTGCCAGCCTTGACAAGCAGCTGGAGCTTCCATGCAGGTCGCAGCTGGCCGCCGACGCCAGCGACGTGCTGCGGCTGCCGCTGGGCGCCTGGGCGCGCGTGACGGCGCTGAGCGGAGAGCAGGCCGGGCCGCCGGGCGAGGGCCAGGGCGGGCTGCTGGTGCAGGCCGGCGCGCTGCTCGCGCCCGGGCTGCGCCGCTCCGCCGCGGTGCTGTATGGCGGCGCGGGCGGCCTGGAGCGGCTGGCCCTGCTGCGGGAGGCCCGCGCCGAGCACAGGCATTGATGGCACCATGCACCGTTCATGACGAGGGAGATTGGCGTGCTGGAGCGTGGTGCACACGAGCTCTGGGAGCATCGTGTGCATGGCTCTCGCGAGCGACCGCCCTCGCGCTCGATCTCGTGGGCGGATCAAGGTCAGACTTGAACTCTGACCTAGAATGTGACTTGAATTGAAGTTGTAATGGAGTGTCTGATTGCTTCAAGTCTGTGGATGGCTAGTGTTGAGGGTTTTACGTTGGGCTCGGGGTCAGACGGCCTGCCCAAAGTCTCTTGTGTAGAATGGCAGCGTGAAGCTGCTCTAAGGCCTGGCCACCAGATGTGGCTATTGCAATCAACCATTTTTTCGCTTTCAGGCGCTCGCTAGCTTTTACTGGCACCCAACAGACCAATGCCCCCCATCAGACCGTTAAATGCCACATGCACAAACACACTTAACCCATTGCTGCATTGGCCAAGCGCGACCAAGCGAGTCGCATACTGTGGCAGTCGCATGCATGCATGATGAGATGCACTCCCTCCATCTGAGACCAAAATCCACCACATGCACATGTACCATTAGCCCACATGCACAAATGCATCATCCCATTGCTGCATTGGTCAAACATATTGCTGTGTACTTGCATGTTACACGCCGCACCACAGCAGTAACCAGCGCTGTCCGGTGCTGAAGCACATGACCCGAAGTCACGAACAGAGTCCAGGAAAGGCTGAGGACAGCCACTCTGCATGCTAGTGGACGTTGTATGGCTGCAAGCCGTTGCTCAATAGCACCTACCTCTGAAGGTCGCATATTGCTCCAAACAGAATGTCACCGATCTGTGCCTGGAGCTGCTTCATGCGCTCTTGTCGGCGGACAGACTCTTCTTCCTCGCTCTGTGAGTGGATGCTGGCGGCAAAGTGCTGCTTGTCAGCTTGGACCTCTTCGCGCAGGCTTTCACAGAGTTCCGCCATGCGCTGTCGCTCTTGCTCATACTCCTAATGCAGGCTCTGCCTTTCCGTCTCCTCAGCGGCTCGCTGCACCTCTCGCCTGTGCATGGTCACAAGCATTTGCTGAGCTCATCTGCTTGACGCAGTGCTGAACAGCGTCACCTCACACACAAGGGTGCTCTGCAATGCTGCATGGGCCTCATCAGCATGACTTGCAGTGCGAAGCAAGTCAAATGAAGAGCAAATCAAAGACACGAAGGTGCATGCGCGCTGGGGATGCACCACGCGCAATACAGAGAAGCTAGGACTGTAGAAGCAGGCGCGTAGAACACCAGGAAGGTCAGGAGTTGCACAAGGACTGTGTGCCGCTTTCCCAGGAGGCTGTCCAGTGCGTCCGCGGTCCAGCAACACGTCAAAGTCCAAAGCGTGATTCCGACGGCGGTGGCAAACACGGCGCAGCACTCCCGCAGGGTGATGAACTCACGGTTTGCCCTGCGCTCCTGCCGTGCTGTGACAACCGGCACTGCTGTAAGAGAGGCATCATGCTGCGTGCCTGCTGAGGACTTACCAGCAGGAGATACAGCAGCTCAGAGCGCAGACCAAAAACCACAGTATGGTTGCATATGGCTCTCCGAGGAGGCTGGTCAGGACGCCGGAAAGTGGAGCAGATATGACCATTATTAGGACGCACAGCACGCAGCAGACAAGCACAAGCCAGTGCCCCTGCACTGCATCTCGAAGGGCCATCTGAGTAGAGGAGCACTGTCTGTTGAGCTCCAGTAGCTAGCTGCTTTTAGCTGAAGCACTGCAAAGCTCACAAATGTCAGGACCTATACCCTAAAGTAGAGTCCAAACGTGTGTGTTATGCGTGTGTGCATAGCAGCCATCTTGTGGTTTGAGCAGTGTCGCTGTCAGACTGCTGCATGTGGATGCCGCCTGGGCTTGACGCGGTGCAGGTGCAGTACGCCCTGCTTGCCTTTCTTGCTGTGCTTATCCTGTGGGGTGTCATGGCGTGGTGGGTCGCGCTTGTCCTGGACCCCTGTTTGAGGAAGCAGGACACATGCATGTTGTTCACATGGTCTCTCAGCTTCTCAACTGGACGTGGTGCGTTCCCCGCGTATATACAGCTTAGTGCCCTGATACAGAGGTATCTCAGATGCTGTACCAGAACTTGTTGCAAAGCTCGGTCGCCTCTGTGCAGCGCCACTGCTCTTATGCTGAGCCTGTGCTGTCCTGATGCAAGCAGAGACCACAGTAACACATGCGAGGCGCATGCGCATGTGTGGAAGAGCGGTCACAGCATTCCACGCACTGGCCTGAGACATGCTCTGCTCATCATAAGGTCTCTGCCGTTAGTCACGGCCCATGACAGTCTGCTTTGTTTTGCACCAAGCGGTGCAGAGCATGTTGCATGAGCGGTGGAGAACACTCACCATCACCTCTCTGTAGAGCATGTCTGGCACTGCTGTCTCATGATTTAGACTGCAGTATGGGACACTGTGGCGTCTGAGTGCCGGGCTTCCAGGAATAGCAGGATGCGTGCTGCGTTGCAAGTGCTCTGTGAGGTAAAGATCACTGATGGCTGTATAGGGCATGACCCTGCCAGGCGGAGTGTGAGCGTGTGATAGCTTGCTGGGCGCTGCTTCGCGCCAACCACCGTGTTGTGAGTCATGTACACTTACAAACTGGATGTGGACTTGTCCCATATACATCAACGTCTATTGTGAGTGCATGGAACATACTCTGTGCTTTGCATATGGCAATCGCATGCATGATCATATGCATTCCCTCCATTATACCAAACTTCACAACATGACAAACACATTACAGCATTGCTGCATTGGCCAAGCGCGGCCAAGCAAGTTACTGTGCACATGAATGATGACAAGCCGCACCAGGCAGGATCCAGCTCTGTCCAGTGCTAAAGCACATGCGCAAAGTTACTGACAGAGACCGGTGAAGGCTGAGACAGCCGCTCTGCATGCCGATTGAATGAAGATGTTGGATGGCTGCAGACCATTGCTTAACAGCGCCTACCTCTGAAGGTCGCGTATTGCTTCAAACAGAATGTCACCGACCTGTGCCTGGTGATGCTTGATGCGCTCCTGTCGGCGTGCAGACTCTTCCTCCTCGCTTTGTGAGTGGATGCTGACGGCAACTTGCTGCTCGTCAGCCTCGAGTTCTTCGCGCAGGCATGCACAGAGTTCCGCCATGCGCTGCTGCCTGTGCTCACATTCCTGCTCCAGGCTCTGCACTCGCATCTCATCTGCAGCCCGCCGCCTCTCTTGCCTGTGCACGGTCACAAGCATTTGCTGAGCTCAGCTGCTTGATGCAGTGCTGAACAGCGTCACCTTACACACAGGAGAGGTCTACAAAGCTGCAATAGCCTCATGAACATCGATTCCAATCAAGAGCAAAGAAAGACACGGAGGTGCATGCGCCTGGGGACGCACCACGCGCGCAGGTTGACACGGCTTGACCTGCGCTCCTGCCACTGTGACGACCAGCACTGCTGTAAGAGAGGCATCATGCTGCGTGCCTGCTGGGGCTTACCAGATAGAAATACAGCAGCATAGACAAGCGGCTGAAAACCACGGTATGGTTGCATACGGCTCTCCGAGGAGGCTGGTCAGGACGCCAATCAGTGGATCAGATACAAACTTCAAGAGGATGCACAGCACGAGGCAGACAAGCACAAGCCAGTGCCCCTCCACTGCATATTGAGGCAGGGCCATCCTGTGAAGGAGCACTTTCTGTTGAATGAGTGAATGAATGAATGAATGAGCTTGTGAGCAGCTCGCTCACTGTGCAAGTCTCAGGGCTTGGCTGCTCATACCCTATACACCTCACATGTGTGCATAACAGAGCTGCTGCATGAGGACTGACTTAGCACTATGCCGCCTGGCCTTGACGCGGTGCAGGCGCAGTATGCCCGTGCTCGTCTTTCGTGCCGCGCTTATCCTTTGGGGTGTTATGCCGCAATGGGTTGTCCTGGACCGCCTCCTAAGGAAGTAGTACACATGCACTTTGCTATACATATCTCTCAACATCTCAACTGGACGCACGCATGGTGGCCCTGAGACAGGGCTACCTCAGATGCCGTTCCAGAACTGTCTTTGCGAAGCTCAGCCACCTCTCTTACGCATGCTTCACGCTACCGAGTAGCACAGGCTGGCATCCACTCGCACCCTGGCCAGCGTGGCTTGCAGGACTTGGTGCGGCGAGTCAGCCCTGGCTGCCGGCCCCGGCGCGTTCATGTGTAGCAGCGCGCGTCACGTGGCATAGGCCGCCGCCAGGCGCTCCGTGCGGGTGGTGCGCGTCCACCTGGCGGCCGGCGCGGCCAGCAGCCAGGCGACCGCCAGCGCCACGAACGCGAACATGGCGTACAGGAACACGTGCAGGCTGTACAGGTACTTGATGCCCATCAGGCTCAGGATCTGCGCGCATGCGCGCGCGCGTGGGTGCGGCGCGTGCAGAAGCACGGCCTCGCTCACCCGCATGGGCGGGAGCTGCACCGCTTGGCAGCGTGCAGCCTTCGCACCAACTGCATGGTGTCCGGAGGTTGCTCAGCACCGCGTCATGCATACTTGCCCTGGCAGCAGTGGCAGCACACGCCAGCGACCCCTGCCTCCCGGCACCGGCAGCCCAAGCAAGCGGCGCTGCTCGCGCGCCTGGTTGCCCCAGATGTCGTGGATGGCGATCTCGTTGGCGTACAGCGCGAAGGCCTGCGCGCAGAACTGGATGGCCGCGTTGGCCGCCAGCAGCACGAGCGCGACGTTGAACAGGAAGCTGCTCATCAGCGTCGCGCCCGGCCGCATCGGGTGCACCGTGAAGACCAGCAGGCGCAGCCCGACGCGCGTGCAGCCCTTGATGGTCGCGCCTGCCGCCGCGCGCGGGCGCCTGCCCGTCGGTGCGCTCGGGTGAGGGGGCCGCCCCTGGCGGGGCGGCGCATGCGGCAGACATGCAGGGCATGCATGAGGGCAGCAGGCATGTGAGTGTGATGTGGCCTGGTAGAACACACGCGCGTGACCAGGCAGCCACAGCCATCAGGCACCGTCCTTGACAAGGGCGGCTCATGCTGAGGAAGTGAGTGACGGCGGCCTGGCGGACCGATGAGGTAGAAGCAGAACAGCGCGAAGGCCGCGGTGCCGAACAGCGGGAAGGCGCCGTCGAGCCGCGTGAACAGCCCGTTCAGGAAGGGCGTCAGGGGCGGGTCCGTGAACAGGTACAGCACCACCTGCCCGGGCAAGGCGGCAGACATGAAGCAGTGCAAGTGGGCATCCTGAAGATGGAGCGCCGGCACAGACAGCCATGTCAGGCTGACACGGGGACATGGAGGCACCAGCTGTGCACCGAACTTGCACTTTTGCACAGACGCTCGGCCGACCCGCCGCATCCCCTGGGCTGCATCTCAGTGCGGCAGCACTGCCGTGCCAGGAGCGCTGGACTGGGCGTCGCGCCTGCAGGAGCCAGCACACGGACAGCACCGCGCCGAGCGCCCCGCAGACCAGGCGCACGTAGAACATGAGCACCGTCACCACCCACGCGTAGTCCGGGTCCTCGCCCTGCCGGCGCGCGCGCATGCAGCCGATCAGGGCCCCCGCAGCACAAGGCCCCGCAGCACAGGCAGCCGCGCTCGAGCGCAGGCCGGCGGGTCAGCCCAACCTGCGGGTACGACGCCTCCAGCGCCTTGGAATCGCCCTCCAGGCCCAGCAGCTGCTCCTGCGCGCGGCGGAAGGCCGCGCGCCAGCGGAAACTGCGGCCCAGCTCGCGCTCCTCCTTGCGCAGCGCGTCCGCCACGCCCTGCGCGCGCGCGCCTGCTCCGGCGCGCCCGGGCGCCGGCGCCACGCACTCTGCCCCACCACAGGCGACATGGCTTGGTCAAGGCCCCGCGCTTGCACAAGAGCGATGCATGCTGTGGCAAGTGCGTGTCTGGCAGACCCTGCCTGATGTTGTAAAGCTACTTCACGTGGCAACCCCCGGCAATGCAAACCCAGGAAATGCAGGTCCTGGCACCCACCCGAGGTGACCATTACCTTCCACAGCGTGCGCAAATGCCATGCGACATCGTCAGGGGCGCACCTTGACGGCGGCGGCGCGCTGGCCCAGGCCGCGCGCGCGCTTGATGTACTCGCTCTTCGTGATGACGGCCACCGGGCGCCCCAGGAAGCTCTGCACCAGATCGAGCGGCAGCGCGACCAGGCCCACGCCCGCAAACACCATGAACAGCACCCAGCCTGCCGGCCCCCAAGCACGGTGATCCTCATAGAGGGAGCACACGCCTGTACAGCCGATGCAAGCTGGTGCGCACTAAGTTGATCTCGATATGCACATAATCGCGTCTTTGGAGCCCAGCTCAACATGGGGGCAACATGTGAGCAGGCGGACATAGGCAGCGAGGGTGAACCCCACCGGCCGTTGCACTCATGGCGATGATGTAAACAGGGAACGAGCAGCGCTGCTTCCAAACCTCCGTTCGAGCATCGCCGTTCACAGCGTCGCACTGGTCCCCGCACATCATGATTCACAGGCGTTTGTGGTACACATGGTGCCATTCAATCCGCTGGCACTGTCACGCAGTTTGGAGGGCCTCCAAGCATACCGCCTTCATTGTGCATACATCACAAAGTGCGTATACTTTCTAGCTGGTAGTCTGATCAAAGGCATCACTCGATGGACCATGTGAAGCGAAGGCTGAGCAACACTGCAGGGGACTGCAGGCGCGAGCGGGCGCATGCCAGGCGCCCCGCAAACAGCGGCGCGAGCGGCCCGGTGCCGGGCGCTATGCAGCCGTTGAGCAGCGCGGTCACGTTGCTGCTCAGCGCCGACAGCGGCGCCAGGCCTGACTCCAGCCCCACCACCGGGTACTCCACATACCCCACCAGTGCTGCCGGCCCCGGCACGCGCGCCGTGAGGTGACCCTGTCAGGTGCCACTGGGGCCCAAGCAAGCCCCACCACCGGGTACTCCACATACCCCACCAGTGCTGCCTGCCCAGGCACGCGCGCCGTGAGGTGACTCTGGTAGGCGCCACTGGGGCCCAAGAAAGCCCCATAGCAACTATGAGGATTGTCTTGGAACACACTTCATGCTCAACAACGAAATACTGCTTCACCGCGGCTCGCAAATGTATACTTGTTGGCATGGAAACAGCGCACCATAGCATATGCCCAGGATGCACCCGATGCACACCGCCGTTATCACCTCGTACACCGCCGCGCCCAGCCACCGCTGCAGAATCGTCCTGCGGGGCAGAAATGATGTATTCATGAATGTCTTATGAGTGAGGCTTTGCCAGGCCCCAACCAGGGCAGCAGCAGGCGACAACCAGCGCACGCGTCGCTGTCGGCCTCGTAGTAAAACATGGCGAACGGGATGACGCCGTAGACGAGCACTGCGTTGGCGATGAAGCACGCATACCACAGCTGCTTGGTGGGGATTGCAAACGTGCAGTAGGAGACCGGCAGGCCCGCGCTGCAGGCCTGCCGGTTGGCCACGTCCAGCGGGAACAGCAGCACAGTCCAGATAGCCAGCGAGATGCCCAGGACCACCACTGCCTTGGGGAACCAGGCCTGGTTGCGGTCCTCAGGGTGCTGAAAGGCAATCAGTATATATACTGCGACCAGCACAGCCAGCACACACACTACCGCTGTCACGACAATCAAGAAGTAGTTGTACCCTGCGAACATGGCACCGCGCGCAGAGCGCGGGGCTGAGCGGCGCAAAGCTCGGCCTCTGTAGCAGCTAAGCAAGTTCACTCATTAGACGTGCTTTTGCCGTGTGCATGCCAGTTCAACGGTAGCACATCCTGCTCTTAACATCACAAGCATGCCGTCATCAAACAGGGCGGCCTATGAACAGCTTTCCCACGGTGCCACCACAAGAATCTTGCAGTAAGAGCCTGTGTTGTGATGCGCTGTCGCCAGGCGCCCTCCCTCGCATCAGCAAATGAAACTGATGCGACCAAGGGGAGGCTGCGCAACCCTGGTTGGACCCCTTTTTGTGAAGGTGCTGTGAGCACAGCATTGGCCGGGCAACACCATGTAGCGGATCAGGGCAGGGCTGGCTGCAGCTGCCACGTGTTGTCGTGCTGCATACCTGGCGTCGTTGACACACTTCCAGCATCTTGCATCATGGCGCTGCCGGGCTCCGGCAGTCGCCTTGAGAAGCTCTTGAATCTGCTTGAAGGTCACTGCCTCGATTTTTTGCAGTTGCAGTTGGTTTGCATAACAGCAACGAGTTGCAGACTTGCACTTCTACGTTCCCGAGCTCATGCCTGGCGTGTAGAAAGAGCTCTGCAAATGTCGCACAAGCAAATGTGGCACTGCCACGATTGATTTAAATACTGCAGTGCTAACGCAGTTTGCGCACTTGTGGCTGGGCGCAGCGGGCTCCACTGCCGAGCTCCGCAAGGCAGCTGCGGAGCAGGTCAGCGGCATCGCCAGAGCGCACCCATCCCAGCTGCCGGCCCTGCTGAGGCGGGTGAGCGCTGCCCGGGCTTGCAAGCTTCGCACCCAAGGCCTTCGCTCCACGCGGCACCACTGCCAATTCTCACACCGCCCTGTCATACATCCTGTTGGGCTAGGCAGCAACGACCTGCGTGCGCTGCAGCATCTCCTGCTGCAGAACACTTTGCTGGCGAGCTCGTCACAACTGCAGCGCGCTCGCCGCTGAGGCAGACTGTCCGCCCCTGTGCCCGCAGCTGCAGGCCCTGCTGCGGCACAAGAGCTGGGACGCACGCGTGGCGGCCGGCGACTGCCTGGGCCGCATCGCCGAGCACGCCGCGCACCCGACGCCGGCGGACCTGGCGCGCGCCGCCGCTGCCGCGCAGGGCCCTCCAGTCCCTGGTTATGACCCTCGGTCAGCGTCGGAGCTGCGGGCCTCGCCGCCCGCGCCAGCTATGGGGGCAGCGGAGGAGGCCTTGACGCTGGCCGGCTTCGACCTGGCGCGCGTGCTCGCGCAGGGCACGCAGCTGCTCGCCTCAGGCGGCCAGGTGCCGGCCCGCTCAGGCAGACTCACTGTGCAGCATCCTTGCGCTCATGGCATGGCCAGTGCCGGCAGCCTCCTCAGCTGTGGTGCGTGGGTGCTGGTGAGTCTTGGGGCTCAGCAGAAAGCTTCGTCCGCCTCAACCACTGCGTGTGTGATTGCGAGATGAGTATGCAATGCAGCATTTGCTCAACACGGCTGCACGGTGTTTACTGAGTCGGGAAGGTACCGGGCATAGTGCGCAAGGCGTGCGCCAACTGAAGGCATTGCGGTTGCAAAGCGCGCTCAAGCTCCTGCAGAGTTGCATTGCTGCCAGAGCAGAGGGCTGCCGGTCATGCAGCCAAGCGCCTGGCACAGCAGCATTGCTTTCATTTGACCTGTGCCTGGGCTGCATTTAACGTGCGGTGCAAGGCAAGCATCACACGGTCCAGACAGTTTGGGAGCTTGCGCATGACGCGCCGGGGCGCGCGCAGGAGTTTGACGGCGCCGGCGAGGAGGGGCTGCCGGCGGTCGAGCGGCTGGCGCGGCAGCGCCGCGGCCTCAACAAGCGCCTGGGCCTGGGCGGCCCCATGGACGCGCTGTTAGACACGGCCGACCTGGTCCACGATGAGGACCTGGTCGGGTCAGGGCTAGGGCGCGGCGCCTCGGTGCGCGTTCGGGGGCCGTCCGGCAGCGGCGGCTGCGGCGGCGCGGGCGCTGCCCGCGGGATGCCGGCGCTTAAGAGGGAGGGCGAGGCAGGGGGGGACGCGCCCATGCAGGCGGGCGCGGCCACGGAGGCGGCCGACGGGGCTGGTGCGTGCTGCCGCCAGAACCTGTAGTGTCTGGCTACACCAGGGACGCAGGAAATAAAGTAAGCCATAGCTTCATGGGGCTCAGAGTGAAAGGGGTTCAAGAACGCGCTTGTTGGGCGTAGCTTTGATTGTGCTCGCGGTGTGATTTCCAATGCAGCATTTTGGGGCTTGGGGGTTTAATACTACACCTGCTGCCTCGGCACTGAGCGACTGCAAGCCGCTGCGCAGGGCTGAGCGCGAGGGAGCGCAACCAGCTGAAGCGCAAGCTCAAGCGCGGGCAGTCTCAGCAGGGTCGCGAAGCCGCGCAGGCGCCCAAGCGCATGAAAACAGAAGCGCCGGTGCGGCTGCTGCATGCCCCTCTAACATGGTCTTTGCCGTTCAAATCACGACTTAGGAGACCTGATTCGGATCAAGAGACTGCTGATCAGTGTTGAGCCTTGCAGTAGCATGACGTGCAGGCTTGCCGTGACAGGCAGTCACATGTACACCCCTGACATCAGACGGCCCTAAGAAGCCTTCTGACCGGGCGGGCCAGGAGGCCCCAACGGAGGACCCGGCAGCAGCGGCGGAGGCGGACCAGGAGGACTGGCGCGCCGTCGCGGCCGGCCGCTGGCCATTCCAGCGCCTGGCCGGCCAGCTGCTGCTGGACGTGCTAGATGCGCAGTGGGAGGTGCGCAGCTGGGGGAGCGCATGTGCAGCCCCGCATGCGCAGCCCAAAGGACGCGGCGCAGCCCTGCCCAACCAAGCAGCGCCTGGCAGCAACGCAGCGGGAGATTGCGGGAGGCCACAAGGCAAGCCTGCGGGCCAGCCCTGCATGTGTCCTGCAGGCCAGCCCCTCAGCGCCCAGTGGCCGAATGGACCGCGCGTGTCAGGTCGTGAGCACGCTGATGTTCACAGTAGTGCTTGCATCAGGCGCTGCTTGTGAGCCACAGCGGTGGCCTCCAGCGCAGGTGCGGCATGGGGCGGCAGTCGCGCTGCGCGAGATACTGCGCTCGCATGCCGCGTGCGCGGCGGTGACGGCGCCGCTGGCCGCGCAGCCCAGTGGTGCGCCTTTTGGGCCGATGTGGGCGGCTTCATGACACCTCTGCACCCTCTAGTGTCTGTGCCATGGAATTTTTAGCATGTCCGTGGTTGTGTGGCAAGCTAGCATGTCTGCTGGTGCGCCTGCAGCCGTGCGCACGGCTGCCTGCCACCATCTCACGCCCTTGCCCGCAAAACAAAAGGTCAATGTGGGAATGTGATTATATAGGCGATCTGGCCATCCCTTTTCGTGGCAGATGAGGGAGGGTCGCTTCCTGCATTCAAGGTCCAAGTCGTGCCAACATTGCTAATCACTCTGAACAGGGCTCGCATAAATGATGCACATGCTCATGCCTCATGTCACACATGGATGCATGGCAGCGCGAGCGGCGCAGCAGCCCAGCAGCATGCACCAAGCCGCTCAGGCTTGGCGAGCGCGCTCGGGCGGCAGGCTGGATGCTGCCGGGCGGCAGCGGGAGGCCGCAGCCGTGCAGCGCCACAGCGGCGGACGCCGCCGCGGCCGCGGCGGCCAACGCGGTCTGGCTGGAGGACGCCGCCGTGCGCCTGCTGTGCGTGCTCGCCCTGGACCGCTTCGGCGACTTTGTGTCCGACCAGGCGCGCCGAGCAGGCTCGCGCAGCCTGACCATGGAGCCTGGGAGAATACAGCTGCTGCCGTGCGCCTATTCACACTGTCTGACTCTGTGGATCGCGATGAACACCATGTCAAGCTTTGCGGCGCAGAGCGTGATGCCGCCTGTGTGCCAGGCACCAGGCTGGGCTAGGTAACCCCCCCTAACCCTACCGCAGCTGGAGCCGCGCGCGTTCCAGCGCGTCGCCCTGCACGCCGGATGGGTCCGCCGCCTGGCAGGCAGGCACTTGCTGCCAGCCGGTGGTGACGCTGGCGCGTGAGACAGCCACGCAGCGGCTGAGCGCCGCGCCAGCAGCTGCTCCTGCGCTGGCTGCGCTGGCCTTTGGTACGGCGTGGCTCGTGTTCCCCTGCATCCTACCCTGAGCAGTCCGCAACCCGCGGCAGGTCGTGGCGCCGGTCCGCGAGACGGCCGCGCAGGCGCTGGGCGCGGCGCTGCGGCCGCTGCCGGGCGCGAGCCTGACCGCGGCGCTGGCCGCGCTGGCCGCGCTGGCGGCCGGCTCGGCATGGGAGGCGCGCCACGGCGGCCTGCTGGGCGCCAAGTACCTGCTGGCGGCGCGCGCGGACGCCGCGCGCCAGCTGCTGCCGCTCGCGCTGCCCGCCGCGCTGCGCGGCCTGCAGGTGCCCTCCTTCATTCTACAGCTGATCGGTATTGCTTTGCCACTACGCAAAAAGTGTTGTCTGCTGGGCGCTATGGCTTTTCTGCTGCACAAGCTCTTGCGGCGCCACCCTGCCCATCACACACTGCGGCGACACTCGCCGCTGGCTGAGCGCACGTGCAGGACCGCGACGACGACGTGCGCGCCGTTGCGGCGGAGGCGCTGCTGCCCGTGGCGGGCGCGCTGGCGGCCGGGCCGGCGCAGGAGCGCGCCGCGCTGGTCGCGGCGCTGTGGGACCTGCTCATGGACCTGGACGAGCTGAGCCCGTCCACAGGTGTCTTATTAGTTGATTACATACCACCCACTCTCTTCTAATCTGTCGAGGACGCATTGAAGCGGGTGAGGAGAGGCATGGACTGTCACAACTTCGCGTCTGCCACACGCCCACGCCAACAATCAACAGCACCTTGCAGGCCGTCGCACGCGTGCAGGCTGCCCTTCGGGTGGCGTCTGAACCAAGTGTGCCAACTGCTGGTGCTTGCTGCTGCTGCGCACGAGCAGGCGGCATGTGCAGCGGTCGTGGCGCACGTCTCGGCTGCCGAGCCCTGGGCAGAGCACCGTCCTATCACGCGCCATATCAAGAGCCTCTGCATCACCACGGCGCGGGCGCCAGGCTGGAGCATTCACACGCCAGGGCCGGCGGCGCGCAGGCAGCGCGATGCAGCTCCTGACGCGCCTGCAGGCGGCCGGCGCGACGGCGCCGGGGCGCGGCCTCCCGGACCTGGTGCCGCGCCTGTGGCCCTTCTTCAGGCACACGCTCGCGCCCGTGCGCCTGGCGAGCGTGCGCTGCCTGGCGGCGCTGCTGGCGGGCGGCGGCCAGCACCCTCCCCATGCGGGCGCAGACCCCGGCGGCGGGACTCGCCTCGGTGGGGGAGCGCCTGACGCTTGCGAGCCTGGCGTGGCGCACCTCGCGGCTGCCGCCGGCGAGGGCCTGGATGACCCAGCGTCCGGTGGCGGCGCGGGCAGCCCTGGCGATCCCGGCGCCCGCAGCAGCCGCGCCGCCGGTCCGGGCGGCCGGCTAGGCCCCGATTCGAACGGCGCGGGCCACCCGGGGGTTGGCCCTGAGGAGCTGCCGCTGGCGGGCGCGCCCGCGGAGTGGCTGGCCGCGCGCGGCGTGCTCGCGCCCGCGCTGCGCCTGGTCTTCCAGAACCTGGCGCTGGAGGCGGATGCGCGCGCGCTGGAGGCCAGCCAGGCGCGGCCGCCCGCCCGGCCCGCCCCGGCGCACATCGAGCAGCGCAGCACCGCGGCACGGCTGCAGAGGCAGGACATCAGTTAGTACATCTGAGCTTAGCAGGCAGCAGTCCTCGACATGTATATAGAAGCTGCAGAAAGCTCTGGGCTGCGCACGCCCTATTCAGGGTCTCATGCACTCCGGCCTGGCCGCGCAGCGCGCCTGGGACCTGCTGCTGCTGCGGGCGCCGACGGCGGCCCTGGCCGCTGCGGCCGACCACCACACCGTCGCCGGCTGGATCGCGCTTGCCGCGACGCCCGCGGGCTGCCCGCTGCCGGCGACGCTGCTGCAGGCCGTGCCGGCTCCCGGCAGACGCGGCAGCTCCACAAAGGTGCGCTGTGCCGGCTGAGCGGCGCCCCATTTAGAACAAGGGCTGCCAGGACGGCGTTCTTCGTGTGTGCGCGCCTCAGCTTGCCTGATGCCAAGCCTCGGGTGGCTTCCAGTGGCCATCGTAATGCATGCACCCTGCACGCCGTCGAGGCCCTTGATCAGAGCGCCAGGCGCTCCTATCTAACTACCTGTCTGGGCGAGCAGCAGGCGCTCACCCGGCTGCGCACCGAGCTGGCGGCGCCGCGCGCGCAGGCGGCGGCGCGGCAGGCCGCGCGCCCGGCGACGCCCGTGGTCGGCGGCGAGGAGCAGGGCGGCGCGGCGGGCGCGGCGCGCATGCGGCTGGCCGCCGCACGCGCGCTGGGCCGCCTGGGCGCCCGCCTGCCGCCCGGTGCGCGGCCCCGCGCCCCGCCGAGCTCCTGCCGGGCGCCTGGGGAGCGCCAGGGCGCGCTGCTCGGACCAGAGGGTCTCGTAGCCAGGGCTGCCGAGCGCGGGCTTGCCAAGCTCGGTGCGTGCACTGCGCGGCCCGCTCGCGGGTGCGCTGGGCGCGCGCGCGCTGCGCCGCGCCTCACGCCCCGCCGCGCGTGCCCGCCCGCAGCCGAGGCCCTGCCTGCGGCGCTGCTGGCGGCGCTGGCGGGCGCGAGCGCCACCGGCCGCCTGCTCGCCGGCCTGGCGGTCGCGGAGTGGGCGCACGCTGCCAAGGCGGCCGCGGCAGAGCCTGTCCCGGCGGCTGTGGTGCAAGCCGTGCACGCCGCGTCTGCGGTGCCAGGCGCGCCTTCGTGGCAGCATAGGGGGACTGCGCCCTAGTCCTAACTTCAACCCTTAAGCCCTTTCTTTTAGATGACCAAGTGCTGGGGGAAGAACTTGGGTCTGCGCGCACGCGGGCCGGTGACGCTGTCTGAGCGCACACGCAAGCTCTTACAAGGCAACTGCGATCTGCATGGCACTGACCCGCCGGCTGCGCCTCGCCGGGCTATTCGCTGATGCCGGAGCCTGTTCATGACATGCGCAGGCCGCAGCAGCGAGGCCGCGCCCTACACGGCGCGGCTGGCAGCCGCGGCCGCGGCAGCGGTGGCCGCTGCGGCGGCGGCCGGCGCCGATGTGG
>JAABUV010001654.1_pt1 | contig 31870 bp, 35 predicted proteins | sample 5559971 | NCBI WGS metagenome assembly JAABUV01 (sample SAMN10711881, study PRJNA513362) | rock metagenome | isolation source: Antarctica rocks | place: Antarctica: Victoria Land, Knobhead nord | collected 2015-12-19
CGCGAAGCGCAGCCGGCAGCGCCTGCTGAGCGCGCGCAGCAGCCAGAGCGCCGCCAGCAGCTGCCGCGCGCCGGCGCGGCGTGTCAGGCGGACGCCAGGCGCTCGGCCGGGCGCATGCAGGCTCCGGCGCGCGCGCGCCAGGCGCGGTGCAGACTTGTGGACCCCTCATGCGGCACAGCCGACAGCCGACCTGCACGATGCCTGGGCTGGCATTCCGCACCGCGCCGCAAGCACACACACCGCACAGCCCTCCATGATGTGATGCTCGAGACATGCACAAGCAGCACGCGGCCTGTGCAACGCACTTATGACCACACAGGTTCAGCCTCAGCCAGTCCGCACAAAGGCGCCCATGGGTGCTGGGCCAGGCCCGGCTCGCACCTCAGCCAGCACGGTGGCCTGCGCGGCGCCAGCGACGCCCCAGCCCAGGCCGAAGATGAGCAGCGGATTGAGCACCAGGTTGGCCGCGTTGCAGCCCAGCGTGGCCGCCAGCGGCGTGCGCGTGTCACCCAGGCCCCGGAACACGCCCTGCCCAGCACTCCGTGTGAGTGCCAGTGCGCATGGGGGTGGAGGATAGGGTAGGGCAGGTGCCATGTGCTGCCAGCGTCACACACGTGCCAGTGCCATGAGAGACACGCTCTCCAGAGTGTCGCCTCGGCATTGCTCGTACGCGCTCAAGACCCGCCTCGGACAGGTGTGCTGCTTTCAAGCGCAGTCCGCACGCAGAGGCCCGCGCCTGGCAGACGAGCAGGAGCGCGGTGGCGGGCGCGCCGAGCGCGCGCGCGCGCAGGAACGCGGCCGCGCCGGAAAACAGCGGCGAACCGGGCGGCGCGCCCCACACTCCCAGCGCCCACTCGCCTGCCGCCAGCAGCAGCAGCAGCTGCACCACACCGGCCCTGGTAAGACCCCGACCGGCGGTCTTCCACACATGCAGCGCAGACTCAAATTGACGGTGTTTACCATGATGCCAGCAGGGCCTCCTGGCGCTGTACTGGGTATGCTGCTTAAGATCCTAGCGATGCTGTGCTGGTGTTCTCTCTGAGACGCAGAACTTTGAAGTTTCACAACAGGCTGTTTGCGCCAGAGCGGGCGGCGCTGGCGCATGGATGCGCTCGGCCAGCTGCAACTCGCAGGGCCTGCAGGGCAGGCGCTGGGCAGCGCGCCTGGCCGGCGCCGACCACGGCAGCAATGAAGAGCGCCGACGACGATGCCAGGCCAATGACCTTCCGCTTCCGCGCCGGGGTGCTGCCTGTGTGAGCAGCCAACAGGCATCTGCTCGGCTGCTCTCAGCACGCCCCAAAACCAGGCCGCATGCAGTGACACTGATCACTACCTGCTTGTGACATGCATGTCGAGCGCATGCCTCCTTCAAGCCCTTCTTGGCCACAGGCAACACGGTCCCGTGCCTTTCTACAGCGACAATAGTGATCAGGCTGCGCATGCATGCATGCATGAAGCAGGCGCACCCTCATTTGAGCCGACCGCAGTCGCCACAATCTGTGTCGTCACGCTCAAGAGCGGCACATTCATCAGCTTGGTGGCCGACCCGAACACGGACAGCGCTACGCCCACAGAGCCCAGCTGCACAGCGCCTGCGCTGGCCCGATCATGGTGCTCAGGCTCATGCAGACTGCCGCTGCTGCAACAGCCCTGGTGCACACCAAGGGCAGCTCTGTTACTAAAAGCGTGGCAAAGGAGACCGTGCCGTAAGTAGGATGCATGCATGCATGCCTTGACCCAGCACTAGCTCATACAGACTGTATGTGTTTGTGGCGTAAGCGTTTGTGTCAATCTGCTCACCTAAGTGCCCAATGAAGGCCGTGCCAACAAGGGACGCAACGGGGTCAGCAGCCAGCGTCCCGAGTGTCTGCGAAGTAACATAAGGTGATGGCTGGAGGCTTGCCTCGCGGCATAGACATGACAAGCGACACAAGAGGTGACGCGCAGGTCGCGACCAAGTACAAGCCAGGAAGCCTCGAGCATGCAAGAGGCAACTGTCCGCACCGGCAGCGCAAGAGCAGCAATATGTCGGTCAAGGCTCGTGAGCCTGCACACGTGCAAGCACTGCCGCGCTCAGCAAGCAGTGCGGCGACCTTGACAGTAAGGAAAACAGGGCATCCACAGTAAAGATGTGGCCGCACTGCCACCACGGCCTTGCTGCACTGTCGTTCACGTCTGTGAACAGTTCGTCCAAACTGCCGTCGTCGCCTGCGGCTTCCTGCTGCGCTGCGCTGCGGCCTGCTGCTCCGCGCCTCGGCCTGGCAGGGCGTCGCAGGCTGCACTCCCCAGCGCGCCCTCGGTGCCTTCTGACGTGCCACACATTCGTCTTGCAGGTGCAGCATTGTACGGTGAGCGCGCAGGTTCTCGTATGCAGCGCCCTCATTGCGCAGCGCTGCCACACACGCCTGGGGCAAGCTGAACAACGTGAATCAATGCAACACAGTGCTTGGATCTGCACATCTACTGTTCACATGAGCACAGAACGACCTCTTGCTCCTTAATGCCGCTGAGACCGTATACAGTGCACAGCAACATGTTATACCGTAAAGGTGCCAACAGGAAAAAAGCTCTGCAACGTCTCCCGAGCAGCTCTTGTGTGTGAGTTAGAAGTGCAGTGCAGTGTTGCGCAGTTATCCTTGAAGACTTGGTGTATCGCCGTGAACGAGGATTCTGCATCCTAGTAAGTGAGGAGGCTGTCTGCATCAGCGCTGGGGCAGACTACAGGCGCTTCTAAGCAGCAAATATGTCCGATGACGACATGGAAGGTAAGCTTTGAGGTAGCATCACTTGGCCGTCCTGCGCAACTGATCGCTGTGACTCAAACGTGCGCTGCTGCGCGTGCGCAGACTATGGCTTCGAGTACTCAGACGAGGAGGTCGTGGAGGACGACGTGGACATTGAGAACCAGTACTACAACTCGAAGGGTGCGCCCGCCGGCCACCTGCCGCCGCACACGCTGCATAGGAAGGAAGGAAGGCTCTGCATAGGAGGGACGGGAGGTGCAGTGACTGGGCATGGCGCGCCAGGGATGCTGGAGGGCGCCGACCCCAAGGACGCGCTGCGCGGCTTTGCGGAGGTCGTGCGGATGGAGCCGGAGAAGGGCGAGTGGTGCGCCGCCCTTCACCTTGCGCGGGCTGGAGCTTTACGCGACTCCTTGCGGCACTCCCTGCACCGCCTGCTTGCTGCAAAGCTGCGTGGGCGCTTGAGCGGCCTGACACGTGCTGCGGGCGGCGCGCCAGGGGCTTTAAGGCCCTGAAACAGATTGTGAAGCTGCACTACAAGCTGGGCAACCACGACGACATGCTGCGGTCCTACAGGTGGGCTGCTTGGAGCCCACTGGTGGTCCGTATGTGTAACAAGCACTTGCGTGCCCCGACTCCGGCTGCCGTGCCCTTGCGAGAGGGGGCGTCGCCTGGCATAGCTGGTGGGCCTGGTAGAAGTGCTGAAAGCTGTATTGGCTTGCTTACCTCTTGCATTGTGGTTGGGCCAGAAGCTTTGCTTGTGGACCCTTTACATTAGGCGGACATGCATGAATGCATGGTGCCAGGCACGGTCATGCTGTGCTCATCTGTGGGGCGCCGCTATGCACTGGCAGGAGTTCTCAGCTGCGTCGTGCCTGGGCATGATGCGTGACTACATTGGCGTTCAGCCTGCGTAAGCTGCCGTGGCCTTGACACGGCTGCTGGCGCAGGGAGATGCTGGACTACACGCGCGCGGCAGTGACGCGCAACCAGAGCGAGAAGAAGATCAACAGCCTGCTGGACCATGTGGCGGCGTCCACCGACATGCGCCTGCTGCAGGCGCGCGGCGCATGCGACACAGATGTAGACGCATTGCAGCATGCGTATTGTGCATTGTGCAGCATGAGAGGGAATGCAGCGCTGTTGAGTGGCGCTATCGTTGGCATGCGCTTAATCTCGCGTTTGCCACGCGCGCAGGAGTTCTACGGCATCACGCTGGAGGCGCTGGCGGAGGCCAAGAACGATCGGCTGTGGTTCAAGACGCAGCTCAAGCTGTGCAGCCTGTGGCTGCGCCTGCGCGAGTACTCGCGCGCCACCAAGCTGTTGAAGGAGTTGCACAGGCGCGCCGGGCAGCCGGCCCTGTGTTCGCCAGCGGCCGCCTGCCACGGCAACAGAAGGGCTGCCGCATGCGCCTGCTGCGTTTGATCGCAAGCATGACGGCGCGGGGCGGTGAAGTCGAAGCGAGACGCGAGTGTGCGCGCGCAGGTCCTGCCAGAATGAAGACGGCAGCGACGACCCCAACAAGGGCACGCAGCTGGTGGAGGTGTACGCCATGGAGATCCAGGCGCGCCGGCGCGCTGCGGATATTCACACCCGGAACACTGCAAGGCCCTTTCGCAGCACACACTCTGATGTGTGCGGCTGCAGCATCAAAGGACAGGGCAGCATGCACTGTAGGCGCTGCAGTGAGCGTGCGGATAAGCAAAGGCCTAGTGTGTGCTATCGGCCTGTACGCTGGCCGTGTGCAGCCAAGCAGCGACGCACTAAGCATGGACTCACATCGGAGCTCGCTCTGGAGCGACGTGCAGGTCTGCAGCAGCATGTGTGTACAACTGAGCCCTACCCTCTGCGGGGTTGCGCGCAGATGCACACGGAGCTGAAGAACAGCAAGCGGCTCAAGGACCTGTACCATAAAGCGCTGACGATCAAGAGCGCAATCCCGCACCCGCGGATCCTGGGCGTCATCCGCGAGTGCGGCGGCAAGATGCACATGCACGAGCGCTCCTGGTCTGAGGCCGCGACCGACTTCTTCGAGGCGCGCGCACACCGCCCTGCGCGCGCCGTGTTAGGCTTGGGTTAACCCTACCCATAGTAGCACAGCCGTGCGTGCTCGCTGGTCGTATGCACGCATGCGCAGTCATGCGCTGCGCACGCTCACCTGGGGCGCGGCGTACCCTCCCACGTGCGGCGGGCTGCAGCGGTGCCGGGGCGCTCAGGCCTTCAAGAGCTACGACGAGGCGGGCGCCGTGCGGCGCATCCAGTGCCTCAAGTACCTGGTGCTGGCGACGATGCTCATGGAGAGCGCGGTGGACCCATTTGACGCGCAGGCGCGACGCGCCGCGCCCGCGACCTCTAGTAGTGGTGACATCGACTCTCCCAATGTGGATTTGCCTGCCTCTGGCGGGCGCGCTGCCTCCGCGTGGCCTGCCGCGCGTGTGCACACAGCGACACAGGAGCGCCGTACACTGTTTGGCGAGTGCAGCTGCATGTCGCCGAGAGCCGGCCGGCTGCCTGGCACGGGCGGTAATCAGGGACGAGGGCTGAGCCGCGCGTGCGCGCGTACTTTAGACTACTTGCGTAGAAATAAGAAGCCTGTTTGACCTTTCTCCATTTCGCAAACCTGTTTGACCTGCCCGCGAGCAGGAGGCGGCGCCGTACAAGGGCGACCCGGAGGTGCTGGCGATGACCAACCTGGTAGCCGCCTACCAGGCCAACGACATCCTGGCCTTCGAGCGCATCCTGCGGACAAACAGGCGCGCGCGCGCATCCCACCCGCGCCCACGCGCAGTGCGTCAGGCGCATGCCGACCTCGCCTCTGGGCAGCGAGCCAGCCGGAGAGCTGCCCTTGCCCTCTAGGAGGCTGGCTTGGCCTGACCGCGGTTTGCGGCATTGTGCTCCCATTCATGCGTTAAAGAGCGGGTGGCGCGCAGGAAGACCATCTACGATGACCCCTTCATACGCAACTACATCGACGACCTGCTGAAGAATATCCGCACGCAGGTGCCGCGGGCTCGCCCAGAGCCGCCTGGCCGGCTGCGCGCTCACACGCCCAGCATGGCGGAGGCTCCACCCCGCTGGGCCCTATTGGGGGGGTTTACCATCGCCGCCAACCAGCCGCAGCCCTTGTGTGTCGGTGGTGCTGAATAGGGTTAAATTTGGGTCAGGGCAGCCTGACCCGGCCGCGCCCGCGCATGCAGGTGGTCCTGAAGCTGATCCAGCCGTACACGCGCATCCGCATCGCGTTCGTGGCGCACCAGCTGAACATCGAGGAGCGCGACGTGGAGCAGCTGCTCGTCTCGCTCATCCTGGACGGCCGCATCCAGGGCCACATCGACCAGGCGCGGCGCCCCACCCTGACCCTAGACCCATCCCTGTCTGGGTCTGCTCGGCTGCCCCTATCTCCGCGCTCTGCATCTGCGTGGCCGCTAATCCTCGGGCGGTAGCACTGAGCGCTGCATGGAACGGCCGCGGCCTGGGGCCCCACCTCCGGCGTGGCCGGCAGCGGGCCCGCCCGCAGGCTGGTCACCTTGCCGCGCGGCCGCGGCAGCTGCGGCACGCGCTGGCAGGCGCGCCGCTTGTGCTGCCCTGCTGGGCTGGCAGCCGGCGTGAACCTGCACCGGGGCTGCGGCTGCACTTTCTGTGCAGGCACACCCATGTGTGAGCGCCCCGTGCCTGGTACAGGTGGGCCAGCTGCTGGAGCTGGACGACCGCGCGCTGGACGTGCAGAAGTACCGCGCCATCGACAAGTGGGCCACGCACCTGCGCGCGCTGCACCAGACCGTGCTCAACAAGCTGCAGTGAGGCTGCGGCGGCGGCCGGGTCGGCCTGGGCGCCGCTGGTGGGTGTTTTTGCAGCGGGGTGCCCGCGTGCCGCGCACGTTTATGTGACAGCCTGTGTCTGATGACTCGGTGTATCTGTTATAGTGGTCTTCTCAGTCTGTTAGCCTGGTGCCAGTGCACTGTCGCACAGTGTGTTTGAGGAATAAACGAATGCTGTGGCCCTGTATCAGCGAGCTAGGGCAGCTCAGGCGGGCCAAGCCGATAAGGCTCTTGTGCTTGTCACAAGAGGACAAGTCGAGCAATGTGAACCACGTGCGCACTCTGGCCTGAACCGGCAGTCTTGTGGAGGCAAGACCGTCAGGCAATGATTCTGGTGCCATGCCAGGGACCGTATCAAACTGCATCAACAGGCGTTTGCCTCATTATCATGCAGGCAATTAGAAAATAGCTCAATTGGTTGAAAAAAGGAAGGCAGGTTTAGGGCGTTAAAGGGTTTGCACAGGATTCTATCCTATCGCACAGCTACAAGCCTCAGCCTGAGACCTCAGCAGACAGCCCAGACCCAGCCTGGCAGCAGCAATGAACGCCGTGATGCACTCCCAGAGCGTGCAGGTGTGCTGGCCCATCACGTACCCAGGAACCTTGCCCTGGGCCCCAAGCTGAGGCTGCTTCCCTGCAGTTTTTCAGCTTGCAACACCTGCACGGCACCGCAACGACCGGGCCTGTCCGCAGGTGCCGCAGATGCAGGCGACGTTCAAGGGCAGCCTGAAGCCCCTGCGGGCGGTGCCAGCAGCTCGCCGGGCCGTGGCGACGCGGGCAGTCTGCTCCGCGGAGGCCCCGAAGGTCGGCACGGCGCTGGCGGCTGCCGCGCTGGCGGCAGCCCTCAGCCTGGGCAGCGTGCAGGCCGCTCACGCGGACATCGCCGGGCTCACGCCGTGCAGCGAGAGCAAGGGCTTCGCCAAGCGCCAGAAGAAGGAGATCACGTCCCTGCAGAAGCGGTTGAAGCAGGTGCGGCGGGCTGAGCTTGCGAGGGCGCGCCATGCACCATGCACGCTGCATGGCTGTCCCCGCGCTAACGCTGCGCGTTGCCGTGCAGTACGACCCCACGAGCGCACCCGCGCTGGCGCTGACGGCGACCATCGAGCGCACGGAGAAGCGCTTTGCCAACTACAGCAAGCAGGGCCTGCTGTGCGGCAACGACGGCCTGCCGCACCTGATCGCCGACCCGGGGCTGGCGCTGCGCTACGGCCACGCCGGCGAGGTCCTTGTGCGCGCCCGGGGCCACAGCGACCTGCGCAGCTTAAGGCCGTATCGCTTAGAGGCGCTGGGGGCGGAGGTCCAAACTGAGCGCCGTTGCGCGGCAGTACGCGTCTGCGCGCCATATGCGCGGCTGCGTCTGCGCGCGCTCCACATGGCTGTGCGCGGTGGCTCACTACCGAGCGGCCCTGGACAAGGCAGGCGTTCGCTTATGACTTTGATTACTACAGTACTACTAGTGGATGTGGTGGCGCGCTGTCGACAGGGAACCCAACGAGGGAAGGGACAGGGCATAGTGCAGGATCCGTGCGCCACCTTGTGGCAGGGCGCCCCTGCGCGCTGCAGCCTGTCCGTGCGTTTCCACACAGGAGCTGTACAAGCCGCACCACACTCGCATGCCGTGGCGTGCACTCACGCGCGTCCGCCCCGTGCGCAGATCCCCACCATCGGCTTCCTGTACATTGCCGGCTGGATCGGCTACGTCGGCCGCCAGTACCTGATCATCGTCAAGGGCGAGAAGAAGCCCTTCGAGAAGGAGATCATCATCGACGTGCCACTCGCGCTGCGCCTGTCGCTGCAGGGCGCGGCCTGGCCGCTCAAGGCCGTGCGCGAGCTGCAGCAGGGCTCGCTGGTGGAGAGCCAGGAGAACATCACCGTGCGCCCCGCCTCCGCGCTCCGGTTGCTGCGCGTTGCCCGGGGAGCAGCCTGACGGGCGCGGCCGTCATGCGCGTGAGGGAAGTGTGTTCTTGCGACTGCCGTGGCTTGTTTGCACTCTGGTGCGTGTTGTGCAGGACTGAACCAAACTTAGTTGTGAGGGCAAAGTCAGCAGGACGCTGAGTGTTCGCGCTCGAGCTAGGTCAAGACAGGCCGCAGAATATGGGCTTGCGCCGTAGCTGTGGGTCTGCAAGACTGTCCTCGGGCTCACATGTACCGCACTGTGCTCGCAGGTGTCTCCTCGCTGAGCCCAGGGCGGAGCGCCTCCGCGCGCGGGGCACTGGCGGTGGATGTAGAGTCCAGGCTGTCGGGCGGTCTCGCAGCGCAGAGCTGCGCCCAAGTGGTGCTGTGGCGTGGAGCTGCGGACGCAGTGTGGCTGTGCTGGGGTTTACCAACCCTGGTTGGCGCAGCCGTAGTAAGCTGGTCATATGCAGGTGCTTGGTATGAGCAGCCTGCTGGGCGGGGGACAGCTGCTGTGCTGGGGAACCATAACTGTATCAACACCGTATTGGGGTTTGCGGGCGGCAGAGGAGAGCACTCCAGCGGCAGTCCCTCGCACTCTCAAGAGAGGGCGCTCGTGCGGCGCGTGACCTAGACTAGGAGCAGTTTTGGAAATGTCTCGAGTCCGGTGCAAAGCCAGTGTCGGTTCGGCATGCCTGAGCCGCGAGCCCGCACGCCTGTACGCTCCGATGATACCAGCATGCTGCAGGCTGTCACTCAGCACCACCACCATACATGCCACCGTACACTGCGTGCTGAAAGTAAAACCACCTGTGTGCACTGAAAACATGACCGCCTACAGCAGGTCCTGCATGCGCACGGGGCGCCTGACCGCATTGGTGTAGCCCTCGTGAAACTGGTACCGCACCGGCAGCGCCGCCCGGCCGCCGCCTGCGCGCCACGGGCTGCGCTGTGTGCAACAGCGCTGGGACACGCCGACGATGCGCGGCTCAAAAAGCACAAGCCGGGTGACAGGCCCTGCTCAGCATCCGGCGCGGGCACACAAGCGGCAAGAAGCCCCCGTCGCTCGGCAGGCTGGGCCAGCAGCCATGCCCGCAACAGACCCCTGAGCTCCATCGTGTGCCGTGCAAGCTTAGCTTGCGGGTCCGCCGTGACGCAGAGCAACAGAGCAGGCTCTGCTGCACAACCCCAGGCATGCGTACATCTGGCGCATCAAGCCCGAGACGTCAGGCAAATCAACCCTGAGGACTTGTCCCCTATCTTAGCCTGGCATTCACAAGGTCTTGGGCGCTGCAGCGCGGGGCGCGCACCGGCGCCGGCCGGCTGCGACGCGGACACGGGCGGCGCGGCGCGCCGCCTGTCCGCGCGCTGCCGCGCCGCATCCAGCCAGTTTGCTTTGCGCGCGGGGCCCGCCTTTCTGGCGGCCGCAGCGGCCGCGGCTGCGCGCGCGCGCGGGCAGGCTGTCAGGCACGTCGGCGGCATGGCAGGGGCCCTGTACATGCAGCCGGGTGTGCAGCGGTCTGCAGGCTGCTGCGGCGCAGAGGCTCGGGGGCATCGAGGCGCGGCGCTGGAATGCCAGGCATGCATGCGGAGCAGACACCCATGTCGACGTCACGCCCGCGTCCATCACATCTCATGTTTGAGAGGACACGCTTTACCACATCTGTGCACCCGCGACCACACAACATGGATCCTGGACTCCCGTGGGCGGAGTGCCTGCAGCCCATCCGCTTGGCCGGGGCAGCGGGCGCGCGGGGGCACCTGCGGCTGTGGCCTCCTTGGCGCGCTGCGCGACGCTGAGCTGCAGGCGGCCGCCGCCCGAGCCCGGCCGCTGGCCGCCGCCGGGCCCCTCCCTGGGCGCCGCCCTGCTGCCGCTGCCGCCCGAGGCCCCGGCAGCGGGGTCTGCCGCGGCGCGCGCCTGCGGGCAGCTGGGCGTCAGCTCACCCAGGCATGCATGCAGATCCGCACTGACCCAGCCGCAGCAGCATACCTGCTATGCCATGGACAGGGAAAAGAGCGTGCAGAAAGCCCTCCCAAGCCTCCGACATGCAGCGCATCAGACGGAGGGCAAGCACCGCCCAGCCAGTGCAGGGGCTGGGTGGCGGCAGCGCACCGCCTCGCGCCGCAGGATGGCCTCCGCCTGCACCTGCGCGACGACCAGCTGGCGCACGGCGGCCGGCAGCGCGCCGCGCTGCGCGCGGAAGCCCTGCCGCGCGACCCAGGGCGCGGGGCGTCAGGCTGGATACTCACAGGCATGCATTGGTGCACATCACAGCGTTGCCATTGAAAGCGGCCTGATCGCAGAGGAGTACCGGTGTGCCAGCGTTCGTCGGCGAGGGCATGCGTCAGCGCTCGGCAGGGGCTCGATGCTGGTGCGTGCACAGGTGCTGGAGGCAAAGTGATCGATATACAGGACAGAACGGCAGACCCGCTTACACACAGCAGGCAGTCATGAGCGAAAGCAGGGCCTTGGGGAAGGCAGGAGCCGATGAGGGGGCAGTGCCACACCATGAGCGCGCGACAACTGTGTCAAGGGGGCTGGCGAGCCCATGCGTCAGGACAGCACAAGAGCAAGACCTGCCGGCGCACCGCGAAGAGCGTCAGGCGGTGCACGGGCGGCGCGAGCGCATTGACCTCCTCAGCAGCCTCCGCGGGGGCGGCGCCGCGCGGGGCCGCCAGCGCGGCGGCCGCTGCCGCGGCGCCGGCGCCGGCGCCGGCGCCCGCGCTGGCGCCGGCCGGCGCGAACGTGAGCGCGTAGCCCAGCAGCACGGCCACGAGGCCGGCGAGCGCGGCGCGCTCGGCGGCCGTGTGCAGGTGCGGCGCGACCGGGCGCAGCGGCCGCGCCAGCGCCGCCATGATGCCCGGCAGCACCTCCTGGCGCACGCGCGCAGCGGTTGGGGTAGGGTAAGGGTAGGACACGGCTGAGCACGGTCTCCATGATGCCCGACAGCACCTCCTGGCGCGCACGTGCAGCGGCGCAAGGCTATGGTGAAAAAAGGCTGAGCACGGCCTCCACATGCGAACCACCGTGCGGGCGCTGCAGCAGGGTTGCGTGTCCAGCACGTCGCGCCGCGTGCCCGCTGGTTGGAAAGTCTCCACAGCAGGCAGGGAGATGGGGCAGGACGCAGTCAGCGACGGCGGCCCAAATGCCCAGGCCCTTCGCTCACCAACTACAACTAGGCACTTAGGTGCGCGCCACTGGAGCGCCCGCCTGCTGGCGCCAGAGGCCGACCTCGCTGTAATGCTCGAGCGCCGTGACCCGGCACCCACGTCAAGGTACCGGTGGGCACCGAACGGAGGAGGGCATGGGCCGCCCGCGCGGCGCGCACCAGCACGGCCGAGCGCGCGGAGAGGGTAGTAGGACCCTACCCTACCCTGATCCGGGGAGAGGCACACCAGCACGGCCGAGCGCGCGGTGAGGCCGGCGAGCGCGCGCGGCGGCAGCTCCGCGCGCCAGGCCTGCAGCAGCGCCTCGCTGGCGCCGCGCGCGCGCGCGGCCTCGCCGCCGGCCTTGGGCCACTGCAGCTGCAGCCTGCGCGCGCGCGGCACCGCTCCTGGCCAGCGGCTGTGCTGCTGAGCCGCCGCTTCGAGGACCGGGCGCCATTGCTCAAGCTGTCACAACCACACACTGCGTACGTGTTTGGTGACATCCATGACGCGGCGCAGCAACACCCACATCCGGCCTACGCAGTGTGAGCGACTGGCCTAAAGCTGGTCTGACATATCACGGAGGTTGCGCGCGCACCGCTCAGGCGCCGCGACCAGCTCGCTGACGCGCAGCGCGGCCGCCGGTAGGTACTTGAGCAGCGCAAAGTCGCCGCGGCGGCCGGCCGCGCGCGCAAACACGTCGGCCTCGCCCAGCGCGGCCGCCGCGGCCGCCGCGCGTCGGCCGTGCGCGTCCAGGAAGCGCGCGCGCGGGAAGTTTTCGTGCAGGCCCGCGAGCACCAGCTCGCTGTCGCCGAAGCCGGTCAGCGCGTCCAGCAGCCGCCCGCGCGGCTCCGTCCGGCCATCGCGCTGCGCTCGCGCGCGCGCGCGTCGGGACACGACCATTGGGCCGTTGAGTCACATGCTTGTGTCTTTCAAATGATGCCGAGCTCGGCCTGGGAGGCAGCGTGGACAGCTGTGCGATGTCGTGCACGCCCAGGTTGTTCAAGAGGTCCCGCGAGATGCATACTGCGGCCTTGGAAGGCAAACGTATCGGTCAACATGATGCGGAGCGCACCCTGTTGCTAAACAGGCTCTGCCAGATGCCAAACGCGGAGGCGCCCCGGTCCCGGTGCCCGGCGGTCGCGGCGCGCACGTCCGCCGCGCGCACGGGCCGCCCCGCGCGCGCCAGCAGCTGCAGCGTGCCGAGGCACGCGCGCACGTCGCCCTCCGTGCGCTCCACCAGCGCCTCCAGGGCCTGCGCGCGCCAGGGTTTGTGCCAGGGTTTCATGAGAAGTGCGTGTGTGACGCGCAGCCCTGCCTTTGCCAGCACCGCGGTTCTGCGCGAGCGCATGAGGACGTGACTCGCAGCCCTGGCCTTTATCCGGCGCCAGTTCCCCAGCTCACATGCAGTCATGGCAGGCAGGGTTGTAGGCCCTCCTGCGGCCGGCCCGGGCCGGCGTGCAAGAGTGGCAAACCCTGCACGCGTGGTACGCACACGGCACGCGCATGGCATGCAGGGTTTTGTGGCCGGCAGGGTCCGTGCGGCGCGCCGTGCGGTCGACGGCCAGCCCCTCCGCCGCGCAGACTTGGCGCAAGCGGCTGATGATACCGTTCGCCTGCGCGCGCAGGCCGCGAGCCTCTGCGCGGTCTGCCGGTGGTACATGCGGGCGTGCCCGCGCTTGCGTGCTGACGAATGCCTGGGGTACGCCGTGCAAGCGTTTATGCGTTTGTTTACACACGCACCCGCGCACATGCGCAGTGCGCCAGCCAACTGGCGACGAGTTGACTGCATCAGGTTGTTCTTACCTGTTCGCACATACCTGTATGTGTACGCACAGGTGAACGGCGCCCGGGCAGCGCGGCGCGCGCACCGCAGGCGGCCGGAACTGGACCACGCGCGCGACCGTGCGCAGCGGGCGCAGCGCGGGCGCGTACAGGTCATTGCAGATGGCGATGATGGGCCGGAGCAGCGGCTGCGCCGCGGCGCGGCTGCGCGCCCGCCGCCCCGCCGGCGGCGCGCCGCCTGCATGGCGCGCGGGCGGCTCGATGGCAGGTCAGGCTGCATCGCAGCGCCAGCTTGCGTGTGCTGCCGCAGGGTCGCTGCGCTGCTGAGCAGGCGCGAGCAAGGCTGGCGAACCAAGCGCAAGCCCCCTGGGCTACCCTCCTCATCACCGGCATGGCCTGCAAGGGGAACGGTGCGAGAGCGGAGCCATGATCTCTCCTATGTGCTTGAAAGTCGCCCGCATGTGCGAGCAGCACAGAGGCAGGCAGCAATTGGCACTCTTCACCAAGGCACCTGATGGCGCCGGCGGCTCGCCGGCCCCGCCCTGGCCGCCCTCCTCGTCGCTGGCGCTGCCGGCGCCGTCGTCGCCGGCCCGCGTGCCGGCGCCGCTGCGAGCGCCAGCGCCGCCGGGCCGCGCGGCGCGGCGGCCCTCGGCGCGCACCAGCTGGATCAGCGCGCTGATGGCGCCGCGCCCCTCCGCGCCGCCTGCGCGGCAACGGAGCCGTGCCCTCAGGCCTGATCAAGCTCAGACCTGATGCGCGACGTGTCGCACACCGCCGAACCGCGCCGGCTCCAGGCTCCCTGCGGAAGCGGGCAGTGGCGGAACGGGACAGCGCTGTGAGCCTCTTTGGTCCGACAGCCCCCCTCAAAGTAGCCCCAGAAAGCTGGGCTGGCGGAATGGTGCGTCGAGCCCGGCGCGCGGCGCGCCGGTCGCGCCGTCGATCTCGTCGATGACCACGCAGTTGGGCCGCCGCGCGCCGAGCACGGCCGTCATCTGAACCGCGTCCGCGACGCGCGCGCGCAGCGTGGCCGCGGTGCGCTCGTCGCTGGCGTTGATCTCCACCGGGCGGTACCCGCAGTGCTGCGCTGCCACGTGCGCCAGTGTCGTCTTGCCCAGGCCTGCAGGCGCTCCGAGCTGACATGCAGAGCCGGCAGGGGTCTCTCCCTCCGACCCGGGCATGCAAAACGCACCAGTGTGCTGTTGGCTGCAGACACAAGCCATCCATTGGGCAGAGGACTGTCCATGCCTGGAGGCATGGAAACAACAGGTCAAGGCGGTGCTGCTTGGGACCTTACCACCGGCCCGTGTCCAAGGGTCTGAAGCTCAAGCGGATTTATGCCTGCGGCGTGAGCGCACCCGGCGCGCCGCTCAGCAGCAGGATGCGCTGCTCGGGCCGCGCGGGGGCGCCGGCGCCCACAGCCGCGCCCGCAGCCCTGGCCGGCTTGCCAGCGGCTCCCTTGCCCGCTGCGCCAAACACGCACGCGTCCCAGCCCTTCAGCCACCTGCGCGCGCAGGCGCGGGGTGCGCGCCGCGGCCGAGGTGGAGCGCTGCGGCGCATGCGATGCGCCTTTCAGCAGTGCACTACGCGCAGGCTGGGTACACCCGTCGACCCTGTGCCACAGGATTCAACAAAACAGTGCTGGACGACGGCGTGTGTTAGATCTGCTCAAGTGTGGGACAGAGCATGCACTGCACATGCCAGGAGCTTCGGGTGCATGCGGTACGCGTATGCTGCGCCTGTGCAGTTGTCAACGCTGCATGACGCATCGGCTGCACAAGTCAGTCAACATGGGGCTGCGGCGAATGCGCGGCGGATGCGCGACACCGCCTGGTGTGCCGGAGGGCGCCGCGCGCGCGCCTGAGCGTCTCGCGGTTCGTGGCCTCGTCGCTCAGCAGGTCAAAGTATGCGCGCGGGCGGTAGCGGTCTACCCAGAGCGCCGCGCCCGTGCCGCTCGCGCCCGGCGCGCGCCCGCCGGGGCCGGCCTTGCCGGCGGCCGCGAGGTCGCCGGGCGCCGGCTGGCTGCCCGCCAGCTCGGCCGCAGACTGCTCCAGCGCGCGCTCCAGGGCGGCGCGCTCGACCTGTCGCAGAAGCCTCTTGCAGAACCCTCTGGCGTGATCATGCGCAGGACGTGCAGGAGGACCAAGCAGGGCCCAGCTGTGCCGGGAGGTGCCGTTGCATGGTCGCTGCGCCCTGGCCCTGGCGCTTTCCTGCCATGCCCTCACCCTAACCTAACCCCATAACCCCTAACCAAAACGCACCGCCTCGATGATATCACCGATGGGCCGGCCCAGCAGCGGGCCGCGGGCGCGCTGCAGTGCGCGCAGCGCGGCCGGCCCCGTCGCCGCCGGCGCCGCCGGCGGCGCCAGGCGGCAGTACACGCGCTCGCCGGTATCGCCGCTGGTGACCGCGTACGCGTCGCCGACCACGTCGCCCGCATGGCGCGAGGGTGGCGGCGGCGCGCGCGGCGGCTCGGGCGGCGCGGCCGCCGCGTCCTGCCTGGCGGTTCTGAGCGCGTCGCCGGCCTCAAGCCGGGCAGCCGCGGCCCCGCGCGCGAGCGGCGCTCCGGCGTCCCCAGAGTCCCGGCGCGCAGGGACCGCGGAGCTTGCGGGGTCGGCGCTGGAGGGCGAGGGCCCGCCTTCGGCCGCGGGCACCAGCAGAGGCTCGGCCGCCGGCCCGCTCGCCGCGCCTGGCGGCGCGCTGGTCGCGCCGGCGGTGGGGCTCAGTGCGGTAGCGGCGACGGCGGCCGGCGCCACGGACGTGTAGGCAGCGGTTGCACCGGCAAGCGGCTGCCGCGCCAGCTCGGCAAGCTCGTCGTCATCCGCGGCATCATAGCTCACGCGTGCGCGCTTGCTCGGGCCGCCTGCGCGTAGTCCCAATGTCGGACAGCAGTTTCACAGAAGAGGGAGAGAAAAATGAAGTTGCAGACTTGAGACCTGAGGGCTGGGCCAGTCGTCACACCCGGGTCGGCGTCCGGCGCGAGCGGCGCGTTAAGATCGAGCTCGCGCAGTTGGCGCTTTGTGCCAGCGCCGTCTGCAGGCGCTTGCGAGGTCAGGAACACGTGCAGCAGGCCAAACTGACGGGCCTGTGCCTGCAGGCGGGCTTGGCATCTTGCTTATATAGAGCGCGCACCCTCCTCGCACAAGCCCTCCTCAAGGAAGAGCAGGTCGTCGATGTCCATGCCGCGTCACGCTGCCATCAGCTCCGTCACGGAGAGCGCCAGCAGACAGATCAGGCTGCAGAGTGATGCAGATGCATGAAAGTCTGCTATCGCAAGACGAAGGACTTGCCAACATGAGATCAGGTCACACTCATCTCTTTATATGCTCAGAGCGTAGGAGGGGAGGCACCAGCTTGGCAAGGCGAGTCCTTAGTCACAAGGCCCTAGAGCACACCTACGGCTTAAGAGCCCGGGAAAGCTGAAGCAGGCGCACTGATACGCACAGGAGGATCAACAGGGAAGCCTGCCAGGAGCTATGGACGAAGTCCCCGCCGGCCGCAAGAAGCTCAACCTCAAGCCGCGCAACGAGGCCGCCGTCGCCGCGGCAGCGGTGGAGCGCTCCAGCACCGGCAAGGCGGTGCGGGGCCCGCGCCCGCCCCGCCTGCCTGTTGCGCCCCCGCGGCGCCCTGACCGGCGCGGGCGCGCGCGTGCAGAACCCCTTTGGCGCGGCCAAGCCGCGCGAGGCCGTGCTCGCCGACAAGCTCGGCCTGAAGGAGGAGGACGTTCTGAAGAAGGAGGTTCTCAAGGAGCGCGTCAAGGTGCGCGCGGCGGCGCAGCGCCGGGCGGGCCGCTGACGCGCCGCGCGCCAATGCTGCGCGCCGCGCGGCTGGTTACACAGCGCTGCGCGCGCAGCTGCGGCTCACGCGCGAGCAAGAGGATGAGAAGCAGGCGTTCGAGTCCTCCATCGAGGAGGCCCAGTTTGAGGCGGATCAGGAGGAGGACGCGGGCCTGAAGGCGGAGAAGGCGGCCGAGGTGGACTCCCGGAAGGCGAAGCTGGACGACCTGCTCGCCGGCTTCGAGGCACGCGGCCCGAGTGGTCAGGGCCGGCTCGCTTGGCCGCCATGCAGTCCCACCATTAACTTACGCCACAGGCGGTCCCTGACACACCAGCTGTTCCCGAGTCTGGGCGTAGCTTTGCAAGCAGGTGCTGTGTGCGCCCTGGCTGGCCGCACATACACCGTGCATGGGACCATTATGTCGCATGCACCCGCGGTCCCTGTGGCACCCGCGGCCGGCATGACGCCGCGGCACGGGCGCGCAGAAGCTCGCTGTGGATCGCGCGCGGAGCGGCGAGATCGGCATGCGGCCGTCCGAGCGGCGACGCCGCGCAGAGGAGGAGGCCGCAAAGGCCGGCCTGGCGCCCGGCGGGGGCGGTCAAGGTGGCGGCTATGGCGACAGCTTTGGCGGCGGGGGCCGGGGCGGGCGCGGCGGCGGGTACGACTACGGCGGCGGCGGCGGGCGCGGCGGCGGCGGCGGGTTCGGGTGCGCTTGCTCTGGACTTGCACTGCACCAGCCTCGGCCTCCCCCAAAGGCGGCTGCTCTTTCTGTCAACAGGCCTGTGGAACGAGTGCGTGCTCTGCGGGCAATTGACAAGTCAAGCCGCTTAAGCAGGTGTGTGCATTCTTGACCTGAGTAACACGCGCCAGCACCACCGCTGCAGGGGGGGCTACAACAACGGCGCGGGCGAGTATGGAGGCGGCGCGTCAGGGGGCGGCAGCTTTGGCTCGCCCACCGGCGGCGGCTTTGGCGGCGGGCGCGGCGGCGGCGGCGGCGGCGGGCAGGGTGGCGGGCGCGGCGGCGGCGCTCCGCGCAACTCGGAGCGCGGGTTCTACGACGTGCGCCCGCGCGTCGAGCCGGGCAGACAGCAGACCATGTCGCCGGTGATATGTGCAGCGCCGCTGCACTGTGTGGGCCTGCAGAACATGTTGCTGCTTGGTCTGCGCTGAGCAGCTCCGCTCCAGGTGCGTGAGCAGAAGTGCACGAGGGCTGCGCCAGCGACCACACATGCGCCGCCCCTAGGTTAGGAGCCCCTACCCTACCCTAAAGCTTAGGCTGACAACCAGCACCTGTGCGCCGCGCAGAACTCGTACGGGAGCGGCGCCGGCGGCGGCTTTGACCGCTTTGGCAGCGGCGGCGGCGGCGGCGGGAGGGAGGGCGGCGGCGGCGAGTACGCGAGTTTTGGCGGCGGCGGCGGCGGCGGCGGGGCCGGCGGCGGCAGCGGAGGGGCGGGTGGCGGGCCTGGCTTTGGCGCGGGGCAGGACCGCTTCTAGGACGGGCGTGGAAGCGCCGCTGCAGCTGGTCGCAACCAAGCGCCCCAGACCTGCTGCAGTGCAGCAGTGCTAGGTGTCGCGGCCGGCTGCCTGCGCGTGGGGCTCATAAGCCTGACTAGGCAAGCCTGCCGAGGAAGTGATAACCTATGTAAAAGCCTGGTCCGGCATTGTCAAGCACAAGTAGGGGATGCGGGCAACTTGATAATGCAACACTGGCACAGATTGGAGCTCAGTGTGGCAAGCCCTGGGACTTATGTGCTTTCTTGCAAGCTCTACTCAGGATGTGGACTCGATGGGTGGTGACAGTCACTCTGCTGCTTCTGTACAGTGTGCTTACTTGTAATCAGATACGGCTCTGACACTGTGCAGTGCAGCCTGTGACAAAGCCACAAAAAACGAAGCTTATGACATACAAATAAATCCCAACCCCAACCAGACCCCCCCTCCATCCAAAATTCGAAGCAGAGCTGTTTTGACAGTTCTTGCAAGGCCACCGCGCATCGGGCAGGCTCCGACGCCTTCATGGCTCAACGCCATGACTGGTGACCTGGTCTGCACCGCGCTGCACTGCGAAAGCGATCCGCGGGCTGCCATGGAGAATGCGACTGGCCCCGAAGGCCTGCCCGGTCCCCTGCCGGACGTGTCCCCGCAGCGTGCGGCGCGCGCCAGGCGGCCGTTTGCCGCGCTGCACAACACCAGCGCGGAGCTGCACCATGGCGCCCCGCCGGCGAAGCGCGCCGCGCTGCCCCTCGCACGCAAGAGCGTGGAGGTGTGCAGCGTGAGCGCTCTGGCAGCGCGCGCGCCGCTGCTGGCGCGCTCGAGCAGCCTCTGCGACGTGCCGGCGCTGTCACAAGGCGGCGATCTGTGCCGCTCCATGGGCCAGCTCGCAGCCGGCGGCGATGCTGCTGTGCGGCAGAGCTATGCAGGCACGCTGCACGTCTGCCCAACCGCGTGGCGCCTGCCTGCGCCTGTTCAGCTGTGCCATGCTCTGCTGCGCCCTGCTGCGCGTAGCGCTGTGTCCTTGCCAACGCGCTTGCAGTATCAAACTGGGGCTGCCCGCTCGTGCAGCCGGCCCGCGCATCTTCACCGCCTCCACGGCAGAGCGGCCCGGCCTGCAGACCGGCGACGTGGTCGCCTTCCTGTCTGAGGAGGCGCGTGCCGGCCCCAGCTGCGCGCTCACTCCCGTCCTGCAACACGCAGGGCTGCCTGGCTTGCCTGGGCAGGGGTGCAGTCCGGGAGCGCGCGCACTTGCAGCACTCACTCGAGCGCGTCGCCCTGCCAGGGCTGCAACACGCAGGGCTGCCTGGCTTGTCTGTGCAGGGATGGTATCAGGGAGCGTGCTCACTCGCAGCACTCACTCGGGCGCAGCACTGTGCCAGGGCGGCGTGTATGCGGTGGTGCAAGAGGACGCGGAGGCCGGGGACCCGGGCGCGCGGCACTACAGCTTTCAGGCGACCGCGCTTCCTGCCGGAGCAGACGCGCAGGCGGCCCACCTGGAGGTAGTCCGCCAGGTGGCCCCCCGGGCCTTGCTCGCCACTGCCGGCGCCCAGGCACCCGCACGCAAACTGTGCTGACTGCTACAGCCGCGCCTCACAGTCCATGCGGCCTTGCCGCATGACGACCCGTCGAAACGTCTCCGGCGTCCCGATGCGGGCTGCGCGACATGCTCCTGTGCTCGTGCTGCCGCGCTTGCAGCTCAGCCGCTGCCGGCCCTGCTTCGCGCCGTCGCAGCATGCAGCGGCGCGAGCGCTTTGCAAGCCTAAACCTTGTCGCAGGGCGCGTGGCTGGGCTTCCGCGCGGCGGCCGCGGGCGACCGCTTCCTGCAGGCGCGGCGGCGCGGCGGCGACCGGCTCGGCTTCTCCAACGCCAACCTGGGCACGTGGGAGCAGTGGGAGCTGGCCGCCGGCGGCCCCGAGGTGCCCTGGGCGCGCCTGCGCGTCAGCCTGCGCAGCCGCCGCCTGCCGCAGGTGGGCGCCGCGCGTCCGCAGACCCCTTCACCCAAGCACCGCGCTGCCGCGCAGGCAAAGGGGCCTCTGTTGACGCAGCAGAGCCTGACCTATATTAGCAAGGAGTTGCGCGGCCGCTTGTCAGAGCCACGAGCCGTTAGCGCGCCAAACCTGCCGCGCGTCACACCGCCATCGCGCCGGCAGCTCCCGCGAGCCAGCCCAGGATCATGAGCCTGCCAGTATCCGCAGGGCTGCTGGCCTGGTCATTCCGCTCATGCAGAGCCAGCCTGGCGCGCGGGGCATGGCCCGGGGCTGCAGCGTGCACGGCGCGGCGGCTGAACAGGGCAGTCAACCCCAACCCTGTCACGGCGGCAGTGCCTGCTGGCGGTGGAGGCGGTGCGCGTGGGCTCGCTGGCGCTGCCGGCACACGCGTTCCTGACGCCGCGCTCGCTGGTGCCGCCGGCGGGCGGCCTGTCGGAGCCGGCCGCGGTGCAGCGCATCAGCGGCCTCGTCGTCGAGGACTGGTTCCAGTTCGTGCGCCGCGAGAAGCAGGTGCGGCCTGCCCCGGCCTGCCGGACGCCCGCGAGCGCAGTGCTGCAGGGTTCGCGCGCGGCTGCTACGCAGGGTGTTTGAGCGCACCTGGATGACGGCAGTAGCTCGCATGACAATGTTGGCCAGGCATCGCGCAGGCGTCAAGGGTGCTGTCTGAGGTGGGGTGCTGGGCTGCGTGTCGCTGCTCGAGCGGCTGCAGCGCAATGGCTCTGAGCATTGTGGCCATGCTGCCATCGCAGCTTGCGCCCCATGGCGTCAACCACAGCCAGGACTGCCAAGCAGTACCCGGGCATGGGCTGGGGCGGCCGCCGCTGCTACGCACTGTGCGGGCATGGGCTTGCATAGTTGTTAGGGTTATGTCAAGTGTAGGTTTAGGTGAAGCGCCGCGCGGGCATGGGCTGCAGGTGCGGCAGCGCCTGGAGGGCAAGGTGAACGAGCTGCTGGAGGAGGCGGCCGGGCTCAAGCAGTGGACCATCGACCAGGCGCGCGCGCGCTCTGTGCATGGCTGGCCCGCGCCAAACTGCTGGCGCATGCACGGGCGCAGCCCGGGCCCCCAACCGGGCTGCATGTTGCATGTCCGCGAGGAGGTGCCTACAATCGGCATGTGGCTTTTCAAGGTCCGACTGCAAACTGAGCTTGTATGTACAGCAAACCGATTGCACGTGCGGAGTGTGTTGAGCCGGCGCCGAGCAAAGAGCTGCTTCACGCGTCGCCAGCCCCCTACCCTATAAAACCCTGTGTGCGGCGCAGGTCGTGGCGCTGCGGGCGGCAATGCAGACCGAGCTGGAGGCGCTCGGTGCGGCGCTGCAGGCGCGCGGCGGCCAGCTGGTCGGGGCGGAGGCGCGCCTGGCCGCGCGCCTGCGCTGGGGCGTCGCGCTGCTGCGCCGGCTGGTGGACGCGCGCGTCTGCCGCGCCGTGCTCGCTGCCTGGCAGTGCGCCTTCACCCAAGTGCCGCGCCAGTAGGTAGTAGTGTAGCGTGGAAAAGTGTTGCTCGGCCGCGGCAGCCCCTGCATGCTGCCTGCCAGCGTCCATTGGGGTGCGTTATGCAGTGCCTTCGACGCCATGCCAGCTTGGGGTCTAGTTTTTAATTGGCCTAGACTGCCTCAACTTCGTTTGCATGCCCATGCGGATTGTAGCACCATGCAGCCTTGCACTCCGCCACCGCCATCAAAGAGGCCTGCATGTAGCAGCAGCCCTGCTTGGCAGAGCTGACACCAGTTGCTTGGCTCTGACAAAACGAGCGCGCTGCCGCCAGCCGAGCGGCGGCCGCGCAGCGGCGGCTCGCCACGGCGGTGGTGCGACAGGAGACGCGCTGCGACGCGCGCCGCTGCCGCACGGCGCTGCGCGGCTGGGCGGCCGCAGCTGCGCGCCGCCGTGACCTGCAGGCGCCGGCCGCACCGTGCCCCCATGCCGTGCATTGCAGGACCATGCGGCAATGCAGCTCGCATGCCTGGCAGCATGACACCCCATCTGCATGCGCGTCACTGCAGCTGTGCCAAGCATACCATACGACGGGCACCATTGCACGCCGCGCATGCCATGAGATTGCGAGGATGAGGGCGCGCGTCGGCGGGCAGGGCCGCCTTCGAGCGGCGGTGCTGCACACCGCGTCGCGGCGCCTCGCCGCGGCATTCGCAGCCTGGCGCGCTCTGTCTGACGCCAGCAAGTGCGCCGCTGTGGCGCCTCCCTGCGCAGTGAGACTGAGCGTGCGGCGGTCGCTGATGTGTTGGCGGGCGATTTGGGCAGTCGCCACCAGTCTGCTTGCAGGCGAGGCACGCCATTGCTGGTCATGCGCGCCGGGCCCCACGAAAAGAGTCATACTGTGTGTGGGCCCCTGACATGCCTGGTGAGCTGCTGCTGAAGCCGCGCAGCGGGTAGGCTGCATCCGGCTCTGCACCGTGCCTGCCAAAGACCCAAACCCCAACATGCACCGCCCAAACGCCAGGGAGCGCGCCGCGGAGGCCGCGCGGCGGGCGGCGACGGCGACACGCGCGCACGCGGCTGGCATGCTGGCCGGGTGGGCGGCGGAGGCCGCTGCGCGGCGCGTGCACGGCGCGCTGCTGCGGCGCGCGCTGGCGCGCGCCGCCGCGCGACGGCAGGCGGCGGCGCTCGGCGCCTGGCGGGCGGCGGCCGCGGCGCGGCGGCGCATGCGCCGGGCGCTGCACACCATGCTGTCGAGGCGCGGACCTCAATCCGTGGGTCTGTTTCTGTGCCCCCTGCTGTCAATGGTGGAGTCCTCTGGTCTCCTGAGGGCCCCGAAGTCTGGTGCTGCGTCAACCACTTCCCAACAGGTCAAACACGCTGCTGATGGGTACCGTCAACGAAGCAAACAGGCTACTAACGGGCACTGTTGGGGCAAAGCAAGGCCGCACGGCCTCCTGAACTGCATCTCCCTGCAAAATACACAGCAAACGTGCTTGTCGTGGGCGCCGCAGGCAGGCGCGCGCACGCCAGGCGGCTGCGCTCGGCGCCTGGCAGCAGGCGGTGGCCATCGCGCGCGCGCGCGCGCACAAGGTCCGGCGGTGCCCGTTGCCTGCTGTATGACCGTAGCATGTCGGGGCGCTTCGTTTCCGCACGTTTGCAGTCCTGGAGCCTTACACGCCTTGAGACTCAGGTGAGCCTGTCCTGCTGTGGAGGCGGCAGTCCGTCCTGCGACTGAACGGCAGTGCCTGGCCCACCCTCACGCACACCCCAGGGCGGCAAGCGGTGTACTAAGTCAAATTCTAATCCCGCGCCCGAACGCCAGGTGCGCGTGACCGTCAACAAGCACCTGCTGCAGCTCGCGGCCGGCGCCTTCGCCGCATGGCGCGCCGCGGTCGCGCGCCGCGCCGCCGCCGCCGCGCGCGCCGCGCGCCTGGCCTCCGAGCGGGGGATCGCATGCGCCGCGTCGGCCTTCCGCGCCTGGCGCGGCGCCGCATCCGGCGCAGCGAACCGCGCCGCTGCCGCCGACGCAATGGCGGCGCGCCTGCGGCGGCGCGCGCGCGTGCACGCCCTGGGTCACGGATTTGCGGCGATGCGGACCGCAGCGGCGCGTGCACACGCGGCGGCCGCCGCCGCCAACGGCGCCGCCGCCAAGCGGCGAGTCGCTGCGGCGGCCGCCGGGCTGGCCGGCTGGCGCGAGGTTACGGAGCGGCGACGCGCGGGGCGCGCGGCCTTGCAGCGTATGGCCGCGGCCGCGGATCGCGGAGTCATCGCTCGCGTGCTGACGGCGTGGCGGGACGCCGTGGATGTGCGGCGCGCCCGCGAGGCGCGACCCTGACTGCAGGGGCGTTGTCAGCGCTTGGCCCCGGTTGTGCGTCTGCAGGCGCCCTGCATACCTACTGATTTTGACACAGCGGTGCTGCAGGCACGTGTAAATGTGATGCTAGGGATGCGTGTCTTTTATTTGTGAGGTTTCTGAGGAGTAATGCGCATGCACACTGGTCGCTGCGGTGATGCGCATGACCATTGCAAGCCCTTGACCATTGCCAGGCAAAGTACCTGTGGGAAAGCGAACCGCTGAGAACCTCAGCGTAGGGTCCCCAGCTGAGCAGCTGCACTGCAATCCTGCAGCGGCAGACAGCTGATTGCTATCGCAGCCGCGGGGGCCGCGGCGCAGCACTGCTCATGCGCCCTAACCCTGAACCTATAGGCACTGCTGACAGCGCCTGCTGCCGCGCGGGGCCGCGCGCAGGCGCTGATCATGCGCGCGGTGCTCGCCCAGGCGGCGCGGCGGCAGGCCGGCGCGCTGCGCGCCTGGCGCGGATGGCTTTTCGCGCGCCGCGTGCGGCAGCGACTGCTAGCCAAGGCCGCCGGGCGCGCGCCCCCGAGCCCCGGCAGCGCTGCATGCCTATCTTGGCACTCACATCCATGCTCATAGGTTGGTATTGGTATTGCCAGTGCACGGACACCGCCAAGCTCATGCTGTACGCCCGCGCACTTGCGTTCGCTGAAAGGCGGCGCTGCTGCGTCGAGCTGGCCTGCGCTGCCGGCTGGGCGCGTGCCTGGGAAATGCCCGAACCTGCACAGGCGGCGCTTTGGTCTCATGTCACCCACGTGGCCTACTGTGCAGGCATCGAGGCAGGCAAGCAGCGCGTGCGCAGGCAGCTCGCGCGCCTGCGCCTGCGCGCGGCCGTGGCCGGCTGGCGCGGCGCGGCGGCGGCCGCTGCGCACGAGCGCCGGCGCGAGGCCCGGCTGGAGCAGCGCGCCGCGGCCGCGCACACCGCGCACATGCTGCGCGCCACGCTGGCCGCCTGGCGCGGCCGCGCACTGGAGCACCGCAGGCTGGCGTGCGCCGGGCGGCGCGTCGCCGCGCGCGCCGCGCGCTACCAGCTGGCCGCGTGCCTCGGCGCATGGCGGGGCCGCGCGCGCGCCCTGGGTGCGGCCAGGGAGAGCGCCGGCGAGCTGGCGCGCCAGCAGGCGCGTGGCGCGCTGGCGGCGGCGCTGGCCGCCTGGCATGGGCAGGCACGGGAGGCGCGGCGGCTGCGCGCGGCGGGGCGCCGCGTCGCTGCGCGCGCGCGCGCTGCGGCCCTGCGCGGTGCCCTGGAGGTGCGCTCCTGCCTTGCCTGAGCTCGCTGCGTGCAGCACCGCAGGCCGCCGCTGGAGCGTCCTTGCTTGGCCTGACCTGCTCGCGTCGCTGCAAGTATGATGAGCTGCACCGCCAGGCTGTGAAAACCCTTGTCCTGCGCTGTGGCAACCCACCTGCTGCTCCTGCAGCGTCCGATACCACAACCCTATTTGTATCTGGACTGCTTGAGAAGCGGTGCGCCGCGTCCGGGCTATGCTTGATCAATGCAACGGCTTCCTTTTCCCGCACGCCTCAAGCTTCAGCTCACCCATCAGCGTGCAAGCTGCAGACGCCGCACGACGGCGCGCAGGCCTGGCGCGGCGCGCTGGCTGCGCGGCGCGCGGCCACGGCGCTGCTGGACCGCGCGGCGGCGCGCGGCGTGCTCGCCGCGTGCGGCCTGCCCGCCGCCTTGGCCCTGCCCGCCACAGCGCCCGCCGACCTAGGCGCTCCGCGCATCGCCGCCAGCGCGTACGGCCGGGCGCTGCAGCTGGCGGCTGTCACCGCCTGGCGGGCGCATGTGCAGGCGCGCGGCTGTTTTCACGGAGTGTGCCTTGCACTGGGACCGGCCCAGGCTTGTGGCCTTGTGGACGGACGGAGGCAGCCCAAGCGCATGTTCTGTGCTTGTTGCCTGCATGCATTACAGTTCGTACTGTGTCATGGTGCATGCCCTTGCTCGCTGCGTCGCACATAGGCCGATGTTGTGTTGGGCAACACGTTGACATACATCACTCTAGTCACGCATGTTGTGCAGCTCGTGCGCTTGAGAACATAGTCTTGCCCTGCTTTGTGTGCCGCCATTTGGTGCCCTGCAGGCGCTTCTGGCGTCCCTGGCATGGCATGAAGCCGCTCCCAGCTGCCTGCAAACCCCGCACTCAGCCGTGTTGCTAACGGGCGGAAATGGCGTCACGCAGTGCAGCGCATGCCTGCCCTATGACAGACCCTACCCTATGACGTAACATAGTGCAGCGCACGCCGCCCTGCAGGCGCAGCGGCGTCACTTTGTCATCCTCCGCCGCGGCCTGGAGCGGCGGGCGGCGCAGCTGCAGCGCGCCGCGCTGCGCGCCTGGCGCGCCCGCGCGGTTGCGCTGCGCGTACGGCGCGTCGCGCTGCAGCGCTTCGCTGCCCGGGCGCGGCTGGCGTGCGTGCGCGGCGCATTTGCGCGGTGCGCTGCGGGTCACTCACTGCGGTATAGAGAGACAGAGGCGAGAGATGGGGGTGCATTGGTGAAGAAACAAAAGGTCTATAGTACATGGGCAGGGGGTTGAGGCGGCTTACAATTAGCTGGACTTTTGAGCCATGGTGTGGCGTCGTCCCCACTGACAGCTTGCCCAGCAGGGCCCAGCGGGGCGCATGCGGCGACAAACGCCCTGCTGTGTGCGGCGGGCGCCTGCAGCGCTCAGCAGCTCTGCCTCTTCACCTTGCGGTCCACCAATGCCGTCACATGGTCCACTCTATCTCTCCTTAGTCAAGATCTGCCGAGAAAGGCGGGGATGCCGTGCCTCCCGCCTGCTCGCCCGCAGGGGGAATGTGCGGCCGAGCAAACCCTGGCTGGTTCAACGCTGGCCGGCGCGCGCGCGCAGGTGGCACGGCGCCTGGCAGGAGCACCGGGCCGCAGTGGCGCGCGTCGCGGGCTGCGTCACGCGCCAGCGCATCTCCTTCCGCCTCTTCAAGCTCTGGTACTGGGGCTCCTTCGACGAGGAGATCCAGGCGCGGCCGGCCCCCGCGGAGCACCACCCCGCGGAGCACCCCTTGTGCTCAGCGCCCGTTTCAGAGCAGACGTGTCATGCGTGCTCGCCGACCAAGGCAAGGCAAGACGGATCGAATGCATGCACATCCTCAGTCAGGCCTTGAGGAGGGCATGCATCGACGCTTGCCCCTAGCAAACTGATGTGTCCCTGATCAGAGCTGGCGATGATGACAGCAGCCTCGTGTGCAAGCACCGCTCCACGCTCCAGCACCAGCATGTAGCTGCGCACGGCGCGCAACGCCTGTGCACCGCACGGCCCGGCCCAGGTTGGCAGCTGACTCAGTGCCCGCGCGCGGCTTGCAGAGCACGCTGCGCAACCTGTACGCGGAGAAGGAGGAGCTGCTGGCCAGCCCCCTGCCAGCCCTGCCCGAAACCCTAGGGTCACCGGCGCTCAGCCGCGCGGCCGCCGCCGTTGCCGCCGCCGCCGCGGCGCTAGACCCTAGCAGCTGCTGGCCGCCCGCCGGCAGCCCGCTGAGCGGCGCGTTGTCGGCGCCCGGCGCGCTGGAAGCGTGCGCCGACAGCGGCCCATCCCTGGACGGGGTCCTGGTCAGCGGCGATGAGCCTGACGCGTCGGGCGCGCCGCGCGCCGCGCCGCTCAGCTCCCAGCGGACGCCCGCCGGCGGCGCGGCCGCCACGCCGGCGGCAGGGTCGGAGCAGCGCGGCGGCGCCGGTGCAGGCGGACCCTACACCAACCCTAGCCGCGCCGGCGGCCCGCAGCTGCTGCTGTCCCCGCTCCCGGGCGGCGCGCTGGCGGACCTGCTGCTGGCGACCAGCGTGCGCCGCGGCGCGGCGCGTAGCCCGCCGGGCGCGCCGGCGCCTGGAGGGCCCGAGGCCAGTCCCGAGCACGCCGGCGCCCCGCCCGACAGCCCGCTGCCAGAGCTCGGCAGCCCCGCGCACTCGCCGGTCCGCGCCGCGCCGCGCAACCCGGCTGACGCTGGGCCTGAGGCAGCCGCCGCCGCTCCCGCACCCGCAGCTACGGAGAGGGGTGCTGATCTGGCAGAGCTGGGCGACGAGCTGCTGCTGCCTCCCGGCGAGCCCGCGCTGCAGCACGCTGGGGCGGCAGCGCCCGGGGCGGCCGAGCCCGCTGGGGTGGGGCCGGGTGCGGGGCGGGTGGACGGGCCGCGGGGCAGGATCGCGCAGGCAGCTGCGCCAGCTGGCGGCGCCCTGCCGCTGCTCTCGCCGCCCGAGGCCAGCCCGGCGGAGCCCGGCGAGGCTGAGACCAGCCCCGACCTCGCCGCGGCCGCCGACGCCCTTCCCGCCTGGGCGGAGACGTGGGCGGAGGATGCGGCGCGCGTGGCCCAGGCCCTGGGGCGCGCAGGGGACCTGGCGGCGGCCGAGACCGCGCCGGGCGAGGGCGCCGCAGGGCAGGCGCTGCAGGGCGCGGGCGCGGTGCACGCCGCCCTGCGCGGCTCGCTCGTGTCGTCGCCGTCGCTCAGCCCGCGGCTGCGGCTGACGTTCGACGCCGCGCTCGCCGAGGTGGACGCCTGGGACGGCCCGTCGCTGCCTGTCAGCCCCGGCGCCACGCTGGACGCGAGCCCGGGCGCGGCTCAAGCAGCACGCTCCGCGGACTGGGGCGTCGCACCGCCGGCGCCCGCGCTGTCGCCGGAGGTGCTGAGTCGGGCGCCGGCGGGGCGGGCCAGCCCAGGCTCGGGGCCCGCGCAGGGCGCGCACACGCTGCGCCGCTCGCTCGAGGCGGCGCTGGCAGAGGCAGGCCGCGATGACGCCGCAGGCGCGCGCTCGGGCGGCGGCACGGCCGCTTTGCCTGCAGTGCAGTCCAGCCCTGCGGGGGACCCCGTCGGGGGGCCGCCTGCGGGGCGACAGCCGCCGAGCGAGGCCGGAGCGGCGCGGGCGCGCGCGCTGCCGGGCCTGGAGCTGGGGCCCCAGGCTTCACCCTCGCTGTCCTCGCCCTCGGTGGGCGCGCCGGCGAGCAGCACGCAGCGCTACAGCCCCGTCGACCTGCGCATGCCGATCGGCGCGGCGGGTGCCGCCCCCTTGTGGGCCGCGCGGGGCGCGCCGCGCGGCGGCGCGCCCGACGCGGCGCAGGGCTCGCCCGTCGCGGCGCCGCTGTCGCCCAGCACGGTGCAGCGCCTGAGCATGTACAACAGCGTGGCGCTAGCGGAGGCCGGGGGCAGGGACCCGGCGGACCGGGGCGCGTCCCCGGGCAGCGCGTCCCCGGCGGGCACCGACTGGCGAATCGCGCTGTTTGACGGCGCCGGCAACAGCGACGACGACGGCGGCGGGCGGGGCGGGGCGATGGGCGGTGGCGCTCTTGCCTGATGTGCGCGAGCTGTGGATGTGGGGCACACGACCGTAGGGCCTGCTCTGCATGCTGAGCCTAGCTGAGCCAATCAGGTCGAATTTAAAACGCAGGTGGGACTTTGGACTGATTGCAGGCTGCAATTTGCAGTGAACATCTCCTATAGCAACCTTTGTAGACAGCAGCTGTGCACGGGACAAGGCAGGCTTGGGTGGTGACAAGTTCAATACGAGCGGTCTGGGCCGGTTGAAAGGAGAGTCCCACAAGAGATCCTCCTGTACAGAGTACAGCGTAAAGCCACAAAGTCACTCTCTCGCCGCGCCTGGCCGCAGCCGCTCGGCGGGCGGGGGGGCGGGGGCGCGTCCGGGATGCCGTCGCTGCGGCAGGCGGCCACGCTCGCCGTGTGCGCGGGCGGCATCTACGCGTCCTACCTCACGCAGGGCGTCGTGCAGGAGGCGCTCGCGATCAAGCGCTTCGGGCCCGGCCGCGAGCGCTTCGAGGGCCTCAAGGCGCTCGCCGGCGTGCAGAGCGTGGCGTGCTTCGCGTGGGCCGCGCTGCTGCTCGCGCTCGTCGCGCGGCCGGCCAAGGGCGCGCGCCTGCCGCCCGTGACCGCGTTCTGGAAGGTCGGGGTGACCAACAGCATCGGCCCGGCGCTGGGCATCGAGGCGCTGAAGAACATCAGCTACCCGGCGCAGGCGCGCCCCCGCGGCGCGCCCGCCCTGAGTGATCCTGCCCCCTGGTGGTGCAGGATCTCTCTGCGCTGGGGCCGGAGCTGTGGTGGGCCCAGGACTGTGACCAGGCTGTGCGCGCGTCGCGAGCATGCGTGCGGACGGCGAGCGTCCATGCGGGGGGCTGAGCGACTGCGCGCCCGGGCGCAGGTGCTGGCCAAGTCGTGCAAGATGATCCCGGTGATGCTGATGGGCACGCTCATCGGCGGCAAGTTCTACAGCGGCCTGGAGTACGCGTGCGCGCTGATGATTGCGGCCGGCATCTCGCTGTTCGCGCAGCAGAGCTCGAGCAAGGTCACCAGCAAGCTGGCCGCGCCCAATGCGCCGCTGGGCTACGCGCTGTGCCTGTTGAACCTCGTCTTTGACGGCTACACCAACGCCGCGCAGGTAGGCACCAGGCCCACGCGCGTCGCGCCCACAGGCCCTGCTGCCTAGGGTATGTCGTCTTTGACGGCTACACCAACGCCGCGCAGGTAGACCCCGAGCCCCCCGCACCATGCACGCACAGGCCCTGCCGCCGAGGACAGAGCTGGGGGTGCTGCACGGCGGCGCTCCGACCTGGTGTGGGGAACTGCTGCCCTGTGCAGGCGGCGCCGCAACCTTGCCCGCTTCCCAAAATGCTCTCGGCAGTGCCACTGGCTGCGCCAGTGCACTGCAAATTCACAGCGCCTAATCTAGGGCGGCCCCGCGCGCGCAGGACGAGATCTTCAAGCGCTATGCGGACACGAGCGCGCTGTGGACGATGTGCTGGATGAACTTCTGGTGCGGCGCGTACAACCTGGTGTACCTATTTGTCGCGACGTCGTCCGGCTGGGAGCTCGCCGCCTTCTGCCGGCGCTATCCGGAGGCGTGTTCGCCGCCGGGCCCGCCCTTGCATCCTCCCTCTATGGCCAGCCCGGCCGCGGTCCCTGCTGGGCGCATGCATGTTTGCCTGCGCGGGCGCGCCACAGTGCAGCTCCGTGCATGCGGCGAGCAACTGCGCAGCGCAGCGCACATGTGACCCCAGCTTGTGTATGTCATCCCGCCGGCCTGGGCCTCTGGGAACAGGCGCAGGCCGCGCCGCGTTCGCTTGTGCAATCTATCAGATGCATGCCGTGCTGCATGATGCGGCGGCATGATGCAGCACAGGAGGGAGCAGCGGCAAACGACGGACGGCTCCCGGCGTGCCAGGAGGGGCTGCCCCAGGCTCCCGCGCTCGCGTCGAGCGGCCGCGCGCAAACCCTGTATCCCACCCTACTCTACCCCAACCCTATATGCTTCATGGTGTGTGTCAAGGGGCGCCGCGCGCGCGCAGGCCGCGTGGGACGTGGCGCTCTTCTGCCTGTGCGGCGCGGTGGGGCAGCTGTTCATCTTCGCGACCATCCGCCGCTTCGGCTCGCTGGCCAACACGCTCGTGTGCACCACGCGCAAGTTCTTCAACATCCTGCTCAGCGTGCTGCTCA
>JAABUV010001655.1_pt1 | contig 31870 bp, 23 predicted proteins | sample 5559971 | NCBI WGS metagenome assembly JAABUV01 (sample SAMN10711881, study PRJNA513362) | rock metagenome | isolation source: Antarctica rocks | place: Antarctica: Victoria Land, Knobhead nord | collected 2015-12-19
ACTAATCATTATTTAATGCTTCAAACATTAATGACTTGAGCTGAAATGCATTGAACTACTCATTCAGATGTTCATTGATCATCAGACTTTGAAGATTTTCATGAAAAATAAACAGTTGAGTTGATGACAAGTTAACTATCTGAACATTCTATCAAAGTTCAACTTTCAAATCATCTTTAGATCAGACAAAATGAACATTAAAGTCAATGCTTTAATCAGAATGCTTTTAGTGAACGTTTTTGAATCAGCTCAGCATCTTGAAAATTGTTTTCAAACTATTTTGACTTTTAATAAAGTTGATGTTTTATTTATTGAATTGAAAGCAAATCTCTATCAACAAGTATGAATGATCAATCAAATAAATGAGTTCTGCAGCAAATATAAACAAGCTATGAATGAAAACAAGCTCAAATTTCATATCACTAAACTGAAGAACTGCAAAATCATTGATGATGTTCTATTTAAAAAAGATCTACTGTGAATTTCTGAGAACATGCACACGAAATTACTACAAGAAGTGTATGATCAATCTTCAATCTTTCATTTTGACAATAAATGAATCATTAATTTAGTTCAGCATTTCTACTGTTGATCAGATCATTGAACTACTATTCAATGATACATTTGAAACTGTCATGCTTATCAACAAAGCAAAGTCTTTAGAAATAGCATCAATGAACTTCATCATTTTTTTTTGATTTCACAGAAACGCTGAAAAGATATAGCTATGAACTTCATCATTGAACTATCTCTGTCAGAAGACTATAACGTCATTTGCATAATCATATGTCATTTCATCAAAGAACATCACTATGTTTTCTGTCATTGAAAAGATGATGACATCTCAGTCGAAGAAATGATTTGAATCATGCTATGAAATGTTTATCAACTGCATGATCTACTCAATTCTATTGTTTTGAACAAAAACTCTCAATTCATATCAACTATGTGAAAAAGTCTTTGCAAGTGACTGAAAATCACAGCTAATTTATTTACAATCTATCATTTTGAAATCAATGATCAATCAAAATGAATCAATCAAGATGTTGAATGTGAACTTAGAATTTACTGCAATTATATGCAGAACGACTGAGTTAAATGAATATCTATGATGAAATTCAGTGACAATTTCAATATCTTCTTGATAATTTCAATGATTTTCTTCTACTTCAATAAAGAATTTCATTCTTGAATGAGTTTCAATTCAAATACAACTGATTATGAAACAACTCATGAACGACTTGAAGCTAAAAAAGCAAACAATATTGTCATTTGAATGAAAAAATTATTAAACTTAAGTTGTCAACAATTGAAAAAAACAAAGCTGATCATCGAAGTTCAAATCAATAAACATAAACGAGATGTCATTTATGAAGTAAATGACTGAATTTAACTATCTTTCAGAAACATCAAAACAACGAGACTTTGCAAAGATTTGAAAGATAAACAGCTAAATCTTTATCAAATTACTGTTAAAATGAGTATCTTTTATCATCTTTATTTATCAGTCAGCATGAAGCATCTGCATTCAATGTTTAGCTTGAAGCTATTGCAATCATATTCAGAAGATTCTCTATCAGAACAGCATTCAAAATCATTCAGATCAATCACTATTAAAGATGATGAACATTGAAAAATAGATGATATATTAAACTTTAGACGCTATCAAGATCGAATACAGTACAAAGTCAAATGAATAAATCTAGATAAAAATGACAAATAATACTATGTTGATAAAGAGAAATTCGATGATTCAGAGAAAGTTTTGAACAAATTTCATAAGCTATATTCAAACAAATCGCGTTAAATATTGAAATAACTATCAACAAAAGTGAACAAATGAACTACATTCATGCAAACATGAATTTTTGAAGAAAGAAATAATGTTACAAGTGTATCAAAGCTGAACAAGACTGAAACTTTAATCAACTTGCAATGAATGCTAGCGAGTTCTCTGTGTAATGATTAGAGCTAATCAGCGAGCTAGTCAGATTTGACTCAAATATGACTCAAATATGACTCAACATTTTTTTTCTTTCTTAACACTCTTTTCTTTCATCAACATCTTGTTCATCTACATCACATTCTTCTCATGTCACAAACACATTTCTTTTGAGTCTAGTGCAATCTCTGAACATTACATAAATAAAAGCTTTTGTATCAATCTTCTTCTGTATTCTTAATATTCAGTTATAGCTATTTCTAAAAATCAAGCACTATCAATTCTGATCTTCATTGATTGTATCATTTAAACATGATTCTGACAAGCAGCATTCTTGAAAGTGTTCACTTTTGAAAGTTTTAATGCAAGCTTGAATCAAATTATTCGAATATTACGCAGATGTCAATCATGATTGAAAGTTAATGTACAATCTCAAAAATACTATAAATTCTCATCAGAAACTAAATTTATATGAGTGATTTACATGATAAGACAGCAACTATAAATAAAGATATAAATGAAAGTTTATAAATTATTATGCTAAACATTATGCTTTCAACTTAACTACATTGCAAGATCAACTTCAAGAAAGAGTCTTGCAACAATCATCTTTCATTGCAAATATAGTCACTAGACGAAATTTCAAACATCACAATTTGTCATCACTTATTTCAACTAATGAAGCAAAACAATATTTGAATCAGAGTTAATTTTTCTTCTCTTTGTTTCATTCATTGCATAATTAATGTTGTTTCATAATTTGATTACAATCAATTTTGCAATCAATTTTGCAATCAATTTTGCAATCAATTTTGCAGTCACATAGTTTGAAATATCAAATTCTAATAAGCTTTAAACATTGTTCAAGACATCAATCTCATTAAGTTCTGAAGAAATCATTTCAGAGACTTTGTTCATTTAAGCAGAATGACTCAAGATATTTTAACAATTTCAGCTATCTCAACAGATGTTGAACGAGTTTTCAATTTGAAACAAGATATATTATTTTATCGTTGCAGCTCTTTTGTTATAAACATCATATTGAATATCATGATGATTAAGCATGCAGATGCTGTGAAGTTGAAAGCAGAATTCAAGTCTCATGAGCTTATTAAAGAGAAAAAAGCTTTCAATGCACAGAAACAAGAAAAGAACAAAGTTCATCATTGATGTTAATGAAGATTTAGAGTATATCAGCGATGCATCATCAGATGATGATGTTGATGATAACTAGCATGATAAGTAATGTTATATTGTTCATCATCAAACATTTAATTAACAATATCAAAGCTGAAGAATGATGATACAATTAATGTTAATCTTTTCATATCATTTTCGCAATCTAAATTCTCAAACTTCAAAGAACTTTCATTATTTACATTATTTAATACAACAAGATTTACGACAACAAGATTTATGACAGTAAGATCTATGATAGTAAAATCTACAACAGCAAGATCTACAACAGCAAGATTTATAATAACTTCACTTTTGAATGTTCAATTTTCAGCATTTGCTCATTTTGATTGAGTTACATCACACTTGACTGAGAGAAACAGATTGAAGAAGAATGATCAATCATTATAAAAGATAATGAATCAAAGAAATTTGATGAAATTTGTTGCAATCTTTAAATCAAATGAAGAATCTAGATTGTCATCTTTAGCATTGAAAAAATAACAACGCAAGATAACTTCTTCTTTGAAGTTGAGTTCTGCTGTAACATGTAAACGTAGCTTTAAGATGATTAATTTCAAGAAGAAATCATCATTTAAGAGTAAAGCTAAATTGAATACATTGTTTGAGCAAAGAAGACAAGAAGACATTAATAGAAAGTTTATATAAATAGTTTTGCAATTCATTTTGCAATTCATTTTGCAATTTACTGTTTTCATGAAATTACTTACACATTTTTCAAGCAGTTTAGTTAGAAACAATGACTGAAGTCTGAATCAACAATAGAAGAGTTGAAAATATTTCTTTACATACATATAAATTTCTTTTCAAGATGTGAATAGATTGATGATGAGATTCATCTGTACATGATGTTGACTACGAATCTTTTGATTCTATGTTCTGAATAGAAGTCAGAAGAATCAAGAGATTTCAATTTAACGTAATTTGAACAATGTTAAAATGTTGCATGAGCGAGAAAGTTGATCATGCAGAGTTTTCATCTACGTGACAGCATTCTTTCTAACAGTCACAATTAATTTACAAAGAAGATTAATGACATGTTGATGTCAGTAAAAGATGAAAAGATATCTAGTGAAAAAGTTGATCTCAGTATGAGAATCATGATTACAAGTGATCAAAGAATTTGCGACTCGTCGACTGCATTGATATACTGAAATGTCTTCATCACATCAACAATGTCATCAAGTAATTGATGAAAAGATATCAGATAGAATAGTTATTCTCAGTCTGAGAGTCGTGATTACAGTGCTCGAAGAAGTAGTGACTTGTTGATCATGCTGATATATTGAGAAAGCTTGAACTCATCTTCTTTACTTGATGTCAAGTCATACATCTATCTACGTGAAAAATTGAGAGTGCAGAAGAATGATCAGAACGCATTCTCTTTTATTAATCAAAGTCAATCATCGAATGATTGCGATTGCACATTTATACTAACAATTCATTCAATGTCTACGTGATACAAGTCAAATCAAAAGAAGAAAAGAGTTGTTCATCGTATGCATCTCTCTTTCATCACATATTTCTCTGTGCAATGAATGATAATCATTGAGTAAGAGAACGCAGCTCTACGTACGTTACAATTATGAGCATCATGATTGCAAAGAAAACATCTTTCATCTTTGAATTGAGAATTGAATCAAAACATCGTTGTATAAAATATCATCAATGAAGAGCAGAGCAAAGACGATGTGTCATAAATAAACAATACAGACACTCATTAAGAGTTTACTTGAATGTCACATGCTGAATGAAAGCTATAGATGCAAACTTGATACATAGTCTTATGATCATTGTTTCGACAACGTGAAGTCATTGTATAGATGACAAGTGATTTTCTTTCTCAGAGAATTTTGTTCACTCAATATAAATAGCATAAAGTTTCTCATGAGTTGAGTTTAAATCAATATCACAAAAGTGTATGAATTCAAATCAAATCAAATCAAATCAAGATGTAAATAAAGATCATTCATATATATACATTTTGAAGTTTCATAATTTCATTCTACTAATACTTATTTCAAATAAGTAAAATATCTAAACATGTCATCAAGTTCAAGTCAATTCATCAAGTTGATCAAGTTGAGTTGAAAGTTGAACTCAACTCGATTGAGTTGAGTTGATTTTTCTCAACATTGTAACTCAATCTGAATTGAGTTGAGTAACTTGAACTCAACAACAGATTTACACAAGAAGCAATTCAGCATTTAGTTCACTTGCAAGAAGTAATTTAGTTTCTCATTCACTTGAAAGAAGCAATTCAATTTTTAATTCACTTGCAAGAAGTAACTCAGTTTTTTATCTGCTCACAAGAAGCAATATAACTTCTTATTTGCTCATGAAAAGTCAACTAATATTCAGCTCATTTACAAGAAACAAATCTCGTTCAGTCTTATTTTTCAGCTGAAATAAGAAGCTTTTAATTGTATTCTTTAAATCATTCAAAAAGAATACTCATCAAAAATTAAATGTTGAAATTCTTTCTTCTTTAAAACTTCTGTTGTTTCTTGAGCAAATCAATTCAATTGATCTTATATACAACTTGACATAATTGAATTAAAAGTTTAAAGCTTTGATCATGCTGTTCATGTCAAAAACATTGAAGTGTTTAGCATCATTTTAAAGAAAATTGATGTCTTTTTAAATCTTGAGTCAATCTCATCTTTTAATCTAGATTTTAACGAGTCAAAATTACGTCATGCAACTTTGACTGTTCATTCAAAGAACAGTTCAACTCTTGCTCAATTTTCATCTCATTTTCAAGATAATATGTATGATAAAAATCTTCATCTGAATCTTCATCAAATGAAAAAGAAATTTTATTTGACTGCATTTATGACACAAGAAGATCTTGAAGTTTATCAACAAAGTAAAAATGTTGATTCAGTCACAATTTTATCATTTAAATATTTCAAGTTTCTAGACATTTTTTTCAAGAAGAACGTCAATATCTTGTTTTTGCATTAAACTCATGATCATGTCATACATTGTTGTAAGATGAAGTTTTATCTCTTGATAATTCATGAAACAGCATTGATTCAATTGCATTTTCAAAATTCATGAAAATATAAACTATCATTCATAGAGATTTCTCAAGCAAAGCTATTGAGTTGCATCTTCAGAGTTCATGAAAACATTGACTACTATTGATAGAGATTTCTTGAGCATGACTCAGTTGCATTTTCAGAGTTTATGAGAACATTGACTATCATTCATAGAGATTTCTTGAGCAGAGCTATTGAGTTGCATCTTCAAAGTTCATGAGAACATTGATTACTATTGATAGAGATTTCTCAAGCATGACTCAGTTGCATCTTCAAAATTTATGAGAATATTGACTATCATTTATAAAGATTTCTCAAGCGAAGTTTTCTTCTTCATCTTTTTACTCATTCTTTCATCTTTTTTCTAAACGAGAGCATCTACATAAAAATATATCTATTTATTTATTTATTTATTTAATCATCTGTATTTAGTTTATCTTTTAAATCTATTTATTTACTAGATTGATCATTGCATGTATTCATGCTCACTTTGTTGATTTTGAAGCTCTCTATATCACATCTGTATTCTATCTTTCAACATTGAAGCTCAACGTGAAAATATTATTTTCATGATATTGAGTAAAGCAGTGACAAAACAACAGAAAGTGACATGTTCATTTCTGCAATAATGAATGCATTGATAAACAGCTTGAACGAGCTGAATATAAATGCATCAATGAGTTTGAGTGAGTTGAACATGAATGCATTGATGATCTTTGATCAGATGATAATCTTGTCTTCAAGAGTTTACAGACAGATTCTTCAGACTTTGCATTCAAATGATTGATGAATTGCTCAGACATTGAAGTCTCAGCTCGATTAACTTGAAAAGTTATCAAAGAAGCAAAAGATTGAATTGCATGAACATTGACAGATCATGTTTGAAGAGCTGAATTTAAACAAAGCTTAAGCTCAGAAAAAGCTGAATCAAAAGAAAGCTCAGACTAAAAAGAAAACTCAAGTTAAAGAGATAAATTAAGAAGAAATAAAGCATTTGAAGTTACTCAATGATGATGATGATTTGAACGAGATACATCAAATGTGTAAGCGAGAAATGACTCATCAATAAATCATAAAGCTTGTTTGATCTGAATGATTTAATTCAACTTCATCTGTTTCAACTGTTTCTTGAAAATTCATCTTTTTATCAGCTCAAAAGTTTATCATTTTTTCAGCTTGATCATCTTCTTCATCTGCTTCATCTGTTCAAGAAACTTGAAATTTCGTTTAATTATCAGCTTGAAAGCTCACTGTTTCTTTCTTTTATTCTTTATCTAGATTCTTGACTTCATTTATAAACTCATTTTCTTACTCATCATCTACTTGAGATTTGCAGCGATTCTACGCTCAAATCACTTCTCTTTTCTCAATCTTTTTGATTTTCACTTCAGTCTCTGTCTCATCTGATTGATCATTTGCTCAAGATGTTAAAGATTTACATCAAAAACTTAAGCAAAGACTCTTTGTTTCTTCATCTTATTTCTCATCATGTATTTATTCTTCTCATGACTCATCTTATGACTCATTTCGTAACTCATCTTGCTACTCATCAGCTCAAAATTCTCATTGAATGCTCACTTGAAATGTTTCTGTTTTCTCGTCTAGATCATCTGCTTGAATCTCTTCTCATGATTCATTTATTCTCTCATTCTCTATTCTTTTATCTCATGACTCATTTGCTTGAATCTCTTCTCATGATTCATTTATCTTCTCATCTCATGAATCATCTGCAAGAACTTCTTTTAATGACTTGCTTTGAAGCTTTTCTTGTGACTCATTTATTAAATCATGTTTATTTGTGAAGAATTTATACGTCATGTTTCATAAACTCAGCGAGAAAGAACATGCATCACAAAGTCAAAAACAACACATTTTTTTCAAGCTCACATACTCGATTTTGTTTTTTATCTCTGTCTCATCATCATGTTTTCTAAAGCAATTTCTTCAAAGATTATAAATGAAACTATCTTTCTGAATTCAATAAATTTAGTCAATCAGAATTTTATAAACTCAGATCTGTTAAATGCAAAAATCATATGTTTGAATTTTAATATTACTTGATTTTATTTTCATTTTTGATATATAAGAAATAAGAAATAAGAAAGAAGAAAGAAAATGATTTTGTAAAAAACAAAATAGTTTCTTAAGAAAAATAAGAAAATAAGAAAGAAAGAAATAAGAAAATAAGAAACTGTACTATCAAATTCAGTGACAGAGTAGATTTTACTACTTCGTAAAATCATGTGATCATTTAAACATCTTGTCACTTTCATCTCAGCAAAAATCAATGACAGAGTAGCTTATTTACTATCTTGTAAAATCATGTGACTACTCAATCATCTTGTCGTTTATATATATCACTTTCATATATTTTATCATTCAATTGTACAGTTGAATATTCAGTGACAGAGTAGCTCATTTACTATCTTGTAAGATCATGTGATTATTTCATACATTTCATCGCTTTCATATATTTCATCGCTCTCAATTTCTCGTCAATTTAATGATTATTATTTCATCAGATTGAGACTTGTCTTAATTATTATACAATGAACTCACTAATGTTCACTATGTATTGATTAGAATTAGATCTTGATGATTCTATTTATTTTCATTATGTTCAAAGCTTTGCTTTAAAAATTATCATTCTCTAGTTATTGATTTACTAGCTAATCATGTTCAAAGCTTTGCTCTTGTATCAGAAAATATCGCTTTCTAGCTATTAATCTACTAGCTAGTCATGTTCAAAGCTTCATCTTCACATCAGAAAATATCATTCTCTAGCTATCAATTTATTGACTAGTCATATATTTCATCTTCGCTCTTGAATACTTCGTCATTTAACTATCATTCTACTAGCTATTCAATATATTTGCTTCTTGTAACTTTGCTTGAATTACATCTGTGACTTTGATCTTCGTCATTCACTTTTCACTTTTGCTTCGCTAGATCTGTTGTTAAGTTTGAGTTGCTCAATTCAACTCAGATTAAGTTTCAGTGTTGAGTTGAGTTGAGAGAGATCAATTCAACTCAATCGAGTTGAGTCAGACTCTCAACTCAACTCAATCAACTTAACGAGTTGACTTGAACTCGATTGCAGATTTACTTTCTATCAAATTCTCTATCAAATTCTCTATCAAAATGATCAAACTTTTTATCAAACTTTTTATCATGTTTTTTATCATATTTCTCATGATCAGCGATGAAACTCATCTGTACGCGATGCTGACTACGAATCTACTGTCTAGCTACAGTAGAGTCTAGAGATTATCAAAAGTTTGAATGACATCGAGACGCTACGTGATGATGAAGCGCTGTGCGTTGATCGCGTGCAGAGTTTTCGCGATCGCGCAAACTTCAATAATCTCAATGCGCATGCTACAAGCAATCTGCACGCAGATGAGAAAGTCAAATAGAATGCAGAACTACGAGAAAAATCGCTTGTGAAAATCATTCGATTCAGTATCTCGTCGTTGCAATGACAAGAACTGAAACAGAACATTCTCGCGTTTGATCTGTTGAGAGTGATTAGCAGAAAGAACTTGAATCATAAACATTCTTTAAATCTACGTGCTAACTACGTATAGATCTTGTTAAGACTGCGTGTCTGTTACTACAACATGAGCAACTCACGAGACTCGTTAATTTCGACACGAGCAAACTCAAAAGTCTCGTTAATATCGTTTAACAGACGTTCAGACACAGACATTCTATACGTGAGCGATACGCTGACAAGAAGACTTCATTAAGAGAAGAGAAACACAAGCGAGTTAGTAGAGAATGATCGAACTACGCTGTCTGATTAGAAATGTAGCATATGAACATCTCTGCAAGACATGATCGATCTGCATGAGAAAGATCTTTACAGATAACGCGAAACAGATGAGTTGCACACTTTACAAGCGAAGCGAGCGTCTGCGAGACGTGATATACAATGACGACGACTGTCGATCTCGAGAATCTCACTTCTTTACTGAGCTCTGACTCTTGAATGTCTTGATGATAGAATCAATCTCTAGTCGAAGACATCATCTGTATAGTTCGAGAAAACAGTAGCGTGTGTCGATGTAATTAGAGAAGAAATCAACTGCGATACGCATGCGTATCGCTGACGAAACGTCTGCGACTCATGCTTAAGAAGTAAACTGTCGAAATCTGAGCAGTGAGAGATTTTGCTCGTCTTAAACTGTGAATCTGCTGCGAGAAACTATCTCTCGCTAAGGAAAAAATCAGCATAGAGATCGTGTCTTATGTATGTTGCATGCAACGTATGCAACATATTTTCGATAAACAAAACACTGAGCAAAGCACACGACGTCTGCGCGAAATGAGCTCGCACTCATGACGCAACGTTCGCATCAGAAAAGTACGAGCTCACGCATTTCACTAGAAAATCGAAGAGATTCAACATGACGACTAGCATACAAATAGAAAGCTCAGTTATCAAATTGAAATCAGACGTACGAGTTCTAGAGATGCAACTGAACACGAAACTGCAATGAGACGCGCATCTTCGACAAATAGAGATGAATCACGTCACAAGAATGCTGACACTTAGTCGTCTTGAAGTCTTCACATGAGAAGTTATCTTCACAAAAGCGAAACAAGTATACTCAGCAGTAGTGAGATCAGAAATTACATTCGAAGCGTCAGTCTGACATCAACGCAGCAAGAAAGATAAACTGTCGAACAAAGAACGCAGACTAAAAACACTTCAGAATCAGACTCTGTGTCACGTAGCAGAAGCATTCAAAAGAGTAAACATTGAAACTCTAAAGACAGAAATATACACGAGTTTGCTACATGTTCATCTGAACATGCTACAGAACAAGATCACGTTACACAGTCGAGTCAATGATCGAACGCAAGAGATCAGACAAGCATGCGAACTAATACGCGCTCGCTTGACGAAAGTTAATCGCGTCATTTCTCGCTCACTCGTCATCAAGAAAATAGTACTTCTGAATGTCTTCATTTGAGAAGATGCGAAGATACAGTCAAGACGCAGACGACACATTCTCTTCTTCACAATGATTTCAACAAGCGATAGCATCGCAATAACGCAGTATCACAAAGATCAATGAAATCAACGATGAAAAAAGTACAGAGAACGCGTCGCAGATGTCAATGCAATCTCAGCACAAAGATCGCATCTGAGCAATAAGACAATAAAGATGCGTGATGATCTTCAGAAAGCAGAAAGCATTCTCGCAATGCACATCAGAATCAAATGCATAGATCTGAATGCTTATCTGCACTCTAGAAATGTTTCAGGCACGAATAGCTCGCGATGTGACTGCGAATGAAGTCGTCAGACGACGAAGCATGTACTCATGCACTGCTCAAACTGATCGCATCTGCGATCAAGAATGCTACAAGATGCTGACTTTTCAAACTATTGAATAATCATCGTCATCACGAAGAGTCTCAAAGCAGTAGTAAAGATGATGATGAAAACGAAGCTCTTGAAGCAATTTAAAGTGACTAGAACACTCGTTCTCTAACGTGCGATCAACGCGAACAAATTTGATACATAGTTTCAAAACTCACTGTTTCGACTGCGTGAAGCAGTCGTGTAGACTGCGAGTGATTTTCTACCTCAGAGAATTTTGTTCACTCGATACAGATAGCATAGAGTTTCTCATGAGTCAATCTAATCAATGTCACAAGAGTGTATGAATTTATTATTATTATTATTGATCTACAAGATAAGATAGTTTATCATCTTCATGAAGTTTGAAGTAGTTAATTGATTCAGTCAGAATCTCTGAATGAAATTCATAATTATTTGATTCATTTGAACAATGAGCATTGAATCATGAATGACATCAAAGAAAAGAAATTTCTGAACAAAGTCAGAAAGCAAGTCATCTTTGCTGAGAAATGAGATTCATTGAATCTTTATAGAAAGATTGAAGTCACTACATTCATTCATCATTTAAAGTTGTACAACACGATTTTGACTAACATCAAAGACATTAATTTACAAGCTGAAATTTATTTCATCTGTCATAAATCAAATCATACTTTTAAAGAATGCTCTGATTGAACTTCAAGAATCAATGCATTAAAAGATGATGAGTTTGATTGATTTGCATTGAACTCTGAGTCAAATTTTGATTCAAAAAACTAATTATTTCTTTCAAAATTATTGAGAAGTGCAATGACAGACTTGTTTCTAGCAGCTTATTGCAATAGCTCTGAATTCAGTTTGAATTCAGTCAGACTTGTTTTTAGCAGCTCTCTCTAAACTAGCGTCAGAGATAAAGTCGCGTGTTGCAACTTTGTCATGCGTGACAGTATATAAATAGAGCAGTCTGTGACTTCTCTTCACAATTTAGACAGATTTCATCATATGTGATACTGTTCGCTCTACTCTTTCAATAAATTATGAGCTTGATTAGCAAGAAGCTTTCAACGTAATTAGATCAAAACACTCTAAGCATTTGATGCTCGACAACTCGATACAAAATTTATTCAAACGAGCAATGAGCGATCACTTACTACGCGTCTCATGAGAAGACAAATAAGTACACTGACTTAGAGAGATTCAGTGAAATTCGACAGCTTACTACGCATCTCACGAGAAGATAAATAAGCATTCACATCAAGTCAACAGTCTACTACGAGTTCTCAAGAAAGCGAACAATTAGACACACTTAATCGCGTCGAAGAACGCATAAACTTTCATCATCACTGACGAGATTAAATTCTTTTCACTTCACTCGTCAATTTATTTAATATCTTTATTTTTTTTCTTCGATTCTAACAACAAGCTGAGTCTACATTGCACGTCATGAACTTCGATGACTTCTTCGTCAAACGACGATCTGTTCTCATTCTCACTCGCGAGAACTGCGATCAATGATTTTCTCTCATGAAGAGATGATTCATTGAGAAAGACTTGTGATTCGTTATTGAAGACAGATCTGACTCAAACACATTCGACAATGTCATCAGCATCATCAGCGAAATTCAATCTCTCGACTTTGAAAGTCAAAAGATCGACGCAAAAGCTCATTACTGACTGATCATCTGCATCATCATTGATGATCAAGAACACACTGCAGACAAGACGTCAGCAAAAGAGATTTGAAATGCTCTGAGCTATAAATACAAAGAGAAGCTACAAATCACTGAGAGACAATATCTGACAAACTTTATTGACTACAGAATGTCGACGAATATCTTCATTGAAAAGACATGAACACATCTCGTCAAGTTGACTCGAAAGATCGTTGCAACACAGAAAAACATGAGCGATCTATTCAAGTCAGAACGTCGCTTTCAAGTCTTACTTCAATCGCTGTCAGATGAATACACAGTCATTTGAGATGTCATTGATGCGCAGAATAAGTCAGACGTCGAGAAGAAACTTCAAAAGCTACAAGAGAAGAAAGCATAATTGAAAATAACAGAGACTGCGCTATAAGTCAAGCGAAGAAACGAACGCGAGCGCACTGATCATGAGCAGAACAAACGCAAAATCAGTCATCGTCGCAAAAGTCTTTCAAGCTTTGACAGTGATCAATTGCATCATCGTCAGTCGCAACGATTTCTAAAATGTTTTCTCTGTGAAGATGAATATCGTCTAGTCGATTGCTCTCATCTGTCTGCAGCTCAAAAGCTTGTGAAGAAACGCAAAAACAAAGACAAAACAAAGCACAAGAGCACTGATGGTTTTCAAACTCTCACTGAGCTTCTGAAGAGCAAGCACAAGAAACACAGAGTCTACAACGTGAAAAGCGACGACTCTGAAATCTTTGACAACAATGAGAAAGATGAGAATGAGAAGAGCGAGAATATTGCAGCTCTGTCAAAGAACATTGTCAGTAAGATCTCTGAATTTGACTGAGTCGCAGATTCTGATGTCTTCTCACACATGACTGATCAACTTCGACTTTTTAGTGATTCTCTAGTTTGCATTAAGAGACGCATCATTAAAGTTGAAGAGAGAAAATTGTATGTCAATCACTGTGACACAGCAGTCATGCAAGATCGTCACGAAAACTCAGTCAAGCTGTCTTCTGTTCTTCACGTTTTTAAGCTCGAGATGAATTTTCTTTCTGAAAGAAGAATGTGTAAAAAAGATCTGCAAGAGAGTTTTGACGATAAAGATCTGTACATGCATGACAAGCGAGAGAAGCAGATGATTGAAACTCTAGAATGCGAAGACGTCTACATAGTAGAGAGAATTGCAAACGATCTTGATGAATTTGCATTATCATCAGCTATGCAGCGTGACGTCTCATCAGCATTTTCAGCGATGCACAGTTCAATGAATCTCGACGATTCAATGAATCTAGATCACTTCGCGCCTCACATTGACGTGATTCATCATGAGAACGAGATCGAAGTTGATCACGATCAACTTAGTTTTGCAAATGACAAAAGCTTCAAGTTGTACAAGCTGTGACATCGTCGTTTTGCTCATCTCGAATCAGCAAAGCTTCGTCAACTTCATAAGATCATTACTCTGAAAAAATCTATTCTCATCAACGACAGTCACGAGAATGTGTGTGAAATATGTGCGCTCACCAAGTTCATCAACAAACGAGAACACAATGTCAGCGATCGAAAGACAAGTATCTTGACTCTCATTTTCATAAACATCTGTGAATCACTATCATCATTTCTCGATAGCGAGTCGTACTTTCTAGAGATAGTTGACAATCACTTCAGAAAGACTTGATGCATTTCTTTGAAGCAACGATTCGATGCATCAGATGCTCTGCGAAAATGAAAACTCAGTGTAGAGCTTCACAGCGATGTCAAACTTCTCTCAGTACGCAATGACAACGTCACGAAACTTAAAGTCATCTTGAATGACTGATGCTCATCAGTTGACATTGTCTCTCAATACACTGTCTCACACATGTTGATTCAAAATGAAGTAGTTGAAAGAGTCATACACATCACAGAAAACTTGATGCAAGTCATGATCAAGAATGCTGAACTTCTCATTGAGTTCTGAGCAGAAGCTGCGAAGACAGATGTCTATCTGCAAAATTGAATCATCATGAAATTCTTGATCGATGAAGTTCTCACGATCTCGAAGAAGACATTCATCGAAATCAAGCTCTCAATTGATCATGTATGAGTATGAGAATGCAAATGTTACTCATACGTTGATTTCAAGTTATTGTCAATCGAAGACAGACGAGACAAATTCATGAACAGAGACAGACTTGATATCTTCATGAGATATGTGAAAAATATCGACAAGCAATATCATCTCTGAGTCTCAGATTTCAGTCGAGTCATCAAGAGTCACGCTGTCAAGTTCGCTGAAGATGAAAAGAATGAAGACATGAACTTGTGACTTCGCAAGCAGACATTCAACGTTCTTTCAGAGCAAAGATCTGTGAGAAGATCATCAAAGAATAACGTTTCAACTAACGTTTCAAAATCTGACGCTTTCATGATTGACGTTTCATCTGAATCAACTAATGCACTGAAGACTATCGCAATCAACTTGAATGCACTCAATTCTAAAATCACGTCACATACATCAGACGAGCGCGAAGCTCACGCGAATGTTCAGATCACTCAAAAAGTTTTCGCATCAAGCATGTCTAAGTCAGCAGCTCAAACATTTCTGCATGTAGTCATTTCAAAGAGAAAAAGAGACAGCGAAGATCAACAACTGAAAGAACACGCATTCAAGATCTCACGAGCTATGATGATCTGATTCGTCACAGAGAAAGTTGACGACGATGAGAGCGATTCTGACACAAGCATGTTATGAGCATTATTCGACGTCGATGAATCTGATTCTTCTAAAGCAATAAGAATTCTCACGTTGAACACTTATAAAGACGCAGTGCAGAACTCAGTTTGAGAGAAACTTTGAAAAGAAGCGATCAACGCAGAACTTGTGACGCTAGTCGTCAATGAAATCTGACAAGAAGAAGTGTCGCTCAAAAAGATCAACATCGTGACAAGCAAATGAGTCTTCAAGTCAAAGATGCACGTCAATGATTTTCTTGACAAACTGAAGACAAGACTGATAGTCAGAGATTTCTCTCAAATTCATGAAGTTGACTATGAGAATACTTTCGCGTCAATCATCAAGTTTGACACTCTGCAAGTCTTTCTAGTCATTGCGACAATGAAGAATCTCGAACTTCATCAAGTCGATGTAAACAATGCGTTTACTGAATCGTTTCTCAAAGAAATCATTTACATGTTTTCTTCGTCAGAAGTGAAAGTCAGACTTGACTGTGCTCTGAGAGTTCTTCGAAGTCTTTATGATCTCAAGCAAGCTGCATGAGATTGACATGATCGCTGTGTAACAGCGCTGTCTGAACTCGACTTCGTTCAATGCGCTGCAGACTCATGTCTTTTGATTCATGAGTCAAAAGAAATCATGTTGCTACTATACATTAACGACATAGTCATCATTTTCAAATCATTGAGCAACATTAAATGATTTAAGCATGAGTTTCAATGTGTTTTCAAAGTCAAGAATCTGAGAAAAATGAAGAAAATTCTTGACATTCAAATCACTTGCAACAGAAAGGCACGAATCTTACGAATGAATCAAACTCACTATCTTCATGATGTTCTCGAGAGACTCAACATGAGACAAGACAAGCACAAGACAACAGATCTTTCAATGAATGAATATGATGCTCTTCGCTCAGCTGAATTCAAAGACGTGAGAATCAATCAGCATGAGTATCAACAAGTCATTGAAAGTCTCATGTATGCTGCAATTCACACTTGTTTCGACATCGCTTTTGCTCTCAATTGACTAAGTCAATATCTCAGCAATTCTGCAGAACATCATGAACACGCTTTGAAGAAGTTGATGCAATACGTTCGTTTCATCATTGATTTAGACATCACGTACGAAGTCAGTGAAAGCATGAAGTTAGTAGAATACTCTGACTCAGACTACGTCTCAGACAGATTAAATTGCAAGTCGATTCTCGTCTACATCTACATGCTTGATGAAGAATCAGTCTTCTGAATGAGTCGAAAGCAAAAGTTCGTTGTCACATTGATCATTGAGACAGAGTACATGACTTTATTAATCTGCGTCAAGAAAGATCTATGAATCAATCAAGTGCTTAAGAACATGAATCTGACAAAGTATCTGAGCATCAGTCACAGTCGCGTTGATATTCTTAAGAAGATTACTCATCAATCTGTCTTACTCACACAGCTCAAGAAAGATAATCAAGCATCTCTTATGCTGATTAAGAATGTTCATATTCACGAAAGATCAAAGCACATTGATGTCGCTTATCATCACATTCGAAATCTGCACAAGAAGAATCAGATTTCAGTGAACTTCGTCTCTAGTCAAGATATGATAGCAGATCAATTGATCAAGTCACTATCTCGACAGAACTTCAAGAGATTCATTGAACAACTGAAACTGAAAAGCAGTGAAAGCTGAGAAACTCGCAAGCATCAAGTGAAAGTGTTGAGAAGTGCAATGACAGACTTGTTTCTAGCAGCTTATTGCAATAGCTCTGAATTCAGTCTGAATTCAGTCAGACTTGTTTCTAGCAGCTCTCTCTAGACTAGCGTCAGAGATAAAGTCGTGTGTCACGACTTTGTCATGCGTGACAGTATATAAATAGAGCAGTCTGTGACTTCTCTTCACAATCTAGCCAGATTTCATCATATGTGATACTGTTCGCTCTATTCTTTCAATAAAAATCATTGAAGAGATAAAAATTATATTTTTATGCAGTTAAATTAAAATTTTATTGAAAGAAAACTATTTTAAAAAGTCATTTTTGATCAATGCTTTTCTTATCTTTCAAAGCAATTCTTTCAGTCTTCATTTTTTGATAAATAATGATTTCATCATTTACACGCTGATACATGACAAGCTAGTTGATAAAATATGTCAGAAACTTGAAATACAATTTATATTACTAGCAAAAAAGAAGTTAATACAAGATTATGATGAGAAGTTAGTTAAAAAAGATTATTACTCATAAGATTCTATTCAATCTCACGATCAAAAGTTATAAGAAATTAACTGTGTCAATGCTAATAATTGATATCAAGCATCATGAAGTTATATTGAGCAAACTTTGAATGAATAAAAATGAAATATTATTGAACATAAGACATGATACTATTATATTCTCTGATCAATTGAATATTTTGATTTCAATTTTTTCGATCTCGTCAAATACAAAGCACTTAAGTTGATCATAATCAACTTTGATCTCTTCAGCAGCTCACAGCAAGATCTTTAAGATGCTTAAGCACTCAGTTTCAATCATTCAGAAAAAGTCATTTTCAATTCAAAACATAAACATCATTTCTTTTCAAGCACTAGTAAAATGAAAAAAGAAGAATCAGATCAAGATTTTTGCTATGTTCATTGAAGACATCGATAGAAAAATCATCTACAATACTCAATGCAAACTAAGTGTCATAAACATCTTTTCAATCAATGAAATGACTCAGAATTTAAAGAATGTTAAAGTCAAGTTATCATCGAAGTATTAAGATTTTCTAAATATTTTTGATTGAGTTCAAGCAAACAAGCTATTGTTTCATCATTCATATGATCATAAGATAAAACTTACTAGTGTTACAAGCATATCAAGATTAAACAAGACTGAAGCTTTAATCAATTTGCATCAGATTGACTCAGATATGACTCAGATATGATTCAAATATGATTTAACATTCTTTTTCTTTCTCAACATTCTTTTCTTTCATCAACATCTTGTTCATTTACATCACATTCTTTTCATGTCATAAATACATCTCTTTCAAGTTTAGCACAGTCTTTGAACATTACATAAATAAAAGCTTTTCTATCAATCTTCTTCTGTATTTTTAATATTCAATTATAGTTATTTTTAAAAATCAAGCACTATTAATTTTGATCTTTATTGATTGTATCATTTAAACATGATTCTGACAATATATTAAGAATTTGTTAATCACATAATATTGATTTCATTACTCATTCAACATACTCATCTAGACAGAATGAGTTTAAAGAAATTCATTTATTTGATGATCAATGATAATCAAAAGATAAAACAACATTAAAAGATTGAATAAAATTAACAGCAAGACTGTTTGAATTGCTAAACTACTTATTGCTCATTAAGTATGTAAAGTTTACTCGATTACAAGAATTACAATAAAGAATCTTCGTGAATTGCTCAAGAATCAAATTGATTGATAGATTCAATGATAAAGAATCTTCGTTGTTTGCTAGAAAATTAATCAAATTAATCAAAAAATAAATCTCATCTTTTTGTTAAAAATTAAACATCATTCTATACATCTTTCTTCTTCAATCATTAAGCATCATCATTTGTTCAACTTTCTTTCAAAACAAATCTCATCATGTTTAGTCATTCACTCACTGAAGAGCATTTTCAAGAATTTTGAAATCATTTCTTTCAAATCTCTGATGCTGATTCATTAAAATCATTAACAAAATCATCAAGTGTTGCATCATTCATTCATGAAGATGAGAAATCATTTGTTGAAATGATAATATCTTTCATGTTTTATGAAATCTGAAAGACTTGAAGTCTAGCTCTTGATGAAGAAACAAATCGACTTTATGAGTTAAATAAACAACAAGAAGATGAAATCAAAGAGTTAAAAACTAAACTTTAAGTTAAAGAAAATATTTCTTCTGATTTCATTTACTTTGAACGTTCTAGATTTTAAAAAATATCTGATTCTTCGCTGTTTACTGATGAAAAGAATTTTACTTGAAAGAATTGATATGAAAAAATTCAGAATAAACTAAAGATCAACATTGATCTTTTTTTAATGAATAAGTTAAATTGAACTATATACATTCTAGATTATTCAATTATGCAGCTGAAATCATTCAGATTAAATATGAATGTGATTATGTCAATTTTTATAAAATCATCGATAATCTTTTGAAAAAGCTAGCTCAATTGTTTGATGATTTAAATAAGAAAGTCAACTTTTGTAAAGAATATTACAACTTGATTCAGAAATTCAAGAAATTCAATGAATTTTATACTCAGTTTCAACGTTTATCTTTCTATTTAGACTATCACAAGAAGTAACTGATCGCTGATTTAAAAGATAAAATACATTCTTATTTTTGATTCATTTGAGTAAATTAACTAGTTCAATCTGATTTTTTAAAAGAAATTCATTTCTATTTGATTCATTTGAATAATAATCAATGAATCATTTGAAAGATCAAGAACAAGATCAAATGCATCAATGATTTTTCTAAAACTATCTTTCATAAAGCAACTGTTATCATTTAATTAGTTGATCACTTGAAGTCTGATCAGCTAAAGTCGCACGACGCGATTTTAACTAACGTCAAAGAAGCAGATATTTTAGTCGAAAGCTGTTTCATATATCATAAATCAGATCATAGTTTTAAAGAGTGTTTTGATCAATCTACTAGAATCAATGCAGTGAACAATGAATATGATTGCTTCAATTTCGATTTGAATTTCGATTTAAAAAACTAATCATCTCTTCAAAAGTTATTAAAGAAGTAAAAGTTATATTTTTGTGCAAACTAGATAAAATTCTATTGAAAGAAAATTACTTTGAAAAGTCGTTTCTAATTAATGTTCATTTCATTTTTCAGAATCAATCTTTCAGTCTTCATCTTTTAATAAACAGTGATTCAATTATTTACATAATTATACATTCTAATTTAGTCAGTAAAGTATGTGAGAAACTGAAAATTTAATTTATATCATTGATAAAAGAGAAGTTAATAAGAAATTATGATGAGAAGATATTTAAAAAGATCATCACTCATAAAATTCTACTCAATTTTATCATCAAAAATCATAAGAAATTGACTGTATTAATGTTGATAGCTGATATTGATCATCATGAAGTCATATTGAGTAAGCTCTGAATGAACAAAAACGAAATATTACTGAATATGCAAAACGATGTCATTGTTTTTTGAATCAATTGAATACTTCTATTTCAATTTTTTCGATCTTTCTCAATTCAAAGCACTCAAGTTGATCACGATCATCTTCGTTCTCTTCAATCATTCAGACTAAAACTTTTATGATGCTCAAACGACTTGTTCAAAAAGAATCATTCTCGATTCAAAGCATAAACGCAGCTTCGTTCAAAATGTTATTGAATCATTCAAAAAAAACAAGATTAAAGTCTTTGCTCTGTTCATGATGAACATCAATAGAAAAATCACGTATAATACTCAGTGCAATTTGAACGCTTTAAACATTTCTTTAATCAATGAAACGACTCAAAATTTGAAAGACATTAAAGCAAAGTTATCATTGAAATATCATGAGTTTTTAAATGTTTTTGATCGAGTTCAATTGAATAAACTGCTTTCTCATTGCTTTTATGATCATAAAATTGAACTCATCAATGATTCAACGTTCTTTCACTGTCGAGTTTATTGAATGTTCTCTGTCAAACTTCTGAAGATAAAAAAGTATTTAAATGAGAATTTATTGAAGAAATTCATCACTTTTAATCAGACTCTCTATTTCTCTCTCATTTTATTTGCTCTTAAAGCAAATAAAGATCTTTGTTTCTGCATGAATTATCAAAAGCCAAATGTCATTTTCAAAAGAAATAAATATCTTCTATCATTGATAAATGAGATCATTGATAAAATAATGAATTGCAAGCATCTGACTAGATTGAACATCATATCAACATTCAACAAACTTCAAATGCATCATGATAATGAGAATTGCATCATTTTTATCATTGTTTTAGAAGCATATAAATACAAGATGTTATCATTTGAACTGACTAATGAATCAATCTTCTTTCAACAATATATGAATGACATTTTATGAAATTTTCTGAATAACTTTTGTCAAGTTTATCTAAATGACATTCTCATTTATAGCAAAATGAGAAAGAAATATAGAGATCATGTTAAACTAGTATTGAGTCGACTACGTGAAGCTGAACTGCAAATAAATATTTGAAAGTGCAAATTCAATGTAGAAGAGACTGTCTTTCTAAAAATCATTGTATCAGAACTAGATCTTTGTATGAATTTCAGCAAAGTGATAATCATAATCAGCTGAATCACTTTGATCAATCTAAAAAAAATTCAGAGCTTCATAAAATTTGTTAACTTCTATCATCATTTCATTAAGAACTTCTTGAAGCTAGTCAAATCATTCATTCAGCTGATTAGAAAGAACACATCTTTTGTTTGAAATGAAATCTGTGTTCAAGTCTTTGACAATCTAAAGAAACAAGTCAACTCAATTTCAATACTTTGTCACTTTGATTTCAAATGCCAAGCTATTTTGAAAATCAATTCTTCAAACTATGTAAAAGATGAAATATTATCTCAGTACAATGATGAAAAAGTTCTTCATTCAATGATCTTCTACAGTAAAAGCATGATTCTCGCTGAAATCAATTATCACATTTATGACAAGAAATTACTAGTCATTATTCAATGCTTCGAATATTGATGATTCAAGCTGAAATGCATTGAACTACTCATTCAGATGTTCATTGATTATCAGACTTTGAAAATCTTCATGAAAAACAAACAGTTGAGTCAATGACAAGTTAACTATCTGAACATTCTATCAAAGTTCAACTTTTCGATCATCTTTAGATTAAACAAAATGATCATTAAAGTTGATGCTTTAATCAAAATATTTTTAATGAACATCTTTGAATCAGCTCAGCATCTTGAAAATCATTTTCAGACTATTCTGATCTTCAATAAAGTTAATGTTTTATTTATTGAATTGAAAGCAAATCTTTATCAATGAGTATGAATGACAAATCAAACAGATGAGCTTTGCAGCAAATATAAACAAGCTATGAATGAAAACAAGCTCAAATTTCATATCATTAAACTGAAGAACTGCAAAATCATTGACAACGTTCTATTTAAAAAAGATCTACTGTGAGTCTCTGAAAACATGCACACGAAATTACTAGAAAAAGTGCATGATCAATCTTCAATCTTTCATTTTGACAATAAATGAATCATTGATCTAGTTCAGCGTTTCTATTATTGATCAGATTATTGAGCTACTATTCAATGATACATTTGAAACTGTCATGCTTATCAATGAAGCAAAATCTTTAGAAATAGCATCAATGAACTTCATCATTCTCTTTCGATTTCACAGAAACACTGAAAAAATATAGTTATGAACTTCATCGTTGAACTATCTTTATCAGAAGACTATAACATCATTTGCACAATTATATGTTATCTCATCAAGAAACATCACTATGTTTTCTGTCATTAAAAAGACGATGACATTTCAGTTGAAGAAACGATTTGAATCATGCTATGAAACGTCTATCGACTGCATGATCTACTCAGTTCTATTGTTTCAAACAGAGACTTTCAATTCATATCAACTATGTGAAAGAGTCTTTGCAAGCAACTGAGAATCACAGCTAGTTTATTCACAGTTTATCATTTAAAGATCAACGATCAGACGAAACAAGTCAATCAAAACGTTGAATGCAAACTTAGAATTTATTGCAATTACATGCAGAACGACTGAGTTAAATGAATATTTATGATGAAATTCAGCGACAATTTCAATATCTTCTCAATCATCTCAATGATTTCTTTCTACTTCAATAAAGAATTTCACTCTTGAATGAGTTTTGATTTAGATACAACTGACTATGAAACAACTCATGAACGACTTGAAGCTAAAAAAGCAGATAATACTGTCATTCAAATGAAAGAGCTACTGAGCTTTGATCATCAACAATTGAAAAAAACGAAGCTGATCATTGAAGTTCAGATCAATAAACATAGACGAAACGTCATCTATGAAGTAAATGACTGAGTTTGACTATCTTTCAGAAACGTTAAGACAACGAGACTTTGCAAAGATTTGAAAGACAAACAACTAAAATTGTATCAGATCACTGTCAAAGCGAAAGTCTTTTATCATTTTTATTTATCAATCAGCATGAAGCATTTGCATTCGATGTTCAGCTCAAAGTTACTGCAATCATATTCAGAAGATTCTCTATCAGAACAGCATGCAGAATCTCTCAGACTCATCATTATTGATGATGATGATGATGAACATTGAGAGATAAATGACATTCTGAACTTCAGATGCTATCAAGATCGAATACAGTACAAGATCAAATGAAAAGATCTAGATAAAGACAATGAATGATACTATGTTGATAAAGATGAATTCGATGACTTCAAGAAAGTTTTGAATGAATTTCATGTGCTATACTCAAGAAAGTCACGCTAGTATCGAAATAACTCAATAAGAAAGCAAGCAAACAAGCGACATTCATATGAACATGAATTTTCGAAGAGAAAAATAATGTTACAAGCGTATCAAGATTGAATAGAACTAGTTAATGTCTTTAACTCAAATCTGACTCAGCTTTTATTTTCTTTCATCAACATTTTTTTGTTCAACATCATTTTTCTTTCTACATCACATTCTATCTGTGTCACAAACACATTTTCTTCAAGCTTAGCGCAGTCTCTGAATATTACTTAAATAAAAGCTTTTGTACTCATCTTCTTCTGTATTCTTAATATTCAGTTATAGTTATTTCTAAAGATCAAGCATTATTCAATTTTGACTCTTGCTGATTGACTCATTTAAACATGATTCTGACATAAAAGCGCTTGTGTTGCAAGTGTTAACATGAGAGAACATAATGCTAGAAGTGATGCAAGTGCACAATAAGAAAAAAGTGACAAGATTAAAAAGAATGATGAAGATGTATATAATGACATTGATTACTGTCAGAATCATTTCTAAATGATACAATCAATGAAAATCAGAGTTGATAGTGCTTAATCTTTAAAGATAACTATAATTGAATATTAAGAATACAGAAGAAGATTGATACAAAAGCTTTTATTTATGTAATGTTCAAAGATTGCACTAAACTTGAAAGAGATGTGTTTATGACATGAAAAGAATATGATGTAAATGAACAAGATGTTGATGAAAGAAAAGAATGTTAAAAAAAGAAAAAAGAATTGAGTCATATTTAAGTCATATCTGAGTCATATCTGAGTCAAATTTGACTAACTCGCTGATTAGTTTTAATCATTACATAAAGAACTCGCTAATGTTTATTGCAAATTAATTAAAACTTCAGTCTTGTTCAGTCTTGATACACTCATAACATTATTTCTCTCTTCAAAAATTTATGTTTGCATGAATGTAATTTATTTGCTCACTTTTGTTGATAATTATTTCAATATTTAGCGCGATTTGTCTGAATATAACTTATGAAATTCATTCAAAACTTTCTCTGAATCATTGAATTTTCTTTTATCAACATAGTATCATTCATCATTTTTATCTAGATTTATTCATTTGACTTTGTACTGTATTCAATCTTGATAACATCTGAAGTTCAATATATTATTTATCTTTCAATGTTCATCATCTTTGATAGTGATTAATCTGAGTGATTCTGAATGCTGTTCTGATAAAAGATCTTCTGAATATGATTGCAGTAACTTCAAGCTGAACATCAAATGCAGATGCTTCATGCTGACTGATAAATAAAGATGATAGAAAATACTCACTTTGACAATGATTTGATAAAGATTTAGCTGTTTATCTTTCAAATCTTTGCAGAGTTTCATTGTCTTGATGTTTCTGAAAGATAGTCAAATTTAGTCATTTACTTCATAAATGATGTTTCATTTATGTTTATTAATCTGAACTTCAATGATCAGCTTCATCTTTTTCAATTGTTGATGATTGAAGTTCAGTAACTCTTTCATTTAAATGACAATATTGTTTGCTTTTCTAGCTTTAAAACATTTATAAGTTGTTTTGTAGTCAATCATATCTGAATTGAAACTCATTCAAAAGTGAAATTCTTTATTGAAGTAAAAAAAAATCATTGAAGTAATTGAGAAGATATTAAAATTGTCATTGAACTTCATCATAGATATTCATTTGACTCAATCATTCTGCATGTAATTGCAGTAAATTCTAAGTTTGCATTCAATGTCTTGATTGACTCACTTTGATTGATCATCAATCTCAGAATGATAGACTGTGAATAAACTAGCTGTAATTCTCAGTTGTTTGCAAAAACTTTTTCACATAGTTGATATAAATTGAAAGTCTTTGTTTGAAACAATAGAACTGAGTAGATCATGCAGTCAATAAACGTTTCATAGCATGATTTAAATTATTTCTTCGACTGAGATGTCATCGTCTTCTCAATGACAAAAAACATAGTGATGTTCTTTAATAAGATCACATATGATTATGCAAATGATGTTATAATCTTCTGACAGAGATAGTTCAATAATGAAGTTTATAATTATATCTTTTCAATGTTTCTGTAAAATTGAAAGAAAATGATGAAGTTCATTGATGCTATTTCTAAAGACTTTGCTTTGTTGATAAGCATGACAGTTTCAAATGTATCATTGAATAGTAGTTCAATGATCTGATCAATAGTAGAAATGCTGAACTAAATTAATAATTCATTTATTGTCAAAATGAAAGATTGAAGATTAATCATGCACTTCTTGTAGTAATTTCATATGCATGTTCTCAGAGATTTACAGTAGATCTTTTTTAAATAGAACGTCGTCAATGATTTTGCAGTTCTTCAATTTAATAATATGAAATTTGAGCTTGTTTTCATTCATAGCTTGTTTATATTTGCTGCAGAGTTCATCTGTTTGATTTGTCATTTGTACTCGTTGATAGAAATTTGCTTTCAATTCAATAAATAAAACATCAACTTTATAAAGAATCAGAATAGTTTGAAAACAATCTTCAAGACACTGAGCTGATTCAAAGATGTTCACTAGAGACATTCTGATTAAAGCATTGACTTTAATGTTCATTTTGCCTGATCTAAAAATGATCTGAAAGTTGAACTTTGATAAAATGTTCAAATAGTTGACTTATCATCAACTCAACTGTTTATTTTTCATGAAAATCTTCAAAGTCTGATGATCAATGAACATCTGAATGAGTAGTTCAATGCATTTCAGCTCAAGTCATTAATGTTTGAAGCATTAAATAATGATTAGTAATTTCTTGTCATAGATGTGATAATTGATTTCAGCAAGAATCATGCTTTTGCTGTAGAAGATCATTGAATGAAAAACTTTCTTGTCATTGTATTGAGATAGTATTTCTTCTTTTACATAGTTTGAAGCATCAATTTTCAAAATAGCTTGTTATCTGAGATCAAAGTAATGTAGTACTGAGATCAAGCTGACTTGTTTCTTTAGATTGTCAAAGACTTGAACACAGATCTTGTTTCAAACAAAAGACGTGTTCTTTCTTGTCAGCTGAGTGAATGATTTGACTAACTTCGAGAAGTTCTTAATGAAACAATGATAGAAGTTAACAAATCTCACGAAGCTTTGAATTTCTTTTAGATTGATTAAAGTGATTCAGTTGACTATGACTGTCACTTTGCTGAGATTTATACGAAGATTTAGTTCTGATATGATGATTTCTAGAAAGACAGTCTCTTTTACATTGAATTTGCACTTTCAAATATTTATTTGCAGTTCAGCTTCACGTAGTCGACTCAATACTAGTTTAACATGATCTCTATGTTTCTTTCTCATTTTGCTATAAATGAGAATGTCATTTAGATAAACTTGACAAAAGTCGTTCAGAAAGTTTCATAAAACATCATTCATATATTGCTGAAAGAAGATCAATTCATTAATCAGTTTGAATGATAACATCTTGTATTTATATGCTTCTAAAGCAGTGATAAAAATGATGTAATTCTCATTATTGAAATGCATTTGAAGTTTATTGAACATTGATATGATGTTCAATTTAATCAGATGCTTGCAATCTACTATTTTATCAATAATTTCATTTATCAATGATAAAGAATATTTATTTCTTTTGAAAATGACATTTAGCTTTTGATAATTCATGCAGAATTGAAGATCTTCATTTGCTTTAAAAGCGAATAAAATGAAGAAAGAATAAAGAGTCTGACTGAAAGTGATAAATTTCTTTGACAAATTCTTATTCAGATACTTTTTTACTTTCAGAAGTTTGACAGAGAACATTTAATATGTTCAACAGCAAGAGAGTGTTGAATCATTGATGAGTTCAATTTTATGATTGTAGAAGCAATGAAAGAATAGTTTATTCAATTAAGTTCAATTAAAAACATCTAGAAACTCATGATATTTCAATGACAACTTCGCTTTAATGTCAGAATCGTGTCTAGATGAGTCAATCAGCAAAAGTCAGAATTGAATAGTGCTTGATCTTTAAAGATAGCTATAACTGAATATTAAGAATACAGAAGAAGATGAGTACAAGAGCTTTTATTTAAGTAATATTCAGAGACTGTGCTAAGTTCAAAGAGAATGTGTTTGTGACACGAGTAGAATGTGATGTAGAAAGAAAGATGATGTTGAACAAAGAGATGTTGATGAAAGAAAATAGAGACTGAGTCAGATCTGAGCTAAAGATATTGACTAGTTTTATTCAGTCTTGATACGCTCATAACATTTAATATCTTTCAAATTCTGAGTCATTTCATTGATTGAAAAGATGTTTAAAATGTTCAAATGATACTGAGTATTATACGCGATTTCTTTATTGATGTTTATCATGAATAAAGCAAAGACTTCAGTCTGATTCTTCTTTGAATGATTCAACAATGTTTTAAATGAAACTGCATTTATGCTTTGAATTGAGAATGACTTTTTTTGAGCAGTGATTGAAACGAGTTGTTTGAGCATCATAGAAATCTTAATCTGAGTGATTAAAGAAAACGAAGTTGATTGCAATCAACTTGAGTGCTTTGAATTAAGAGAAATCAAAAAAATTGAAATAAAAGTATTCAATTGATTCAAAAAAACTATGATGTCATTTTGCATATTCAATAATATTTCGTTTTTGTTCATTCAGAGCTTACTCAATATGATTTCATGATGATCAATATCAGTTATCAACATTGATACAATCAATTTCTTATGACTTTTGATGATGAGATTGAGTAGAATTTTATGAGTGATGATCTTCTTAAATGTTTTTTCATTCTAATCTTTTATTAGCTTCTCTTTTGTTAATGATATAGATTGAATTTTCAGTTTCTTGCATACTTTATTGACTAGATTAGAATGTATGATCATGTAAATGACTGAATCACTGTTTATTAAAGAACAAAGATTGAAAGATTAATTCTGAGAAATGAGATGAACATTAATTAGAAACGACTTTTCAAAGTAATTTTCTTTCAATAGAATTTCATTTAGTTTGCACAAAGATATAATCTTTATCTTTTTAATGACTTTTGAAGAAATGACTAGTTTTTTGAATCGAAATTCGAACCAAAATCGAAGCAATCATATTTATTGTTTACTGCATTGATTCTAGTAGATTGATTGAAGCACTCTCTAAAGCTATGATCTGATTTATGACATATAAAACAGCTTTCGACTAAAATGTCTGCTTCTTTGACGTTAGTTAAAATCACGTCATGCGACTTTAGTTGATCAGACTTCAAGTGATCAACTGATTAAGTGATAACAGTCACTTTATGAAAGATAGTTTTAAAAAAATCATCAACGCATTTGATCTTGTTCTTGATTTCTCAAATGACTCGCTGATCATTATTCAAATGAATCAAATAGAAATGAATTTTTTTTAGAAAATCAGATTAAACTAGTTGATTTATTCAAATGAATCAAAGATGAAAGTGTATTTTATCTTTCAAATCAGCAATCAATTGCTTCTCATGATAGTTTAAATAAAAAGATAAATGTTGAAACTGAGTATAAAATTCATTGAATTTCTTGAATTCTTGAATCAAGTTGTAGTATTCTTTACAAAAGTTGACTTTCTTATCTGAATCATTGAACAACTCAGTTAGTTCTTTCAAAAGATCATCAATAATTTTATAAAGATTAACACAATCATGTTCACATCTAGATTGAGTAACTTCAGCTGCGTCATTGAATAATTTGAAATGTACATAACTCAGTTTAACTCATTCATTAGAAAAGAAATCAACATTAATCTCTAGTTTATTCTGAATTTTTTCATATCAGTTCTTTCAAATAGAATTCTTTTCATCAGTATACAGCGAAGAATCGAGTATTTTTTGAGATCTAGAATGCTCAGAGTAGATGAAATCAGAAGAAGTGTTTTCTTTAGCTTGAAGTTTAATTTTCAACTCTTTGATTTTATCTTCTTATTGTTTATTTAACTTGTAAAATCAATCTGTTTCTTCATTAAGAGCTAGATTTCAAGTCTTTCAGATTTCATAGAACATGAAAAGTATTATCATTTCAATGAATGATTCATCATCTTCATGAATGAATGATGCAGCACTTGATGATTTCGATGAATCAGCATCAAAGATTTGAGAGAAATGATTTTGAAATTCTTCAAAATGCTCTTCAGTAAATAAATGACTGTCAGAATCATGTTTAAATGATACAATCAATGAAGATCAGAATTGATAGTGCTTGATCTTTAGAAATAACTAAAACTGAATATTAAAAATACAGAAGAAGATTGATACAAGAACTTTTATTTATGTAATGTTTTAAAGACTGCACTAAACTTGAAAGAGATGTGTTTGTGACATGAAAAGAATGTGATGTAAATGAACAAGATGTTGATGAAAGAAAAGAATGTTAAGAAAAGAAAAAAGAATTGAGTTATATCTGAGTCATATCTGAGTCAAACCTGACTAGCTCACTGATTAGTTCTAATCATTACACAGAGAACTTATTAGCATTCATTGTGAATTGATTAAAGCTTCAGTCTTGTTCAGTCTTGATATGCTTGTAACAATTACTAGAGAAAAGAAGATGCATTGAGCATTGTAATCAGTTTGTGTGACATCAAAGCTATGTTTATGATAGATAATAATCATGCTGTCAACAGCTTGATCATATTCAATGAATTTAATAAAGAAAAAACAAGCAAAGATAACAGTGAATTGCATGTCTCAATGATATTATTCAACATCACGACTATCAATGCTATAAATATCAAGATCATGTTTGTTGAATTAAATGACAAAGATGCATAGTGCGCTCATAGAAATTCTAGAGATTTTAGCGCTTTTATGAATATGTCTCAGCTAAAATTGACGCAAATCTGAAACATGAGATTAAATGAATATTTGAGATATTAATTGCTAAAAGCGCTAAGATCTGTCTCTGTCACTCTTTACAAACTTTCAATGAGTTCTAAAAGATTTGATCGAATTATTGTATTAATCTAGCAGATTTTTCAGAAGATATGATAGATTGAAGAGTGATGCTCAGCTAGAATTCAGTGAGAGCGTAGTCAAAGCGAAGTCGTTGATTCTATTGATCTTTCGAAGTCGTCGATCATCAGGTAAACAAAGTTTTCATAGAATTAGACTCGTCTTGTAATTAGATCTGTCGACGAGTCAGAATTGAATTGCTCGAACTTGATTGTGTTGCGGTAGGGGGGAATTTTGACAGGGGTCAAGTACTTCGTATGGAAAAACATTCTGCCGTGAAAACAGTCTTTACCAAGTATAGCTAGCAAATACCACGTCAATTCGACTTGCAGTACATGTCGCGAAGCACTTTGCTTTATAAAACTCACAGACGCACAGTGGCCATGCTTGTCAACCCATCGTGTCGATTGGGTTCTTCTCTCTCGAGCCTCAAGACTCAAATCCCATGCACCCCGCGATGCGCTCTCTCTCAACGCCGACTTCAGACCACCTATCCCAAACCCATTAC
>JAABUV010001656.1_pt1 | contig 31868 bp, 34 predicted proteins | sample 5559971 | NCBI WGS metagenome assembly JAABUV01 (sample SAMN10711881, study PRJNA513362) | rock metagenome | isolation source: Antarctica rocks | place: Antarctica: Victoria Land, Knobhead nord | collected 2015-12-19
TGCGGGCACCTGGGCTTTGACGCGCGCGTGGACAAGTGGTGGAGCTCCGAGCTGTTCCACTGCGGGGCGGGGCCGCGGCGCGACGTGCACTTCCACGACATCTTTCTGAAAGCGCGCCCCCGCCCCGACCGCGCCCGGGCGCGCCTGTGAGCCCTGCGCGGCTATGCGCGCACCCCAGGCTGGGTCAATGGGTCAAAAGATGAGTCAAAGTTAGAGCAGGCCGCGTTGTCGCATGCACAACCCGCAGCGGCCTCGCCGCTTTAGTGCGCGCACGAGCGCAGCGCGCCGGCGGCCGATTGCGCGCGCGCACGCGCCGCGCAGGTGCTGCCGGCGGCGATGCTGTGGGGCGCGGGGACGGCGATGGGCGAGATCCCGCCCTATGCTTTCTCGTACCACGCGGCGCGCGCCGGCATCCGCAACGAGGAATGGGACAGCATCTTCGCCGTGCGCCCGGCGGCCGAGGGGCAGGGCCTGCTGGAGGCATCCATCAACCGCATGAAGGCCTGGATGCTCGGCTTCATCCAGCGGTGCGCTCGCGCCGTGGTGGGGGCGGCCCTGCGCGGGAGCCGCGTAGCCGCGCGGCTGCGGAGATGATGAGAGTTGGCGGCGGCCAGATAGGCCGGGCGCTGCTTCTGGACCGAGCGCGCGTGTGGCGAGCCTCGTGGGCGGCGCAGTCTCTGTGCTGAACAGGAGCTTGGGTCGGTGGTGACAGGCGCGTCGCGCGCGTGCAGGCACGGCTTCTGGGGCATCTTCCTGCTGGCGGCGTGGCCCAACGCGCTGTTTGACCTGTGCGGCATCTGCTGTGGCCACTTCCTCATGCCCTTCTGGCAGTTCTTCGGCGCGACGCTCGCGGGCAAGGCCGTCGTGAAGGCGCGCCCAGGGCCCTGGCCCTAACCCTACCTGGCTGCGGCGCGGGCGCACGGCCAGGCAGCGCATAACAGCGCCCTCCTTGCTGCTGTGCCCGCCGGCCAGGGGAGCCGCGCGAGCGGCCCGGTTGCGCTGGCCTGTGGTGCATCAGCGCCCCCGGCGGCGCCAGCCTGTGGCGCGTCCACGGCGCTAACGGCGCGCCGGCCGCGCGCGCAGGTGAACATGCAGGCGCTGGTGCTGGTCAGCGTGTTCCGGCGGCAGACGCGCGAGCGGCTGATCGAGTGGCTGGAGTGGGCGCTGCCGGCGCGCGTGCCGCTGCTCTGGGACCGGCTGGGCTACACGCGCACGCCCGCGCAGATGCTGCACGCGGCCGTGGTCGGCAAGATCCGCGGCTTCCAGGCCGGCGTCGCGCGGCGGCAGGCCGCCGCGCAGCTCGACCGCCGGTGCGGCCGCCCGGGGCGGGGCCTGCGGTCCTGCGGCGGGGCCGCTGAGCCGATCGTGCGCGAGCATGTTCGAGGCCCTGTGTGCGACGCATGTGGGCGCCAAGGGTGTGCGGCCGGCGAGCGAGCGCGGCCGCGCGGCGTGCCCACGGGAGGCGCTGTAGCCCAGCGTCGCGGCGCGCGAGCGGCCGCGCGCGCGCGCGCGCCAGGTGGTTCCTGGGCCGGCTGGCGGACAACTTCAAGAGCGCGCGCGCGCTGCGCGCGTTTGCATGGGGCTACGTGCCGGTGGTGGGCGGCGCGTCCGCATGGGGCTGCATCGTGTTCCTCATGATCGCCCACTTCCTGACGTCCTGCGTGGAGCAGTTCGCGCAGAGCCAGGCCACGTACGCGCACAACCTGCGGCTGCTGGCCGAGGCGGAGAAGCTACGCCGGCGGCAGTAGTGCGCGGGGGCCGGGGGCGGCTCCAGGGCTGCGGAGGCGCAGCGGCGCTTGCTTACACTGTCGGGGCGCATGGAAGGCTTCGGCGCGCCTGGGCGGCCGCGCGGTGGGCGGCGAACAAATAACGCATACATAGGACGTGCCGTGTACCCCCTAGGCTAGGTTTCGGGGCGCCTGCAGTGCGCGGGCGCGCCCCGCGCTGTGCAGAGCGGGCGCTGTGTGCAGGACACCGAAGTAAGTGCCATAGCTGTGCCATACCTGGGCCCCACCTCAACCACGCCGCACTGATAGCATAGCACATGCACCTCCATCTCGCCCTGCAGGTCAGGCACACTGCGCCCGTCACACAGCAGCAGCACGCTCGGTCATCCGCCTGTGCACCGGTGCGCACTTGCAGCGACGCCTGCGCTGGAAGGCCTCTGGGCTGACACACCTCACTTTTCCACCTCACCTCACTCTTCCCGCTCACACCGCAAAGGTGTACACCAGCACCTCAGCTTGTGTGCGTATAAACACTTGCTGTTCGAGCGCACTGCAGCGCTCGCGAAGCAGAGCGCTGCTCGGTCCTGAGACAAGACACTGACATGTGTTGCACTTATGTAGACACGGTGCTTACTTAATCTGTTCACTTACACATTTGCTGCACAATTGCAACATTTACTTGCACATAGAAACAATCACTTGCCCAGAACAAATACAGCAAGCATGTGCCCAGGCTCTGGAACAGCCTGCGGGCTACTTGCATGGGACCAGGTGCGCACTGTCCGGCTGTCAGCGCCCTTGCCATGTTGTCCCGGGGCCACAGGGCTGCATGTGCTTCCAATTGAAGCAGCGGGCGCTGCTGCCACGGATCGCACAGGTCAAAGTCCCCATACGGACTGACATGGTCGAGGCGCCACTGGCAGACGATAGGATCACTTGCAGCGCTGCTCGACCACATCCTTCCGGTCACACACTTTGGCATGCGCGACCCGCGCGAGCGGCGTCGCTGCTTCCACTGAACGTACATGCAGATCTGCGGCGCCGCGATAACATGGCAGAGGGCGCCTTCAACCGGACTTTGCACACCCTGGTACATTGCGCCTCACCCAGAAAAGGCGGAGCGGGCGCGTCTGGCTTCCCTAAAGCGCTGACTGGGACAATAGTGCAGGGTGCGAATACCAAGGCCATGTGGCGCGCGCTTGCTTGCGTGCGCTGCAGGCCCATGGTCTCCTGGCTCTGCTGCATGCTATGGCATGATGCGACCGACCAATAAAGATGCCAAAGAAGCGATCTCATGTGGCAGAAGCAGGACAGCGGCCCTGCTGCATGCCATGGCTTCCTGTTGCAGAAGCAGGACAGCCAGGCTGTCCTGCTCTGACGCAGCTGCGTCCTGCAGCACGCGCACTTGCGAGCGCATGTTGCTTGCAGGCTGTCTCACGCCTGCACATTTGCTGGCAGCATTTTCTTGAACCAAGAGTACGCAAATATTTGCAAGGAAATATTTGCAAGGAAATATTTGCAAGGAAACGTAACAACTTGAGAGGTGTGCAAGTAAACGTGTCAGTGACCTGACCTGCGCTCCTACCTATGAGCGCAGCAGTGTGCTTGAAATGCAAGCGTTTTGGCATGGTGACGTAATAGCTCAGGTGCACACCTCTGCGGTGTGAGCAGTGAGGAGACCTCCCTGATGACCTCACTGTGAGGTGGACTGGTGAGGTGAAGCGCCAAGGTCAGCGTGTGGACTGCTGAGTGTGACGCGCAAGCGACAGCCCGCGCAGCAGGCAGCCGAGCTGCGCTGTGACCCTCGCACGGGCCACGAGCAGGCCAGCACCAGTGCAGTGATGCTGAAAATTGCCACCACTGCAGTTCCTCTTGCTGCTGCTAGAATGCCACACAAGTCTAAGGAGCCAGGGCCCAGCCTAACCGTACCAAGGCTGTACCCAGAACATGCACCCCGACAGGCGAAGTAGATTTTTTCCTCAACGCAATCTAGAGCCAAAAGCGAAAGCGAAAGCCACCTATCGTGCTCTTTTGTTGCTCGCTGTGACAGCGTCGGCGATGCTGTGGAGCGACCGGTGTCCAACATGAGTGTGTCCGGGCGCGGCCCGGAGGGGCTGCCTGTGAAAAAGTGCTTTTCCGCCGGCGAGCTGCCCTGCTCGTCCTTCTCGCTGGGCTCCTTCACGCGCGGGCCAGCTGGTGCGTCCCGCCGCGGAGCGTATCCTGGTCCTGGCATGCATCCGTCAGCCGCCGTGGGTGTCATGGCGTCGCGGGGGCAGCGTGATCGGGGAGCCTGGGTCGGCGGGCGGCGACTGCAGCGCAGGCGGGCCTGTGCGGCTGGGGTTTGTGGCACCGCATGCCTAGGTGGCCGGGGCGACGCTTTACAGCCACGCCCTGCCGGGGCCGCAGGCTCGTCCGGCGGGCTGACCGGCAGCGCGGACCCGTGCCTGCTCGCGCTGCTGTATGGCGGCGCCGCTGCGTACCACCCGCAGCCGCTGCCCGTGGACGCCTTGGGCGCGCAGCTGTTCTGCGCGCGCGCGGCCAGCCACGCGCGGCAGGCGGACGACGCCGCGGCCGCCGGCGCGCCGCTCGGCGGCTTTGGGCTCACCGGCGGCGCGTCGGGCGCGCCGGAGGGCGCGCTCGCGGTGGTTGACGCGCGCCCGCATGCCGGCCGCGCATGGCCGCTGCCGTCCGCGCAGCAGGTGCGTGGCAGTGGGGGTGGATGCGGCGCACGTGCAGGGTGTGTGCGGTGCGTGCGCATGGCCTGACTGCGTCAGCGGCGGGCATTGCGCAATATCCAGGTTATCCAGTATCAACCGCTCTATCCGCTCCTTCTGCTGTTGGGCGCCTTTCCTGCCCACGCAGCACTCTGGGGCGCGGCGCGCGCGTGCTCAGGGTGCAGGGGGGCGCGCAGGTGAGGCTGCGGCTCGGGGACGCCGGGTTTGCGGCCGTGCGCGCCAAGGTGATGGCGCAGCAGGAGGTGTTCGTGCAGCAGATGTACGACCTGCACCGCGTGGCGACGCGGCAGCGCCACCTGCAGACGACGTGCGATCGGCCGGCCGCGCTGCGCGCCGAGATCGCGCTGCAGGTGCGCGCGCGCTGCCAGCCGCCTCGTCCTGGGCAGTGGCAGTGGCCAGGGGCTGCGCTGCGTGGTGCCGCAGGCGTTCTCGCCTGGTGTTAATTCTTTCTAGTCTGGCAGTCTAGAAGTAAAGGCGCGTGAGACGTGAAACGCGGCTGCTGTTTGGACCCGCGCTGCTGTCCCAAGTGCGGCATAGTCGCGCTGGCTCACGTCGGCCGGCCGTGCCGCGCAGGTCACCGAGGCGAACCAGCGGCGGGCGATGGCGGCGCTGCAGGCGCGCGCGCGCGGCGCGCAGGACGGCCCGCGCCGCCAGGCCTGGCAGGCGAAGGCGGACGCGAAGGAGCGCGTGTGGCGGCAGGAGCAGGTGTGGCGGCAGGCGGCGCCGCCGCGCGCCGGCCGCGCCGGCCCGCCGCGCGCCGACAAGCCTGCGCCCGCCGCGCCGCGGCCGCCGTCCGCGGCCGTCACCACCGGCCGCAGCGCCGCGCCGCTCGCCGGCAGCACGGGCCCGGCCTCTGACGAGGAGGCCGGGCAGGGCTCGGGCCAGGGGTCCGGCCAGGGGCTGGGCACGGGCCAGGGCCAGGGCTCCGGCCAGGGCTCCGGCCAGGGCTCCGGTTCCGGCCAGGGCTCGCCCAAGCCGGACAGCAAGTCGGCGCGCAGCTCGGACACCGGCAGCGCGGCCGGTGCGCCGGCCGGCGCGGGCGCGGCCGCCGCCGCCAAGCCCGCGCAGCACGCGCAGTCGCTGTTCCACGAGGCCGCGCCCGCCGCCGGCCCGGCGGCCGCTGCCGCTCCGGACGGCGCCGCGCCGCAGGCGGCCCCGCTGAGCGGCGCGCCCGCGGGGCCGCCGCCGGCGCTGCACGGCTACGCGGGGCCGCTGGGCGGCGCGCTGGGCGGCGCGCCGACGCCGCTGGCGGCGCCAGCCGCGGCGCTGCAGGGCGGCGCGTTTGGCGCGGGCGGGGGCCGCCTGCCGGGGCTGCAACAGGCGCCGGCGCTGGCGGGGTTCCCGGGCGGCGGCTTTTCGGGGCTGGGCGGCCCCGGCGCGCCCTTCTTCAACCCGTACTGCCTGATGGGGCCGCCCGCCGCGGTCGGCGCGGCGATGGCGGCCGACCCGGCCGCGCTGCTGGGCTTTGACCCGCTCGGCAGCTGGTACGCGCACCACTACGGCCGCTTCGGCGGCGCCGGCATGCCCGCGCCTGCGCCCGCGCAGTTTGTGAGCCCCGGCGCCGCCGCGCCGCCCGTGCCCGCCGCGCCCGCCGCGCGTGCTGCGGCGCCCGCCAACGCGCGTGGGCCGCCGGCGGGCAGCGCTGGGGCGCCGGCGGTCTCGGCGCCCGCGGCGGGCGTGCTGGGCGGCCCGCGCACGCCGCCTGCGCGCTGGTGGCAGGACCCGGAGCAGGTCTTCGGCGCAGAGGTGCTTACGGGCACGCTGGCGCAGCTGCAGCAGAGCCAGGGCGCGCCGGCGCCTGGCGCGGCCGTCGGCGGCAACGGTCAGCGCACTGAGGCGACCTCGCGGCCAGACTGCGGGCGCGCGCCCGGCCCTGCAGGCACCATACTCTGGAAATACCCTGGCTGTTGCTTGTGCGATGCCTGTGAGCCGCACTGGCCGTGTCTGTGCCTGATGCACTGGGACGCTGCCTGGATGCTGACTGCTGCCTGCTGCGCGGCAGGCCTGTGCGCGCGCCGGTGTCCGCGGGCGTGCCGCCGGTGTTCCTGCCGCCGGCGAAGCAGCGCAGCAAGCGCGCGCGGCGCAGCAGCGTTAGCGGCACCGACTGCGACGAGACCGGGCAGAGCGGCGGAGTTGTGCCGGCCGCCGGCAAGCTGGCGCCGCGGGCGTCGGCGTGCCTGTCAGACGTGCCCATGAGCTTCGCCGGCTCGGGCGGCTCCGCGTTCCGGGTGCGCAGACCTTCCCGGATCAGGGAAACATGTAGTGGGCGCGCTGGCAGAGGAGCAAAGCTTTGTCATGTTTGTCATGTTTGCCTCGTGTGTACCGTGGAAGGCGGCGGTCGTGGCCAGCTGTGCGGGGGCTGCAGACGCCTTGCCCGTGTCGGTGGTTTGCTTGGCAGCGCACGAGTGACTGGAGGCTAGGCTGCGCCTGCGGGCGGCCGTACCCTCGTATGCGTGCGAGGCGCGCGTCTCGATTGCCGAGCTCGGCATCTGATGTGCGCTGTGTCATGACGTGTGCTGCTCTGCGCCGCGCGCAGAAGGTGCCGCAGCGCGCGCACAAGGCGCGGGCGCCGCCCGCGCGCGCGGACTCGATCGGCTCGGAGAACTCCAAGTCGTCGGTCGCGGCGTGCACCGGCGTGAGCAGCGACGCGGACGCCGCGCCGGCGCGCCCCAAGAAGGTCCTCGCCTCGGCGGCGAGCATCCTGGTGTCGTTCTCGGGCGCCTGATCTGATGCTGCTGCCGCCGTCCACCGCGCAGCCGCAGCTGCCGGCTTGCGCGTCCTGCAAGCCGCGCACACCAGCTTGGCCTGCCCAGGTTTCCAAGCCCAGGCGGCGCGCAATTGCTTCTGGGGCTTCCGAGGGAGGCTGAGGGCGCGTTCGGCCCTGCGTTCAGTGGCAGCGCTGTATGTGTGTTTTGCTGGGCGCACAGCTGCGTATGGCTGCGCCGCCCAAGGCCGCTGTTCACCCTGTTTACTCTTTTCTTGAAGGCGCGCATGCTTTTATGCGTTTGCCGTGCAGAGCAACCATGGGCCGCAAGCTTGTTGCCCAGCCACTCGCGCATGTGCCAGTGGCACAGGTCTTTTTTAGCGTTACATCGTGGCAAGCAGGACTGAGCAGAGTGCAGGCGCAACACGTCTTCTTTTATTCTTTGGGCGGAGAGACACGCTGGCTTGGGTCTCAGAACCCTGCCATGCGCATGACAACATATCTTGTCGTCTGCCGACCTGCGCAGCCCTGGGGTGCCAGGTGGGGATGTGCGTGGTGGGTGCGCAGGTTATGTATTATTAAGCCTGTTTTGGCAGCATGCGCCTGGAATGTCCTGCAACTGAGGGTACCGCTGTCGCGGCTTGCAGCTTGACGCTTGCACCGTTTGCATGCATTGCGTCCTTGCCGCATTATAGCCTTTTCACTGTTCTGGTCCTGCTCTGCTGAAGAGCGGTGGGTGTCGCTCATGCTGGGTCTCGTAAGCGGCAGGGTGGGCGCTCCGACAGGGGGCTCGCACTGGCCAGCTCATGGCCTTCTGGTATATGTTTGCTGCGCTGTATGCTATGCTATGCGCCATAGCTATTTGGGTTGCTGGCGAGGCTGACGCGTTAATAGTAATTAGGCTCTCGCGCATGGCACGCACGAACAAAGCGCGGACAGAAGGTTTCAGCTGCGTCTACCTGTAGCCCAACAGCCTGCCTTACATAGTACCCATGTCGGAGCTTAACACATGCCTTGATACATGAATGACACGCATGACCACCCAGTACGCTGTGCCTCCGCCTGCGGAAACTGTAGTGAGCAGTGCAGATGCTGCGTGCGGGTTAGCTGGGGGGACCAGTGTGAGAGGCTGCTGACAAGACACCTGCTGTGCATGGTCACATCCACATGTGGCATACGCGCATGCAAGCACTCTCCCTTCCCGCCTCTCAACATCGTGACAAACATGGCACCGCATGAACAGCCGCGGTACCACAGCGTATGTCCCCACTGTGGCTGCGGTAGCCAGGCCGCTTGCAAACTCCCTCCCTTCTGTGGCCTGCAAGGCTCTACCAAGGTAGAGGCAGTAGGGCGGGGCACCCTCGTCAGCGACACCACAGCAGCAAGCCCGCGCACGAACACGAGGACGCCCTGCCGCGCCCTGCGCCGGCAGGCCCGGCTACCGCAGCAGCAGCCACAGCACGACCGCCGCCAGGCCCACCGCGCCGGCGGCCGCGCTGGCAGCCACGGCCGGCACGCTCGCGGCCGGGCGCGCGGAGGACGGCGCTGCGGCGACCAGCGTCTCGCCGGCGCTGCTGCCCACGCGCAGCGCGGCCGCCAGCGGTGCGGCCGTGTTGCCGGCGTTGTCGGTTGCCACGACCTGCGCGAGCGCCACGACGCCTTCCTCAGGCTGCTCGCGGCGCCCGTGAGCGATAACGGGCGCGCGCATGCGGCCGGCGGCCCGGCGGCGGCGCGGCAGGCAGCGTCGTGCCGGTGCCACTGCCGGCATGCAGCGCGGCTGGCGGCGGCGCCGTCATGGTGCCGGCGCTGTCCGCCGCGGTCAGGCATGACTGTGCAGCATGCAGGATCCGTAACCGCACAGGTCAACCTTGAGCCACCTGGCAGAGGCGGACACCCTGGCCGCTCAGCGGGTGCGCGCGGAGCGACGTGCGAACCTGACCTCGTATACCTCAAGCTGCCGCCAAGCCTGCCGGCGGGTGTCATGGGAAGGTGTGGAGTGCACTGCAAACCCTTCATGATGCACGACAAGTCCGCTGCAGTGCACGGACGGGGCGGCAGCGGACGCGCAGCGCTGCGAAGCGGGCGGCGTGCGCGGCCGACAAAGTTGTCGCAAAAAGGCGCGCAGCAGACCTGGAAGGTATAGGCGCCGCTGTCCAGGGAGTAGGCGGTGCCGCCGGGCGCGCACGGCTCGCTGCGCCCGGTGCCGCCCAGCCCGGGCGCGCCCGCCACCGCCGTGCCGGTCACGTCCGTCACGGCCTGGACCGTGCACCAGGTCCTGCCGCAGCGGGCGCCGCGCTCTCACGCTGTGATTATGGGGACACCTTAACCCTATGACAGGGTATGGGGGCCGTGTGTGCCGCATGCAGGGCTGTGCCAGGGCCTTGCCGCAGCATGCAGGGCGGTGCCAGGGCCCGCCGCAGCGGCGTTGCGCGAGCATGCTGGGGCCCGTGCGCACAGCACCAGCTGACACCTGGGAAGATAGGGAGGGAGGGCACCCATTGACGCCGGAGCCGAGCACGCCATCGGTCACGCTGAACGTCGCGGTGAAGGCGCCGTTGGCGAGCGCGACGGCGCCGCCGACGGCGGCCACCGCAGGCGCGGCGGCCACGGCGGCCGGCAGGACGGCGGGCGAGGCTCCGGGCGCGGCCGCGACGGCCGCCGTCCGCCCCGCCGCCGCCGGCGTGAAGCGCAGCGCGGACACCGTGGGCGGCGCGGTGTCGACGAGGAACGCGGCTGCAGCGGCGGCCCCGGCCGTGGCCGGCGCGCCGGCCGCGCCCAGCGCCTGCACCTGGAATGTGTAGCTGCCGTCTGCCAGGCCGCTGTACGCCCTGCGCGCGCAGCGCAGGCATGGGGGCGGCGGCGCCTGCGGCTAGGTGTCCTGGTTGCAGCATGACGGGCGCGTGCCGGGGCAGGCGGTGCAGCCGCCGGCTGGCGCTGTGCTGCCGGCGCGCCGCCGCGCTGGAGCAGGCATGCGCCGCCAGTGCCCTTCGAGCTGGCAGCATGCGCGGACATGGGTGCGCGGCCCGCCGGCCTACAAGCAGCACACAGCGGCGGCCGCCGAGGGCCGCACATGGGGCTGGTGCAGGCGGCGAAGCCGGCGGCGGCCGCCGCGCCGCCGCCGCCCTGCAGGCGGCAGGCGAACGCGGACGCGCCCTCCGCAGAGAAGAAGAACTGCGCAGCGGGTGTGGCCGTGAGCGCGGGCGGGCCCGCCTCGATCACCGCCTGCGGGCCCTGCACATCGACCTGCACCTGCGCGTGCCGCGGCAGGACCGGCTCGCCTTCGCCCGAAGCTCGCGTCTACAGGTCTACAGGGATTGAGTTCCATGGAGCTGTCCCTTTTAGGGGCTGCATGCCCATGGTACGTTGCACACATGCGCGTCCGTTGCATGCATGCCAGAGCTGCGGTGTCGTGCGTGCACTCCAGGCGCCCCTCGATCGTTTGGGGCGGCCTGTCGCGCCAGGGGTCTCAACGCAGGGCCCAGGCCTGGGCACCGCGGGGCCCTGCCTGAGCTGTGGCGGCAATGGTCGGGTCGCCGCCCTGGAGCTGGGCGCTGAACAGGTACACGCCGGGGTGCAGCCCGGTGTACACCTGGGCGGCATCGCCATGGGGTTATGATTGCTATAGATTAGAGTTAGGGTTAGGGTAAGGTTCATGACAGCAGCAGGGCGCTGAACAGGTGCACGCTGGGGTGCAGCCGGAGTTCATCTGGGCGCCACCCCCCCGGGGGGCGCCGCGATGTCAGCCAGCCGCAGCCATGCATGCAAGGCTAGTAAGCACCAGTGCTGCAAGGCTGTCTTCCACCAGGTGCGAGCTGGGCGCCAGTGGCGCTGGTGCCTCCCGGCCTGCTCAGCAGTGCAAGCGTGGGCTCTTCTGAGCGTGCAGGCGCTGGCAGTGTAAAAGGGCTTGTCCCGCTGCAGCTGTGCAAGTGAGCACGCCCCGGCGCATGCCCGCTCACCTAAGCGCACCGCGGGGCTGACGCACGCGGCGAATGCGGCCGCCGCAGGCACCCAGCCTGCCGCGCCATAGGCCTGCAGCGCGCACTCCAGCGGCACTGCGCCAGGGGGCGCCTGCGAGCTGATCACCGCGCCGAACGCAAAGCTGGCGCTGCTCCTGCGCGCGAGCAGGGGGGCCGCTCTGCTTGCGGGTCCGTCGCTGCCTGCAAGTTTTGCGCATTCTCTGCCTGCCAACTAAGTGCTGCTGTTGCACGTTCCTCGAGCGTAGTCCGGCCTGAGGAGCTGGGGGCAGGCGAGTGAACGCACAAGGCACTGCGTTTATACCCCCAAGCTAGCTGCACAAATTGGCGCAGCACAGTCTGTTGTATGTTGCCGGCCACGCAGAAAAGCGGCCCCTGCGACAGACAGCGGTGCTGCTGCTCGATGCCATGTGTGCAGTATGGTCAGACAGGGTTAGGGTTAGGCACAACAACATGAGCGTCCGGGCGCTGGCAGCGCTCCTGCTGATCACCGCGCCCGCGTCGCCGCCCGTGATCTGCACAAATGCGGCCATGTCGATCTGCCACGGCGGCGCGGCGGCCGCCGCGCCGGCCTCGCTGTTGCCCGCCGCGTCCGTGGCCGTCACTGCAAACGACCAGATTCCCGCCGGCAGCGAGTCATACTCCTGCGCGAGGCCGCCACCCGGACATGCAGCTATGCAGCTGGACGGCGGATTTGGCATCGTTGCTGGCCTGCATACCTGCATCACGCATGCGCAGCATGGTTAAGGGCTCCGGCAGGGACATCATTATCCTGCCCGTCTCAAAGAATGTGAAGAAGAAGCAAGAATGTGCGGCTGAGGCATGAAAAAATTAATGATTAGATCAGCTGTTCAGCGCCCTCACAGGGCTGCCGTGCAGGCCAGCGAATACAGAGCGCCCGGAATGCTGCACCCGGCCCTGGCGCGCCTGCGGGCTCTGGCAGGGCAGCCACGCGCCGAGCGTGGCCGCGAAAGCGGCCGGCAGCGGCGCGGCCTGCCAGGCGGAGCCGCTCAGGCAGCACGAGAATGCGACCGGCGCGGCGTCGGCGGCGGTGAACGCGAAGAGCGCCGAGCGCGGCGCGCCAAGCACGGGCGCCAGCGTGGCCGTGATGTTGGTCTCGGGCGCGCTTGTGTCGACCCTGAAGGCGCGCGCGTCCTGCACGATGTACCCTGCATGCAGCGCTGCCGCTGTAACGGCCGCATGCGTATTGCTGATGTTCTTTGTAATGCAGTCACTAATAAAAACTTTCCGGCCGACTTGTTTGCCTACATCTGCATCACGCAACTTGCATGCGTCCGCCCATGATTACATGAATGGCACGTCATGTATTCCAGTACGGCGCCCCCGCTGACGAACCCATATTGTGCAGCGAGCGCGCGTACCCGCGGCCCGCACGGCGAACAGGTAGCTGCCGTCGCTGAGGTTGGCGGCGGCGACGGGGCTCGCGCAGGCGGCCCAGCCATGCAGCGGCGGCGGCCACGCCGCGCCGCCCGCGCCGCTCAGCCGACACTCAAACCCGCCCGGCGCGGCTGCAAGAGAAGCGTGCACTGCGATCATGCAGGCCGCGCTGCCAGGCTGTGTCATCTCCCGCAGGAGACACCATGTCCATGACTAATGCATATGGCAGACATGGCAGGACTGAGTACTTTGGGACATGATGAGTCACCTCCTTCGTGTAGGAAGCTACAGCTCAGCCTGCCACTGTATACTGACTGGGTGCATGGTGAGGACAGCTGGGGTGGTGCTGGGACCCAGCGAGACAGGTTGTCAGGCTGCCTCATTAGTCTTGCTAGCTCATCAGTCAGCCAGGCAGAGCAGGCGTGCACTGTGCCCCACATGGGGCAGGACATGCGCCCCGCGCGGGGCGATCACGCGGGGGGCCGCACGGTCGCTGGCGGAGAAGGAGAAGGCGGCCAGGGTGCTGTTGCCAAGCGCCGGCGGCGCCGCGGAGATGGCCGCGACGGGCAGCGTGCAGACCGCGCGCGTTACACCGTCCCAGGCTGGGTTACGGCTGCTCTCCAGCCAGCCTGTGAATTTGCCCTGCGCGGGGGCCGGCCCTATCACAACCTAATCCTGCGCAATGAGGTAACCCAAAAGCTGACCCCTCAAAACCCTTGCCAGCGGCCCTGCCATGCAGGCGCGCTGCGCCGGCGCGCATGTGGCGGCCGCCACGGGCGCTCATGAGGTCGCGTCCCGGGGTGCGGGCCGCGCGCGCGCGCGGGGCTGCCAGCCCATGCTGCGGCCGGATGCGCTGCATGTGAGCGACCCTGAACGCCGCAATGTCGCGCTGTCGCCGCTAGTGGGATGCGTGGTGCGCGTGCCAGGCGCGCGTGCGCGGGCCGCCTACCTGCACAGCGAGGCTGTAATTCTGCGGGCCGAAGGGGACGCTGAAGCCGGTCACCGTGATCACCACCAGGCCCGCGTCCATGGCGTCAATGGCCACCTGCGCCAGGGCGGACACGGCCGGCCCGCTTGTGGGGACACCGGTCAGCACGCCACTCCCTGCCTGCTATCCTTGCCTGCATCTGCAGAGCACCATGCCTAGCGCTGTTTGTGCGTACAAGTGTGAGTCACAGACTGGCAATCAGCAACGTAGTCCAGCCTGGCTTCTTGCCCGAACGCAGCACAGTGGGCTTACCCACCCAGCACCCATGGCTCAGTCCCTCTCCTCATGAGCGCTCCTTCTGTAAGCAGCTGCTGCAGCTGGCAGTCAGCAGCTGCAGCACCGGCCACTCAGTTTTCACCGCGCGCCTGCTCGACGTTGTTGACCCGGTCAGCAGCGCCGTTGCCGGGCAGGTTGTAGCCCGCCAGGCTGTTGGCGCGCACCTGGCGCGCGCCGGGGTGTCAGCGCCCACATGCCCGCCTGTGGTGCTACGGGCCGAGTGGGGGCGCCGGCCGCGCAGGCACGCCCGGTGCAGCTCGGCCACACCCTTGCATGGGGTGCAGCTTAGCCAGACTCTGGCTCACCCAATGTAGGGTCTCGCCCTTACCGAGCGTATGCGAGGGGCGTTACAGTACATGGTCCTGCAAGCGCTTCGGCTGCACAGGTTTGCTGTTGTAGCAAACCGGCCAGGCGGGTTCTCTTGCAACTTGCAACGTCACCGTCGAGCTGTGCTTGCCGTGCGCTGACCCCTGCTGCACAGGCGGGACAGGGCGGGCGGTGGGGAGTTCACTTTGAGGTCCAGGTCGTTGACGAGCTGGCGGCCCGACGCCTGCGCGGGCGGCCGGTCGGCCCAGGCGAGCGTGACGCGCAGCGGGCCGCCGGTGGCGGTCAGGCAGAACTTGTGCACGGCGCCCGTGTCTGGGATGGCCGCCGCGTCCACGACCTGGCGGCCGCGGCGCGGCTGTCGGGCCGTTCCCGCCAGACCGGCCAAAGCCGGTCTAGACCTATCTGGATGCCCCTGCCTGACAGGTCGACTCACCAGCCAAAACACGACCACAGACGTGAATGAAAACTTCTTCATGCACGGCACGGTAGGGGCAGTCATGCGGCGCCAGGCGCCAACCTCAGGCGCCCTCTTCTCACAGGCAACCAGGCCCCCCGCCTCGCACGCTCCTGGGAGCACCTCCGCACCCGGCCCCGGCCCCCATGGGCGGCGCGCCTGCAGGCTCCAGCCCTGCGCGCCGCCGGCCAGCGGCAGCGCGCGGCCCAGGTGCAGGCGGCCGAAGCCCTGGCGCACCGACGGCGGCGGGTCCAGTGGCACGCCGTTGTATTGCGCGCTCGCGCTCGGCGCGATGCCCGCCATGAGCGCCGCGCCGCCTGTGCGCGGTGGCTAACCCTGAAACTCTGGCCCTGCAAACCCTATCAACAACGCAAGGCGCAAGGGGGCAGCGCTTGTGCAGACGGCGACCTGACGACCTGTTGGCACCCAAGGACAAGAGGCCCCGCTGACTTTGCATGCACGCCGCATGCCATGGGATGTGAGCCGCGGAGCTCCGCTAGCGGCGCCGCGGCGCGCGTGCGTGCGCACCCAGCAGCACGGCCTTCAGCAGCGGCGCGCTCGGCGCGAAAGCGGACGCGGCCTGCGGCGCGCCGGCCGGATACCAGCCGCCGGCAAAGTACTGGCGCGCCAGCGCGGCCGCGCCGGCCACCACAGGCGTCGCCATGGACGTGCCGCGGTCGACGCCCAGCGCGCATGTCTGCGGGCCCTCTGGCCTGCGCGGAGCTTCGGCAGGTCTTTGAGGGTAACTTGGGGTTAGGCTCATACCCTGCCGCGCGCGGGCTCCCAGAGCGCTGGGGTGTGAGGCTGGCGGTGATGCAGTGCTTGCGCAGGTACTTCATGGGTGCGCGCACGCACACTCGCACCAACCTCAGGCCTGCAGGCCCGCACGGCATGCAGGCCGCGCGGCCGGCCGCGCGCACTCTGCGGCGTATGCTGAGATGGTCGTGCCCGGCGCGACGATGTCGGGCTTGACGCGCCCGTCCAGCGTGGGCCCGATGCTGCTGAAGAAGGCCAGGCTCTCGAAGCGATCTGCGGCGGCGCGCCGCGTGTCGGTAATGCAAGCGCGTCGGCAGGGCGCGTCCAGCCGGGCTCGAGGTTGGCCAACATGCTGCCAGCTCGCCGCGCCTCCTTGAGCTGCTGAGCTGCAGAGGGCGCATGGCGAGGGCGGACGCAGGTGCACTGGATGGGGCTCGGGTTAGGGTTAATGATGACAGGTTTAGGTTTATCTAACTGCATAATGCGGTGCACCTGATGGCAGGCTGTCCGGCGAGAAGCTGGCGACCAGCGGCGCGCCCGCTGCCAGCGCCGCCCAGACGAGCGCGCCCGGCGCCTGCGGCCGCCAGAAGTCCAGGCTGGAGCCCGCCTTGCACAGCGCCAAAGGACAGCGTGCAGCACACTCCTAGGCAGTGCCCGCTGGTGGCAATGGGTGCTGGCTGCAAGTCCATTGCTCACAGATGCATCATGTGCGGCCCCATATCTGCCAGAGTGTGCCTGACGGGGGGCGGCGGGCGCGGCCGACCTGCGGCATGCCGCCCACGGGTATCGTGACCGCGGCGCCCGCATAGCCGGCCTCCTGGTCCATGCGGAAGAAGCCGGTGTCGTCATTGTTGACGACAAGCACGGCCGCCGCGCCCGCGGCCTGCGCGTGGGTCGCCTGCGCGCTGGGCGGCGCGGGGCGCGCTTGCCCGCGCGCTCTCCAGCTGCGCGGCGCTGTGCGTCGGCGGCAGGTGCCAGCATCTCCCGTTTGTAAACATTTGGCCCTTGCCATCCCCTGACATGACATTCTTATATGCATGCAGCATCTCCTCTTATAAGCCAGCATGAAAAGAAGCCATATTGGCTAGCATGTGCAGCTCAGCTCCTAGCAGGAGCTGAGGTGCCAGAGCCGGTCACGCAGCAGCGTGCTTCGGTGCCCCGCGGCGCCGCTCGGTTCCCGCGCCGCCGGACGAGAGGCGCGCGCCTTGACGGCGAAGGTGCAGTTGCCGCGCAGGACGAGCGCGAGCGCGCCAGCTAGCGGCACGGCCAGCGGAGCGCAGGCGGTGGCGGGCGGCGGCCCCGCCGCGGCCAGCGCCAGCGCGCCCGCCGCCGCCAGCGCCCGCGCCGGCAGCCCGAACGACGCGGCCATCACCTACGGGTAGGGTACGGTGACAGCTACCCAACCCCAAGACCTCGGCGGCGGTGCACTCCAAGTGAGGCATTTTAATTAGTGCATGTGGTCCCCGCTGATCTCGCGGGGCGGCTGCTTCCCAGCGTGCAAACACAGGGCAGCTCGCGGCGCTGCGCAGGGAGCGCGGTGCTTGGGGCGGCCGCCCGCGCCTTGTAGGCCACGCTGCCGTCCGCGCCGCTGCCGGGCAGGCCGCCAGTGATGTTGGCCAGCAGCACCGCCAGGCCGCTGGTCACGACCTCCGTCTCATCGGACCCCACGTAGCTCGCGGTCAGGCCTGCGCCTGCGCGCCCGTCCCACTGCTAAGAGGACCTACTGTGCGGGACGTCTGAAGCCCCTGAGAGCCAGATTCGCCACCCTCTGAGCACATGCTGCGCCTCCGTGTGTCCAGGGGCCTGGACACAGGACGGATGCGACGCGAGGCAGCCCACAGAGGCGGGAGCAGCAGCCGTGCGGCGCACCCACGGCGAGGCAGTTCTTGGCGACGGCGGGCGAGCTGAGCGAGGACGGCAGCTCGCTCTCGCCCAGGTTGCCGGCGGCAAACACGGGCAGGAAGTCCTGGTGCGCCTGCGCGCGCCAGCCCGGCCGCCTCATGCGCTTATGTGCGTGTGCGCGCGCTCGTGATGCGCCAGGAGGACACGATACCAGCGGCACGAAGTTTGCAGCGCGTCCTGCAGACGCGCCAGGCGAACAAGGAGCGCGAGGAGCGCGGTGAGCGTGGGGATAATGTTTGTGCGGGCGCGCCCAGGCGAAGGTGACCATATCGCCAGAGGCAACCAAGCAGCGCAGGAGCGGGTGAGTGTGCAAAAGTGGAGCGGATTTATGCAGGGGCGCCCAGGCAAAGGTGTCCACGTCGAGCGCGAGGCCGTCATAGTCCGGCGTCGCCGTGCCCCACGAGTCAGAGTGCACGCGCGCGCCCCTGCGCGGCCGCGACCGCCCGCGCCGCGTCGGTCCCCGGCGCGCGGCGTGTGTCCTGCAACCCCAGCAGGACGCTGCCAGGGGTGCGGGGGGGCACAGACCTGGTGGCCCTGCCGCACAGGGCGACCTGTGCGGCAGCGCGTCGTGCCGGTGCCAGGGTGCGCCCGCGCACAAGCGGCTGCATGGCGCTGCGGCGGCGCGTCGCGCGCGCGCTGCGCGAGGCGGCCGCGGCCATGCCCCGGGCCGCCGTCTGGCTGTCACCAGACATGTGGAGTGCTGCGCAGGCAAGCTGGCCCGCAAGGCAAGGCCCGCAAGGCAAGCGGGGCGCGACGGACCGAGCATAGGTGTAGGGGTAGTAGTCGGTTGCCAGGTCACCACCCAGGTCGATGGTCCCCGACGTCCCCGCGCCCAGGTCCTGGAATGCCAGCTTGGCCGCCGGCGCCATGCCCTGCCAGTCCGCGCTCCCTGCCGCTCGCGGCGCAGGCGCAGCCTTGCGCTGATGTCCTCTTTGCAGGGGCAGCCTGTTTGCAGGAGCAGCCTTGCCATGACATCCTATATGCGTGATGGGCTGTGGCGCCATGGCTCCTCCCGACCTTCAGCCCGGCTCGGGGGCTGCGCTGCCGCGCGAGTGCAGCGCAGGCATGCATGGCCTCGCCGCGCACCGCATGGCAGGATGCCACAAGCAGGCAGGGCCGGCCCGGGCGCTGCAGCGGCTGCGGAGCGGCGCGCCTGTCCCGTTGGCCTGCGGGGAGCCCGCGGCGCTGCCGCCGCAGTGCGTGCCGTGGCCGTTGGCGTCCACGCCGTCGTCCGCCAGGCGGTAGTAGCGCAGCTTGCGGTGCGCGGTGCTGTCGAAGAAGAGCGCGCCGCCGCCGGGCTCCTGCTGCAGCCCGCCCGCGAGCGTCGCCGGCACCGGCACCGCGTCGTCGCGCAGCAGGCAGTGGCCCATGTCGAGGCCAGTGTCGCCCATGCCGATGACCTGGCCTGCGCCCTGCCGCGGCGCGCACGTCATGCTCCGGCGTCCGCGCTGGCCCGGCGCCCTTGCGGCCAGCCGCAGCGTTGCCAGTGCCTGGTGCGTCCCGCGGCCAGCTGCCAGCTGTCGCACCGCCGGCCTCTGTGTTGCCCAGCGCCTCACGCGATGCTCCTGGCACAGACTCGGAGGTCCTGCAGCTCATACGGTGCCTCCGGCGGGCCTCGCTGCATCACAGGCGTGACCATGCATGCGGGGCGGCACCCACCAGCTTAAAACTTAGGGCCTAATACAGGTTAGGGCCGGGGGCGCGCACCTGCAGGCCCGCCAGCCAGAAGGGGTGCGTGGCGGCGCCACCGGACGTGGTCCCGGCTGCCAGGTCCACGCCGCCGGCCGCCCCGCCCTGGCACACGCCCGTGGCCAGGAAGTTGTGCGCGCGCGGCCGCGGCCGCGGCGCCACCCAGTGCACCGCCGGCTGCGCGGCCAGCCAGGGCAGCGCCGCCTGCGCCCGTGCATGGAAGTGGGCTGGACATTAACCTAAAGTACATATACAAATAGCTGTTCAGCAGCGGGCAGGTGGCCCCGCACTGGCCTAAAAGCCCGTGGCGGGGCCCCCCCTGGGTGCACGCGGTTGTGGATTTGCTCTGCCCAAGGACTCAAATGCACTGCCGCGCGTTTTGACAGCCACGGCGGTGCGCGTGCACGCGCTGCATGGAGCGGAGGCTCTGTATGGCCCAAGCGCATGACGTGGCATGCGGGTGGGAGTCAACATCCTGGAGAACCCGCCCCGCCCCTCACGCCGTCACGCGCCGGCGCCCGACCTGCAGGCCAATCGACAAGCCCCACATGCGCTGTAGGAGGCTGCCTGCTCGCGCGCGCGCACACCCGCAAGCAGGCGACGGGCGCGGTCAGCAGCAGCCGGCTCGCAGCCAGGCGCGCCAGCGTCGGCGGCCCGCAGCCCGCAGCGGCGGCGGCGGCGCAGATGTCGCGCAGGGGCGCCTGCCACGCCTCGGCCGCAGCCGCCGCCGGGTCATAGGCGGGAGGCCGCCCACCGCTGGAGCTGGCAGACATGACGCGTGCACCTGCGCCGGCCCGCATCGAAGCAGCCGGCTCTGGCGGGACTGTTCACGTTGATACGGTGCTTGCCGTTGTGTCCCTGTCGACTCGTTCACGCCGGTGGCTGCTCCGCAGGGCACAGAGGCAAGGAACGCACGCAGTGCGCAACACGCAATGCACACGCGCACGCAAAGCGCATCATGCGCAGGCTGCCTTCCTTGGGTCCAGGGCAGGCGGCCCTTCTGGCGACACTGGCGGCGGGGCCCGCAGGCGCGCCGGGCCGTTCACCCTCAGCGGTTGCCGGCAGCAGCGGCGGGAACGCAGCCACGACTTCCGCGACGGCCGCGCGGCACGCCGGGCCCGCTCGCACGGCCACCCCCACCGGCGCAGCGCCCTGGGGCCGCCTGCCGCCCTGCCGCGGACCCTGCCCCGGTCGCCCGGCCGGCGGGGCAGGGCGCCCCGGGCCGCCCGCCTCGTCGCGCCGCGCATCCAGGTCCGCCAGCGCGGCCGCCTGCAGGGCCTGCAGGGCGGTGCCGTCGCCGGGGTCCAGGGCAAGGTGCAGGGTTACAGTGTCCAGCCAGGCTAGCGCGGGCTGCCAGGCCGGCGCCAGCTTGTGCTCCGGCGCCAGGTCCCCAACCCACACTACACCTGCGGCGTGTTCAGGGTTGCTTTCTTGGTACGGGGAAGGTTGCTGGGGCAGTGGCCGCTGGTCGCCAAGTACGGCGAGACTGTTTCTGTGCAGGCCTGGCAGCCCATGCTGGCTTGCAAAACACACAGCAGCGCCAAATGTGGTGACGCAGGCTGTGGCTGCAGGTCGCCATGCGTGTGTGCGGCCGCCGTCTTGCGCGTGTGCCAGCGCGGCGGCCGTGAGGGCCGCCCCTGCGCGGCTGCGCACCGGAGAGGCTCAGGGCCGCGCGCCGCGGCGCGGCCACCAGCAGCGCATGGTCGGGCACGTAGTTCAGCACGCGCCCGGCGGCCGCGGCCAGGGCGGCGCGCAGCGCGCGCACGCGCCGCGTGGTGACCGGCGGCGCCAGCGCCACCAGGAACTGCGGCGCGGAGCGCGCTCTCAGTGCTGCCTGCGCCTCAGCCCCGGTGACCCAATAGGGCACAGAGGCACGACAGCGCTGCTGACACCCAGTCTCTGGTGTACAACCATGATGCACCGCAGTACATACAGTGTTGCTGCAGCGAAGCAGCGCCGGCTCAGCGCAGTGAAACCGCTGTGACCATAGCTGCAGCTGCACCTGCTCTGTGCCCGCCAGGTAGCCCCAGCGCGGGTCCTGCGTGCCCTGCTCCTCCCACAGGCTGCGCCGAGGCTGCGTCGCTTGGCTGCCGGCCCACACGGCAGCAGGGCTCAGGAGCTGACTGCGGAGACGTCACGTGCGGCGCACTGCTCAGCCTCCAGTTCTCAGGTGGTGCTGCATAGCGTGCGGGATGCTGGTCCCTCCTCACGTGCACAGCGTCCAAGGCTCTGGGGCTCAGACGCGCCAGAGCAACCACATTCCCTTTTTGTGCAGCCACGGCTGCTCCAGGACCAGCGCGGGCAGGCACCTCTGCTGGGCTGTGCCAGTATCGACGGCGCCTGTCTGGAGCCATATCTTGGTGCCTGCTGAGTGAGCGGCTCCTGGGCTATCAGTGCGGGCAGCTACTGCGGCTGCCAGCAGGCACGCGACAAACTGTGCTGTGGCTCTGCCTGCCCACCCGCTCATCTTGAAACATAGTATGCTGGGGACAGGGCACCGCACACGCTCCAGCCTCCTGGCAGGCGCGCGAGCATGCTTGTGACGTTGATGTTGTGTCACCTGGGCTAGGGACGCCTCCCAATGTGCGTGTTCAAGCAAGCAGTATCCTGCAACAAACGGGCAGGGACAGCCTCTGGCCGGCACTCTGGCTGCGGCCAAGCTCACTCGTGGCGGGGGCCACTGCCGAGTAAAAACCGCCCACCGTTTTATACCAAGAAACAGTCACCCTAACCCTGGCATGTGTGTGATGCCATTCCGCTACGTGCAGAACATGGCGGAGGCTCTTTGTTGGTTTGCAGTAACAGTCTGTTTCTTTTGCTACGGCAAATACAGCATGGAACGTTAGCTTGTGGCCATGGGCCTGCAAACCAGAGAGACTGCACAGGCGGCAATTTCATGCAAAGGTCAGTGTGTGCTGATCAGGCATGCAGACTCTACATAGGTGCTGCTGGGCCGCGTCATATACAAGGGCTCCAGGCCTCAGGCTGTGAGACTTTCTGCATTGTCCTCCATGCATGCCAGAATCAGCAAGTAGCTTAGACCGACTCCAGTGGTTCACATTTGATGCATGGGCAGGCCTCAATTAGTGAACAAACGCGACACAGGTGCCAAAAAGCCCATGCATGCATAATCTAGGCACACATCAAGCAAGCGCTCAGAGAAATCAGAAGCGATCAGAGACAGCGCGCCCGCGCAGCGACGACCACAGCAGCAGGGCGCTCTCCACCAGCAGCACAGAGAATGTGCCTGCCGTGCCTAGGAAGCGCAACCAAAACTTCTTGTCCCTGACCGCGACGCCCCAGCCGTGCGAGAGCCGCGCAGTGAAAAGCACCGTGCCCAGGGCGGCTGTGACAGGCGCAGGCGCAGCGCGTCCGCCCTCCACCAGGCCCAGCAGCAGCACAGCAAAGGGCACATACTCCGCAAAGTTGCCGTGCGCCTGCGGGCGGACGCAGGTCTAAGACCCAACAGCCACACCAAGCCGGCTGGTAAGCACGCGAAAGAGAGTAGGCAAGCAGCAGGTTCGGGTTTAGCCTCACGGGTGTGAGCTACGGCACGCAAGCACTTAAACAAGTGGAAAGGGGATGAGTTTGCGTACGCGGATGCGTTTCTGCAGCAGCTTGTTTCCACCGTCTCCGAGAGATATCTTGGCTCCTCTCCGAACCCGCACCACGCCCACAGACAAGGCAATGTAAACTATCATCAGCAGCGCTGCAAAGAGGCTGGTTATTGGGAGCATTGGAGCGGCCATGCTTGAGCAACGTAGCGCAAGGTCCGCCCAACCAGGGCTAACCTTGCAACCTGAAATGCGTAATGCGACTGTGCTTGGCTGTCTTCTTGTAATAGCAGGCACAAGGCCTTCAACCAGACAGCGGGACTTCTGTAATGATCCGCGTGTAGCAGGCCTGGTCCTGGTATCAGCGCGCAGCTGTGTACCAGGACCTATCCACCGGCCCCGTTTCGGCACCCTGGATGCTGGTGGGCGTTGTGTTGGAACTGCCTCGCGCCCAGGATGTTTGTTGGGCTCCCCAAGAACCTTGCAGGCTGCTGACGGCAATGCACAGCGAGGGCTGATAGAGCTTCGCCTGCTTGTCGCTGTCTCGACCTAGCATCCGCCGCCTCGGGTTGTTGTACTACCGCTGTTGTGAACAGCCTGGTAACACGCTAGGCGCAAACGACCAATGTTGAAAGGAAGTGCAATAGCTCAGCGTGCAGGCTGAGAGGCACATTTAAGCATGCTGCAGCTCCTGCCTTTTTATGGACTCGACGTTCATATCATGAGATTTATAATGCGCTGCACAACCAGGCACCGCCTGCATTGTGGGTTGCGATGCGCAATTTAGCCTGCTACAGACACCTGTGTTGATTCAGGGAGGCACGGAGACGACGCGTCGTGCATGCAGACAAGTGTGTATGTATGACATGTAGCACAAGGTATGCTTAGCTTGGTGCACAATGCACCACTAGGTGCACTTGGTCGTGCATGGTGCAGTAAGGTCAAGTGCAGTGACTGCACCCAGGACAGACATGAAAGGCTTTGCACGCATGACCCCCAGCGAGCACTCAGGCCGCAGCGAGCCCGCGCAGCGACGACCACAGCAGCAGGCCGCTCTCCACCAGCAGCACGGAGTAGGTGCCTGCCGTGCCCAGAAAGCGCAACCAGAACTTCTTGTCCCTGACCGCGAGCCCCCACCCGTGCGAGACGCGTGCAACCAGCAGCACCACACCAAGGGCAGCTATAACCGGCACGGGCGCGGCGCGCCGGCCCTCCACCAGGCCCAGCAGCAGCACCGCGAAGGGCACATACTCCGCAAAATTGCCGTGCGCCTGCGGCCAGACGCGGTGCTCACCCAAGTGGCCTGGTGTGGCCCACGCCAGTTGGCCAGGTGAGTGCTGCAGGGCAAACACTGCTCAGGCGCTCCGCGGCGCCCTGCACTGCAAGCGAAGATCTCACCAAGACACGGCCTAGTGCACGTGCCTACAGCCTGAGTGCAAGGGCGTGGGCCGCGAGCTTGGCGCACGCGGATCTGCTTTTGCAGCAGCTTGTTGGGTGGCACCCCTTCGCCGATGGCTATCCTGGCAACTTTGCGCGTCCTCACAACAGCCAGAGACAACGCCATGTACACCACAACCAGCAGCGCAGCACATAGGCTGGTTACTGGGTACATTGGAGCTGGACGGAGTCAGGCAGCAGCTAGAACTGTGATCTGTGGTTGAATTGTGGTGCAAAGTTGCTTATGCTCAATCAGACTGTTACAGTGACCAGGTTGTTGCCTGCTTGGTCGAGCCAGCAAGGTGTAATGTAGCAGCGCTCTGCTGGGTGTTGAGGCACAGCCTTACTTGATTGACACTTTGGTTGCGCTCACCTAATTGACCGAACCGCTATGTTTCCGTCAATTCCCTTGCTTGACAAGGAGCCTTTGCAGTTCGGCGTTGCGTGGGAACTGCCCTGTGGCCGTGCACGCCGACGATGGTCATCAGGCTCCCCCAGGACTTGCAGTCAGCCGTGCGGGATGACCAGCTGCGGCAGGTGCGCCTGTCTCAGCTGCCTGAGTGTGAGGCACCAGCCGCCAAGGGAGGTGCGCGCTGATGCATGGCACACGCCAGGCTGCTGACGCCGCGAAGAAGCGAGCAGTTGCGCAGCATGCAGACTACGAGATGTTTAAGAATATGGTGCGGACACTGGGACAAATACACGACCGACCTCGCCTGCGCTCACTGAGACTCGCAGCACGACTGGATGCTGCATTGCGCTGCAGGTCGCCGTCGCCCACCTCCGCCCGCTGCAGGCACCCATGCTGCGCCAGAGAGGCACGTAAGCACCAACAACAGAGGCAGACGCAGCGCCTGTAGCGCCGATGCCAACGCACCGCGCTTGACTTGCAGGCGGGAGCAGCGCGCCGGCTTGGCTGTGTCAGGCGGATGGGGTGCCAGCGTGCGCTCCGTGCGGTGCGGACAAGAGCATGTGCGCCCTCGCTCCTGCCTGCAGCGCTTTGATCTATGCTTGCAGACTGGCAACAACTAGTCGCAGCCGATCTGGCCTCTGCGCCAGGTGCCTTGCGACATGCGCGGGCCCGCCGCAGAGCCTGGCGGCGCTGCAGCGCGCATGGCGGCGCCGCGCCTGCGGGCCGGACGAGCGGGCGGCGATGCTGCGCGCGTGCGGCGCGGCGCAGCTCGCCGCCTGGCTGCGCCGCGACCTGCCGCTGGATCTGCTGGACGGCGCGCTGCAGGCGCTTGCGGCCGGCCTCGCGCCAGCCGATGGCCGCGCCGCGGCGAGGGCGGCTTTCGCAGCAGACGTGCTCGATGCCTTTGCAGGTGCTGCTTCGGAAGGCCGGCGCGGGAGCTGGCGTGCAGAAAGCGCTCGGGCGCGCGCCAAGGTGCTGCCGGACTGCTGCGCGTGCGCTGAAGCCCGGCGCGCAGCGGCGCAGGCGCGGCCGGGGCCGCGCTCGCGTTCAAGCTGCTGAGCGGCGAGGCGCGGCGCGCGGCCGGCGCGCTGCTGGCCGCGTGCGGGCGGGCCGGCGCCCGCAGCGCGCCGCAGCTGGCGCGCCTGGCGGGCCTGTTTGGCGTGCCAGAGCCGGGGGCCTGCGTGCAACTCCAAGCAGCGCACGCTGCGCACTGAACCCGCTGTAGACAACAGACGGTCTGGTACACATGCCCCTCTCAGCCTAGCCCGCCACCAGTTACCTTTCGGGCTGACCGCCCCTGCTGGGGCACAGCTTGAAAGCAGGGGTGCGCACAGCACCAAGCGCCGAATACCACTGTGTTAGCCCTTCACTGGCAAGACGCTCAGCATCGCCTGCGTGGACGCGCGGCCAGGTACAAAGAGCACTGCGCACTGTGGCACTATCGCTACCAACCCCAATTTTATCTTGCAGCTATGGTAACAACCTTAGCAAGCGGGTTGGAGTAAATGCAACGCAAATATAGGTCCTTATTTCTGCTGTGCTGCGTCTGCGTCTCTTTGTGCGGCACTCTCTGTGTGAGAGTGCCGAGCGAGCCAGTGGCCACCCGGCGATGTACCCACCACTGGAGGAACCAAAACCCCACTGCCAATCCGTGCAAATCCTGAGACTGAAGGGATAGAGACTGTGCCAAGAGTGCACCTAGCTCCGATTTGGACGCTTGAGTACAATCTCAGCCCACTGCTGGACTGCTGCACCTAGCCCGTGCCCCCTGGCCCTTGCATTGATATGTGATGGCTGGATTGGCGCTCTGAAGTGTCCCCCCACGCCCTGCTGCCCTGCTGGGGCAGCCAGCGCCTCGCTAGGGCCGCCGGTGCCGTGGGATGGCCGATGAGGCGCCCGGCCCGGCGGAGGAGACCGTCCCCGAGGAGGAGCAGCAGCAGAAGCAGCGAGGGGTCGTGAAGGTGGGTCAACGGGCTGTCCCTGGCGGCGTTTGCTGCGGCCTGCCGCTATGCTGAGCTCGAACGTGCCAATGCGTCGCAGTGGTTCAACAGCAATAAAGGCTTTGGCTTTTTAAGCAGCGACGAGGGCGGCGACGACCTGTTCGTGCACCAGGTGCACCCGCAATGCGCCTGGCCCGTAGCGGGTGCAGGCACCGAACGGCGTGCCTGCTGCGTCAGGCCCTGCTGCTGTGCCCGGGCCCGGCAAGCCTGGCTTGAGGATAAGCTTGCACCTCAGCCGGTGCCTGCACTGTGCGCAGAGCAGCATAGATGCAGAGGGCTTCAGGAGCCTGCGGGAGGGCGAGACTGTGGAGTTCTTTGTGGAGACCGGCGAGGACGGCAGGATGAAGGCGGTGAAGGTTACAGGCCCCGGCGGCGCACCCCCGCAGGCGCGGTCCCCGCTGTGCGCGGGCACACACCCCGCTCGCCTGGCCGCAAGCGCGCGGCGCGCCGTTGCAGCGCAGACGCGCTTGCTGTGCCTGGCGCCCAACTTGCAGACGTATATAACAAGTTGCGCCGCGTCCGCTTTGGCGCCGCGGCACCGGCGCTCGCCGCGCCCCGGGCAAGCAAAGCCGCTGCAGACGCCCTATCGGCGGGCCTCCCAGCGGCCTCGGTCGGCAGTCACTGCTGCGCGCGCGAAATGCCCGCTTTGACGCCCCCAATGTGCGCCGGGTGCGTGCTCACCTGCGTCATGCAGCCGCGCAGGGCGCGCCGCGGAGGCCGTACCAGGGCGCGCACGAGATGGGGCCGATGGCGGGACCAATGGGGCCGCCGGCGATGATTAGCTATGGCTATGGCCAGCCGGTGGTCTACCACCCGGGGTACGCCATCCGCGGCGGCTTTGCTGGCGGGCGCGGCCGAGCGCCGCCGTTCATGGGCCGCGGCGCGTTCAACGGCGGGCGCGCCCCGTACGGCGGGCGCGGCCCGTACGGCGGGCGCGGCATGTACATGGGCGAGGGCGGCATGCCGGAGCGGCGGCCGCCGCCCGGCACGCCCGGCATCTCCAGCGGCTTCCAGGCGCGGCTCGCCGTGCGAGGCCTGTGCACTGAAATGACCCCCGTCTTCCCTCTCCAAGCGCGCATGCTCCGTTGCTGAGCCTGGCAGCGTAGCCGAGGCCCACTGGCGCGGCACGGCCTGTGGTCCGCTGGAGCTGGTGCGTCTAGTCACGCGCCTGCGGCCGCCGCCTGCTGCGGGGCGCTCGCCCACTGCTGAGCAGCGCAGCGCGCATGTTGCAAGGCTTGGCCGGCTTTCGAGGCGGAGCTCGGCTGCCTAGCCGCGCGCCGGGCCATGCAATTCGAAGCGGGCATACAGGCTGGCTGCGCAGGGCGTGCATGCGACGGCGCGGCCATGCGCGCCGGCAGGTGGTGGTGCACAACCTGCCGTGGAACTGCACCTGGCAGAACCTGAAGGACGCCTTCGCGGAGAACACGCAGAATATTGAGCGCGCGGACGTGATCACCGACAGCACCGGCCGGTCACGGCGCGCCCCTTCCCAGCGCCGCCATTCGCCGCTGCACCTCACATATCGATGGGTTTGCACGCCGGGCGTTGCCATGGCGTGAATGCCCGGTAGGGCGTAACCTGCCCTGTGGTGTGCGTCACACAAGGGGAGCTGCCACCTGCATACCCTCTCTGCAAGAGAAAGGCCTTCCTGCCCATGCGCGCTACTCTGCCCTGTCGGTCATGCTGATGCTTGCTGTTCGTGGTGGGCATGCCCCGCGCGCTCCATGACAGGCGGCACCGCGGCCTGCCAGCTGTCCGAGCGGGCGCGTGCCCGCGCTCGCAGGGGGTTTGGGACCGTGCGCTATGCCTCCAAGGAGGATGCCGAGGCGGCGGTGGAGGCCATGAATAATGCGCAGATCGGCGGGCGCACCGTGACCGTGCGCATCGACCGGTACGCGTGAGCGCCGCCCGACCGCGCCCTCTGCGCCTCGCCCGGCCTGCGCCCTGCCTGCGCGGCTCGGTGTCATGGTGACGCGCGCTCGAGGCGCTGCTGCCGTCCTTTTACTTGCTTGCCAGCCTGGGCCGCTCGGTGGCGAGTGCCCTGCCGCGCGGGGGCACCCTGCCAGCGCGCACAGAGCCGCTTGTGCTCGTTTGTCGGCGGCGCCGGGCGCGGCTGCGCCCCGTAATGAAGGGGCCTGCGGGCCTGCGCTTGGCTGCACGGCCTACTCGCATGTTTGCCACAGTTTGGGGGGTGGGCGGGATGGGGGCTGCATGGGTGGCTGGGCCTTGCCGTGCGGCTGCTGGGGGCCAGGGCCTGGAAACCCTGTCATCAAGGGTCTGGTCGCCCCGGCCGCTCCATCGCTGCACGAAGAGGCTCGCCCGCGCCGCGCAGTCAAGGGAGGAAAGGCTCGAGGAGTGTGGGCTGCCTGCTAGGGATGTGAGCGGGGGCGTGCGCTGTTTGGCGGTGCCCGGGCGCAGGCGCCCCTGTGCCCCAGGCAAGCGGGACCGACCTTGTACGCTACCAGACTTGCCGCCATTGCCGCGCCGGGGTGCCCGCACGCGCGGCGCATGCCACTTTTGAGGGCCACTTACCCTGACCCGGCTCGTTTGCTGCCATTTCATTAGTCTTGCCTGCCCTCCGGCCCCCTTCCGCCTGACCCCGGGGCCCCGCTTGTGCCGAGACTGCTATGCGCGCCTGCTTGCAGAGGACTTGCGGCTGCGGCGCGGGTTGTGCGCTGCGCTACCCGCCGGTGGAAAGAGGGTGTGGGGGAGGGCGGGGCACGCTCGGCTTTCCTGACCCGTGAGGGGCCTGCGGCCCTGCGTCGTCTCGCGGGTTGCGAGAATGCGAGCCAGGTGCAGCGCGTTCCTATTGAGCAGGAGTTTTGGCAGGGTGAGAGGCTGGGGACAGACCAAGGGGGGCCCTGTAGAACCCTGGGTGAGGCGCAGCAAGGGCGGGTCTAGTGCAGAACCATAGAGCGTGCGGCGCACCAGGGAACCTCCTGGCGCCGCAGCATCTTGCCGTACCGTCTGTTACAGTCGGCGCGGAATGTCTGCCCCGCGTCTGTGCGCCGCGGCGGGTCCCGCCACGGCACGATGTGCCCGTCTGTAAGTCCTGGTCTGCCAACTGATCGCACTGCCCGACTCAACTTTTCCTCACATGTGCGAGCCGCTCGCCGCAGCAGTACACAGCACAGGTGAAGCGCGCCATTGGTGCGCCCCAGCAGCTTCTGGGAGAAGAGGACACTGAGTCGATGCACACCTGTGCTGCTTGCACCACATGCCACTATGCTTGGTTGCACAGAATCTGATGCTGACTGGAGCCAAACAACAGAGGCCTAGCCGAAGCATGCAGAACTGGGCATCACGTCAAGCAGCGCCGCCGTCGCGCGGGGTTCGCCCATACACCGCGTCCTCGGAGTGCTCGCCCATGCCCTGCGCGGGGTTCAGTCGGAAGCGGAACCCCGGGCAGGCCACAATCTCAGTCAGCCGCGCGGCCGCCACGTACGCGTCCAGCAAGTCCTGGGGTCCCCCGCACGCGCAGCCAATGATGCCGTTCCAGTGCGCCTGCACGCGCTCCACCTGCCGCCAGGCAAAAACCCTCGCTGACATTCGGAACGAACGCAGACTGCTGTCTACTGCTTGGCTTGGCGTCTATCAGGCTCTCGGCACGAGCGCTCCACGCTGCAGGAAAGGGGATTGTTGCCGGCCGCGCGGCGGAGGACGAGCCCCGGGAGCGGCGCGATGCGCGCGCCCCCGGAGGCTCCTCTGTGCGCGGCGCCCGCCGGGGGCCCTGCGCGCGCCTGGCCGAGGTCGCTGCTGAAGGTGTACATGACGGTCATGGGGATGGTGAGGCAGTCGCCCGTCTGCCACGCATGGCCCAGCTTCGGCTCCGCGGCCTCCTCCTCCTCTTCCCCTTCCTCCTCCTCGCCCCCGCCGCCCCGCGCCTCCCAGTACCCCGCGCCGCGGGGGCGCGCCGCAGCGGTCAAGCCCTGCGCCATGCCCCCGCCCTCCCAACCAGGCTCGCCAGGCGCCTCCCCGCCGCCGCCGCCGCCGCCGCATCCCAGCAGGCGGAGCGAGTCCGGGATGAGCGGCAGCGGGGGGCCCGCGGGGTCGGCCGGGGCGGCCAGCGGCGGCAGGAGGTGCGGGAGCAGGTCCGACCCCGCGCCCAGCGCCAGGCCCAGCCGGCGCGCGGCCGCGGCGGCGGGCGCGCCCACGCCCGCCGCGTCGCGCAGCAGCGCGTCCCAGGCGCGCGCGCTGCCTGCGGCGCAGCCGACGCCTCAAGCGCACAACACTTGGCAGGGATGTGGGGGGCCCTGCATCACTTCAGATCCTGGCTCATAAGCGCGACCAGAGGATGCCAGGCTCTGCGGCAGGAGGCTGGTGAGTCGTCGCAGGAGCCGTCCGGTATGGAGGCAGGCATGCGAGGGCATGCACCTGGCGCATACTCAGGCGGTGCGGCGCCTGCGGCCCGCGCGTCCTTTCCGGCGGTCCCCAGCCCAGACCCTGGATCTCGCCCTGGCTCGCGGCCGCCCCAGACGCGCCGGCCCGGCGCTGCCGCGTACACCAGCACGCGCGCCGGTTCCGCAACCACCGTCTGCCTGCCGGGCGCGGGTGCGATGATGGTTAGACACGGCCCTTGGAGACGGCCTGCATAAAACCGTGGCTGCGATCGATCTACTGCATAATCCAGCAGTGGGGGTACGGTAGGGTAGGCCACGTTGCCAACCCCAACCCTACCAAGCATCACAGCAGTGGACTGCAACAGGGTCTACCAAGCACTGCGGCGGCAGTGACGCGAGCCCGATCCTGCGCCCCGAACCCGGGGCGCTGGCTGCAGCGCGGGGCCTCCGCACCTGCGCCGGCCGCGCGCGCGGTCGCCCCCCTCGGGCTTGTCCAGCACAAGCTGCACGTTGACGGCCGCCAGGCGCCGGCGCAGCTGCGTGGCCAACGCGCCGCCCTCGCCGCGCTGCAGCGGGGGTCCCGAGGGGCTGCCAGGGTCCGCCTCCGGCGTCCCGGCGCCGGCCGCAGCGCGCAGCTCAGCACGAGCGCCCCCCGCCGAGTCGCGGCCGTCGCCAGCCGGCCCGCCAGCGACCGCGGAGCTCTGCTCGAGCCTCAGGGCAGCGGCGGGGTCAAACTCAGGGTTCGACGCGGCCGCACGGCCGGGGAGCGGGGGCGCAGGCGCGGCGCGACGCAGCCACGCGGCGGCAACCGCGAGGTCGAAGCGCCCGCCCGAGGGGTCGCGCGCCCACACGCGCGGTGCGAGTGGGCGCAGCGCAGGGTCACCGGCGGCGCCGAGCCCCGCGTCAGGCCCCGGCCCCGGCCCGGAAGCCTGAGCGGCGGGGTCTCTAGCCCCGCCCGCCGCGCCGCCGCCGGACGAGAGCGACGGGTCGGGGGCCGCGTCGCCGCGCCGGTCATTCTCGCCCAGCGCGCCCACTGCTGGCGCGCTGCTGGCGGCGACAGGCGCCGCGCCCGCGGCGAGCGCGCTCGTCTCGGCCCGCCACTCCGCCGCCACGCGCGCGGCCAGCGCATGGATGCCCTCCGCGACGCGCGCCTCCTCCGGGCCCCGGCAGCCGGCCAGCAGCCCCACGCCGCCGC
>JAABUV010001657.1_pt1 | contig 31849 bp, 35 predicted proteins | sample 5559971 | NCBI WGS metagenome assembly JAABUV01 (sample SAMN10711881, study PRJNA513362) | rock metagenome | isolation source: Antarctica rocks | place: Antarctica: Victoria Land, Knobhead nord | collected 2015-12-19
GCGCAGCTGAAGGCAACGAGATTATTGAAAGGGGCCGAAATTAGTCTTCATGGCTTGAAGCAAGTCTAACCGAAGGCTGTGGAGCTCGAACGGGTCCCTTCAGCTGCGGCTCACCCTCGCCTCACCCTCGCCTCACCCATTGTGGGTGATATAGCGGCGCTGCTCACCCTCTAGAACGGGAACGGCATTTGGTGAGGTACATATTCGGGTTAAATATTCTGTTTTGGAAAAATTAGTGTTGCTTGCCTCAGCCTTACTCGTATTCCCCGCACTAGCTCGGTGAGTTCCATTCAATACTTCAATAAAGATCTCCTTAATCTATGCCCTCTCTATGTCGCTGTTGCAGAAGGCAAGTATGGCTACCGTAACCACCCCCACTCATATCCTACACCCCAAGAATTCTAGGATCGCCCGCCCCGGGACAACACCAAAAAGAGTCATATTGAGACTTCGTGTGAATGAATTCGAGGGCGACGGTCGTAGCTGGGAACAGTATGTGGACGCTATCGACACATATCTCATCTGGGCGGGAAGGCCCACACAGGAATACAGAGGCGACTACCAAATGAGAAGACATTTTGCACATGTCGAGCCTTTCCAAGCCCCAGAAATCAATCAGGAGACCTTCCACATCATCCTTGATATCGAACAAAGATCGCTTCCTGAAGCAAATTTCGATAATATACCACATGAGATCTATCGGGTGCGTCGGGATGCGGAAGGAGACCTGTAAGGCACGGTCTCGTTTCGTCGCTTGCTCAAGCTTACCTCTAGTAGGCAAATTCGAACATTTCAAAATCCCTGCGAGGCAGAAAATGTGATCAGTAAGACACGTTTATTCACAGACTCTTTGTATCCATGGGCTGGGAAAAGACAGTAGATGCGATTTCAGCTATCGCCAGACAAGGGACTGGATCGGCAAAGTCTCTGAAGGGGAGATGGCGGGTAATGGCAGCTACAAAAGCTGCTCGACACAGGAGAATAGTATGATATACTTTGCAAGTTCATCGGTTCTCAAGCCAGCGTCGTTTGAATGAAGGAAAGGACAACAGGAATAACACGAGCGTGAGGTGGCAGCGGCCATGGAGCCTTCTCCCCAAGAAGGAGAAATGCAATCTACTATTAGGCGGAGAAAGTGCTGATGGGTTCGTTATAATATAGAGTCAAAAGCTACTCATTCCCTCGTTCCTCTGTTCCGTTTCATCTACCCACACTCTTAAAATGCTACTAGGTCTGCGTTTCGTAGTGCAAGGTTCTCCTCGCCAGTGTTCACTGGCTCTCCGACTGGAACAGCGATTCAATTATCCACCTTTTCGATCTACACCCTCTAGCTTACCTTTCCGTTCCTAGCAAGAAGCCGCACTCAGAGGCTAAATTATATGGACCGGTGTACCATGAGATTGGGCTCGAAGGTAGACCGACAAGAAGAGGTTACGATGCCAATACGCCCGAAATTGTATATTACGGGTTTGGTGACGGCATTGACAAAGACTGTAAATGACACAACACTTACATTGGAGCATGCTGGTTGTCTGAGGGGTATTTTGAGGAAAGAACTCGATAGATGACGCAATCTAAAAATACGGTCTGCACATTCCTTGTATCGAACTCGTAACTTTCCCGCGATCCAACTTGTATGATGCAAAGACAAGACTTGCGACGAACAGTGGTTCGTGAAATTCTGGCCTAGCCATCGAACATGCAGCACCTCAATGAGCAACCCAGGCTTATTTGGCAGAATGGTCAAAGCACGGAAGAAAAGTAAAAGACGAAGGATCAGAAAGATGAAAGGCAGGAGACATTGAAGGACAGCATGGTGTACTGCATCCGATTCTGTGCGCCTGATCTGCCACCTGGAGTCCATCCAATGCGTTCTTGAAAAGCCTTGATGCCAGGATTGATCCTGTTGCGATCCCAAATTTATACCATCGGAAACATAGACGAGAATGGCGCTGTTGGAAGCCGTCGACCTAGAAATCGTAATAGGGATCTGGATCCTGTGTCTCCCAAACAAGGGCATTCTCTGTCGCTCTATCGATTCGGATGCCCGGGCTTGGCTTCGGTGGAATTAGGCTTTGAATCCCTTGGTTTAGTCGATGATAACACTGAGTTTTGCACGGCTCGTTTGGTGATTTGTCATCGTCTACCCTTTTGCTTAATACATCTCCCATAACGATAGTCGCTGTAGCCCACAACGAGAAGAGGGAGCTCGACTCTTGATGCAGTAAATGGATGAAGTCGTCAATTTCACGCTTTAAAAGACGATCTTGGGCTTCGTTTAGTGATTTCGAGTCGAGCTTGAATCCGATCCCTAGGTATACATCCTGAAATTTCTCTCGATCCGTGCTAATGTTGCGATCCCAACGTGAGGCCAAGAAGCCATTGGAGTCTGATGTCATGTCGTTGGGATCAATATGTGGAGTCGGAAACGCCTTTTCGTACTTCAAATGCACATTGTCAGTACGGTAAATTGCAGCGCCGGAGAACAAAGCTGACTACCTTTGATTAATGTCGCCGATGTTCTGCACAAAAGTCGTATATCATGTACTTTTGACCCGACACGGATTATGGAGGATATTTGAGGTGAGATATTGAGAAATCCTCGGGATGCAACGGACCCTTGACGTAGACCCTTTGATGCAGACCCCTTGATGCAGACCCTTTGCTGCAAAAGCCTTGATGCAAAACACCCTCGATCACATAATCATTCCTCGACATCGTGTGCTGCTTGCTGGTGGATCCTTCTTCGGGAATTCGTTACTTGCAGCTCTCTTTTTGCTACCTAAGTGTCTGGCGCCATATCTCAGTATAGCCACAGAAGCGACGAACTCTTGATCATCCGGCTACTAATAACGCGTCAAAGACCTGGCTCCAACACCATAGAGAGCAGATCTCGTGCAAATGACCCTTCATCTTCCACCAAAGACAGATATGACTCGGACTTTGCTATCTGTATCTGCTCCTGAGCAACGTACTTGGTCACAAGCGCTCTTAGCCCTCCCATACGCTTCTGCGTCGGAGTGTTTTGGTAGGTATACTTGATCAGCTCAACAACATCACCATAGCGCGGTTTATATGGCTTGTATCCGCACAGCGTCGCGTGGAGCTTGTGAAGTGCAAGCGTCCGGAGTGATTCGATACCCCACTTCTCGGCGAAAACGTAGAGCCGAGCGTGACCCAGAAAGACCGGCGAATAGTCTTCAACTGAGCTTTCATTAGGCCGTATCTTGCACATGCTCGAGAATTTGGAGAGAGATGGGACTGGGTACGTGAGATCATGGAACTTGGATCGTTCTGTGAACAGGCCACTTTTCCTTGCCGGTTTCCTCGTCTTCGAGAAGCTCTGGAAACCCCAGCTGTCTTCCAAGGACTGGTCCGGTAGTACTTCTGGCTGTAGCTCGGGAGACGGTGTGGCTTCTTCAGCGGAAGTGGTAGGTTCTGCAACAATGTTACAAGATACGGGGGGATAGTCCCCAGTGTATACAAACTGCGCCCAGCGCGCAAATGTCTCCTCATCTACATCTTCCCAGTCGACTGTCCCAGCCTGGGCTTCTTTCATCGACCCACTGACTAAGGTACGCAGGGCGGAAGACTGCTCGGAGGCAAGGATGGTGTGAATCGTCATGGCTTTTTGGTGTTTGCCGACAAGGAATTGGAAGACAGGCCCACCGACTACGCTACACTTCTCATTAGACGCGCATAGTCAACAGCGTTAACATCAATAACATACGATTCATAAGAGACTTCCATTTCTGATCGCTGGTTGCGACAGGCTCAAAGGACTCCAGATGATAATACCGTCGAAGCTCGTCTAGTGCCACGACAGAAAATGTTATCTCTAGTGTTCATTGTGCTCGGGCCGGACATTGGGCGAAACCACGCTAGCTGCCTTCCGGCCTTGGGGCCGTTCCGCTCCCGAATACGGGCCAAGCTGATTTGGGGATATAGGGGGAACGGGTCTAGGAAATGTCTCGAACATTATAAGCCATGGAGCGAACAGAGTCCGGAAAGATTGACAGTCGCAATGCAGCATTATCTACCTCTTGGCCAAGGCCACTTTCCTATATAGACCTTCGGTGTCCAGTCACTTGCACTGCATGCATTACAATGCAGCATATCTTCATGAACCAACAACAATTTACCTCCCTTTTCTCCACAACCATTCTTCAAATTGATTACTGTCCAGTCCTTTCGGCACCAATCCTTTCGCAGTCTTCCATCTTGTAGATGCCCCAAAATCCCTGTGATTCGCTGGATAGTCCATCAGTTTCTTCACCTTTTGCGTGTCCGGGCTATCTTTCCCCTCGCAAATCACTCGCGATTTGTACCCTCTCCGAGCGAAGACGCCCGCTCCAGCCTGGTCGCCATGAGTGATACTGATTTGGAAGGCGTCATAGTATAGTCTTGCAATCGAAGCACCGGCACCGCCATGAAATTCCTCCTCGAGGACTTGAAGCAAGGAGTGACAATCTGCTAGACAATCATCTGGCCTGTTCATGACGCGGTTCGGATCACCAATTGCGTCATCTAGGTGTTGAATCTGAACGCGGCGAACGTCACTGATTTGAAGCTCGGGAGGCGAGAGGGAGCAGACACTACAGTTGCAGACGAAACCGAATGCATCTTTCAGATGGGTGCGTCGGGAGTCAGAGGGACCGCATTTGTCGTAGGAGATGGTAATTTCTTCCTCCGCGTCTATACAACGGATTGCGTGGATGGTTTCACATTTTGCGTCGCTGTTCCAACTATTGTGAGCATTTGGAAGACAATTGTGGTTAATAAGGCAAATGGTGGGATAGATGTCACCGATAACGGAGTTGGGACCGCAAGGCAGAGCGTTGGTTTTGACGACACCGCTGAACGGATGTTTGCCAGGAAAATTATTATGAAGTGATAGAAATTGTCGTTGCTGTGTCTTTGATAGCGACCTAAGCTTCATTGCAATGCTACTTTCCATTGAGCTGATTGACGATAAGTTTGAAGTTGTGAATAGCGGGTTTTCATGAAGTACACGTGTGCCTTTGGCGATTTTGAAGCGAGCTAGAAGGCCTTTTCCCTTACCTGGCACCGCCTGGATCTTATAGAGCGGCAGGTCCAACTCACGCATCGTATTAATCCCAAATACGAATTGAGCTATGCTGGTTGGAATTTCCGGTTCATCGGGCTTATTCAGGTTTAGTATACCTCCTCATTTATTTTGAGTCTACTACAACCAACCTGCTCGTAGGATTCGGTAGAGGTATGAACCTCTTGCCAATCATGAAAGCCCTGTTCATCGGCAGCCTCATTCTAGCATCGGATCCGAGAGCCAAAGCTGAGCTGTGCGACCCGAGTGACTGTGTCGATGTATTCTTCTACTCCCTTAGCGTGACTTCCTGAGATCTTTGAGCTGAACCGCAAGAATTTATGACCCTCGAAAGGGAGCATTGGATGTTCGCCCGCTCTGAATTGGAGGTAATTGGGTTTGATATCGACAAGGTCATCATTTTGATAGCGTTCCTTGATAACCTCGATGAAAGATTGCCAATTCTGCTTGTCCACTGCTCCCTTGGACAAACATGGGACCATATCGAATCCAGCGTCGATTCCCATGGCTGCTGATTGAGATTAACGGAAAGAATGCCGGTGAGGGGGTTTCAAGCGATTATATCACAATCGCAGGAAGCAGTCCAAGTGGCGTGTAATCGAGGAGCGGTGTGCTGTCAACCGAGTATCTCTGCTTCGGACCCAGTCTATAGGGCAGCATGAGTCATAGAGCCCCGCACAGATTCTGCGCCCGTATGGGAACCCAAGCTGAGATGCTGCATGAATGGCACCGCGTCAATGAATGGCGATACTGTCTTCGAAACTTGCCTGCACCTACGGTTATTGGAGGGCGGACCTCGACTGCTAATGTCATCGGCTCCAGATCACATCCAATCAGAGCTTGCCCTGCAAGACATTCATCTTAACAGGGACCAATCGAAATCTGCCAGATAAGCCAGCATGCAATGCTGCGTAGGAGGAAAAAGCAATATATAGTCCTTTGATGCATGACCATACCCATCGCTCCAGATTAATCAAAGCTGCACTTGTTCAACCTTCAATCCAGTCCAGTCTCCTAGATAAAAAAGCTCGGTAGATGTTAGTCTTCACTCACTCAAATTTGACGAGATTTGCAACCGTCCTCTCCTTGCCTGTAGAGAATCAAGCAGACGACACCTATCCTCCCCATACTTGCTCACACGCTGAGCTTCGTAAGCGCTTTTGCCACAAGCGTAGGGAAGCTTTCACACATCATTTGCTTTCCATCACGCTGACGGGCCGACGAATTTGGCTATCGGTCCTCCAGCAACGACGGGCCAAAAACCCGGAATCCGCAGTCCGTATACTTTCGGCGTCTCAAAAAGATGCCTCACGTTCAGATGACACCCGTCCTTGCCTCGACAAGATCGGTGTTCTTTCAACAGTACAACTTTGATTTCGACCCTTTCGCCACGCTCTACGGCGAATTCCGTCGTATGGCGAAAGGTCGCAAATGGAGACAGGGATCCAACAGCAAGAAATTTGAGAAGGCTTGGACTCAATGTTTTGGTCCAGACATTCCTGTCGGCTACAATATCGACAAACGCGCATTCCCCGTTGGAGCCCAAATTGCCACGGATGACGCTGTGTCCTCTCTGATGCGCAGCGTACAAAGCCTTCATCTTGAAGAAGGAAGGTCTATAGGCAATAGAAGAGCCGAAAGGGCCAACCTAGAGTTCACCTCATACTACGGTAGTGACGCTGATATCATTGGAAAATGGCGAACGCTTTGCCATGACTGTGGAATTGATCCAGTCCCAACATCCATTACGCAATGTAAAAAGGTGCAGCCTCTGCCCCTGAAATTGACAACACCCTCAGTCGTACCTGCTGACGCGTCCGTATCCTTGATCAGGCTCTGAAGGGCAAGATCATCAACATTTTCCATTTTCTGAATGCGAAAAAGGCCGGCAGGATTCCATACCATTTCCGTTCCAGGAAGGAGCTGATGGTGTTCATGGAAAATCATCCAGAGAAAAAATACCCTTTGGATATGGCGAAGCAGAATAGGTTCTTGAGTATACTTCTTATCGAATGCTGGTGATTGCCCTTACGCGGCACCTCAGCTTCACGTTGACGCTGCATTGATACGACGCCAGCGGCTCGAGCGAAGAGCCGCGGATATGATCCGATCAAACCCTAAGTCATAAATATCCATATGGTTATAGCTATCTAGCAATTGTCCACAATGGACTTGCTGATATTATTGACCAGACTTAAAGGGCTCTCCACCAATGAACGGCGTTTGGCCGGGGCCTTGGCGTCAGAACCTATTGAACCTTGACTGTTTACAAGAAACGAGGCTGACTCCGCGGTTGACAGTCTTGTTCGTGGGACAAAAGGCCACAACCACGCAAGCTACGTCCGGCATATCTGTGTCAGTTTCCCACAATTCCTCCATTTAAATTCGGGTGATGTCGCCCTGGAGAGGGGCAGCATCGGTGTCTTCGCAAATATCCAGAGCGGCTACGCCAACTTGAATACGCTGACGACGTCTTCACATACCACCAAATGCTATGAAGCTCAGGCTCAACGCCCTAGACAACCCTAAGATCGTTACCGAGGCGTTGAAGCTGGTTGATACTCTTTTGAGAGCCCGTTCGTCCACACAAGAGATCATTTTCGAAGTGTATGAAGATGGCCCAAGTGCTTACTTAAAGGAACCACGACCATCTTACTTCAATTAGCTTACTGATGAGATGCCAAAATGTCCCTGAGACCAAGAGGCCGTCCTAAAGGCGGCAAATTCCAAATTCCAACTTCTCGTGAAGAAGTGCTGAAGCGTTTAGGAATTTCTGAGGATGATTTGTGGTGGCGAAGGCTCACTGTTGGTCTTGCCTATTACTCCGTTCTTCTTCTTTCCCTCCTCCCTAATTGCTGACAATAGAGCGCTAACGTTATCCCCCGGCTATATCCTTAGCGCGCAATTGCATCTGAACTTTCACATTTACACGCAAAAGTCAACATCGACCGATTTTGGAGTCCTTTGCACGAGCCGATAACACAGCGGACGAAGGAACAGAAGTGAGACGAATCCGAGAAGAGAAAGACTGTATTGAACAGTGCCTCGGGATCTGCGCCGAGGCCGCTGGGCAAGCAGACCATGCTCGAACAAACATTGTCGAAGACATTTCTTCTGGTCACGACTCCCATCAAGTGGTGGTTGCTACACTTGGAGATCTTATCACAGCTCGACGAGTGCACTTCAACAGCTCTCGCGAGATCGTGATCATGGATCTGTATTGAAGGCCCCAGAAGAACAAAACCAGAAGCCTGCGATCGTGCAGGGTGAGACAACCGAAGAATTTGAGCATCGTCACGGAACGGGCTACAGACTCACTCGCAATGGTTACTCCGGTAGCTCTGGATGAATATTTCGAGCTTATCCTGGGCGCCAAATTATAGACTGCGATATCATGGCGGGGTACCATCTGTGTGAATTAGCTCTATGTTCCTTGATCTATGTAGCCCGCCTGACTGTGAGGAGGGATCCATACGCAGGCAATCGAGTAAGCGACGCAAAGCTATAGATGTCAGTTGTGCCTTCGTATATAGCCCGCATTGGAAAGATACTGATCAGCTTGTGCGGCCGATCAGTACTTCCCTCTCGGTGCAGAAATCGAGTCCTGCGCAGAATTCGCATATTCGGGCCGCCTCCCCGGGACCCGATGATCGTGGACGCAATGCATGACGACATCATGGGCAGTTCAACATTTCACTATTAATTTTCTGCAATAAGTAGCATTTAGGATAGTGGAAGATGCCCCTCTTGTGAGATAAGGCCAATGTCCCGAGGCGAGTATCACCTACATGTAATACATTTGTTCTTGCACTCATCATTTTCCTTCTGCGACATTTTAAATCGCAAGCCGCTATCTATACCGGAACCCAGATCATGTCTAGCGTAGTATCACGACATTCATATATCCTAAATACCCGAGAAAGGAAGACCTTTCGACATTGCAGAGGTCAAGATGAATATGACTGACGCAGGATGTTCTCAGAAGGAAAGCTGCTCAGGCGCCTCTCACTTGGTATCAATTGGTAATGACGTGTTTGGTCCCAATCAAAGTTCCATACAGGCGCTTCCTAGAGGTTCTTCACCAAGCGCATCTTCTGCGTTGATCCATGATGGAGATGGACCTCGGAAAAAGCGGTCTTTCCGGCAACAAACGGTACCTCTCTCTGTGACTCCAATCGCCTGTACAAATTGTGATAGCACCAAGCCTGTTTGTAGGCGCTGTTCGAGTCGAATGCTTCAGAAGACATGCCACCATGAATTGCACGCCCAAACGGTGAAAGAGCAAATGTTACATGAAATACAAGGCCTTAGGCGCAGAAATGAGCATCTCGAGGAGGAGAAGGAGATACTGGTTCAGAAGCATGACTTGGGTCAGCAGATACTGTCATCAATACAGGACGATGGACAAGAACATGCCATTATTGATGGTTTGAGGCGTGGGTACGTCGACCTTTGGTGGGCGGCGAAACCTGTCGCCAACCATTGGCCGAGATCCAGGTCTGTAAAGACGGGCAAATTCGTTACAAAGGTGTTTTGGATAAAGGCCATCCTTGTTATTGGACCAGTATTACTCAAATTGGAGAGCTTATCAATCACCTTATCGCTTTATATCTCACTTGGGTGCATCCGTTACATTTGCTATTCGATGAAGGACATCTCATGACGAGTTTTTGTAAGTGCGAGGACCTATACTGCTCCCCATGCCTGGTCAGCATCATCTGCGCAATGGCTTGTCACTTTCTACGAGACAATGATATTGACCATGGCGACATCAAATTTGACGCGCATTTTCTCCGCGCTCAATTCTTGGAGGAGGCCCGCTACCGCTTGAGAACAGCGAGGGTGGAGAAGTTGACCACTGTGCAGACATATGCAATCATGTCAATAGTAGATATCGGTTCTGGAAACGGCCGTGTGGGCACGGCGCACCTAAGGCTCGCAACGGATATGATGATAGATCGGCGAGACTTGATCCAGTGTTCTGAAGCAGAGTCGATTTCAGCTTGGGGAATATGAACGCTTGATACGTAAATTTGGAGAGCACACATCACCTATGACTTCTAGCCAGGTGACTAAGAATCGAAGCGCTTGGTCGGGATATTTACACCTCCAGCCGACGGCTCCAGTTGCAACGCTTTCAAAATTACTTTCCACGGAGACCCATCGCCATATAGAGAGCATCTGGCGGATGCATAAGCAGCCTCGTGATGATCATGATCGCGAACGTAGTGATCTTTCAATCATGACTGCATTCGAAAATGCGAAACTCTTTCGAATCGTCCACGAGGCCATTCTCCTATATCATGGCGATTTAGGTATGGTGAAGGCTGACCGCTTGTTGGAGGTCTACGAAGAATTGCTATCATGGCGACGCAAACTGCCACCCGAGCTTTCGAATGATACAGGTGATCCGTCACCACCCATTCTTATTCTTCAGTAAGTCTTTTGGTGCTTGTGTCTGGATCAGGAAAGGGCTTACGCCTAAGCTCAGCATCCAATATTTTGCAGCCTTGGTTCAACTCCTTGAGCCTTTACGATGTTCTGATCACCTAAGCCGGAATGAACATATGCAAATAACGAACCTCGTACTCCGACATGCAAAAGCTGGTGTCTATCTTCTCATGCGATACCGCGAAGAGTTCTCAAGTCGATACCTTTGTCCCTTTCAGCTTTTTTGCATAACCAGACTCTGCGATGCAATAGTCCGCTTTGATAGCGTTGGGGACAGCGCAGTGCAGAGCACACGATTTTGTATTGTTTCTTTGGAAGATGCCAAAAGTGTATACCCTCTCGCTGGTCCTTTACAAAAGATGTTTCGACTCGCTCTTGCGGATGATGACATTCCTGTACCTGATGAACTTGAGTGGACGATGAGCTCGGCAGCAGAGATGGGCCCGAAGCAATTCTTGGAAGCCTGCACAAAGCTCACGTATAGACAGCAGATCAGCCGTATATTACGCAGTCTGGATCGTAACATAAGTAGGCAATTCATTTCGGGCTGGCGAGAGCGAGATTTGGACATTGATCTGCCAACGACGTAGTACCGGCAGCTGTGTGAAGTTTTGGGATGCGTGGAAAACGGGGTTCACTCAGTGCTTAAATCCGTATAATTCATGGATGGTCCAACACTGGTTGAGGCTTGCAGCCAGTGTCACGATGGTCGGTGGTCTAGGTGTGGTAAATATCATATGCTACCTTTTCTTGTCGCCGATGCTTTGCCACTTGAGGAGCAAATGAGCGCGTTCCATCAATCGTCTCATATAGGCAGTAATGTCTGCCGACGACTGATCAAATAGGTGGGCTTCATAGGCAACAAAGTCTCTGAGCTCCACGGATCGCCCTCCACAGGCTTTGCAAGAAGTCGAATCTGTTTCTTGAGCTTCGGTGGTGAGACTTCTTATGGCTTTGGAGCCCAGAATGTACTCGATTGCCATGTCTCTGGTATGTTTTGTTCCGGCTCGACCGTAGGCGTCGCGATGGCTCCTCACTTCCCTTGCGATTTGGATGGTCTCTAACTCTACGGCGTTGCCTTCTGCGCCTCTCGCGGGGATGTCTACTGGAACGTCCTTCGACCTCCTGATCAGCTTCTGTGGACCGTTTTTGAGACGCATTGACCTTGGTCCGCGGCGGCTCTGATACGCTTGATAAACCATCCACGCGCTTGCTCGACGGATACGTAACGCTTGTACTATCTTCACCTACATTACTGTGCGGAGAGCTCTCAATTTCCTTTCCAACGAGCTGTCTGCTGGAATCAGGCCGTTCAATCTGAGCCGAAGAGGTGTGGACCATCTGTGGTCGCTTGCAATCGCTGTCATATATCTCGTCGAAAGTCCCTTCACGTGCGGATACCTTGTGATTTCCTGGACCTGCCTTCAATTCAGGCTCCCTGTGAGGTAGGCGACCTGGACCTGATTCCATGATAGCGTTGCAATTTACTTGATCCTTCAATTCAGAATCCTGCAAAAGCTTTACTTGTTGCTCTAATCTAGAATCCCTATCCTTGCAATGATGTGCCTTGGCGACTGCACAATGCTCGCAAGGATTTTGAGCAGCAGCCGCCGGCGGTGAGACTGCATTGCGATCTGACATGGACATACCGGCAACTTCCCCAACAGGGCCCACACAGAGTTCGCCGATGGTGATTTGGTTCTCTGAACTTGATCGAACAATGGAGGGGCTGATAGACTGAGCCAAAGAAGCAGGGCCGATGACCGTCTCTGCGAGACTTGGAAGACTAGGGATATGATAGATACCGCTCTGGACTGCAAATTGCAGGAAACCTTGATTTCCTTTTCTGGCTCGAGCTTCCAACGCTGCTTGCATACTCTGGATTATGGCCCTCAACTGTTTCCTGTCCTCCACGGAGTAAGGCAAGATATCTGGGATGGTCCAAGCATCGAAGATTGTTCCATGAGTTGCTGATATTGTGTACTGTGAATGATGTGAGAGGAAGAGGTCGCAAAGATAGCAGGCCGCTTTGGATGTCCCTATGGTCCTTGGGAGGGGAAGAGTCTTCTCCAGCCGGTGAAAAGTAACGATTTATATTTCGGCGTGCACGAATCGCTCTCGTCCTAACACTCTATGAGGCGCGTACTCAGCCAAGAACTTGAAACGGCAAGATCCGAGAAGGTGACGGTACTCGCAGCTCGCCGCCAAGCGCGAAAGCCATTTACTGATATGCCAGTAGTTGGCGACTTTGTTAAATGCCTTGATCGCTTTCCCGCTGATCACGTCGATTTTTATGCCGGCTTGTTCGAGAGCCAATTCGAGAGACTGCCGAGTATCGCAAACAGTGCCGGCCAAGCGCAGAGCTTCCAGTCGGGTCTGAAAATTCAAGGTGGAGTCATGCCGATTAATCTGAATCATAAAGTTCATGAAATGCCGCAATCTAGAGGCTTGTGACTTCATCTGGTCCGGGTGTCTGTTTGGTTCCGACAGGTAACGATTGAATACGGAAAGTAAATCTTCGTGCATGGGGCGCCGTCTTTTGCTATGGTATGCTGGAGTGATCCAGTCTTTACATTTCAATCTACCGATGATTCGATTCTCGCATAATTGTACCACAGAGTGGAAAATAAGATCGGTGCACTTTGAGTGTGGTATTTCTAGCATCAGCGTACGCCTTAGCAAACGTACTTATAATTTGCAGCCGCATTACCCTTGTGAGCGCAACGCTCTATAAATTTCCCAATTTCGAGAAGGCCCTCCCTAACTGGTGGCTCAACACCTGAGTTACTAGCAATGGTGAATGTAAGGCCATGGTCGGTGGCCGATTTCTCAACCGTTGCTGCGGAAACTGTGTGTACACCCTCGTCACGGACGGCGATGAAGGCGAGATCTTGTGCCAGCTGATATTCAACATTGTAAGAGAGAACGTAATTTCCGCGGCGTGACCGGCCACTCTCTTGATTATGAGTGCGAGCCTCCTCTGGTACTCGCGCGGACAAATTCTGTACTCTCTGGACCGTTCTCGCAAACTGGTCCTCACGTATTGGTGTCCATATCGTATGAGGGGTCTGGGAGGCACTATGTAGTAAGGCCATCTTTTGGCCTTTTTTCTCAAAGTCGGCTCTATGCTTTCTACGCGTCACAGTTGATCAGCAGCACGGGAAAGTAAATATCACGAGATGCGGAAGATTGGTAACCTCAGTGGGTTCAATACCAAAGCTCGTAGATTCGATCAAATGTATGGGGATGAAAGCAGTGAAGCTGCATCACCGGCGGGGTAGAGCCATGTGTACTCTTTCCATTGGCCAAGTCGCAAGGGATGCTTCGGCTGCATGGTTTGTCGAGCCACACTCCCCGCTTTCCTCGGGCTCCAAGACTTGACAGTAATCGCCTTTGACTAAAGGTGTTGTAATAGTCGCGATTGGTGGATGAAGCGGCCCAGTCTGCGAAGACTTCGCAGCTAGGAAAAGAGATCGACGGGATGGTGGTGTGCAGGTAATACGATCTGGGTCTAAGTCTGCCTAGCACACCCAACCTCTCGACGGTAGCAGCCTGAGCGGGGATTATGGCAGGGCTGCATCTATCGTCTAAAAGTAAGGTATGGCAGGATTGTCTCAATTGATCATTGACAGCAAGGAGACATCATTCGTCTTCGGTTAATCATTCAATCCGCCTTTCTTGCACGTCCTTTTATGATCCTTCCATCTTGAACGCTGGCATTGTGCAGAGCAATACCTTACCTTCTGACAACGTGCGCACTTCAGGAGGGCCATTCCACGGCTTCGTTCTTCTTTACCGCAAGCATCGCAATTGCTGGCATAGGACTTGCTTAGCTTTTTATCGTCGATCTCATAGACGCCCTCTACATATGGCACGCTAAAGGAGGGCGAGATCGCGATTCGACACGCGTATTTTGAAACTGATTCCCATCTTGGAATGACAGGCATAAACCTCGACGGGAGCCTGTCTATTCCACATGAGCATAAAAATTGCCGATTCCCCTCGAGGGAAATAGGTACGCAGGAACCGTTGAGATACTCGCAGGATGAGGTGTGGCTCCAGTCTCGACATCTTTCAACATACGCCGAAAGCGTTTGCTTCCATAATCTCATTTCATCGTCGTTCATGTTGATGATGCGCACTCCCATGGTCGAAATCGTTTCCAGAAATGAACGTATTCGTGGGAGCAGCGAATGTGTCAATGGCAAGACGGCCGCATCAAGGACAACGGTGTGATTTGCCAATTCGAGTCTAAGTCGGGATCCCATAATGAGAATACTCACGCCGCCTCGAGTGGAATCACTGAGACCGAAGATCTCGGACCTGGTTGACTGGAGGCCGCTGAAGCTCATGAACATCGAGAACAAAGATTCTTTATAATTCAGTCGGACATCTCGGTGAATCCCACTTGTCATCTTTGTTGATGTCTCACGCAAAGTACGTTCGCGCGTCGAGAACATAAGTGACGTATGAGTAATGAGCCATTGTAAGTTCTCCGTCTCTGTCGTGTCAAGTACAGGGAGGCGATCAAGATTTAAACGTGGCAAGTTCCAATTTACAGGACAGGACTTGTCTAGGAAGGTGGGGTACATGAAGTGCTGGAGATGGTCTTGGCTTTCAGGACGAGCAATAGGAGCCACGATCTCGATGTACGACGACTTCCTTGCAAGCCGGAGCTTGCTCCGCGTTTGGAGCACGGGGGCCGGAAAACAGACCTGGTATTGAAATTCTGTACCAATGGATATCGTAATGACGCAGGCGGACGTCTGAGTGCTCCCTGTGTGAGCGCCTTCACAGAACGTGTCTTGGGCATGTTTCGACTTCAAATTGATACGACCAGTCAACGCTGTGATTTACACCGTTCCAATATCGACGACGGCTATGATGACCGTTTCGAAAAGGTCGTTAACGGATCGCGGCGTTCTTGTGTTGAACTTCGGGAGATGGCAGACGCGAGGTTGACCTGATTGGTTGGGTGCATATTTCGTTATATATATGTTCTCCTTACAACCGAGATACGTCTCGTAGATATTCAATTCAAGCCCAAAGTGCTTGGTGAAAGTTCGCGAACTTTGGGGCGTGCTTTGAATCCCGAAAGAGACGGTAGCAGTCTCTGGCTCGAGACATGTGATCCAAGTTGGAACACAGAAAGAGACCAAGAGTAGAGATTCTCCAGTCCAGCCGTTGTCATCTTCATAAATGATCAATCTAAGGTCATCACTCTGCCTTGACCCTGACGTGACAACTTCTCCAAAAGCCAGCTGCACAACCGAGAAGATATTTTGCCAAGGTCTTCCAGCGAACTGGCTGGATGACTGTACGATGCACTGGACCGGAGGAGTGCCCAATTCCGAATAGGGAATCTCCGTAAACGCTCTCAGCAAAGTCCGTGGCACATTCAAAGTTATCCAGGAGACCAGGGAGGGATTTCCCCCCACCTTCTTGGCGGTACCAAGGTCGAGAGGCTTCCCTTCGATATGAGAGCCCGGTCTCAAGGTCGGGACCGAGTGAATGTTAAAAATGTGAAGATGGAGGAATAACTCTTGAATATAATTACGACTCATTAGAATGCTGGAATCGGTCCCGACCAGCACAAGAAATATGTCCATGACCACGTTCCAATCGGCAGACACCCGTCGCTTTACCAGGGCAAGAAACGCAGCAAGACTTCCTCGGTGATAGCGAGGACAGGCCATTTTCTTCAGACGTTGCAGGCTGATATCAGAGAATAGTAGCCTCATGTTCTCGTGCTGGAACATCTTTTTATAGACTCGAAAAAGGATATTGGCCAGATCGAGATCGTTGAAATTCAAAGGCAAGCTAGTCTGCTGCGCCGAGGGGAACCATTTACTTGGTGCTCTTTTCCAGGCGAAACGACAATACATCTGTCCGTCACTTTGTTTAGAGCCTTCCATCTTACGACAGACGATATCGAACATGGCTTCATCGACGGTCGAAATCGCCGTGGCGTTTGTCCAGTACTCCACTGGGAAGAGACCTAGCAGAATGGAAATGGTTGGGAAATGACCACAAAGAAGCTCATCCGACATAGCTTTGAGGGTGTTCTCACGCTTGACCAGTATCTCTGTATACAGAGTCGCTGCTAGCTCCTCGCCCAGGAGGGGCGAGCTTGCTACTAGGAGATTCAGTGCACCGAGGTGATCGAGAAGATTGGATGTATCAATCACGTTAAACGTAGTTAGGGCGCTACCTGTCACAGTATATTCACTCGTATTCAAAACCAGCGGTTCTGAGTGAAAAGGGTCCCGATAAAGATGGGCCGGAGATTCTCCTTGGGTGATCTGTTGATGCTGCAAAGCGTGGCAGAACGAGAGTGCATCTCCAGCAAAGAGTCGTATAGTCATGTTCTCCGGAGCACACTTCCGAAAACTCCTGCTCCAAGCCTTGAATTGGACCTTAGCAGCTTCAACCGCTTTTCGAAGACTAGGGAGACCAAATGATTCTATTTGTAGAGGTGACTCTGGAAGCAATGATGCATAGGCAGCTGCAAGGTGAAAGCCGAGTAGTGGGTCAGTGCCATAGTGGAGAGTGGAAGTATTTTTCGCGGCAGTGGTAAACAAAGGGTTCGGATGTGTAGCGGTGGAATGGGCATCATTGCCTTTGTCGGTCGTACAAGTGTCCCAGAATTCTTGGTGAAAGGAAGGAAGGTCTACTAGAGCATGTGTGTTGACGGGAGCAGTTGATCGAAAGCCTGTAAGCACATGGCCTTTGCCGATACGAGCCTCTTTCGTATCCTTAGCTCTCTGAAGTGTGGACTCGAAGTTTTGCTCGTAGCTCCTCATGTCCTCTTTAGTCATACGTTCTGTACAGTAGAAGTCCCATGTCTTTCGGATCCTCGCAAGAGACCCTTCATCGCACATCCTAAGGAATGCACCATATCTGCTTTGATGCCAAGATTCGACCGAGTGCGAAAGCGCGTGGAGCTTCTCAGACTGATCTTGCAGAAGTCGATACGATTCTTTGTCCAGGTAAAGGTGGTAGTAGATATTCCATATAGCTCCACTCCTGGCCCCATCGACATCGTCGACCAGCAGGGTAAGTAAGATAATATTGCGAGCTGTTGCGTTAGTGGCTGCACTTTTGATCATTCTCACACAAACCTACCAAGGATTGCCACCTCAGCATCGTAGCAAGTGATATCGAAGGCACGATGCGCTAATTATGATTAATCGTGCGTCTGACTGGCATTTGGAGATCGACTAACGGTCAGAATAGGTGGTGAAAAGGATATTGCGGACATCGCCGCATCCAAGGAGTAAGATTCGGGCTGGCGTTTCTCGTGGAAGATCTTGCGTCAAACATACAGCTGGTGTGTTGCCTATGGGATAGAAAAAGGATACGATGTTGATGAAATTCACTGCAAACATGGTGGTGAAGCTTGATGCTATCGATGATACAACACTTGATTGCGGCGACAGTGGTAAGTAGACTGAACGACCAGGTCTTGTTGGTCTAACTTTTCCAATTCCCTGTCTCGTCATGGGACAAATCCCTGTTGCAGGTGTGCCTAAATGTTTTCTCACTAGATCTGCATGGTATATCGATGGCCACTTAAAGGCCCTCCCGCCCACCGATTCATTCTTCGCGGCCAACCGTTGTATTTGATTTCGCGAAAGTCCTAATGATCCTTGGTAGGAATGAAATCCCGACTATTGGACTGCCTTTGTGTCACCCCTCGGTCGAAGTGAAGTGACATCTAATGTTAGGGCGCTTTTTCGTGCGACGAGAATCATGCAAGGAATGTCGTTCCGAGATCTTGCATGTGAGGGACTGGTGACCCAACGCGTCGGTCCATTCTAAGAACTCAATTTATCACTCAGCATTAGTATGAAACGTGCTGCATTTCATCAACGATGGGATATGTTCTGCTGCGACGAAAATCGTGGAGTCTTCATCTTCCACAGTAGCCAAGTTGACTCTTCAAGTTGGCTGATTGACTGCTTGCAATCCCTTACTGTACCGTAATCACCATAACCTCTCGACGATGCCGGAATCCCAAGCTCTTCATGATTTGCTGGCTTTTCCGAGCTTCCTCTCCTGCCCTGTAGAGGACGGAATTGACCTTCAGTATTATTCCACGAGCGATGGGTATTACTTTCGGCCATCACGGCACTGGTGCTTGCTCGTAGAAGTAACCCATGTGGAGTTTTTCATTCGATTGCGCCTCCATGTTCGTGATAGAGCTGGACAAGAATTTCCTGTGGCTTTCTATCCGGAGAGCGGAGAGCAACCTACACCTGAGAATTTCAGGATAGGCCATACTATAGCCATCCTTTACCCTCATCAGCATCATTTCATGGACATGACGACTGGTATTCGACAAGAGGATATGTGTACCATACAGGTTCGTCCTCAATGACAGCAACAGAATTCTGCTGATCTTGTAGAGCATTCCGCTTCCATTAGTGGATGTCATCAACATCAGTGATACAATGACAGGACAGCCAGCATGTTGCCAGATCTGCGGAGAAGTAGGAAAGTCAATATCGAAGTGCGGTCGGTGCGGACTGCGTTGGTACTGCGGCAAGGTACGCCCTGAGTCTCGAAATGCAGGATAGTATGCTCACAGCGAACAAGAATTGCCAGAGAAAAGATTGGATACAGAACAACCACAAATCAGATTGCAAAAGTCTTACCCTGGCTCGAAGACTATCGATGCAGGATTGGAGTTCCTTCAATGATTATCTTCGATTTCCTCTCTAAGCGGTGATTTCGCGTTTGCTATTGCTGTACTCATGGACTATTGTTCTTTGCCTATCACAACAGCAAGAAAGATTTCTATGTCGCACAGATGCATGAAGTGTGTCTCAGATAGTCAATATAACAGGTATTGCCTACTTCGAACCTCAGCGTCTGAGCTTCCCTTGGGAGCTGAGAAATCCTTCATAAAGCCAAGTCACTATGCTTACACATCCCATGGGTATACTCGCTGGGGACCACTAAGGTCGGGTTTCCCTGATTCTGGCACCTTCTCTTCTTGATACTGCCAATCTCTAGCCATCACCTTTCGAAAGGCAGACCGAGCGTGCTCGATCCCTGAATATTCTGTCTCATATTCCGCAGCAAACACTGGCACGCTCTCCATATGAGGATCTGGTATCTGATCCATATCCCGCGAAGGCTGAACTTGCGCTATATTCCTGAGATGTATCCATCGTCGCGTCTCACCAGCTGCTGTGATCTGAATTTTCGAGCTGATCTGGCTAGGCCGCCGCGAATTTTTGCCTTACCGTCAAGGACACAGGGGCACCAGGTAGCCAAGCAGCCTGGCGTTATTTATATTAGAGGACTCTACTTTGGTGATAATCTTAGAAACTCACATGTGCTGATAGGATTGAAGCAGTCAAACAGCCCATGGTTCCATGACCCCAACATTGCTTAAATTTTCGATTGATATTGTGTTGGAATCAACGGAAAAACGAAACATTCAATTTTCAGGAGAGATGCAAAAAGCAAAACACAGTTGAGTAAGAGAGCGGTCAGATACAGATCTAATATATACAGGTGTCTTAAATCCTAAAGGACGACTGTGCCTCAACGGTCAAGCTGTATTGCTTTAGAGTTGAATGCGCCTCCTCGTTTTATCCACTTCGGACTCCCCTACTCCATTTTTGGCTCCCCATCAAATTCTGGCTCCCATCCAATTCTGGCTCCCATCCACTTCTGGCTCCCATCCACTTCTGGCTCCCCATCCAACTCTGGCTCCCCTGCTCCAGAAGTGGCTCCTCTGCTCCTGGAAAAGCTTCCCAGCGTCAAAAATGGCCCTCATTGCAAAAGTTGATCCTTTGCTATAGATTTAACGCCCCGCATGTAGCAGCCAATCGATTGAGGACATTCAAAAATACAGGCAAAAAGGTAGACTGTTAGGAGAAAAGTAAGACATAACGTCCGTCCCTGCGTGGAGAGAAACCCACCGTGCCGAGACGAATCCATTGTTCAGGGGTCTCAAATTTCTCCCTCGCGAGCATATGAAGTTATTGTTAGAGTGCCGTTGTTCTTCAATCGTTTCTCCACAAGGATTCGGCTTGCAGTAAGAAAATACCGCGGTTATGGTCACGCTATCGATGGTCCCGTCGACGGCGTCGAAAGCCGCTTCGGCTATTCTCCCCTCCTATTTCATAACCATCAGCCTATCTCCGAGTTTCGGGCCTACGGCACGATGGCGCTATTAAGAAAGAATATAATTCTAAGGTTTAAAGACACAGAGTACAAGGAAACCTACGTGCCGAGTTTATCCGGATAAAGGGGAGGCATATAAAATACTATACGAATTTATCGCGCTTAATTTATAGTTACGCTAGTCGTATCATATTATATATTATACCGTATCTAGATAAAGTGTAGCGTTCTTCTAGAAATTTCCATGGACAGGCTATATGTCTGCTTTCGCTCTATACTAAACTGCCGCTTAATCGTTCCCATCCCCATCTCTATTACCGTAGTAAGTTAGCATGAGCGACCGCGCCAGTAAAGGCCTTGCAGAGGGCTTTCTACCGGGAGAGCCTTAAATATACCATGCTATATTAAAATATAGGAATATCCCTCTCTCTACCCTCTATCATCGTGTACAGGGGCGACGCTTGAAAGAATAGAAGGCCTAAAGCCAATAGTATCTCACTCCGTCAGAAGAGAAAGCCCTCGAAAAGGGTTTAAAACTAATGCCTAACCTCGGAAATCCTATATAAATAAAGTTTATACCTTCGCTAGCCTTTAGTATCGCCCCTCAGCGTTCCCTAACGGATAAAGCGATCAAGCCTCCAGGTAAGAACTGGGCTCAGGGCCTCGTAAAGCGTCATCCAGCACTTAAATCAAGAAGGGTAAGGGCGATAGACTGGAAACGGCACGAGAATAATATCCATAATAAGATCACGTACTAGTCTAAGGTAATTAGAAAGATATTATAAGATCCGGCTATTCTACCAGAGAATATCTATAATATAGACGAGACGGGAGTTATATTATATATACTCAGCTCCGTTAAAGTATTTATAGGTAAGGACGATCCGCGAGACTATAGAGGCGCGGGTATTAAGCGGATAATAGTGACAGCTATCGAGTATATAAGTGTAAACGGTAGGTCTTTATTACTAATGATTATTTGGCCAGCCACCACCTATCGAAGCAACTGGACTACGTTCCCTACCCCTAGATGGTACTATGCGTGCTTAGAATCTGGATACACCGACTTCAAGATTAGCTTGGAGTGGCTTAAGCGTGTATTTGATCCCTAAACTAAAGGACAGGCTAACTAGAAACCACGAGTGCTAATTTACGACGGCTTCAGGACGTACGAGACCCTCAAAATCTTAGAGTTTTATTTCGAAAATAAATATAATCCTATGTCGTCTCCCCTCTCATACTACTTATAAGCTCTAGCCCTGTAACGTCGGAGTCTTTACCCCCTTGAAGGCAGCTTATCACGACCAAGTTAAACGACTATATCGAGGAGGTATAAATATATTCGGCAAGGAGCATTTTATATCTCTATATAGCCTTATAAGGGGAAGGGCGTTCACGAAGAGGAATATTATTACCGTATAAGCTACAAGTAGTTTATTTCCGTTTAACCTAGATAGAGTACTTAGAGCTATACCGAAGCCCCCCGCTTTAATTAACCGTTCCGAAAGCCGATAAGATAAAGGTGGATTCTTATCCGCAAGACGAAGTACTATAAACGCCCGTAACGCTAGTATTAGTAGAGGCTCTTACGTCGCTATATTATCTAATTAAATAGGATGCTTATACGCTTAATAAGACGAGTATATAGCGCCTTTAAAGGCATATATAGAAGCTTACTAATAGTACCTAAATATTCTTTACCGAACGTGCCCTCCTCTATAATTAAAATTAATTCTTGACCAGAATAAATAATAAAGCTAAAGTTCGCCGATCGACCAAGTTAGTAATACTAGGGAAGGCGAAGGTAATAAGCTATAAGGATATTAAGGAGGTACGAGTAAAGCGTGCTGCGAAAGAGGTTATAAAGGGTAATAGAAAACGTGGTCGGAAGCGGAAGAGTGCTACGCTAGAGGCAGGTGAGCCAGAGCCAGAGCCAGAGCCAGAGCCAGAAGTGGCGCAGATAATCGAAGCGCCAGAGCCATGGGGAGCACCAGTGGCGCGGATATACTAAAGCGCAGGTTACGGAGGACTTGATTACTATAAGAGGAATAGAAAATTATTGCTTTATTCTTCAATTCGAATGGTTTTCTTAAGGCAGGCTCGCGCAGGCCTCGCGACCAGTTACTATATATTAGAGCTAGTCTTCGTCGTATTCTCGGCGTAGTGGAAGGGAAGTTGTACTAAATTACCTCCTGCCAATAATTAGCGAGTAGCCTTCGCGCGTATCTAGGAGCATTCAGTCCCCCACTTTTGTCCAAAAGTCACTATCATTGTTATTATCATAATTGTCATCCCCAAGATCATCACAGCCATAACCATGATTTCAATCATCTTCGATGTCACTGAAAGACCTGTCGGCGCCCCACTCTTCCACATGTTCCGTTGCAGTATCGACGGACAGCGCATGCCCTGTCCTTTGATTGTGACGACTGTGATCAATCTTTTGATAACGAGGAGGCTCTAGAGCAGCACCTGCGGGACTCTCCCATTCACCATCAGGATACGGAAACCCATTTGGATGTCTTTTTCCGCTCTTTCCCAGCGTTTGATTATGACCCTTCTCTCCCACCAGCTACTTTGTATGCCAATCTACGGGGACACGAAGGGTGGCGCCGTGGCCATGCCGAGTCAGACGATGCGTGGAACAGATATCGAGAGTGATATATTAGGGACACATAGTACTATCACTAGAATATAGCTTACTTCACATCAATTAATTAGACCTCCTCCTTTCATGCGACCGATTATTAGACCTGAATTACTTACAAGAGGCATCCCTAGCTCGAGATCACGTGCGTGATTGGAGACTAAATGCTAAGGGCTGTTATCCAACGCACGGTCCATTGATGCGTGTCCTAGCCTTTCTGCCACCTCCAGATTTATAACCTTATCTAAGCCCCGTCGCCATTACCACGGTCCTTTCAACAGGCACTAGCCTCGAACTATTAGTCTGTTCGAGGAATAAAGTGTATCCCCGCACCCCGAAATGTACCCTTCAGCGAAAATCGGTCGAGGTACATTGAGCGCCGAGAGGCCATACCCGCTGTTGACCACGTCACTTGATATCAAATGCCTTTCCAGATAGGCATTCATCATTTCTCTCCCTCCTATACTTCCTTCGGTGATGCTGCCTGCAGTGCATTGCCATAATATCCTCCTTCAGCCTTGACATCGGCCCCAGCGTCCAGCAGTATCTGTACCACCTTCTCGTCACTATTTGCTGATGCTGCCTGCAGTGCATTGCCATAACGTCCTCCTTTAGCCTTGACATCGGCCCCAGCATCCAGCAGCATCTGCACCACCTTCTCGTCATTATTTGCTGATGCTGCCTGCAGTGCATTGCCATACTCTCCTCCTTTAGCGTTGATATCAACAACTTGGGGCATTATATTCTCGACGACTTGTAACAACCCAATCGAAGCTGCATAGTACAAAGGCGGGGCCACGTCTTCTATTATAAGCGACAGATATATGCCTTTCCGCGGACTTCCAACGTCGTATAATTATATCCACGGAAGCACGCCAGCGTCTTTGTTCATCAACAACTTCCGAGCAAGGTTGATCACCGTGGGGTTAAGTGTGTGATCAGTAGCTCGTGCGTGCTGCCACCAATACTCAGCTACATATCGAGATAGTGGATGCTGGTCGACCAAGTCCTTAGTCAAGGGTAAGTTCTCATATAGATATAGCAAGTAGTGTAGGCAGCCTTCCGCCATCGCTATATGACAAGTTGGCGTCTGAAAATCCAATGTCAGAGGGCACCGATCAGACAAAAGGTACTCTTTCACGGAAAAGTGTATAAGCCGAATCCGAGTATTACAGGCTTCTTTATCAATCTTACTGCAGCTGATCAGACTGGAGCAGATTACCATGATATCAGCAGGGTCCGGGAGGCGTTCATCGGGGCAGAAGCCTCCACTGTCTCCATTTTCTATAGCGAGGACTTCAATAATTTCCGATAAATGTAGTGGAACATCCGAGAAACATAGCCATCTCAATACTGTAATAGCATCTTGACGCTGCCCAGCCGACTTAATGCCTAGAAGTATCCTATTATACGTTTCGTATAGAGTCTTCGGCAACGTCGATAATGCTTCTTTGAGGGCACTCAACTTGACACATTGTCGGATAGACTCAAGCTGACAGTAAACCCACCTAAACCTGTTCCGTTATTAGCGGACTGGATATAACGCCTTTAGATAACGAACGTACATGCCATCTGCCTTCTCTATTAGTACCGCAACAATATCTTCTTGCACTTTTCCTGGCCATTTTTTCAATTTGCTATCCGTGGCTAGGCGATTACGAACATATATACGAATATCCTCGTCTATAATAGCACTTTGAATATTAATATTATAGTTTGCGATAGAACCTAATTGTTCTTCGATATCTTTCTCTCGACGACTCGTGATCATAACACGTAGTCCTTCCTGTTGTGAGTGGACCAATTCACGAATAAAGATTATAAAATCTTCGGGATTAGTATACTCATCTAGCGCATCCAAGATAATGTACTTATCTCCTGTATAGACTACCGCATCTTTAAGTAGTGATCGTATCACGTCTTCAGCGGGTTGCTGCTGCCCATTTCCACACCTTTGATATAGATATTCAAGAATCTGAAGACGGTTCTGTTGTTGTAGAGTGAATTGAAACAATAGTGATCGAATCGCCTTTTTCGAGGACTGCTTCTCCATATCGTTGAAGTCAAAATAGAAATAACTAACCACGGTGTCAGATTGAGCCTTCGTTAATTGGGTGATTTCTTGTAAAGACGCAGCGCTGCTCAACTTATTAATGTCTATAATCTAGAGCAAATATCGTGCTGGTCTGACTAACCTTAGTACTGTCTTGCCGCAGCCGGCTAAAAATGTTGGTCAGTCCCGCTTGACACATGCAGCGACTATTACGCACCGTTGCCATGAAGCCACATTAAAGAAGATGCAGAGCTTCTCCACCTATCGAATTGTTGACCGCTTACCAACCATAACCCTGTTTCTGGATGTCGCTTTTCGAGTGCCGCATGAAAGTTGGTGGATGGGTCCGGAAGTCCTAACCATCGCGATAATTTGTTTTGCAGCTCCTCTATTCTCGCATCAGATCTGGCTCGCTTGTCTGACTATGAGACTGGCCAGTGGCGCCACTTACGATCAGCATGACTCTGTAGCCGTTCCGTCCGGATATGAATGGCCTCAGTCTGTTCCCTGAGGGCCACAACATCACCATAGGTTGCTTGTGATAATGTGCTTGTCTTATCAGTGACAACCTAATCTGGACGCAAACTCATATTCACAGTAAGTCCCCGGTCAAGGCACAGTTAATGGACGACTTCAGACGTTCCATCCGCTTCAAAGCATTCTCAACCTCCGACTTAGTGAATTTCCACATCAAGGCTGACTTAATCTGGTCTCTCTTCCTCGAGGACGATATCTGTCCTACCATCCTTTCTAGAACATCTTTAAGTTGATCTGATGGCCCATCATGTATTCCTAGCATCCTAACCTGGTTCAACCATGGATCGTCGGATCGTACAGCTTCCACCCGAAAGCGCAAGCTGGTGAGCAAGCCGCAGAGATTGCTTGCCTCGACTGCCACCTTCGCCTGTTCTGCGGTTGCATGTCCCACGTCGTTGATGTAGCCAGTGAGCGTTGTTGTTAATTGTAGGATGGTAACGATGCTGGCCGTCATCGACAGAGGATCCATTGTGCCAAAACATTGGCCGGGGAGAAGCACAGCCAGCGGATGTTCAATAGTTGCTCACTCAAGCCTCGATGATGTGATTATCGTAGAGGAAGGGTAGGTACGAGGAGTTGGCGCGATCGACGATGGCTGTTAGTGAACGAGGAACTTGTAGGCTTGAGTAATATCACGCAAAAAAGGTTCCTCGCGCAGCCGGCAACTTCGTAACCAACAGCTGTGGAGAATCTGGATGAAGTCGCCCAGCCGAAAGCCTGGAGCATGGAGAACTGAAATGGACAAAAGGTTGCCGCTACCGTGGTGGCTGCTATCGACGGTCAATTCCCATAACGTAGGTCAATCAACGAGAGGCGTTCCAAGTCAAGCCTTTCTCCGACCGCACACTTCATGAGCTCTGGACGATCTGCTGGAAGGATTTCCCATGCGGACCTGGATCGACGGTGGCCAGCGTAGCGTGTATTGGGGAGGTCTTGGACGTTGGCGCTGATCAGTCAAGGCCGCGCATGGTGCAGTTTGGCCTTGTGTCAGCCACAGTCTTGAACAGCCACAAGCTTGGCAAATGATTATAAAAGTAAAATTTACACCGTAATTACGGAGTATTGTGGGACGTGCGGGATTGTTTTGCGCTAACCAAAGATCGTTGGTCGCTTTGACCAGAGATACCGACCCGCGTGGCAACCTTGCATGAATTTGCGTACCACAGCAGCCACAAGGCTGATGATGATTTCCTGGCATGGTAGTAAGCCACGAAGCTCGGATACGACCCTTTTATTAGTATCAGGAGTGATAAGAGTTCGAGGGTGGAGTTGTGGTAAAGGCATCCTGTTGCGCTATAAAAGGAGACTTTCCGCAGCCCAGAGGCGAGGGCGACGATACGAACGTAATTTTCTAATGGGTGGGGTTCAAAGTGTTTAGGAATGGTCACGGAACACTACTTATATAAAAGTATAGGAGATATTGATGTGTGCACAGAGTTTGAGATGCTTAAAGTCAAAGTACCCATCATCTTTCTCGGCACGGTGGGTTTCTCGCCACTTGGGGAGGGACGTTACCCCGGTCGGTACCTTTAATAAAAGAAATCGACTTCCCTAGTTAGTATGAAACAGCCTCGTACGTTTTATATAATGATAACGATGTAATTTAAAGTTACGTAGTGATAAGGTCTGTGGCTAATACGATCCAGTTTCTCTTATAGCAGCCTCATGAGGCTGACTGTGACAGGCCTAGTGCCGACTTGAAATTGATTGCCATTACGATTTAAGTACCTCGTACAACTTATCTTGCACAGCCCAGGTGTCTCTTCCCTTGTTGATTCTTACTTTGTCCTGAACCCATATTCTCGATGCTTACTGAGAAGTGAAATTACTATCTGAGTCAAAAAGCCACTTGAGGTTAGTTATAACTACCAAACATTGGTAAATATGAGTGGGAACCCCACTCCGTCTGTAAAGACTAGCCGCCGGCAACGAGTTCTTGCACACCTTACTTTTCGGGGCCGTGCTTTATCGCCATCACCATCCCCATCGTCTCGGTCGAACCAGACTGTTACGTCGTCAACAGCACAGATAACAAGTTCATCCACCGAGACTGTAACCTCGAGCACAGTACCAGCCGGGCTGGTCTTAACGGATTTATTAACCGCTGGCGCTGCCCCCCTATCATCATCGCAGGCGACCTTTACTCCCTCTTCGAACCTAAATCTCCTTCGTAACGTGCTTAAACGACTCTCAGATGATGATCGTGCAACCCTTCAAGATTATATATCCCATAACGCCAGCGATATCGACTTGGCGCTCGAACAAGCCTTAGCCGCGGCGAAGAAAAAGCAACGATGCTGCATCGAGAAGAGGTGGAGGTTTACATTTACGGGGCGAACCGTCGTTTTGAAAGAGATGGCTGACAAGGTGGTCGGCTGGCTGAACCGATTTACAGCGGTTGGAGATGTCGTGGCCAATGTCGATCCCGTGCATGTGGGCTTGCCATGGGCTGGCATCCGCTTACTGCTCGAGGTAAAAGCCCGCGCTTCCAAATGAACCACCCAGAGATCTTACACTTCGATTGACAGGCTGCCGTATCTGAGGCGAATCAGATGACTTCGCTGCTCGTCGGATGCGAGATTGCCCTGTATATGGCGAGCAGACTCAAGGCGTACATCGAGTTTCTCCATCAGCTGCCGACGACGCTGACACGAACCAACTTTGAGACGGCCGTGATAGAGCTGTATGCGCATGTCCTTGGATTCTTGGCTCGCGCCATTCGGATCTACCAGACTTCGACCTCTCATCGTGCGCTTCGTGCCTTTTGGACGAACAGCGATATTGTAAATTTTAAAAAAGCGTGCAACGAGCTCGGAGTTAGGGTCGAGATCGAGGCGAGCAACTACGACCGCACACTCGGTGCTCAAGACCGAAAGGGGATCGAAAAGCTAAATCAAGATCTACAGAGAGTGCTCGAGGAGCTCAAACAATCCCATCAGCTTCAGGAATCGCTGGATCGACTTGAGACTAAGATTGACCTGGACAGGTTGCCATACGCGAAAGGAGCAATGTACAATTCCTACGGAGACGATTACATCACCTGCCATCCTGCCACCCGAGTCGACTTGCTTCATGAAATTCACGATTGGGCTCGAGATCCTCACAGTAAGAGCATCTTCTGGTTGAGCGGCTGGGCGGGCATCGGTAAATCGACAATTTCTCGAACCGTGGCTGAGTGGGTAGCCGGTCAAGGTGGTCTTGGTGACGTCGATCTTGGTGCCAGCTTCTTTTTTAAACGCGGTGAAGGTGATCGAGGTTCGGCATCACGATTCTTTCCTACCATCACCCGTGAGCTTCTATTGAAGATACCAGGGCTCGATGCATTTGTCGCAGAGGTGGTTACCCAGGATCCATTGATCTTTGATAAAGCGTTGGGTGAACAATTTGACAAGTTGCTTTGTCAGCCTTTACGCCAAGTGAAGTTTATTACAAATGGTTCTTCTACCTTCATCGTGGTCGTCGATGCCTTGGATGAGTGCGAGAAAGAACAGGACGTGAAAGTAATCATCGATTTATGGTCTCGATTGGCTCATCTCACCACTGTCCGTCTTAAATTATTCCTCACGAGTCGGCCGGAATTACCTATCCAGCTAGGATTCAAGAACATATCTACAGCCGTTCATCAGGACATGATTCTCCAGGACGCAGTCCCTCACACAACGATACAGCATGACATCTTGATTTTTCTGGAGGATGCATTCGGGAAGATTCGCAATTCCTACAACCTGGACCCCTTATTAGAAAAACCTTTAGATCGAGACTGGCCTGGTGACAAAAGGCTTCAAGCTCTGGTCGACATGGCTGTCCCTTTGTTTATCGTTACAGCGACCGTATGTCGTTTCGTTGGTAACTCTGACTGGGACCCTCGAGAACGACTGGAGACGATTATGCAATTCCCAAGCATTGGGAAATTAGAACAGATGGCACAAACATATCTGCCCGTTCTGACCCAGTTGTCGGCACGATTGAAAAACTTATATGACAGGGATAAGTTGCACCAAGAGTTCCGCATAATCGTCGGATCTATTATTTCACTTGCCGAACCACTTTCCATACAGTCCCTGGCGGTCCTTCTGAATATCTCTCCAGACACGATTGTACTCCGTCTCCGACCGTTACACTCTGTGCTGCAGATTCCCACTGACTCAGATACGCCGATTCGAACTCTTCACCTGTCATTTAATGAGTTCTTACTGAGTGATCAGCTTCAATTGGAACCCTTTAGAGTCAATAGTCAAGCTACACATTGCATGCTACTCTCAAAATGCTTATAATTGCTGTCTGGGCCTGGAGGTCTGCAAGAGAATTTGTGTAAGCTCGAGTATCCTGGTAAGCCACGACGAGAGATCAACCAAACCACGATCAATAATCGCCTTTCGTCTGCATTTCAGTATGCATGTCGGTACTGGATTCAGCATGTTGAATATGGCAAGATCGAGATTCATGATCAAGACGACGTGCATCTGTTCTTACAGGAGCACTTTCTCCATTGGTTTGAAGCTATGAGTTTGATGAATAGGCTCGCCGAAGTCATCGAACAAACACGCGTGTTACAATCGCTCGTTTCGGTAAGTGATCATCAAAAAGGAACTTTCGATTGAGGATTCAATTTTGACATATTTTGGGATAGTCAAATGAATCATCTTATCTGTCAAATTTCCTCCAGGACGCGCAACGAATTGTTTTAGCTGACCGACATTTTGTCGATCTTGCACCGCTTCAGATTTATTCGTCGGCGATGATTTTCGCACCACAGACCAGCGTAGTGAGAAATATTTGCGGTCGAGTTCCATCATGGATACGGATACTTCCAATCACCCCACCAACATGGAGTCTAGAGCTACAGAAGCTCGAGGGACACACTAGCTTTGTCAATGCAGTGGCATTCTCGCAGGACGGCTCGTTACTCGCTTCAGTATCATCTGATCTGACTGTCAGACTATGGAACCCAGCGACGGGTCAAGAAGTGCAGAAGTTCGAGGGACACACTAGTTCTGTCAATGCAGTGGCATTCTCGCAGGACGGCTCGTTACTTGCTTCAGCATCATATGATCAGACTATCAGACTATGGAACCCAGCGACAGGTCAAGAAGTGCAGAAGCTCGAGGGACACACTAGTTCTATCAGAGTAGTGGCATTCTCCCAGGACGGGTCGTTACTCGCTTCAGCATCATCTGATCGGACTGTCAGACTATGGAACCCAGCGACGGGTCAAGAAGTGCAGAAGCTCGAGGGACATACTAGTCCTGTCAATGCAGTGGCATTCTCGCAGGACAGCTCGTCGCTCGCTTCAGTATCATATGATCGGACTGTCAGATTATGGAACCCAGCGACGGGTCAAGAAGTGAAGAAGTTCGAGGGACACACTAGTTGTATCAATGCAGTGGCATTCTCGCAGGACGGCTCGTTACTCGCTTCAGCATCATATGATCGGACTGTCAGATTATGGAACCCAGCGACGGGTCAAGAAGTCCAAAAGTTCGAAAATATGGGGTATATCAGGAAGCTTAATTTTACGAACGACGATAAAAATCTACTCACTGACCAGGGGACTCTAAGTATTAAAAAGAAATTTATTTCTATTCCAACTCCTGAATCGTCCTCACATCAAACGTTAATGATAAGAAACAATTGGATTCAACGAGATAATCGAAACTTTCTTTGGCTCCCACAGGAGTATCGGGACAGTTGCTCAACTTTTTATAATAATACTTTCGCGTTTGGTTTACACTCAGGTCAAGTCAGTATTTTGAATATCGATTTTTCTTTTCAATTATCTCATGGATAAATAGCTTTTATTATTTGATGAACGTGTCACGGCTCCTTTCGTACCAAGCCTGCCAAGCCTGCTAAGCCTGTAGGGCTGAACATTCTGTATATATTCGCACGTTCGCACCTTGCTGTAAGGTCGAGCGACCTCTTGTCTAGCAAATAC
>JAABUV010001662.1_pt1 | contig 31834 bp, 26 predicted proteins | sample 5559971 | NCBI WGS metagenome assembly JAABUV01 (sample SAMN10711881, study PRJNA513362) | rock metagenome | isolation source: Antarctica rocks | place: Antarctica: Victoria Land, Knobhead nord | collected 2015-12-19
GTTGAGCTGAGTGGGACAAGGCTGACCGATGAAGAAGTTGAATTGTATTCCCTTGCCATCCTGCTGTGAGGCATCTCCGGCTCTTCCCAGTAGAGGCTCGTCTTCACCTCTTCCTTCTGCTACTGGATTGTCCTGTGGTATACCTGTTGCTGAAGCCATTCTTTCTCACGAAACTCAAGAACCTGGGGATGTCAACAGATTGATTAAAATGTGAGGCAATGTAGGACAGATGTCAAGCGGGGTCGTTCGGATGGTGAAATAGATATGTATCACGATGGTCGCCTAGGAATCAACGGGATTCGCCTATGGTACTGTAGGGCTAAATACCTCATTACATAAAGCACATGACCATCTAGAAGCTGGATTCTGATAGGTCAAAGCTCCCCCTGTACTTTTAGAGCATCACCAAAATTTAGGGGACAAACCATCTAAATTCTAGTCACGAAAGCCATTATCGCCCCCGGGAATCGGCTATGGTAGGGCTACATACTGAAAACCATATTGAGAGTACATAGGGCCGTGGCTTGTAGGGCAAGCTCCTTGGATTAGTCCTATACCTACTTTAATCTTTGGTCCTATTGTTTGGGTCATTAAGGTAATCGACACCATCCGCAATGTCTCTCGCTTGATTTTGAACTGTGGTGGGTTTTCACTTTCAAAAGCTTGACATCGCACATCAATTGTGCATATCTCGCCCTCCAGCACTCTTGGGTTCAACAGGTCTCCTCTGCTATGCTTCGCATAGGGCTATAATGATGTGCGAGGTGGTACGGAGCCAGGCACCACCCCGGCGACAACTTGCTAGTAATCCTCAGTGCCTTGTAGCACTCTGCGTTGGCTTCCATCGATGCGGTGACTAGGACATCGGCCAAGCCCCTGAAACGTCAGAGAGAGCGCAGATTGAAGAGCGAAAGTAGACATCGAAGGAAATCAGTCAGTGAAACCGAGGAATCGTATTGATCATGTTGCGTAGAGATCATAGCAGCATCTCTCAATCTTAAAATCTTGTGATGATTCAAGACCAACTCTCTCATTCTTCCGCTTCCAGACTTTTACCCCTATCTTCTTGATCACGATAGATTCCCAAAATCATATCTGCGGCTCGTTCGGTGTCGGACGTCGACGTTGGAAGATGATGCCCATTCTGGAACTCAAAGACTGTAGCAGTCTCGGGATTGAAACAGCGCGCAAGCAACCTGCTGCCGCGTAGATAGGGATCCTGCTTACCATGTATGTGTACGCTTGGCAGGTTGATATGAAGATCGTAGATCTCTTTTCACTCGGTCCGCTCTGTGTCGAGGGTTGGGCGTAAAGTGGGCGATGGGCCCTCGACCAGAGTTCAAGCAGGATAGGTCCCATTGACGCAGAGTGCGAAGCGGAACTCCTGCCCTTCGATTTTCCCTCTTTCTTGTTGCTCTAGCAGGATCCAAGCCGCCAGTCCAGCGCCTTGAGAGAAGCCAATTACCAAACAAAAGTTCCCCCTCTTCTTTCGGAGTTTTCTATAAGACTTGTCGCACTTCAGTATCATTCCGCCCTTCGGTTTTTACCAATCGCCAGGAAGGCCCGCAGCCTTCGAAAAAGGGCATAACGCCTGGTCCTGGTATGGTCCTGGACAGACTATCGACAAAGACAAAGCGAAAACGCTGGCGAAGGGCATGTTGGATTACCTGAGTCTGCATCGAAAAGATCATGGCTGAGGTGTCCCCGCCATGGAGGCAGAGGACACGGGGAAGGTATATGCTGTCGGAGCCCATACATTGCCAAGCTTCTTGGGCTTCTCTCCTATACTTACATAACGCTCCCTCGCGCTTTATTTCAAGTGACGGAAACATGTACGATCAAGCCGGATGTAGAGATCGAAGTGATAATTAGGCATCATCTTCGAAAGCTTCGAGGAAGCTCAAAGTGATGAGGAATCTCCTGACAAGGGTCTCCAATCGCTGATTCTTACTACTTGAGACCAGGGGCAGAAATTCTTTGAGCTTTCACAATGCTTCCGTCTGAAATTGTTCCGCTTGATTTCTATAGAACAGAGTCTTCATCCTTGGGTGTGAACATTCCGAAGGATGTATTAAAGGACTCTCCATTTAGCTGAGAGATAAGGAAGTCCGGCGTCATTGTTCCAACCGCAGACTATTGATAATATTGTTATTCGCAATGATTCAACAAGACCTCGAGCGAGACCGTTCATGTATAAGAAAGTATGATAGAAAGCTCACTGCCTTATTATTCCATGCTTTGTACGACGAAAACGTGCAGAAGTACGGATTACCGTAGAGTAGGTCGTGAGGTGCAGTTGTGCCCATCCCGGCTCTTCAACGGAGCATTAGTATCGTTGTATCCGAAAGTCTAGTTCAGTTTTCGGGTTTTAGCGAATTTGGCGGGGAAAACCCACAAATCAGCCTCAAATTTGGTGCAAATAGAGCAAATACCTAGATATCATCCCCACACCCCCAAAACACCCCCAAGCTTCATTTTTGAAGCTATACAAATCTCAGCCTCACACGAGGGCAATCCTATTCTACATCGGCAAAATCGTGAGACGGGAAAAGTCGATATTAGCTGGTTTTTGCCGACTTTTCCTGAGTTAGCTGTTAATCTCATGTGCCAGCTAACGAGGACGCAGGTCGGCAGACCAACACTAACGGTTGGGGTACCAACGCTAACGTTTTGCGCTAGGCTTCCCGCCGCACCGCCGAGCCATTTCAAAATTTCCATGGTCCGTTGAACTCTTTCCCATTCAACCATCAACCACTAATACACAATCAATACTAGATTGATCTTGAATTAATAATTATGAAATTTCAATTGACAGACATGTTACACAACTTGTCAATCTCAAATGTAAATTATGTGATCAATTGATGATTGATTTAATATTATTTATTGATTGATAATTATTTATATCATTGAGTTTTCTTTGCATAAAATAATAAAACTTATTGATTGTTTATCAATAATTTATCAATCAATAATTAATCAGTCGTTTTATCTCAATGAATTTCTAAGTTCTGAATGTTCATTCGTTGATTAATGTTATATTAATCACTGATTAATAATAAATTAATAGAACGAGATTATGTCTGAGAAGAAATTTTGATGATATGTCAATAATAAGAGCAACATATGTGAAGATATCATAAGTTCATAATTAATCACTTATTGATAATGAATTGATCAATTATTGATTAATTATCAATAGAATAATAGAATTGATGTGATATATTTTAGAAGATCAAATGCTGTTTTCTGTGATTTTAGATTACATTATCAGTAGCGCAGAAAAGCGAAATTATGCGCATGATTATCTGATCATGCTTGAACATTTTGCATGATTCATCGAGCTTTAGTGTTGATCTGTTGATCTGTAGTCTTTCAGCTAACGATCAAAATTAGCTGATTCTCTCAGTTATTAGCTGACTATTAGCTGTCACTTAGCTGACTTAGCTGTGCATTCAGCTAATATCGATTTTGTTTCTTGTGACAATCATCATATCAATATTACTTATGTTATCTTTTTAAATGTTCGCGCATTCTGTCACTAGATCATTATATATAGTTAAGTTTCTTTGAATGTCTTTTTTCATCTTATTGCTCTTCACTCTTTTATCATTTGAATTGAATAAATTGTCTTTGCTGCAAATTATGTTATGTATGATAAAATATATCTTTTCGTTATACACGTTTGAGACGATCTTCACTCTTTTTTCATCTGAATCAGTTAAATTGTCTTTGCTGTAAATTATGTTACATATGACAAGATATTTCTTTTCATCATACATGTTTGAGAATAGTACGACAATCAAGTGATTTGCGACATATTGATTTATTTAATCTAAATTTCAATCATCATCGCTTTTAATAATGATTTTCATCGAGAGTCTGCGCTTGATTCGCATATACTGTAAAAACTGCTTATATTTCTGAGCATCGTCAATGATGCTAGACAATTCAGCAGACTTACTGTATCAGACTCTTTCTTTTTTTATGATGTTCATTCTCTTCGCTCAAGAAGTTCAAGTAGTATGCAGTTTGAAAATCATAAACACTTCTTCTTCAACATGAATTCAATATTTGTCTGAAGTCAAAATCTCTATGAGGTTTAGTTCAACATCATCAGCATCTGACTCGTCAACAAAAGATGTATTTGTGATCTAGAGCTTAGCATACAGTATACAATCAAGAGAATGAATCAAATTTATTACATTGATATCTCGTTCTTTCAATGTCTTCTGTGAATTCATTATACATCAGTCTCTGTCAATCAACGATGAAAAGAACTTTTAGATACTTACTTGTTCATCTTGTTGTCACAAGAATATAGAATGAGTTTTCTACATAATAAGTATAATGAGCATGCTGTACATCTTCTGCACAGTATTAAATTCATTGTCTTTCATTGAATGCACTTATAAGTTTTTGATTCTTGTCTTCACATGTCATAATGTCAAATCATCACTCAGATTTAGAACATAAATTGCAAACATCATGAATTCAATGAATCTGTTTGCAGTTCAATGAATCAGATCATCATTCAGAATTAGAACATAAATCAAATCAGAACTTAATTCAATTATTACATAATTAATTCTCAAGCGTTGATTGTGAATTAATTAAAGTTAGTAAGCTATAAGAGTTTTATTCAATTTTGATATGCTCATAACACAGTCATCAATCTAGTCATTATTATCTGAATCTAGTCACAACAATCTTAAGTCTTAAAACTATTGTTTAGTCTTGATTCTGTCTGATTCATGTATAATAGAAGTTTGATTCTCATTCTTTTCTTTTGCTCTTTGTCTTTCATCTTGTACATTATTTAATGTATATCTTGTATCTAAATTTTATCAAATAATAATAATATCATTCTTTTATATTGATAGTATTTTTAGTCTAGTCTTTGACATCATGTACACGTTATACGCAGTATCATAGTTAGCAAAACAAAAATCATCAGATGAGTCAGTTTTGATGCAGATGCAAGTCATTTCATTCTTTCAAAATCATTTACAAAATACTTTTGCATATTTTCTCTCTTTGCATTATGTTTCAATTAGTTGAAATTCGATCTAGATCTGATCGAGATATTGAGACAAGTGTGATTCAACAGTTGATACTTGATATGAAACACTTATGCATGCATCAACTTTCTCAACATCATCATTCTAAAATAATATAATAATGAGCTTGATTCTGAACTGCACTTAACTCTCTTATGTGCAGAATTGAAATTGATTATGATGAGTTACAACTCATTCTTGTCTCAAGTTTCTCACTGTTTATATCATCATTCTTCTATCATCTTTGTTAGATTGAAGTCGCGACAGAGCAAGAAAAAACATACTTTATTCTTCATGAAGAACTTCAAGACAGTTTCATGATTCAGACTATCTTCTGCAAAACTCTTCTTCTTTCTCTTTCTGAGTTCACTTCATTGATAGTCAAAGTCATTGTCGATGTCTTCTACATCAGACAGCAAGTGCGCAAGAAAGAAGTATACAAATTTATTCTTCATGTTCAAATTGAGTTTCACTTGACTTTGTTTCATCAGCTTTTCTTGCAATCATCATTACATAGTTTCTTGTCTTAAGATAAACTGAATAAATCACTGTCTTATGATGAATGTGTGATCATTTGTAATCATTCTGTCAATGTATATGTTTCTTGATCTGAGCAGAATAAAGCATATCTTCAACTTCTTGTTTCTGAGAATGATTCTCAACTTGCGCACTTTATTTATATTTCTCTATACTATGTTGAATCATAGTTGTCACAAGAATGATCATCAGAAACATGATAGAATTGAACATGTGCTGTGTTAAACTTGTGATGTCAAAGCTCTTGTGATGATCATTGTGCATAAAAGATGTTAATGCTTTTGTTAGAATGAAGTCTCTGAACATTTCTGATAAGTTAATCTTCTCAACGTCAGCATGAAAGTATTTTAAGAAGATTATTTTACATCATGATGATCAATGCTTAGAAAGACGTTGTTCTTCAATAAAGCATGAATTAAATTCATTAAAGCTATGCTGTTGATAAAATTGTAATAATTGAGAATCAAGACGTGAATCTTACACATCATATAAAATCAATAATCATTTATGATGTCATACATCTGAACTGTGTTAGTTTGAATGAGCATCATTCAATCATGATTGCTTTACTCTTCTCACTTCATGAAATGTTGATTTTATCTTTACATTATTGTCTCTTCAATTGATGATTTGAATTATGTGATTAATCATTCTTGATCATATGCTTTTTATGAAAGTTGAAAGATTGACTTTTTGCTGAGAGTCAGCTCATGATTTGCAGTCTTCACTCGCGTATTCAATCATAATTGTAACTCACAGATATAAAATCATCTGTTGCATGATGTTCTTGTATGCAACTGTTGAAATCTCTCTCTTGCGTTAAATACTTTCACTTCAGATATATGATGAGTCGTGATGATCATCTCTTCTTCACTGTCAATCATAGAATAAAGTATTCACAAACTTCATGCTGCATGACTTGATCTTGAAATTGATGAAGACATGAGATGAATCATGTTGAGAGTTTGATAGCATGCTCAACGCGTTCGAAGTACGCGTTTTATTTCTTCTATGATCATTCTCGTTGAACAACAGTGTAGATGTAAACTGCTTGTCATTAATAATGAAATTCAACATGAATTTTATACACATCAATGATTATATTCTCATCAACAACAATTCTTAATTGTTCTTCTCTTTTAAGTCAAATTTCAACTTCTTTCTATGTTTTGCTGAAGCATGAACAAATTCAAAGTTGTTTAATATTAATTCTTCAATTGAGCTTGAATCATTCTAGCACAAAGATAAGCTGATGATACTTGAAATAAGTGCAATAAATAATGATCATGCTTATCTTGCACTCATGATTCTTTCGTTTGATCATGTGCATAGCTGCGAGATAGTCTTTTAATATATTTCACACTAATATGTAAAGTGATGATTAAATTATATCATAAATTCAATGAAGTCTTGAAGATAAAGAATGTGCAAAGAAATAAAGATTGCAAAAAGTAAACAAGAACATGAATAGAATTAACTTTTGATTCAATTTTTATTTGATTTAAATCTTGACTCAATCAGAACTAGATTGTTTTTAAATGCGCTTAAACTTGTATTTTCTGCATCACTTTTTAACATTGAATATATAGTTATTTGATGCTTTGACGACGTTATGTTGAAAACATCATGTTGATGCAAAATGAGACAGATTCTTTCATTTCACTCATCTTTAAGTACATCTGATGATGAGTAATTCAACGTGTTTTCAAGTGCATCTGATGAGAAATCTCAACTTTTCAACATTGAATCTATAGTTGTTTTATGCTTTGACGACGTTATGTTGAAGACATCATGTTGACACAAGATAAGACAGATTCTCTCATTTCAGTTACTTTTAAGTATTATTGATGATGAGTAATTCAATGCGTCTTCAAGTGCATTTAATAAGAAATCTCAATGCTTTGAATTTCATTTCAAATCAAAAGTCATCAGTCTGAAGTTTCTTTATGTGAATGCAACTACTCAAATCACATCTTTAACTGACGAACGCAATAGAATAATCATCTTCATCACATTTATAGATTGTACAACGTTTCATTTAATACTTAAGCAGACTTTCAATGATATTGAAAGTTGAAATCATCTATCATTCATCTCTTGTCATCGAAAGATGTTGCACGAAGCGAACTCACTTTTCAGTTGCAAAATCTCGTCATCACTTATCATTTTCTCTAATGATAGATTTATTTCATCAAAAGTTTGTTGAAAGAAATGCAGAATCTTAACAGACAGTGAGTTACTATCATTTAGTTTTGTGAGCTCTTGAGACTCAAGATCTTCGCTAGATTCAAATATTATGAATAGTACTTGATATAAAAAGTAAGTTTTTTATTATTCATCATCATCATGTGAAAGCTTCAATGCATTGATCAATAATGCAGAGCAAGTTTCTGCATACAAGTCTGATAATGAGAATAGTTAAATGCAATATCTTTCTCAAGTTGATATATCAATTGATGAGCGTGATAAAACAGTCATTTTCGTCACAACTACAGATTGCACATCGTTTCATTTAACATTCAAGCAGACTTTCAATAACAGTCAAATGCAATATCTTTCTTAAGTTGACATAGTCACATCATCAATAGAAACATCAATATTTGCAAGCAAAAATGAACATTTGACGTGTTTGAATTTGAAGAGTGTCTGTCGAGAAACTATTAACTCACTCGTCTCATATCATCAAATTTCATGTACATCAACATCATTATTCATTTCATCATCAGCAGCTTCATCGATCGTTGAAATCTGACATGCATATGCAAGTCATAAACAACGTGAATTATGAGAATGTTTAAAGCGCAAGACTTCATATGCAAAAAAACATTCTAAAAAAAGATGATGATTCTGAATAAAATATGATCACATCTTTCACAATATATATTGAGCAGAATCTGAACAAGATCTGAATTGACAAGATTGAAGTGAGCAAGATCTGAGCAAAATCTGAGTGAGTAAGATCTGAGTCAAATCTGAGTGAGATGTAAACAAGATTAAAGATAAAAACAATGAATGTGAAACTGTTTAACTATTGTATTAAATGTTATTAGATATTACTATTACTATGTTACAAGCGAAAGCAAACATTTGATTTACTATCATTGCAATATACTACTTATCATTGATGACATTGCATATGAATGAATCCATGTTTCATAGAAAGATTTCTTAACAGTAGCTTTGAATTTGTATAATCAATATTAATTAACATCATTGATATGAGACGATTTTGAGCTCAAGACTAGTCGAAATGTTGATGTTATATAGTTTACTTTATTCAGTTTGTTAAAACTTCAAGTTGCATCTCAACTGTTTACTGTAGTGATCTTTCATATGCTTTCATTATCAATTATACTAACGAATTTGTAGATTTAACTATTATTGTTTCTAAGTACGCTTGCGATCAATCAATGCAAATCAATGATCATACTACTAACTATCAAATGATTCTTCAATGTCATCTTTCTTGCGCAATACATTGATATTCATTGCATGATTATTTTGCTATTTAAACGTTTCATACTTCTCTGCATCTGCTAGTATTGAATCATCTTTAAAATTTCTAGTATATCACAAACATTCATCTGACTTTAGCTTCAACTTCTTCATCAGTTGTGATCAAGTTCAATTTCACTGTGCCTGATATTTCTTTATCTTTATTTTCTTTTTTCTCACTGTCAGCTTGTATGAGTGAATCTTCATCTCTTTATCGAAAGTTGCATCATTCAGACTCAAGCTTTAATCATCGATTTGATTTTAAAACATACTCATTTATTTATTGTTCTTGACTGACATGCTTTTTGTTCTCACTCTAAATTCTGCTGCAAGCTGAGAGTTTGTTAAAGTTGACTGTACATTGAAATTCTATCAATCAACTATTAGTTTAAACGTCTATTATCAATTCATTTCGACTAAGAGTGATTCATTAAACGAAGCATGATGATGATCAGAAGAACAACTCATGTTTCATTTATGTTCATCTGTTTTCAAGTGCTCTCTATGTCATCATTATTTTCATAATCATCAATTTTCAATAACACTTTATCGCTTTTCTTGATTGTTTTATTCAAACTCTTTCACTAATCATTCATTTCATCTTTCAAAAGATCATTCAAGAATGTTGTGTATTCATTGAGAACAGAAGTGATATTAAGAACTCTTTTTACATCTTTTCTTTTGACAAGTTTCATGATTCAAATACAAAGAAGTAATAGTATTGCATCTTGATGAGCAATGATTTGCTCGTTTCAAATTGTCATTAAACATCATCAATCAATTATAATGATCAGCATACTATCATTTCTGTGTCTGATGTGTAAATTTCAATTAATTTGCAAGACTTATACAAAGATTTCAGACTCTCAAACTTTGCAAGTATGCATGTTTTCATCTGTCACTCTTGAATGCAGTGAGCTATCATTGCTGAGATAAAAGTGATCAAAAATATCAATAAAACATTGAAGAATTCTCTGATATAATCTTGACTTGTAAACGACTTTCTTTCTTGAATAAATGTCGTTTTGACAAGCATCATTGCAATGACTGAGACAAGAAATCTTTATTTTGATAATTATGTCACGATTAATCAACATCTTCTAATCAAAATGTTGTCTCATCTTCGCGCATATGTAATCATCATTCTGTAACAAGATCTGTGTTGCTTGTTGAATTGCTTTCTCGCTGTGATACTATTGTCAATTATATACATTTGATACTATTTCTTGAGTCTTGAACATCATGTGATCTCGTCATATTTCAAAGCAGTCATACATCTGTTAATGTCAATGAATTAAATATGTTGAGAAATTCTGTTACTTATTTGATGCACTTCATGAGACGTGAAAATGAAGTCAACTCTATAGCGCAAGTTGTTCATCAATGTTTTCAGATGTTCAATCATATCAATTTATATCTTACAAATCTGATTGTTAAGTCATGACTTAATATTATTCAATCATGACGTGATCTTCTTATTCACTCAATCACTCAGAATTTAAGCTTGAATGTAGAGCAGACAATTTTTTATCATTGACGCATGCTTTTTAGTGAATATTTCTCTTTCTCGTCATTTTATGCTCAATCATAAATAGATTCTTTTAATAACTGAACTTTCGTAACTCTGTTTCAATTTCTTTGACTCATTCTTCATGAACTTCTGTTGTCAAGAACAATTAATCTGAAATGATTTAAAAGATGTTGATTTGAACAATTGATTTTGACTGCTTGACTCGTCATGTCATTAATGATAAGTGATGCACTTCTTATCGTGATAATGTTGTCGCTTTTTAAAGTGCTGAATCATTAATGTTGACTGTGTCTTTTTCTTCGTCAGTACTTGAAATGCTGAAAGATGTGAAAAGTCTGACATTTATTTGCACATCACTCTCATCAAACGTTGATTCATTTATATCATTATTCAAGTATTCTTCATATTTATTGTCATTATAATAATTGTTGTTCAACAAGTTTCTGAAGCGCTTTAAATGTTTTGAATCTGTAGCTCTTGAAATGATGTTTCGTTTCATCTGTCAGCTCTGATATCAGCTGCAGTTCTATCTTTAGAATTTATGAGAACTGAAGTATGTACATTATGACTTAAGCTTGTGACGAGAACGCGAAACATTCTTAATATCATGAGAAAGTTGTTGATTGTTGAAGCAATAGAAGCTGCAGTAGAAGCAACAGTAAATAGTATAGTTAACAATTAATATTTGAAAATACAAAGTGATGATGTGATGTATTGATGAGAAATATCAATACTATAGTTGAGAGAAAAACTCAAGTAAGTAAACAAATGATGCATTCACATGTTATATTAGCAAAGTTTTGACGAGCTAGCTGAGAAGTGTTGATTTAAACATTCTCTACAATGATTAAATGATTGATTCAATGAACATCAAATCAATCAAATATTGTTACTCTTTTAATCATGTATTTCATAATTGTTATAAGACATAGTGACTTGAACAATTCTGTTTTCAACTCGCTTACTTGCTTAATTGTTGAATGCTGCGTTTTCTGATGATGATGATACGCTCTTTCTTTGCATTTTGATATGCAAAGCAGTTAGTTGAATAGCATCAAAATGAATTATGAATACATATTGATCTTTGAGATCACTTCGCTTCTTCTAATGATGAAGCAGAATTGTAAAAATTTCTTCATGTGCATTTCTGTAAAAGCTGCTTTTCATTCTCACTTGTTTGTTATGCTGATGTTTGCTGTATCATCATGTTCATAGAAAATTGTATATTTTCTTTTTTTATAACTCAACTTCAGACTTATTAAATCTATAAAAGTTGTAAAGTTCAAGTCATTGATCTCAATCATGCTCTTTGCAATGTTTGATACTAGTAGATCTTGTGATTTGCAACAGATACTATGAAAGATATTGCAATGAACTTGAATCATGATGTTCTGTACTATCTTGACAGATTCATGCATATCAATGTTGTTAACTGAAGAAGAACTCGTACTTGAAGAATTTGATATGCTAGATGATATCACTATGTGCTGAATTTCATTCACAGACGCTACTGTTCAAGTTTTAACTCGTCTTCTCTTATTGTAGTTGCATCGTTGTGCTATAAAGACAAGATACTTGTCTCTTCGAGATTTTAAAATGTTGTCGAAGATGTCAGTGAATTGTTTATATACATTTGCAAAGACTTGATCAAAAAGACTTTTAACTTTGTGTATGTTCAATCTAACGTCTAGAATATCTAACTTGTTTATTTCACGCTGTAAATGATTCAAGATAAGAAGATATACTGATTTATCTATTTCTAGTCGAGATCATATAATATTTTCAGATCATATCGTTGAATCAAGAGTCTTGTTAATCATTGCTTTAATTATGTTGAGTGTTATTGTAATTGTTGTTTACATTCAAGTTAATAAATTTAGTATAATGAGTGACTTTTGCATTCGTGTTCTACATTAAAGCTAGTCAATAATAATTGATTTTAGTGATTCATTGAATCTAGATTCGATTCAATAAATCTAGTACTATTTCATATCAATTATCGTTCATTTAAGAACATTAATATGCTTCATTTCTTCAACGTAGATCAATTGCAGTGAGACTTAAGATATAACATCATACAAGTACAGTTTTTCAAGCATTTATATAATTTCACGTCATTAATATGATATTACTACTATATATCACTAACAATAAAAGTTCTACAAATATTGAAATATGATGTGAAAAGTAATTGAATGTAGAGTGACAGTTTTCATGCTTCTTACTTCATCTTCGTTTGAAAAAACATATTCTCTTCATCATTTGTTAATTGCAAAAATTAGTAAGTTATGAATATTCATCTTTCATTCTTTAAGAAATTCATATCATCTGACAGAGATCATTCTACACTATATAAATCTCAAATATCTGTCTCAAATATTCTTCTTTTTTACACATCATCAAATCATCTTTCTTCTTCTTCTTAATTTTATCTTTTATCTTTTTCTTTTAATATATAACAGTGAATTAGATCAGCAATGAAACTCATCTGTACATGATGCTGATTACAAATCTACTGTCTAGCTACAGTAAAGTTTAAAGATTATCAAAAGTTTGAATGACATTGAGATGTTGCATGATGATGAGATGCTATGCGTTGATCGCATGCAGAGTTTTCATGATCGTGCAGACTTTGATAATCTTAATGCACATGTTACAAAAAGCAATTTGCATGCAGATGAGAAAGTCAAATAGAATGCAGAACTATGAGAAAAATCGCTTATGAAAATCATTCAATTCAGCATCTTGTCATCGCGATGACAAGAACTGAAACAGAACACTTTCATGTTTGATCTGTTGAAAGTGATTAGCAGAAAGAACTTGAATCATGAACATTCTTTAAATTTATGTGCTAACTATGTATAAATCTTGTTAAGACTGTATGTCTGTTACTATGATATAAGCAACTCATGAGTCTCATTAAGTTTGACATGAGCAAACTTAAGAATCTCATTAATATCATTTGATAAATGTTCAGACACAGACATTCTATATGTAGATGATACACTGACGAGAAGATTTCATTAAGAAAAGAGAAACACAAGCGAGTTAATAAAGAATGATTGAACTACGTTGTTTGATTAAAAGTGTAGCATATGAACATTTCTGCAAAACATGATCAATCTGCATAAGAAAGATTTCTACAGATAATGTGAAATAAATGAGTTGCATGCTTTACAAGCGAAGCGAGTGTCTGCAAAGCATGATATACAATGACAACAATTGTCGATCTTGAGAATCTCATCTCTTCACTGAGTTCTGACTCTTGAATGTCTTAATGATAAAGTCAATCTCTAGTTGAAAACATCATCTGTATAGTTTAAGAAAACAATAGCGCATGTCAATGTAATTAAAGAAGAAATTGACTGTGATACACATGTATATTGCAGATGAAACGTCTGCAACTTATGCTTAAGAAGTAAACTGTTGAAATCTGAGCAGTGAGAAATTTCATTTTTCTTAAACTGTGAATCTGTCACAAGAAAACTCTTTGAGTAATTTCTCAAGTCTAAGAGAGAAATCAGCATAAAGATCATGCTTTATGTATGTTACATGCAACGTATACAACATATTTTTGATAAATCATGCTACACAGTTGAATCAATAATTGAACGCAAGAGATCAGACAAGCATGTGAACTAATACACATTCGTTTGACGAGAGTTAATTGTGTCATTTCTCGCTTACTCGTTATCAAGAAAATAGTACTTCTGAATGTCTTCATTCAAGAAGATGCAAAGATACAGTTAAGATGCAAACAACACATCTTTTTCTTCACAATGATCTTAACAAGTAATAGCATCGCAATAACGCAGTATCACAAAGATCAATGAAATCAACGATGAAAAAAGTACAAAGAACGCGTTGCAAACATTAATGTAATTTCAGCACAAAGATTGCATCTGAGCAATAAAACAATAAAGATGCATGATGATCTTCAGAAAGCAGAAAGCATTCTTGCAATGCACATCAGAATTGAATGCATAGATCTGAATGCTTATCTGCACTCTAGAAATGTTTCAAACATAAATAGTTCATGATGCAACTGCGAATGAAGTCATCAGACAATGAAGCATGTACTCATGCACTGCTTGAACTGATTGCATCTGCGATCAAGAATGTTATAAAATGCTGACTTCTTAAACTATTGAATAATCATCATCATTACAAAGAATCTCAGAGCAGTAACAAAGATGATGATGAAAATAAAGCTCTTAAAGCAATTTAAAGTGACTAGAACACTCGTTTTTTAACATGCAATCAATATGAACAAATTTAATACATAGTTTTAAAACTCACTGTTTTGACTGCATGAAGCAGTTGTATAAACTGCAAGTGATTTTCTATTTCAGAGAGTTTTGTTCACTCAATACAAATAGCATAAAGTTTCTCATAAGTCGATTTAATCAATGTCACAAAAATGTATGAATTTATTATTATTGTTTTTATTATTATTATTATTATTATTATTATTATTATTATTATTATTATTATTATTATTATTATTATTATTATTATTATTATTATTATTATTATTATAACAGTGAATTATTATATCAACACATGATCAGCGATGAAACTCATCTGTACGCGATGCTGACTATGAATCTACTGTTTAGCTACAGTAGAGTCTAAAGATTATCAAAAGTTTGAATGACATTGAAACACTACGTGATAATGAAGCACTGTGCGTTGACTGCGTGCAGAGTTTTCGCGATCGCGCAAACTTCAATAATCTCAATGCGCATGTTACAAGCAATCTGCATGCAGATGAGAAAGTTAAATAGAATGCAGAACTACAAGAAAAATCGCTCATGAAAATCATTCAATTCAGTATCTCATTGTCATGATGATGAGAATTGAGACAGAACACTTTTCTGTTTGATCTGTTGAAAATGATTAGCAGAAAGAATTTGAATCATGAACATTCTTTAAATTTACATGCTAACTATGTATAAATCTTGTTAAGACTGCATGTTTGTTACTACGACATGAGCAACTCACGAGACTCATTAAGTTCAACACAAGCAAACTCAAGAATCTCATTAATATTGTTTAATAAACATTCAAACATAAACATTTTATACATGAGCAATACGTTGACGAGAAAAGTTTGTTAAAAGAAGAGAAATACAAGCGAATTAATAGAGAATGATCAAACTACGCTGTTTGATTAAAAGTGTAACATACAAACATTTCTGCAAAACATGATTGATCTGCACAAGAAAAATCTTTACAAATAATGCAAAACAGATGAGTTGCACGTCTTACAAGTGAAGTGAGTGTTTGCAAGACGTGATATACAATGATGATGACTGTCGATCTTGAGAATCTTATTTCTTCACTGAGTTCTGACTTTTAAATGTCTTGATAATAAAATCAATTTCTAGTCAAAGACATCATCTGTATAACTTAAAAAAACAGTAATGTGTATCAATGTGATTAAAGAAGAAATCGATTGTAATACACATGTGTATTGCTGATGAAACATCTGCAACTCATGCTTAAGAAGTAAACTGTTGAAATTTGAGCAATGAAAGATTTTACTCATCTTGAACTGTGAATCTGCTGTGAGAAACTATCTTTTGCTAAGAGAAAAATCAGCATAGAGATTGTGTCTTATGTATATTGCATGCAACGTATGCAACATATTTTCGATAGACAGAAAGAACTTGAATCACAAACATTCTTTAAATTTACATGCTAACTACGTATAAATTTTGTTAAGACTGCATGTCTGTTACTATGACATAAGCAACTCATAAGACTCATTAAGTTTGACATGAGCAAACTCAAGAATTTCATTAATATCGTTTAACAAACATTCAAACACAGACATTCTATACATGAGCAATACGCTGACGAGAAGACTTTGTTAAAAGAAGAGAAACATAAGCGAATTAGTAGAGAATGATTAAACTATGCTGTCTGATTAAAAGTGTAGCATATGAACATCTCTGCAAAACATGATCGATCTGCATGAGAGAAATCTCTACAGATAACATGAAACAAATGAGTTGCACGTCTTATAAGTGAAGTGAGCGTCTGCAAGACATGATATACAATGACGATGATTATCAATCTCAAGAATCTCATCTCTTCACTGAGTTTTGACTTTCAAATGTCTTGATGATAAAATCAATTTCTAGTTAAAAACATCATTTGTATAGTTCAAGAGAACAGTAATGTGTATTAATGTGATTAAAGAAGAAATCGACTGTGATATGCATGCGTATCGCTGACGAAACGTCTGCAACTCATGCTTAAGAAGTAAACTGTCGAAATTTGAGTAATGAGAGATTTTGCTCATCTTGAACTGTGAATCTGCTGCGAGAAACTATCTCTTGCTAAGGGAAAAATCAGCATAGAGATTGTGTTTTATGTATGTTGCATGCAACGTATGCAACATATTTTTAATAGATCACACTATGCAGTTGAATCAACAACAGAACACAGAAGACTTAATGAACATGCAAGATCATACATGCTCATTTGATAGAAATTAATAAACTCATCTTTTGCTTTTCAATCTTCAAAAAATGATGTTTCTGAACGTTTCAATTCATAAGAAAGCAAAAATACAGTTTAGATGCAGACAACTCGATCTTTTAACGTCAATTCAAACAAGTGAACATGTGATAACACAGTTTCATAAAAGTCAATGAAATCTTCGATGAGAAAACTACAAGAAATGCATTGCAGACATTAATGCATCTTTCGCTCAAAGATTTCATTTATTCAAGAAGTTAGTAAGAATGTGTGATGATTTTCAGAAGATCGAAAGCATTCTTGCAATTTACATCAGAATCAAGCGCATAAAGCTGAATGTTTATCTGCACTTGAGAAATGTATCAAACGCGAATAGTCTTCGATGTGACTGCGAATGAAGTCATCAGACAGTCAAGCATATTCTGATTCACTGTTCAAATTGAACGCATCTTCGATCGAATATGTTACAAAACATCAACTTCACGAACTATTGAATCATCATCTCAATCATGAAGAGTCTCAAGACAACAGCGAGAATGATGATGAAAACAAAGCTGCTGAAGCAGTTTAAAGTGACAAGAACACTCATTCTTTAACATGCAATCATCGCGAACAAATTTGATACAAAGTCTCAGTTTTATCATCTCTACTGTGCGTAGCAGTCGTATAGACAGCGAGCGATTTTATATCTCAGAGAGTTTTGTTCACTCAACACACATAGCATAGATTTCTCTCATGAGTCGATCTAATCGATGTCATAAAAGTGTATAAATTATTATTATTATTATTATATCAACACATATATTTTCTTCTTTTCTCGTTTAGTCTTTCTAATGATTTAGTTTCTATCTTCAATAACATATTCTTTCTGTCAAGTCTGTTCTGAATTGAGACGTAGCATAAATCTTTAAGACTGAAATTCTAAGATTTTAAAGACTTTTCAATTAATTCATTGAGATTGAAAGAATATCTCTTCAAAGCGTTTCTTTTGAATCATATTATCAATCATGAACAACAGCATCTTTGTTAACACAATCTCAGCTAAGTTATATATTGACAGTGATGATAGTTGCAATGTACACGCAGTCTTTTTTACAAGAAAATTCGATCAAGATTTTAATCTGTCTGTCATTGAACAGATGAATCATGAATATACTCTTGAAATTGATTTATGATGTTAAATTCTTATTTTGAATTCTTATTATGCTGATTTACAAAAAAGTTCGATCAGAGCTTCAATTCTGTCTGTCATTGAATAAATGAATCAAGACTTAAAACATGTCTGAAGACTTGAAATCAAAACTTCAAAGAAAGAGAATTAACTCTGCACACATATATCATATAGTTTTCAGCTCAGTGATTATTGACTGATGCTGTTGATTCATCAGCTGAGTTCAAAAAGATCAACTTTCAGAATGTTGATTTACTTATTTGATGAAAATTCTTCATTGCTGACGAGAGTGTCATGTTCTATTTATCTGATCAATAACTTGATCACTTAGCTCAAGATCTTTCTTACACAGCTCTAATTCTTTCTGTCATCTTTAAGCATACACATTGCATTGAGAGCAAAGCACGTATACTCTCGAAATTGACTTCTGATGTTAAATTCTTATTTTAAATTATTATTATGCTGATTTGCAGAATAATACGATCAGAGTTTTAACTCTGTCTACAATTAAGCAGATGAATCAAAAATATACTTTTATAATTGATTTTTAATGTTGAATTCTTATTTTGAATTCTTATTATGCTGATTTACAAGATAGTTCAATCAAGAATTCAATCTGTCTGTCATTGAACAGATAAATCATGAATATACTTTTGTAATTAACTTCTGATGTTGAATTCTTATGACATTGATAAACTACAGAAAAGTTCAATCAAGAGTTCAATCTGTCTATCATTGAATAAATGAATCATGAATATACTTTCATGATTGACTTCTGATGTTGAATTTTTATGACGCTGATAAACTACAGAAAAGTTCAATCAAGAGTTCAATCTGTCTATCGTTGAATAAATGAATCATGAATTTACTCTTGAAAGTGATTTCTGATGTTGAATTCTTATGATGTTGATCTGTCAAAACAAAGACTGTCAAAGACTTTATTGAAGACGTTGTGATAAAGCGAAAGAATAAAAAAATACAGAAGCATTTGAAAATCTTTCAAGAGTTCAAATTTAATATTATGTTTTATCAAGAACTCAAGATTCATCTCAGATTTTGTGAACTTCTCGAATTTTTCTATACTTATTTAAAGAGTTAACTGTGAGACAACGAAATCTCTTTACATGAAACTGTGTAGTAGAAGATAATAAGATAGCACTTTATTAATGATAGAACTAATTGTTAAGAAATGAAAGCGAAAGCTTGCAGAGTTTTCATCTTCTGTCAAGTCATTATTTCTATTTACTTGTTAACTTCTTTGATTTAATCTTGCAAGCTAGTTTTGCAAACATGCATCATTCATAGTCAATAAGATGCATTCTCACAATTGCATCTCTTCTTAAAGACTCAATTTCTGAATCTTCATAGCATTGTATTGTCTTCTTGCAGCTGACAGCATAATAATGACTTCTTCAGCATTTTAACATCTGTATAGAAGTGTCATGAATTGATCATGTTAACAAGCATAAACAGAGTTAGTGTGAAATTGTTGATATTAACTCTTCAGCTTTGCTTTCTTTCTTTCTTTCTTTTCTTCTTGTTTCATTTCAGCATATTCTTTCGTGAATACTGTTTTTTTGAACTGACGAAGCATGAAATCTGCTATGCATATTTTGCATAGCTTACAACTCATGATATGAGCTTCTTTCGTTGCAGCGTTGTTGTGATGCAAGTCAGCTCATGAGCTAATGTGAATGACATAGCAGTATCAACATCATCATCATCAATATGATAAATAGCAGCTTTGCGCTCATTAAAATCATGCTAACATGCTCATGAAGTTTGCTCTTTTTCTTGAAGTGTATATTCTTCATTGCTTCTCTTGTGTCATCATCGCTATCACATCTGTTATGTTTGCTTCTTCTGCTTCTCTTGTATCTTTGACATTAAAGACTGAATTCATGATTCTTGATAAACATATTTATCTTTGCATGTTTTGATAAGTGCTGATGCATGATAAATCATAATGATCAAATGATCTGATGTTGTCATTGTGTTCATCGTCTGAACGCAGTGATGATTCACACATGTCGTGTCTTCATCAAGCGTGCTTGCAAATGCAAGTATTGCTTCGTGAAAAAGCACAATTGCATGATGAACTCAGCTTCATGTCATCTTCAGCTGTCAATGCATCATGCTGCGCTGACAATGATTCATTATCTCAATGCTTGCATTAAGACTTGTCTCACTCTTCATCTTTGATAATGAAAGAGTGAGTAACTTTTCTCTCAATCATGTGAGATTGTATTTAACAGTTGAATAAAGATTTTCATCTTTCTCATCTTTGTCACTTCTTGTTATCATCACATTACTTCATCTTCATCTTGTAAATCTTGATTGAAGCAAGTAATGCATGATGAGATTCACTGATGAATAAATAGCTCTTTTCTTCACTTCAACGTTCTTGCTTGCAATCATTGATTGCTTTTTTTCTTCATTCTTTCACGATGTTTATCATTTTCTTTTTTAGAAGATATATGTTGCATGAAATTTTATAATTGTAGTTTAATATCAATTTCTTAAACTTGCATCTTTGCGCTTTTGATATTCTTTCAATCATGACTTTTACATGATCTGTTTTTCTTTTTTCTTTTTGACTTCTTTGCAGTTGACTGATGTACTTGTCTTTCTATCTCATAGTTCTCAATGATCTTCTTTGCATTGCTAAGATTTTTCATTGATTTTCAGAAGTTTTCATAGAAAGACGAATCAGCTCATTGAACTAAATACTCAATCTTTTCTTTCTTGATTCACTGATCAAGTATCTTTTCTATCTTTCATTTCTCTTTCTCTTTTATGAGAATGATTTGCGACTTTGAATTCTCATCACGCAAGTGTCAGAGTTTCAATAAAAAGACATGAAAGATTGAGTGAATTGCATCATATTTCTCAGATAGTTCAAGCTTATATGCTTACATGTTGATCTTCTTCAATATTCTGAATGATTTCAGTTATCTATGATCAATCTTCTTCTTTGAACAAAGTGTATGAATATTTATACTTTGCAAAAGCACTTTGTCTTTCATTTGAAAGTTCGCAACTTTATGATGAGCATTATAATACTTTGCTTGTTGCTCTGCTACTTGCTTTTATAGTTTCATTAAATGTTCTCTGATACTTTGTAATCATTTTGCTCACTTCATAGTCAAGAATATCTTTCTCTTTAGAGTTTTGTTCTTAGATGTCTCTGCAAAGCTCACAATGTATTTCTTTAAAAGTTCATGTGAAGTTTTTTTGATATTAGCGTGTACGCTGTTGTTATATGCAAATGTCATCATTAACAAAAGCTCTGATCAGTTATTCATTTTATAATTAAAATACACTTGCAGATAGTGCTTAAGCATCTGATTCTGTCTTTCTGTTTGATCATTGATTTGCAAATGAAACACAATGCTTAGCTTTTGCTTCGCTTCAAGATGTCAATATAGAATGATTCAGAAATGATTGATAAACAGTGAGTTTCGATTCAATATAATGCTTTGCATCATTTCATGCTGAGATATGAATTCTCATCATAGTAGATTCACAAGTCTTTCGACATTCAAATCTTTGATCGTCGAAATATAAATTGTATGCTTGATCAACTTATTTATTATTATTAATATAACATTGCTTGTTTTTTCAATGTATGAATTCTTTGCAGAAAGCATGTTTGTTATGAAATTCATGATTATCATGTAAAATGAATTCACGCTCTCTGAAGATATAGATGTCAGCTTCTCATAGAGTTTATGATAATGCACTTGCACTCGCTGATAGTTTGAACAGATGCAAACATATTTTATCATCTCTTTAAACATTTTCAATCAATAATATTTTCTTCTTATTGCAGTCTTGATACGAGCGCATGCAAAATAATCTACTTCGAAATCATCATGATTCATATGCAGAATCTCATTTCTTGTAGCAAAGTCATTGAGTACATAAACTGCAAGATCACAACGTAGCAATTCATCATCTTTCATACTTCATTTTGAAAGCTCATTCTTTCTAGATGTGAATCGTTGATGTCATTTCTCATTTGCAACAAAGACGTTTCTTTATTGTAACTTCAACAATCATGCAATCATTGATTTACTCATCTTCAAATAAAATCTCTTCGACTTCATAATCTGATGAGTCAGAAGTTGAAACAACGCAGTGTTTAGAATTCTGCAAGATTTAGCGAATACTTTCTTATTTGAACACATGACTCAAGTATCTGCAATGACTATGTCATTCAGTTGCATCATCAATGCTGCAAGTTTGATTGCTGTTAAAACTTCTTCATTTTCTAGCAGCTCAGATTGACATTTCTGATTGCAAAGTTTATTTTGCAAAGTAAATAGAAAATAATCATTATTTTTCTTGCTATCATTTGATTTTATGATGTCGAGTCTTTTTGATGACACATTCGCAGAGTTTAATTTGTCTCTGTGATATTCTATATGAAAGTCAAACGCAGTTAATTTCTCAGTTCAATGCATCTGTCGTGCGTTGAACTTCTTTGTCATCATAAAGTAATGAAGATTATTGTGATCTGTTATCACACATATGAATCGCTTGCTATTCTGAAGATAGTGTCATCAGTTTTTAAAATCAAGAACTATAATGTACAGTTCTTTATCATGCATGTCTCATCATACTTCAGCTTCTTTGAACTTATAACTATAATATGCAATGAAATGTCATTGATCAATCTTATTCTTTTGACTAAGCACATCTTCGACTTTGTGATTGAATGCATCAATCTTCATGCGAAGATTTGCATTTTAATCATAGTGTTTTAAAATGAGAGTATTGACAAAGATTGCTTTCAATTTTTCAAAAGCTTTTTTTGCTTTCAATGTTATTGCAAAGAACAAATGCATCATTTTCTTCTTTGCACTCTTGATTAAATCTGTTAAGAACGTAATGATTTGAAAGAATTTTATTATAAATTGTCAATAAAACTTTGCAAATCTTAAGAATATAAGAATGTTTTTTGCAAATTTAAGCTTAAATCAGCTAGTGATTACATCAATATGAAACTGTTTCATCTGAATATCTCTTCACTTTATCACGAATCTCAGAAAGATAACTTCGCTACAATTGAAAGTGCATTTTGACAGCTTGATGTACAGTTAATATTTCAGTAATGTGCAAAAAATCTTCAACAATCATTTGACGAAACCAGCTAAAACTGACTACAAGCTCATTAAGCTAGCATCAGTCAAAAATATCTGTTTAGTCGAGCTTTTAGCTCACAAGCTTTAATAGTCACTCATCAACAATTAATAGCTAGCTACAATCACTTGTAGCTCTTGATGACAGTCATTTGCTTTTTATGCTCAAATAATACAATGCGCAATGTGTATCATCTGATCAGTGTTCACATTCAGCGCTCGTTATTATCAGTATGTGAAATTTGTAATCTGTGCACATTTCTTGACAAATACTTATCACGTCATTATTTCATGATAGATAAATTGAGGTATTTTACTCAGATTTACCTCGTTGTTGCATTGAAACATCATGTTGTGCACTGCTCAAAAGTTTTAGTTTCTTGAAGACAAGTTTGTGTATTTCATAATGTCTTGTACAATTCTTCATTCTTGCAAACACGTTGTATAAGTTACTTGCAATCAATAGAACTAAAAGCATCAAAGCAATTCATGATTGTGTTTGTTGTTTATATACAAAATATTCTACTACTATCACTCAAGTTCTATATAATTGCTCTTACTTTCTCGTTGAACGTTAACATTGACGTTCAATTTCTTCTCTACTCTCTTCAGAAAAATCTGATACTCGTCTTCAAACGTCAGTACACATTCACTTTCATTTGCTCTTTGATAATACAGAGTCTTAATGTCTATCTTCAGCTGCTTGCGAAAGTTGTTGAACGTTCAAACATAGCTCATCTTTCAATTATCTTTCATTTTCGATGTTCATAATCAATATGTATCTCTGACTTCGTCAAGCGAAATCTGATCAGATTCGACTTCAGTTGTGTCTTTGAGTTCTTCAGATATTTATCTTGCATTAGTTATTGCTCATTTCTATAGCTGAAAAATGAATGCTCATATCTAAATCATTCTTCTGATCTTGATTCTGTTCATCATTCAATATTTCTTGAAGTGTTTCATGTTCATCGCTATTCATCGATTCTGATTGATTTGTTGTATTCTTTGTCTTTTCTGTCGCGATTTCTGTGTTGTTTGACTTTTCGAGCTGCGATGTTCGATTTCTTATGAAACTAGAGACTTCATTCATAGAATACATCGACAAGTATTTCGAATCAGTGAGAGAAGAGAAAGAATGTTTTCTGATGATTTTTCAAGACGCGTTAATAGTCAGTAGATCATCTATCTGATTGCAATTGAGATTATACGTCGCAGAGATGCTGTTGAATACGTCGTTTTCATGATATTCAACATGACTTACGACGCGTTCATGCAGCATGCTCAATATCAAATTTCTTCGAGTCTCAATTTGCTTTCGTCAACTCTTGATCATTCGCTTATGTGTTACTGTTGCATGTTAATCAATCATTGTTCAATAATTTTAAAAATAAAGCACAAGAGAACATTGACAGTTGAGATGTTATACTCTTTACTGCAGCTTCTTTTCATTTCTCGATCTTCTTCTGATCACTTGTTCATTCGCTGATGACATGTTGAATCGCGATTGCTATGAGTATCATGATTTCGTCTTTCAGCTCAGCAAACATGATTCTCGTGTTTAATAGTTGATCAAGACTACAATCTTCTTGATTGAAAAATGAGATAGCAGTGATCTTCACGATCATCAAGACTAGAAAATGACATTCTTCAGACTAAGTACATGTCAGTCAACGCATCACGTCTGTAAAGATGTTTATCTTTTCAATATCAGAACTGATGAAGTTATCATTAATTAACAATCTGACGACATAGTTTGATGTATTGACTTTCTCGTAAAAGACATAATGATTCTTCACTACATCTTGAATCTGAAACATTATTTGTGCTCGATATTGTTCAATAGAATCATATAACTGTATCTGTTAATCTATTGATGATATGACAAGATTTGAGTTGCACATTATCTTTTGAGCTTCGTCTATTGTTGATCTTTTCGCGACAAAGTAGTTCATTCGTGATCTGTGTTTTAATTGATGTGCACGATCTCTGTTTCAGAGATTGCACATGAGATTGCTCAAGAGAACTCATTGCAGCTCTGATCATGACATTATGCTTTTCTCTACTTCACACGTCATAATCGTTATCAATAGAATGAGTTCTATGTATCTAAGCACATCGACATGAGCTGCAGCAGAGACTGTTCTCGATCGTCATCTGAATTCTGCTCAAAGAATTTTTCTAGAGTTATCATTTGAATCATCAATTTGTGCTGCGTTATATCATGAACTTAATGCAAAAGAACTTGATGAAAATTCTGTTAATCTTTGAAACTTTGAGATTTGCTCATTGAGCTGAAAAGATGACGAGATTGATAACGACGAGTGAGAATGCTGTTTACGCTGATGCGTCTTTTTCTTTGACAAGATGTTCTTGAAAAATTGAATGACTTTAGTGAACTATGTTGAGATCATATTAGCTGAGAATATACATGATGATATTGACATTGATTTTGCCTTCTTCTGCAGTCGTTCTGCAGATCACTGTTTTTGAGATGATAAATCATCATTCAAGCTGTTCAACGTGTCGAGAAACTTGCGTTCTTGTCTTTTAGATCTGAGTTCAGATTCTTTTAATGATATGTCGAAATTGTTACTTGCTTTCTCAACTCTTCTTTTGACACTTCATTGATAGATGAACTAAACATAATTATTGAGTCAGTTAACTGCGTGTCAACAATTCATAATACATGCTACACATCTGACTATCAATCGCAGTGTTCGAGTTCTTCTTGTTCTTATTACTTGTCATGACAGTTCACTTAGAAGATGACGCGAAATAATGATTGATACATGATGAACTGATGAATGTGATCGAGTTCTGAGATAAAAGAGAAAAAGAGTGAAGAAGAAAAAGACACGATGCGTACTTGAAGATATGCGATCTCTGAAAGCGTGTAACTCTGTTGTTGTTGACACTACTATGTTCAATTATTGACTGAGAATGAGTAGATTAACATCTTAGTGCTCATCTACTCTGTCAGATTTATGTTCTAACTTCGTTGCATCGAGATTGTGATAATGTTTTCATGACTTATTCAAAAGTGTAGATAGATTTGAAAATTTGCAATAATTTATCATTGCACATGCAAACTGAGAATGCAAACTGCGAATCTTATTGTCAAAGAACTCTGAGCTCAAGCTGATTATTTAAGATAAATTTAAGAGAAAATTCGATAAATTATCTTCGCACATTATGCAAAGTGAGAATGCGAACTGCGAATATTATTGCTGAAGAACTCTGATTATCAGAGATAAATTTCGAATGATTTACGATAAATTTATCTTCACATGTGCGAACTGAGAATGTGAACTGCACATTTTATTGCTGAAGAACTCTGATTACTTGAGATAAATTTCAAGAAATTTATGATAATTTGCCTTCGCATGTACGAACTGAGAACGCGAACTGTGCATTTTATTGCTGAAGAACTCTGAGTCTTACTCGTCACATAATTGAGACTCGATGTACATGATGTCACAGTTAAATTTAAACATGCAGTTTGCTCTTCATCATGCTTGATGACTTTGTAGATGAGAATGATGAACGAAGATGTACAAGAAGAATCATGATATCTTTCATCAAGTTTATTTTCATCGTATCATGCTTGACAAAGCTCAAATCATCAAGAATCATCTGTTTCAGAACTCTATAGTCTGCAGAGATCTGATAAAAAAGCATCGTTGAATGATTAGAATTGAGTAGAAGAATTCTTCTCATTCTTCAAGTTTCTTTGCGTTTCACGTACAGAAACTGTCGAGATGTTCAAGAAGAATTTCATCGATTCAAGTAAAATACAGAATAAGATGAATAATGTCATCTATATGAATGAAGTTGAATCAGCTGAGCTGAGTGCGTGCGTGCGTGCAGTGTGCAAACGACATGTTCGTTGCTGATCGAGAAGTACTAGAGAGCGAGAAAAGAAGAAAAGCGAAAAGAGAATAGCGATGTGAAAGAAACGATGTGTCAAAAGAAGAAAAAAAGAAGAAAAAAAGAGCTTAGATTCATGAAATCACAATCAACATCTCTCTCATTCTTAACTCACAATCTCTCATCGCTGATGTTTTCTCATTAGCATTCTCATTCTTTTCGCTCTCATTCATCAGAATAAATGACTTTTTATTCTCTTCGACGCTCATCAACTCAAACAGTCACATCAGCTTCGTCAAGCTCAGCTGATTCAGCATCTTGACGTCGTCAATGATAACATCAATGATCTCACGCTTGCTGTTCTGCAGTATCTGCAATTTCTCATCAACGTTGTTCTTAATGACGAGATGAGTGATGAAGATTTCGAAGAATTGATCGATGTGAAAGACGTAACAGAAGACTTGTTGTTTCACGCTGCTGTTTCATCACAGATTGATGCAGATGACACGCAAGATCAGTTTCTCGTTGACGCTGTTTTAAACAACATGATGAATGATGAAGATTTCAAAGAAATGATCGATGCAAAAGACGTGACAGAAGACTTGTTGTTTCACGCTGCTGTTTCATCACAAATCAACGCAGATGATGCGCGAGATCATAATGAGATTGAGCTTGATGTCGTTGCATTTGAGAAAGATGATCATGATCTTCGTGATTGAATCATCGCGAAACATGATGATGATGTGATCGCGAACTTTCTGACTCATTTTGTCGTGATAGTTAACAAAGACTCAGTCATGCTGTTGAAAAAAATGATTCAGCACTTTCATGCTGTTTTGCAATTAGCTTGTTCTCAAGTCAAAGAACTCATGACACGATAAGAGCTTACAGAATGTGAAACTGAGTGAAGATGATGATCTTCTTGTTCAACTTCTTCATCAATCACAGCTCAATCTGCATCTGCATCATCATCATTTTTGAAGATGAAAGAATCGAGTCGTTGAAATTAATTCATTTGAGATCTTGTTTGAGATCTTTGCAAGTGCATGAGAAAGTTCTTTCACTGTCTTCGACATTCATCTGCAATTCTTTTAACTTGTCGCATGATCGAAACTCGATGTAAATGCTGTTGCAATCTAAACATGCAGTTTGCTCTTCGTCGCGCTTGACGACTTTGTAGACGAGAGCATTAAGACACTCTCTGCAGTAGACATGAAAACAGCTGATTACTCAGAATTTATCTGAAGAATCGCGACATTTGTGACAGAGACTTCTATTCTTGAAATCATCATTAATATTCAAATTCGATTCTCAGTCTATCATTGAGTACACTCTCACACTTGTAATTCTGTTCTTGAGTTCTGCTTGCATCTCTCTATACTTTGCAACAATAAAACAGTTTACGTTTTGCACTTCATGAGAAAATAGCTTTGTACACAGCGTGTTGAATCAATTCATGAATGATAGTCGTTGAATCATGAGCACAGTAAGAAGTCTATCAAATCTTCTGATGATTTTCTGTAGATCATCGTTCATCTTAACATTCTGCTTGCATTTTAGAGCGTTGAAGATTGATTTACTCATGACTGCATTAATTTATCTAAGCTCTCTAACATTGATAAAAATCTCGTTTCGTTGACGAAATTGCTTGCAATCTTTGTTTAAAGAAATAGTTGTGCTTGAACGAAGAGTCTGTAGAGCAGACGTCGCAGATGACAATCTCATCACTGAAGATCTTGACAAAGACTGAGCAATGTTTATTGAGAGATCTCTTGACGATTGAGTGTCTCTTTCATGAGTGTCAATCACTTCTTCTTCGCGAAATCTTCGTTGCTAGAGAGCAAGTTTTTGCTGACGATGTATCAAAGACTTTGCTTTAGAACTGAAATGTTGCGAATATTGTTAGTTCAAAAAGTAATAGAACTTTCGCTCGTTGATCATGAAATCTTCTTTATGAACTTGTATAACACAGACATGATCTTTGTTGTTAATGAAATCAGAATGTCAACGTGTGCTTTTAATTATTCTTTTACTTTTCTTGAATTTTCGTTCTTGAGTTCTGCATGCGTGTAGTCTTTCTCAATTTAGCTATTGCATCTCTTTTCAAGATCTTTTATGATCGCAGTTTATGATGTTTGATTAATGACTTGAATATATTCTCAGATGTTGAAGTAGCGAAGATTGATTCTACTACTTTCAAAGTCAGTGAATGAATTAATATAATCTTTACAATTTTCTAGTTACTGATCTGAAGAGAGTCGATCGATGATGAACTGAAAGTGACAACAGCTCTTTGCTGTTATTTCTATCAGCGCAGTCTGTCAGCATCGCTCATTTTCAATCTTAATTCGTCTCATATCTTCATTGTCATAAAGAATTATATTCTTTGTCACGTCGTAAATTCTCTTCTCGATCAATAATCTTTTGTACTCTTTGAATTGCATGTTCAGCAGATTAATCTCTTCTTGTCTTTTATTCATAGTTAAGTAAATAGAACTCATCAATGATGTTTGATTATCTAATTTCTTCATCGTCAGCAACGTTGTAACATTTCACGACATCAACGATAGTTGATCAGCATTGTCATCTCTAATCTCTTCTTGCAACTTTCTTTGACATTGAATGTTTTCATGTGTTCACTCTCGATGTTGTGCTCTTTGTTTTTCGTTGTTGTTCAGTCACTGAGTCATGATCATCAATGTCTTGTGCAGTCAATTTTGTGATATGCTTTCAATCTCTTTGTTAAAGATGATGATAATCTTTGCAGTCATCGTTTGAAGCTTTTTCTTTGTCAGCTCACTATCAAGTTTTATGTCATATATCTTTGAAGATATCATCTTCTTCTTCATTGTCATTATGATCTCACTTCATTTGTCATCATTGATCATTAAGTCTTTCTGCATCATCTTTCTGATTCAATTATGTCGCTGCAATTCATTGTAGAAGATCATCGAAGATCTTGTACTGAACATGTTGATTTTTCTTATGCAACAGAATTGCAGTGAGTCTTGAAGAGCATCAAAGACTTAAAAGAAACACGAATGTGATACAAATGCGATGTTGTCTATGCAACAAAGAATGCGCAGAAATGAGATGCTGTTATTTCAATTTCAAGACAGACTAATGATTTTTATTACACTTAAATTCTATGACTATCACAAAATGTGATCATGAAAGCTGTGTTGATAGTTGAAAGACTTGATGATAATAATCTGATGAATACAAAGAGACGTAGCTTTAGTTGTGTTACAATCGCGTCGTAAATCTTGCGTGAGTTTGATTTTAGTGATTTCTAGAATATCTAGAAAACACATTGCTAATGTAAAAACAGAGTAAGAAATGATAAATTATCATTTGACAAGATAAATCATCTGAATAATCAGAGTAAAAAATGATAAATTGTCATATTTCTACGACAGTGAAAATATACACATGATGTTATTTTTCTCACATTTTCAATATTTTCAAAACACAGCATCTTATTACTTATGTCATCATGTCTATGCTTCTGCTGTCAACGATTACTTCTTTTGACTGAAATAACTAACAACAATTTGCTGATAACAGTTAACAGACTATGAAGCAAAAGCATTAAACTAAAGTCTCTCACACAGTCTTTACTATCTGATTATTCTTTCTCATCTTCTCATCACTCATTTCTTTCACTTTACTATTATCATATGTATCATTTTGAAAGATCTGATGTCACGTCTGATGATCTTTAATAAGTCTCTCGACATCGAATTTCGAAGTATAAAATCGATATGCTCACGTCTTCTTCGCGATTTGATCATATCTATTGATTCGAAAAAAAGTCTGCTGTTTCATTCAGATCATATAGTTGAGCTTCATCAGTATCACTTGAAATGTACAATGAAGAGTGTAATCTGTTTCTAGAACTTCAGTAGTTTCAATCAGAATATTGAAATCAGAATCATTTTCTTTCATGTCTTGAAAATTATTGATCAAGCTTTGTCGATTTTCAAGACTTAGATCACTATGAAAGAATGCAACGTTCATTTCACGAATCTTGATAAGATACTAGCTCGTTGTTAGTAAAGAGACAGATATACTTGACATTCAACGAGTTGAAAACATCATGCATGATGCAAAACATAGAAATTATGATTGAGAGAATTCAAGTAGACGTATCAATCAGACAATCTTTGCTATGATTGAAGAGAAGAACATTATCAGAATTCTCTTTCTCTGATTGTCTTCAATGACTATAGATTTGTTCAATATCTTCATGATTCACTGTAACTTGCTGCTTGATTCGTACAGTTTCTCGATATTATCATTGTAGAAACAGTTATCAACGACTGTCAATCATTTATTACGAACAAGTTCAGTTCAGATAAACATCAAATCATGCTTTGTCTTCAATTCAACAAAATATGAGAATGTAATACACTGTTATGGGTTATACCCATTGGTCGGTTGGTTGGTTGGTTGGTTGGTCAATCGGTTGGTTGGTTGGTCAATCCTCTGGTTGGTTGGTCAATCCTCTGGTTGGTTGGTCAATCCTCTGGTTGGTTGG
>JAABUV010001663.1_pt1 | contig 31822 bp, 30 predicted proteins | sample 5559971 | NCBI WGS metagenome assembly JAABUV01 (sample SAMN10711881, study PRJNA513362) | rock metagenome | isolation source: Antarctica rocks | place: Antarctica: Victoria Land, Knobhead nord | collected 2015-12-19
CCTTGACCACGGTCGCGACCGCCGAGGCCGGCTTGTAGGGGTATCGGACGTCCTTGACCATCCAGTCGTTGGGGCCGCCCCCCGGCGGCTTCGTCATCTCGACCAGGGCGAACTCCTCGCTGTTGGGTCCGTCAAATTCCAGGAGCGCGTTGGCGTAGATTGTCAGGCCGTCCAGGACCTTCGACTCGATCCGGGCGAAGTGGATCTCCTCGCCCTTGCCCGCCAGCCGTTCCTTGATCTGGTTGAGGGGCGCGACCCTCTCGCCGAACATTTGGGGGGATCCCGCCGACATCGACCGCTTCAGTTCCTCGGCGATCTCGTCGGGCTGCTTGGTCTTCCGATAATCCGAAGGCTGCTGATACCAGAGGGCGGAATTCACCGACTGCGACTTCAAGACCTCGGTGTAGATCCGGGCGAACCGGCTCGCGTCCCGCTTGACCAGGAAGTCCGCGGAGACTTCATGCGTGAGGGCCGCGAGCCCGAAGGCCAAGGCGACGGCGATCCCCGCCCGGGCGTAGGCGGCCCCGGTCAGGACGTCGGGAATCCGGCCGATCTTCCGGATCGAAAGCACGCCGATCGCGATCGACAGGCCGACGACGAGGAGGAACCAGAGGTCAGTGAAGCAGAAGACGGAGCTGATCCCGAGCACGAGGCTGAGGACGGCCCCGGGGCTGATCGCCCGGTAAGCCGGCAATTCGTTGTCGATGGCCGCAGCCTCCTTCAGGTCGGGAGGCGAGGCCGGAGAGGTCTGGTCGATGGCCACTGCGCGAACTCCTTCGGATCCGGCGGCGCGGCGCACCTCGGGGTCGGGCGACCGGATGAAAATAGACGAAGAATTCGCCGCAAACCGCCCGACCCTCGAAGGTAATCGCCGGCCCCCGGCCCGTCAAGCTCCGAGGCCGGCTTCACCGGATCGCCAACCCCAAGGCCCGGGGCGGGATCAGGGTTGTCGCCGCCATCGCGACCCAGAACAGGCCCAGGGCCCAGCCGGTGACGTTGGTCCAGGACCAGTTCGAGCCGCCGGCCCGGCTCCGCCAGGTTCCCAGGAGGACCGCGAGGATGGTCAGGCCCATCGGCTGATAGCCCAGCGGGGTCGGCCAGGACAAGCTCCGGACCTCGCCCCGGGCGATTGCGGCGAGGTCGAAGACCCAGACGACCAGGCCCCCGACCAGCCAGAGCAACTCGCCCAGCCCGACCTCGGGCGACTCGCGCCGGAAGAGCAGGAGCGGCCCGATCAAGGCCAGGGAGCCGGCCACCGTGTAAACGCTGGCCAGCAACTGGTCGGGGGGCCAGTTCAACCGACCCCGCGCGAACAGAGACCCGATCCCATAGCAGAGGGCCGCCCCCAGGAGCAGGGCGGTGCCCAGCGGGGGATTAGCCGAAGCCGGCGCCGGGGTCTTCGGCGCCACTCGTTTGGTGGCCATCGAGGGTCGATTCCGGGCGGTGGGTCGAATGGGAGATCCGAAGACGGCCCCGGTCGGGATGGGGCGGGTGTCTCCCTCGGTTATCGATCCGCCGACGGATCCCGGATCATCGGAAAGTGCGGGCGAGGGCTTCGGGAAGGCCAATTGTTCGCGACTTGCCGGTCGCCCGGGCAATTAATGGACGGGCGTGGGGGCTGGCGGGCCTGGCTCGAAATCACCGTGAGTCGGCTCGGGCGCGTCGGCCTCCCGGGCTTCATGGACAACCATCGAGTCGATCGCCTCGATCTGGGACGGGTTCAGGACGACCTCCTCCCCCTCGGTGAGCCCGCCGGTGACCTCCAGGAGGTCGCGATTCGACCGGCCGAGCGTGACGTTCCGCCGATGGAGGCCGTCGGCCCCGGCGACGTAACAGATGTCGTCGCCGCCCTCGACGGCGACCGCCTCGCTCGGCACGGCGAGAACTCCGAGGCGACGGTCGACGTCGATCGCCACCTCCGCCGTCATCCCGGGCAGGATCCCCCGGGGGGCCGAGTCGATCTGGACGACCCCGACGAAGTACTTGACCTCGTCGCTGAACCAGTTGGGGGCGCTGGGGAGCGGGGCGATCGAGGTGACGTGCCCCTCCAGGGTCCGGTTGTCCAGCCCCTCAACCTTGATCCGGGCGCGCATCCCCTCGCGGATCCGGTGGGCGACCGACTCGTGGAGGTTGGTCAGGATCTGTATGTGTGCCAGGTCGGGCAGAAAGAATAGCTGCTGCGACTGCCGGACCATGGTCCCCGCCTCGATGGGGGGGGCCCCCCGTCGGCTGGGGTCGTTCGCATAGATGATGAAGCCGTCGTGCGGGGCCCGGATCGTGCAACGCTCGACCATCAGCCGGTAATAGGCGAGCCGCTCGGCGTTCCGGGTGACCCGCTGGGTGTTGGCGATCACCTCGAAGCGCCGCTTCTCGACCTCGCTCTCAAGCTGCTTGAGCGTCATCGGGATCCCGAACGCACGGAGGTTCCGCAGCTCCCATCGCGAGGTCAGGAGGTCGAGGCTGGCCAGCTTCTCATCCCGGATCGCGGTCGCCTTCGAGGTATGGGCGACGTAGCCCTTGCCCAGCATCTTCTCGGTCCATCGGAGCCGGTCGGTGGTTCGCTCCAGGGTCGACTCGTCGAGGGCGATCCGGCCTTCGAGGGATTGGAGGGACTGCTTCATCAGCCCGTCGCGATATTCGCGGACGGCCAGCTCGGCGACCTCGAAGTTGAGCCGGCCGGTCTCCAGGATGGCCCGGGCCTGCTCCGACTTGATCTGCTGCTGGCGGACCAGCTCCTCGTAATCCGCCGAGTTGAGCCGGCAGAGCACGTCCCCCTTCTTGACGGTCGCCCCCTCCTCGATGACCCAGAGGATCGTCGAGGCCCCCCCGGACGCGACCGATCGCCCTCCGCTCCGGATTTCCAGGCGTTCCAGCTCGCAGGCGATGACCGTGTTGTGCGAACTCTGGACGCTCCCGGCGGCCGAGACGACCGCGCTCAGGTCGGCCCGCGAGACCAGGGCCTTCGATAGCTTCTGGATCGGGTCATCGCGCCTCCAGAGCCCGCCCCGCCTCGAAGTCCGGGCCGCCGTGGTCGCCCCCGCGATCGCCAGGCACAGGAAGATCCCAACCAGCACGCGCGCTCGATGGCCAGGCGGCCGGCCCGGCTTAGGGGACGCGGATCCCGCGAGCGGACCCATCAAGGGGCGATCGATACCGGGAAAACCAGCCTGATCCGATTGGGTCACGGGGGGACGGCTCCTGATCCGGGACCGAGGGGGACTCGGGCGAGGATCAACCGAGTGGGGGAGGGAAGGCCGACGCCGTCGCATCGGTCCTTCAGGGCGGGTCGACCGGGCGGGCCGATCGTCCAGGCGGGCCACGAACCGATGACTTCTATCCTGGCTCAGGACATCGTCAGCGGTCAACTCGGCCCGTCGAATTCATTGTAAAACAATCCTTGAACGGGACAAGCCCGCCGCGTCGAATTGGCCTGGAAGCTCGCTCGATGTCGGGATTTGCCGATCAGGGCCGCTTCGACTACGATGTCAGGGTTTCGGCGAAACCTCGGTCCCAGCCCGGAGCCGATCACCTTGGCCCTTCCCCGCTACCGGATCCTGGCGCTCGACGTGGACGGGACGCTCCTGGCTCGGGACGGGACGCTCCGACCCCGGACGATCGCGGCGGTCGCTCGGGCCTGGGAGGCCGGGATCCGGCCGGTCCTCTGCACGGGCCGCCGCTACCGCCGGGCCCTCCCGATCGCGGAGAAGCTCGGGCTCGACGCCCCCCTGGTCTGCAACTCGGGGGCGCTGGTCAAGGAGCCGGACGGCCACCGGACCCTCTGGCGGGCCGACCTCGGCGTGGACCTGCTGGCCGAGGTCATCGAGGTCTTCCGGCGCCGGGACGAGCCGGCGGTCTCGTTCACCGACCGGGCCCCCGAAGATCACGACTTCCTGGTCAGCTCCGCCCCCACCGGTCGGCCCCTGTTCGACGACTACCTCGACCAGAACCTCCCCCACGCCGAGGTCGACCCCGACTGGGCCGCGCGCCCCGGCGGCAATCATTATCACCTCTGCGCAATCGGGACCCGACCGACCATGCTCGGGCTCGAAGCGGAGATCCTGGCCCGGCTCCCCGGCCGGGTCCGGACGTTCGTCCAGAAGAGTCCCCGCTATGCCGGGACGATGTGCGAGGTCCTCCGGCACGACGCGAGCAAGTGGTCGGCCCTGCTCCACCTGGCGGAAATCTGGAGGGTCGATCCCTCCGAGATCTGCGCCGTGGGGGACGACATGAACGATGTCCCGATGCTCCGGGGGGCCGGGCTCGGAGTCGCGATGGGCCATTCCTGCCCCGAGGTCCTGGCCGCCGCCGACCTGGTCACCGGCGCGGACGACGAGGACGGCGTGGCGATGCTGATCGAGGGCGTCCTGCTTTTGTGAAGGGATGTGGGGATGTCCGAACCATCCTGGGTTCCCGATGGCGAATCCGACCGGACGATCGAGGAGAACTGGCTATTCCGGCTCCGCCGCGAGCGTTACCGCTCGCGCCGATCGGGCCAGGCGCACGACTTCTACGTGCTCCACCTGGCCGACGCGGTGAGCGTGGTCGCCTCGACGGCCGATCATCGCCTGATCATGGTCCGGCAATTCCGCGCCGGCTCGGGCCGCGACAGCCTGGAGACCCCGGGGGGGCTCCTGGACCCCGGCGAAGACCCGATGGCCGCCGGGGCCCGCGAACTCAAGGAGGAGACCGGCTACGTCGGCGACCCGCCCCGATCGCTCGGGACCGTTTGGTCGAACCCTTCGCTGATGACCTCGAAGATCACGACCCTCGTCATCCCCAACGCCCGGAAAGTCGCCGAGCCGTCGCTCGACCATGGCGAGGAGGTCGTCGTGGAGCTGATCGACGATCGTGATGTCCCCGGTCTGATCCAGGAGGGCAAGGTCGACCACGCCCTGTCCGTCCTCGGGTTATCCGCCTGGTTGCTCTCGCGGCACGGGATCCTCTGAACTTCCAGGGGGCTCGACTTCGCACCTTTTCCCCGCACTCGTGCCAAAAACCTCGGCAAATCGATCGCGGCGGCTTCCGTTTCTTCGCGGGTTTCCCACGGCAGAATTCGAAAGCCGAGGTTGCGAAAACCGAAGTGGGCCGGGTCCGCCCCGCAGTCTGATGCGTGATTCTCGCCGTAAATCCGGGGGCCCGCCGGATCGGATCACCAGCCTGACTTCATGCCCGGCTGAGGTGGCATCTCATTCGCCTTAGGTCGTGACCGAACGAACACGCCTCCGGGAATGAAGCTCTCCCCTGAGTTCCCGAGAACCGGATCATCTCCGATCCGGCGTACTCCGACGGGCCGGTCGCCCTGACCGGAACGTCGCGAGCGTCCACGGACGCCTTTGATCACGATCGATCCGCTTTCACGGGGAATCCCATGATTGGAGCTTCCACGGAGCCCGAGGTCGGCGAACGCTGGCAGGTTCTGACGCTCTCGACCATCGCCTTTACGCTCCTCTTCGGCGTCTGGCTGATGCTCGGCGTCCTGAACATTCCGATGAAGAAGTCGCTGGGGCTGACCGACTCGCAGGTGGAGTGGCTAATCGCCGCCGCGATCCTGGCCGGCTCACTCCCCCGGATGATCTTCGGGATCTGGGCTGATCGCTACGGCGGCAGGGCGGTCTATCTCTGGCTGCTCCTGTTCTGCGCGATCCCGACGTACCTGTTCAGCCGGGCGACGACCTACCCCGAGCTGATGGCCTGCACCCTCCTGTTCGGGCTCGCCGGCAACTCGTTCACCGCCGGGATCTCCTGGAACTCGGCCTGGTTCCCCAACCGCAGCAAGGGCTTCGCGCTCGGGGTGGTCGGCGCCGGGAACGTGGGGGCGTCGGGCACCAAGCTCCTGGTGATCCTGGTCCCCGCGGTCCTCACGATCGTCCCGGCGGCCGGACTCCTCGGCGGGATCATCCCTGGGGGCTGGCGGCTGGTCCCGGCGATCTATTCGATCCTGCTGATCCTGATGGCGGTCGCGGTTTACCTCTTCACCCCGAAGGTCGACCGGAGGCCGGGCGCGGGTCGCCCGCTGGCGGAGTTGCTGGCGCCGCTCCGGCACGCCCGGGTCTGGCGGTTCAGCCTGTATTACGTGGTGGTCTTCGGCGCCTACGTGGCCCTCTCGGGCTGGCTGCCCAAGTTCTACGTGGACACCTACAAGTTGCCGCTCCGCGACGCGGCGTTGCTGACCGCCCTGTTCATCTTCCCGGCGAGCCTGCTCCGACCGGTCGGCGGCTGGTTGTCCGACCTCCACGGCCCCCGGGTCGTCACCTATGTCGTCTTCATCGTGATGACGACCGCCCTGCTGGCCCTCTGCATCCCCAACGGGGCCTTCGGCAGCCAGTATCAACTGGGCCCGGCTGGCTTCACGGCATTGATGGTCGTGGTCGGCTGCGGGATGGGGATCGGCAAGGCGTCGGTCTACAAGTACGTCCCCGACTACTTCCCCGAGGACGTCGGCGCCGTCGGCGGCCTGGTCGGGGCCCTGGGGGCGCTGGGCGGGTTTGTGCTCCCGCCTCTGTTCGGGACGATCAGCCGGGCGACCGGGACCCCCCGGACCGCGTTCGTCGTCCTGCTGGCCCTGACGGTCGTCAGCCTCGGCTGGCTCCACGCCGTCGTCGTCTCGATCAAGGCGGAGGAGAGGAAGGCGCTCCGGGGCGAAGCCTTCCCCGAAGCCTCGCTGTCCTGAACCTCGGCCTCGGGCTGGATCGATCGGATCCGGGCCGCCGAGTTCTCCGGGAGGAGGGCTCGGCGGCTCGGCCTCGATCAGGGGACGACCGACGGGTTGTAGCCGGCGTCGACCTGGTTCCGGAGCATCGTGGAATCGGGCACGGCTTCTCGCGAGAGGATCGGCTGCGCCGGCTCGGGCGGGGCCTCGACGGGGGTCGAGGGCTCGAACGTCCCCTGCCTGTTCCCGATCCGGTCGAGCAGGGCCCTCGTGATCGGCTCGTCGCCGACCCAGCCGATCTTGATCGAGACGGTCGACCGGGCCTTGGTCCCCAGGAGCGTGACCCGGGCCCGGCGGTCATCGACCGTCTTGCCCTCCAGGACGATCAGGCCGCTCGGATCCTGCGTCTGGTTGATCGCGTGAATCCCGACGTCGGACATCGCCTCCTTGACGTTGGAGACGAGCGATTCCGAGGCCGGGAAGACCTGGACCCCCCGACCCCCGACGTAGGACGGGCCGATCGGGAGGGCCAGCCGCTCCCGGCCGAAGGTTCCCGTCGAGGAGCACCCGGCGAGCATCAAGGCCGCGAGGATCACCCCCGCCGTCGCGTTCCGTCGCATCCCCACCTCCTTGAGAACCCCGGACTCGCTGGGAGGCTCGCTCCCGGACTGCCGGCAGGCTAATCGCTCTTGGGCCGGGGGTCAATCCGGATCGGTCGGGGGAGATAGTCCGAGGGGTTTCGGTGAAGGGTCGCCAGGAGGATTGCAAAGTCTCCTTGCTCGCAATCCACCTGTGGGTTAAAAACATGGGTGCGCTCTCATGGCACGATTGCGACGATCATTCCGATTGACAATGCGATCCGATCGTGTATTATTCGTCACAGATCGGTTGACGAGGAGATGTTGGTCGGGGGGATGCCGAATGCGGATCGAGGGGGTGATCTGGGATGAGGACGACGACCCCGATGGGAACGTCGCCCCTATCGCCGAGCATGACATCTCGATCGATGAGGTCGAGGACGTGATGTACGACCCCCGCAACCGGACCGGGCCGAGCAACCACGCGGGCCGGATGCTGACCTGCGGCGAGACCGAGACCGGCCGGTTCATCTGCGTGGCCTGGGAGCGGGCCGGGGACGACCCCTTGATCGTCAAGCCAGTAACCGCCTTTGACTCGAATCCGCCCGGGAGACCACGACGTGGCAAGTGAACTCGCCCCCCGCCATGCGCCCCCCGACGCCGCTTCCGAACTGGCCGCGCTGGCGGATCCGTCGGCGCTAGGAGATCATCTCGACTTCGCCGTGTTCCTGGCGGAGGCCCGCAAGGCGAGGGAGGGCCGGGGGCTCTCGCTGTCTCAGGTCGCCGACCGGATGGGGGTGGACCATGCCACCGTTTCGCGCCTGGAGTCCGGCAAGCAGCCCAACCCGACGGTCAACACGGTGATGCGGTACGTCGAGGCCATCGGCCTCCGGGTCGCCTGGGGGCTGGCCGATCGGGACGACGGGCCGATCCCCCGGGGCGAGGGGCGAACCCGTCGGCGGGTCCGCGCCGTCAAGCCCGCCGGGTAACAAAGGGTCCGAAAGGACCGCGGCGGCCTGCGGCAGGGTGGCCAGCCAGCCAGCCGGCGAAGGCGTCGCGGAACTGGGCCAGGGAGAACCCCGCGATGGCGCGGCTGATGGTGGTGGCATGGGGGCCCCTCTCGCGCGTGAAGAAGCCCAGGGGCGTCTTGAGGGTCCGCCAATGGTCGCTGGCCCATCGTTGCAGGCCGGCCATGTCGGTCTGGCGGCAGAGCAGGCCGAGGAAGACCAGGGCTAGCAGAGAGGCGTACGGGTGACATACGCCCCGGGCTTTGCGGGGTCGTCGATCCGGGCGAAGGCGTCGAGCAATGGGGAGATGGGAGCCGCCATCCGTGACCAAGCCTCATGGGTGCGAATGCCGAAGTTAGGTAATTTAGGTAGATCAGAGCAAGGAGACTTTGCAATCCTCCTGGAAGGGTCGCCGGAATGGTTGACGTCCCCCGGGGCCCGGGTTAACATTGGTTTTACCCCTCGCCCCGAGGCGTCCGCTCACTTCGCCTCGATTCCACCCCTACTCACGATTTGGCCGGTTCTGGCCCAGAGGATGGTGATGCCCCAACCCCGCGTCCGTTACATCGGGAGCCGAGAGCTGCACCGCGACCTCCCCAAGGTCCTGGAGTCGCTCGAAGACCCTTCGAACCGCTTCGTCCTGACGATCCACAGCAAGCCGAAGGCCGTGCTGATCGGCGCAGAGGCCTTCCTCGCCTTGCTCCGGGGCCACACCCCGGAAGACCGTCTGCTCGCCCTCCAGCTCGGAGCCTTGGTCCAGGGCCTGGAGGCTTCCTCTTCTTCGGACGACCTCGACGAATCCGATGAGGAGCTTCGCGAGGATCTCGTCGCCGCGAGCGTCTGAACCGGGGCCGATGGTCTCGGTTTCCCTCTCTTCACGCTCGGTTCCCCCCGGACTCGCGGAGATCGACCCGCATGGCCTCTCCCGGGGCCTCGGGTCGGTCTCGCGTCGTTTCCGGATTACGACGATCCGCCCAGGCTCGCTCTGCTGGAACGGGCTCGCAAGGGTGCAGTCTGGCCGCGGTCGATCCGATCACCATCGGAGAGGCTCGTCGCGCCGCTTGGAAGCCGGGTCGTGTCCTGCTAAACTGGACGGGACGTCCGTTCACCATCCGACGGCCCGAGCCGCCCCGCCCTCCCGCCCCTCCGAGGAATCGGACCGACCGAGGTGACTGATGTCGAGCCGGCCGTTCGTCCACCTGCATTGCCACAGCCACTACAGCCTGCTGGACGGGGCGAGCAAGATCCCCGCCCTGGTCAAGCGGGCCAAGGCGCTGGGGATGCCCGCCCTGGCCGTGACCGATCACGGCAACCTCCACGGGGCCGTGGAGTTCCTCCGCGAGGCCAAGGCGGCCGACTTCAAGCCGATCCTGGGGATGGAGGCGTACGTCGCCCCGTTCCGGCGGACCGAGCGATCCGGCGGCGGGTTCTCGGGCAACGAGCACAACTTCCACCTGACCCTGTTGGCCCGGAACGGCGAGGGGTTCCGGAACCTGATGCGGCTCTCCTCGATGGCCTTCCTGGAAGGGTTCTATTACAAGCCCCGGATTGACAAGGAGATCCTGGAACGCCATTCCGAAGGGCTGATCTGCCTCTCGGGCTGCGTCTCCTCGGAGTTCTCCGACCACATCCTCCACGGCAAGTCGGCCGAGGCCGAGAAGCTCTGCGCCTGGTATCAGAAGATTTTCGGCGAGGAGAACTTCTACGTCGAGGTCCAGTGCAACGGGATCCAGATCCAGAAGGACCACGAGCAGGCGGCCACTGACCTCGCCCGGAAGATGGGCCTGCCGATGGTCGGGACCAGCGACGCCCACTACCTCTTGCAGGAGGACGCGCCGGTCCACGACATCCTGCTCTGCATCAACACCGGCCGGACGTTCGACGACCCCAATCGGATGCGGTTCGAGAACGACCAGTTCCACGTCCGGAGCCCCGAGGAGATGTACGCGGCGCTCCCCGGCCACGAGGAGGCCCTGGCCAACTCGGTCCGGATCGCCGACCTGGTCGAGGACAATTACAAGAGCCTGAACCTCGGCAAGCGCCAGTTCCCCTCGTTCCAGCCCCCGGGCGAGAAGACGCCCGAGGGCTACCTCCGCGAGCTCTGCGAGCAGGGCCTCCGCGAGCGCTACCCCGAGGGCGCGTCGCAGGTCGCGCTCGACCGGATGGAGCACGAGCTGGGGATCATCAACCGGATGGGGTTCGCCTCGTACTTCTTGATCGTCTGGGACTTCGTCCGCTACGCCCGGGAGCAGGGGATCCCCAACAGCGCCAGGGGCTCGGCCTGCGGGGCGCTGGTCAGTTATCTGCTTTACCTGAGCCACGTCGACCCGCTGGTCTACGACCTCCTGTTCGAGCGGTTCCTCGACCCCAACCGGTCGGAGGCGCCCGATATCGATATCGACCTCTGCAAGGACCGCCGGGTCGAGGTGATCGCCTACGTCCGCGAGAAGTATGGGGCCGCCAACGTCGCCCAGATCGGGACCTTCGGGACGATGGCGGCCAAGGCCGCGCTCAAGGACGTCGGCCGGGCCCTGAGCATCCCGCTCTCGCGCGTCGACATGGTCACCAAGCTGATCCCGACCCGGCTCAACATCACCCTCGAAGAGGCCCTGGACGAGGAGCCCGCGCTGAAGCGGCTCACCGACGAGGACCCCGAACTGAAGAAGCTCTTCGACTTCGCCATGCGGCTCGAAGGGACCGCCCGGAACGTCGGGACCCACGCCGCCGGCGTCGTGATCGCCGACCGACCCTTGCGCGACCTTGTCCCGCTCCAGAAGCTCCCCAACAAGGACAAGGACAAGGAGGTCGTCAGCACCCAGTGGGAGATGGGCGACGTCGAGAAGGCCGGCCTGCTCAAGATGGACTTCCTCGGGCTCCGAAACCTGACCAGCCTCGACGCCGCCGTCCGGCTGATCAATTCTCGACACGACGACCTTCCGCCCGACATCAACAAGCTCCCGCTGGACGACCCGGCAACCTACGCCCTCCTCCAGCGCGGCGAGGCCAAGGGCCTCTTCCAGCTCGACGGCGCGGGGATCCGCGACCTCCTGGTCAAGATGAAGCCCGACCGCTTCGCCGACCTCATCGCCATCCTCGCCCTCTACCGGCCGGGCCCGCTCAACGGCGGGATGGTCGACATGTACGTCGACGTCAAGCACAAGCGCAGGGCCCCCGAATACCCCCACCCGGTGATGAAGGACGTCCTGGAAGAGACCTACGGAGTCATGGTCTACCAGGAACAGGTCATGCGGATTCTCAACCGCCTGGGGGGGATCGAGCTCTCGCAAGCCTACGCCTGCATCAAGGCCATCTCCAAAAAGAAGATGGAGGTCATCGCCCAGGGCCGCAAGCAGTTCGTCGACGGCGCGGCCGGGCGCGGGCTCGACCGGAAGAAGGCCGAGGACATCTTCGCCCTGATCGAATTCTTCGGCGGCTACGGTTTCAACAAGTCGCACACCACGGCTTATGCGTTGGTCGCCTATCAGACGGCCTACCTCAAGGCTCATTACCCGACCGAGTTCATGGCCGCCCTGCTCTCCTCGGAGATGGACGGGGCCGAGCGCGAGAAGTACTTCGTCGATCACATCGACGACTGCCGGCGGATGGGGATCGAGGTTCTCCAGCCCAACGTGAACGCGGGCTACCTCAGCTTCAGCGTCCCCAAGGAGGGGCAGGTCGAATTCGGCCTGGGGGCGATCAAGGGGGTCGGGTACAAGGCGGTCGAGGCGATCGTCAAGGCTCGCGAGGAGGGCGGCCCGTTCCGCGATCTCGGCGACTTCTTCGAGCGGCTCCCGACCAATGTCGTCAGCCAGGGCTGCGCCGATACGCTCATCAAGGCCGGCGCGTTCGACTGCTTCGGGGCCCGGCGGAGCCAGCTTCTGGCGATCCTCCCCCGGGCGGTCCAGGGCGGCCAGGCGCTCCAGAGAGTCCGCCAGGGCAATCAGAAGCATATGTTCGACATGTTCGACACCTCGGCCTCGACCGCCGTCCTTGAACCCGCCACCGCGACCCTGATCTTGCCCGACGTCCCCGAGACCCCCGACGCCCAGCGGCTCGCCGACGAGAAGAAGGCGCTGGGCTTCTACATGACCAGCCACCCCCTGACCCGCCACGCCGCACTCCTCCAGGCGTTGGCGACCCACCAGGTGGCCGACCTCGGGACCGCCGCCGAGAAAGCCGAGGTGGTCCTGGGAGGAATGATCGTGGGCCTCCAGGTCAAGAACGTCCAGAAGAGCCGGGATGGCCTGACCCGGATGGGCAAGATGGTCTTTGAGGATCTCAGCGGCTCGACCCCGGCGATGATGTGGCCCTCGGAGTTCGCCAAGCACGAGGGGATCATCAAGGACGACATGATCGCCTTCGTCCGGGGGACCCTCAACCGGAGCCGCGACCCCGCCGAGCTGGTCATCAGCCGGGTCATCCCCCTGGAGCGGGGCCCGGCCGAGCTCTCCCGGGGCCTGCTCGTCACCCTCCACAAGGGGAGCACCCAGCCGGTCGATGTCGACCGAATTCTCCGGACCATCCGCGCCTACCCCGGGAACCTTGACCTGTACTTCGAGGTCCTCGGCCTGGCCAAGGTCCGCCGGGCCATCTACAAGGCCGGGGCCAACCTGAAGATCCGCCACGACGACCGGATGCTCGCCGACCTCGAAACCGCCCTGGGCGTCGACAATGTCCGCCTGATCGGCCATCGAGGCACCGCCGGCCGCGACGAGGCCGGGACACGGTCGGCCCCCTCCCCCGATCGGGACGACGAGATCCGTGATGCCGAGAACGATTGAGTTCAGGGAAGATCGATGCAAGAGGTTGCGACCTGGATCTCGTGCAGGCTTACAAACTCTCTTTCGGCGATCATCTCCTCTTCATAATTTCTTCAAGTATCCATGGTATAAACCTTGCCTGGTTGACACCAGGATCATTCTCATTCCGTGTTCGAAAGGTTGCCTCTCCATGATTTCGTCGAGGTTATCGTCCGGTCGGCGAGCGTTCACCCTCATCGAGCTCCTCGTGGTGATCGCGATCATCGCCGTGCTCATCGCGCTGCTGCTGCCGGCGGTCCAGGCGGCTCGCGAGGCGGCTCGGCGCACCCAGTGCGTCAACAACTTGAAGCAACTCGGCCTCGGCCTGCACAACTACGAAAGCTCCAACACCTGCTTCCCCCCCGGCGGCGAATCGACCAACCTCTCGACCCTGTCAACCCAGTTCGTCGACGGCGACTACAGCACGCTGGCCCGGCTCCTCTCGTTCATGGAGGGCGGCAGCCAGAACAACGCCCTGAACTTCTCCATCGGTTACTGGGAGTCCAGCGGGGCGAACTTCACCGGTGCCTCGGCCGTGATCAACAGCTTCATCTGCCCCTCGGCGGCCCGGACGAACCAGTCCCGGGACGCGACCGATAATGTCGACGTCCAATCCAAGGCCCGCGGCATCGGCTATGGCTATGGCGATTACGGCCCGACCGTCTACACCGACATCAGCCCGATCCCGGGCTACACCGCCGGTTCGGGCGGCGGTGCCGGCAGTGCCACGCCTTATCGCGACAAGAAGACCCGCGTGAACGGCCTGCTCAAGCAGGGCAAGACGGCCATCGCCGAGGTCACCGACGGGACCAGCAACACGATCGCCATCGGAGAGGACGCCGGCCGGGACGAGCGTTATACCAGCCCTTATGTCATGCTGGACACCTCCTCCGCCGCGTCTTCGCAAGGTGACGGTCGGGGTAATGGTCCCTACTCGCCCACCGCCGCCCGCCGCTTCTGGCGTTGGATCGATCCCGATGCCGGCTTCGGCGTTTCCGGCGCGCCCAATAACAAATTTCGTCCGATGTACGAACAAATGCCTTACGGCCCGACCCCCGGCCCGCTCAACACCAGAGGCAACAACGCCGGTGCCAACGACGAGCTTTTCTCGTTCCACTCCGGCGGCGTGAACTGCCTCTTCGGCGACGGCAGCGTGAAGTTCATCAAGGACAGCATCAACGTCGTCACCCTCCGCTCGATCGTCACCGCCAGCGGTGGTGAAGTCGTCTCCGCGGACCAATTCTGACGGCCGATCAGCCAAACCTGACCCGATCGCGGAAGGCCCCCGGGATGGATGTTCCGGGGGCCTTTTCGCGTCGACATCAATCCTGGCTTCGACCGATTCAAAGCGTCTTCAAGTATTCGATCAGCTCAAGTCGCGACTCGGGCCTCAAGGCATCGCCGAAGGTGTGGCCGCCGTTGCCGAGTCCGAAGCGGGAGGAGTCGAACAGGGAACGGGACTTATCCACGGAGGCGGATGAGTCGGACGGCCCGCCGGGAAGCTCGAACTTCCAGCCGACGTTCGCGGTGTCATAGTTCGCGAAGTCGGTTGAAGGGGGCCGGTAGAACCTCGCCGGTCGATCGCCCGAGGACAGGAGGGCGGCGAGGGTCGGCACCGAGCCATTATGCAGGTAGGGCGCGGTGGCCCAGATCCCGTCCAGGGGCGGGGCCTGGTAGCCGGTCATCACCTCGTCGACGGGGGATTCCTCGCCGAACCAGGTCGAATTGTAGTGGGCGACGAACCGGGGCGCGATCCCGAGCGCCCGGGCCGGGTCGGTCCCGATCGTCTTGAGGTCGACGATCCGGCCGGGATATTCGGCGGCGGGCCCCTGGATCCCGTGGCATTTCACGCAATTCTTGGCGAAAACTTCGCGGCCACGAGTGGCCCGTCCGGCATCGATCGGGAAGGGATATCGGGGCGCTTTCATGCTCTTGAGATACGCCTGGATGTCGCGGAACTCCGGCTCCATCGCCTTGAATTCGTCGAGGGTCTTCTCGCCGAGCATGAATTGCATGTTGGTCCGGACCGCCGAGGCGTCGGTCCGCCCGTCGTAGTACATGGTCGCCTTCTTGCCGAGGAGCCACCAGGCGGGGACGTCGAGCTCGGGGAGGTTTGCCCCGAGGGCCATCGGGAACATCCGGAACGAGAGGTCCGGATTCCGGAGGCTCAGGAGGATGACCGAGAACATCCCGGCGTTGACCGTCCCCCGGGACGAGTTGATGACGAAGGGGCTGGGCGGGAGCCGCTTCCCCTCGGCCTTCAGCATCTCCTGGAAGAGGAGCTTCAAGTCAAGCTGGGTGTTCCCCAGCCCCACGATACTCGTCCCGCCGATCGAGCCGCCGTGGCAGACCATGCAGTCGATGGCGATCCCGACCTTGGCCCCGTCCGGCCCGTTTCCCCGGCGGATCCCCATCGGGAGGCCGTCGTTGGGATAGGGCGCCGGGCTCAGGCCGTATCGACGGTTGAAAGCCTGGGCATAAGCCTCTGGCTCAAGCTCGGGGTCGGGGCCGCCCCAGAGCTTGCCGACGTTCTTGTACGCCTCGGCCGACCAGGACGGCTTGAGGTAGCCGGTCGAGGTCAGGGCCTTTCGACCCCGCTCGGCGGCCTCGGTCGCGCCGTCATCGCCCCGGGCCGTGGTCCCGGCCAGTGCGGTCCCGAATCCAACCAGCAGGAGGCAGCGTTTGACCCGTCCCATGGAACCCTCGATCGCGACGGGAGAAATGGTGGAGGTCCAACAACATCCTTATCTTTATAGGCCCCGCGCCCCGGTTCGGGAATGGGCCGGGATCGGCCCGGCGATCAAGGCGGGTCGTAGCCGCCCGGATCCCAGGGATGGCAGCGCCCCAGCCGCATCACGCCCTTTGCGAACCCCCGGGCCACCCCATATTTCCGGATCGCCCCGATCATGTACCGGCTGCACGTCGGCTCGAACCGGCAGGCCGGGCCGATCAGGGGACTGAGCGTCGCCTGATAGAGGCGGATCAGGGCGATCAGCAGGGCCGCCGCCGCGCCCTCGGCCGCCCGAGCGAGCCGCCCGATCACGGCGAGGTCTTCGCGGCCGGGGGGCCCAGCCGTCGGGCCGCGGACCGGGCGAGCGCCGGGAGCGATCGGGATGCCTGCTCGAACGTCAGCGCCGGGCCTCGGGGGACGACGATCAGGTCGACGCCGCCGGGGATCTCGGCCTTCCCCAGCCGGAACGCCTCGCGGAGGAGCCGCTTGACGTGGTTCCGCTGGTGCGCCTTGCGGATCTTCTTGCGGGACGCGGAGATCCCGAGCCGAGGGTGGGCCAGGCCGTTTTCCAGTCCGTAGACGATCAGGAAGCCGTCGGAGGCCGACCGCCTCCGCTCGAAGGCCCGGCGGAAGACGCTGGGGTCGACGATCCGCTCGTGGGGCCGGAACCGGGCCGGGGGCATGGCATTCCGATCAATCAGGGGGGGAAGAGACCCGTGGGCTTCGAAGGAGACTCGGGCAAGGAGACGACCTTCGGGGGCGCGAGGTTCGCGCGGAGGATCCGGCCGCGGCGGACGAGATGCCAGAGGGCCAGGAGCCCGAGGACCGCGGTGGCCACCAGCCCCCAGCCCAGGAGCGTGGCGGCGGCCCGGCCGATCCGTGCCCGCTCCTCGGGCTTGAGGTCGTCGCGTTCCAGGAGCGGGACCCGCCTCGGGTCTTTCCGGGTCGGCTCAGGACCCCTCATCGGGCCCGCCTCGCTCGTCCAGGGCGTCGACCAGGGCGACGGCCAGCCGGTCGAGCCGCTCGTGGGTCTGGTGCAACTGGTCGCGGAGCCGGAGGATGACCTCGATCCCGGCGAGGTTGATCCCCAGGTCCCGCTGGAAGGTTAAAATGGTCCAGAGCCTCCGGATCTCGGCCGGGCCGTAGCCCTCGGAGTCGCCCTCGCGGATCGCTCGGACCAGGCCGTGCCCCTCGATCCGGACGAGGGTCGCGGTCGAGACCGAGAATTGCCGGGCGACGTGGTCGCGGGACAGGAAGGGAGGTTCCATGGCGCGTGCCCTCGGTTCCGACTCGTCACCAGAGCCCTTCCCGCGGCCTGGAAGGATTCAAGGCCGCGAACTCCTCGATCAACCGCCGGCCTTCCTCGTCGACCGCCCGGGGAACAACCACCTTGGCGACGACGTACAGGTCGCCCTCGGGATGCGACTTCGACGCCGGGACGCCCTGGCCCCGGAGCCGGAGCCGCTGGCCCGAGCTGGTCCCGGGCGGGATGGTGAGCGTCTTCGAGCCTCCGAGTGTCGGGACTTCGACCCGGGCTCCGAGGATCGCCTCGGCCACCCCGATCGGGACCTCGACCGAGAGGTCGCGCCCGGCCCGGGTGAAGTACGGGTGCGGCTCGACCTCCACGGTGATGACCAGGTCCAACTGGCCCGAGGCGTCCCCTTGGCCCCGGAGGCGGAGCTTGGCCCCCGACTCCAGGCCCGGGGGGATCCGGACGACCTTGGACTCGCGCCGGCCGGGCTCGCGTTCGAGCTCGACCGAGGTCTCGCCCCCCCGGACCGCGGTCAGGAACGGGATCGTCAGCGACGCCTCGGCGACGACCGGGTCGCGGTGCCCCCCCGCCTTCCGGCGCCCCCCTCGGTCGCCCCGCATCCGGGTGATGATCTCGTCGAAGATGCCGCCCCCGGCCTCCTCGCCGCCTCCCGGGGCGCCCCGGCCCCCCGGCCCGAAGAAGGATCCCAGGTCGATATTCTCGAACCCGCCGGGGCCGCCTCCGCCCTGGCGGGCCGCCCACTCCGAGGCCCCCGACCGGGGCCCAGAGGGGCCCGAGCCGTCGAAGGCGGCGCTGCCGAACTGGTCGAACCGGGACTTCTTCTCGGGGTCCGAGAGGATGTCGTAGGCGTTCTGGACTTCCTTGAACTTGGCCTCGGACGTCTTGTCGCCCGGGTTGGCGTCCGGGTGGAACTTCCGAGCCAGGGACCGATACGCCTTCTTGATCTGGTCGGGCGAGGCGTCGCGGGCCGCTCCCAGGACTTCGTAGTAATCTCGATCGGCCATCGCGTTCCCCGGTCTGTCGCCTTCGCCCGGTCCGGGCCCATCCGGGTCGGACTCCCGCCGGCGGACGCCTGCCACCCTATCATAGCCGGTGCCGCCCGGCCGATTCAAGGAATCGGGACCGGGGGCGGGCCGCCCCTCGCCCGGGGGGCGGCCGATGGCTAAAGTGGAAGGGATGGCGGTCCCCCAACCGGCCCGCATCCCTCGGACCCGGAATGAAGCCCGCGCTGGCATGCAGCCGCAATCGGTCATCATCCACGAACGACTGGCGCACTGGTCCCGGCAGCTCCGCCCGAGGTTCCGGGGATGGCCGATCCGCTGGTCCGAGACCCGATCGCGGGCCGAGCTGGTCCGGGCGACCGCCCGGGCCGCCTGCCCGATCCTGGTGATCGACCTCGCCGACCGGCCGATCCGGGGCCTGGAAGACCTCGGGGCCGCCCTGGCGGCCGTCCCGACCGCGCTGAGCCTGGTCCTCGGGCCCGGTTCGGATCCCGCCGTCGGGATGACGGCCCGGGAACTGGGGGCGACGCTGGTCCTCCCGGGCGTGGTCGTTCCGCCCGAGGTCGTGGGCCTCCTCCGCCGATGGCTCCCGCTGGCCCGCCAGCGGACCGAGACCGGCGGATGGTCCGCCCCGAGCGAGCCTGACCCCTCCAACCCGATCCCCTGGCAGCCGGTACGCTGAGGCCGCGGATCGCCCGGCCCAAGCCCCCCGGACCGCCCGCCCCTCTACCCAAGGACCCCGTCCGATGTTCGGCAAGAAGAGCTCCCATCTCACCGAGCAGGACGTGCTCGCCGCCCTCAAGGGCGTCAAGGACCCCGACATCCAGCGCGACCTCGTCGACCTCGGGATGATCAAGGACATCCGGATCGGCGAGGGGACGGTCGGGCTCACGGTCAACCTGACCACCCCCGCCTGCCCGCTCAAGGCCAAGATCGAGAAGGACGTCCGCGACGCCTTGACCGCCCGCCTGGGCCCCGAGCTGACCTACACCATCTCCATGACCGCCGACGTCCGGGGCAAGGGGATCGCCGAGAAGGGGGACATCCCCGGCGTCAAGAACGTGATCGCCGTCGGCTCGGGCAAGGGGGGCGTCGGCAAGTCCACCATGGCCGCCACGATCGCCTACGGGCTCCAGGCTTACGGATCCAAGGTCGGCCTGATGGACGCCGACGTTTACGGGCCCTCGATCCCCCACCTCGTCGGGGCCGTCGGCCGCCCGATGGCCGTCGGCGAGCGGATCATGCCGATCGAGGCCAACGGCCTCAAGCTGATGTCGATGGGCTTCCTGCTCGAACCCGAGCGGGCCGTCATCATGCGCGGGCCGATGCTCCACGGGATCATGCAGCAGTTCCTCCACCAGGTCGACTGGGGCCAGCTCGACTATCTGGTGATCGACCTCCCCCCCGGGACCGGCGACGTCCCGCTGACCCTGGCGCAGAGCCTCCCCCTGACCGGGGCCGTGGTGGTCTGCACGCCGCAGGAGGTGGCCCTGATCGACGCCGTCCGGGCCGTCTCGATGTTCCGGCAACTCAAGGTCCCCCTGCTCGGGATGATCGAGAACATGAGCTTCTTCGACATCCGCGCCTACCTCCGCGAGCGGGGCGGCCCGATCGCCCGCGACGCCGCGGCGACCGACAACCTGTTCGAGACCCCCGGCGACGAGCGGGTCTACCTCTTCGGCCGGGGGGGCGTCCGCCGGAAGGCCGAGTCGATGGGCGTCCCATTCCTTGGCGAGGTCCCGCTCAACATCCTCCTCCGCGAGAACGGCGACGACGGCCGGCTCCGCGACGCCCTCGGTGCCGGCTCCCCCTCGCGGCCTTACCTCCTCGGGGTCGTCGAGCAGCTCGCCGCCCAAATCAGCATCCAGAACATCAAGTCACCCAAGATGCCCAAGCTGGAGATTCTGAGTTAGAGGCTATCCGGGATCGAAAATGGTTGAGGGGCAATGAGTGATGGTCGAACAGCGGGATGGCTTACGATACCGATGCCGGGGAAATCTCCGGGGATTTCTTACCCACCAACCATCGTCCATTGGCCATCACTCATTGCCAGGTCAAAGAAATGGTTCCGGATAGCCTCTCAGTCCTCGTCCCGGTCTTGCGCCACCGCGTAGGCGACGCAGCACCGGATGTCGGCCTCGGACAGCTCGGGATGCGAGCGGAGGATGTCGGCCCAGGTCTCGCCGTCGACGATCAGGGAGACGACGTGGCCGACCGTGATCCAGGTCCCCCGGACCACGGGCGAGATGTCGGAGATGTCGAAGTCGAAGACCAGCCGATCGCGCCAGATCGGCGGCTCCTCGGGCCCCTCGGACGGGACGATCGGCCATTCGTTCGGCTCGACCTCGCAGACGAGGGCCTCGGAGAACGGCACTTCCGGGGTGAACTCCGTGCTCCTGGCCCGGCTCTCCCGGGCCAGTCCGAGGACTTCCAGGGCTTCCTTGAGCGAGCCGGCCGCGCGGTCGGCGGCGGTGATGGCCGCTTTCTTCGGACCCTGGGCCGGGCGGTCGGGGTCGTCCCGATCGGCGAGGCGGCGAGTCGCCCGATGCTCGACGGCCTCCTGGAATCTCCAGGACGCGGCGACGACGTGATCGGCCGCGAGGGATTCGAGCGGGCCGCGCGGGTTGAGGTCGCGGCGGACCCGGTCGGCGAAGGCGGCGTAGGCATCGGCCCGGTCCGATCGATTGACCCGCCGGCTCCGGGGGTTCCCCTTGTCGCCTCGGGCCTCGGCGGGTCCGGCGTCCCCGCGGCGGGAAGAAGTCGCGACGTCGAAACCGCTCGCTTTGTTTTCCATGTCCGGGCTCCCCATGATGCGACCCAAGCTGTCTCGGCCGGGCATCGGTCGCGGCGACCGTCATCCGTCGGACGACAACATGATCGTGATTTTGGGGAGTCCCTTAGCACACAATGTAGGAAATGCTGGTTGAGGGTGAGAACTCCCCGGAGGAAATTATCCGCGGCGGAGCGCCCGGCCGGGGGTTGCCCCGGTGGGCTGGCCATCTTCGAGGGCGAGTGTCCCACCGACGATCACGTGCTTGACCCCCTCGGCCAGGGCCCGGCCGTCGGCGTAGGTTGAGCGGTCGGTCACGGTCAGAGGGTCGAGCAGGGCGAGGTCGGCGACGTAGCCGGGGCGGACCATCCCCCGGTCGGTCAGTCGGTAGCGACGGGCCGCGTGCGAGGTCAGGTGGGCGACAGCCTCGGGCCAGGTGTAATCGCCGAGCGTCCGGGTGTGATAGCCGAGGTAGCGGGCGAAGGCCCCGGTCCCCCTCGGGTGCGGGAAGCCGCCCCGGAAGATCCCGTCGGAGCCAGCCATGTGCGAGGGGTGGCGGAGGATCGCCCGGAGGTCCTCCTCGGTCCGGTCGTTGGCCCGGAAGTTGACCACGCCGACGGCCAGGTCGGAGTCGACCAGGATCTCGCAGATGAAGTCGGCGGGGGTCCGGCCGGATTGCTCGGCGGCTCCGGTCACGGTGAGGCCCTCGGCCCATCGCCAGGCGGGGTCGGCGACCATGGCCAGGTGGATCTTCTCCAGGGGGTATTCGGTCGGCGCCGGGAACCACTCGGAGGCGAGCCGGGCCCGGACGGCGGGGTCGGCCAGGCGCCCGAGCGTGGGCTCGATCCCACCTTCCTGGACCCAGGCGGGGAGCGCGACCATCCCGAGGATGGTGCTGCCCGCCAGATAGGGATACGTGTCGTACGTCAGGTCGATCCCCATCGCCAGGCCCCGGTCGATCAGGGGCAACAAGATGTCGGCCGGGCCGTTGTAGTGCGAGACGTGGGCCGCGACCCCGGATCGGCGGGCGATCTCGTAGACCTCGTCCATCCCGAAGGGGGCGTTGGCCCCGTAGGCCCTCATGTGGGTGACGTAGACGCCGTCGAGCGGGGCGATCTCCTCGCAGAGGGCGGCGATCTCGCGGGCTCCGGCGTGCCGGCTGGGGAGGTAGTCGAGCCCGGTGGAGAGCCCGACGGCCCCGGCGTCCATCCCCTCGCGGACGAGCCGCCGCATGGCCCGGATCTCGCCGTCGGTGGCGGACCTGGGGTCGTGGCCCATGACCTCGATCCGGACGTTCCCGTTGGGGATCAGGTAGGCGACGTTGATCGCCGTCCGCCGGTCGAAGCGGGCGAGGTATTGGTCGACGGTGTTCCATTGGTAGTCGATGGTCGAGGGGTTTCCGTTGAAGCCCGCCGTGTAGCGCCTCATGTAGTCGATGGTGGCGGGCGAGCCGGGGGCGAAGGAGCAGCCGTCCTGGCCGATGATGTAAGTCGTCACCCCCTGCCGGAGCGCGGGGAGGTGGATGGGGTCGGCCAGGAGCATCAGGTCGCCGTGGACGTGGGCGTCGATGAAGCCCGGGACGATGGTCAGACCGCTCGCGTCGACGACCTTGGCCGCCGTCGACTCGCCCAGGTGCCCGACGGCCGCGACGACCGAGTCCAGCACCGCGACGTCGGCCCGGAACGCCGGCCCGCCCGTGCCGTCGATCACCCAGCCGCCCCTCGCGATCAGGTCATATTCCATGGGAAATTCCGGAGGGGAGATTGAACCGTCAAGACGCCAAGGACGCCAAAAGCGGTGAGAGGAAGAAGAGAGAAGAGGTTGCTTCTTTGAAAACTCTCTCCCCCTCTCCTTCTTTGCTTGGCGATCCTGGCGTCTTGGCGGTTCAAACCTTCTTCGGATTGTCGATCCGTGCCAGGCTTGGCGTCTTGGCGGTTCAAACCTTCTTCGGATTGTCGATCCCTCGCCAGAGGTAGCACATCGCGATGGTCCGGTAGGGGCGCCAGGCTTCGGTCAGCTCGCGACATTCGCGGGGGCCGGGAAGCTGCTCCAGCCCGTAGAAGTTCTTGAGGCCGACGCGGATCCCCAGGTCGCCGACGGAGAGGATGTCTTGCCGGCCGAGGGCGAAGATCAGGAACATCTCGGCCGTCCAGGGGCCAATCCCCTTGATCGAGGTCAGGGCGGCGATGACCTGCTCGTCGTCCCAGGCGTGGACCTCGCCGAGTGGGATCTCGCCGTCGTGGATGGCTCGGGCAAGGTTGAGCACGTACCGCGACTTGACGCCCGAGAGCCCGCAACTCCGGAGGCCCTCCTCGCCGATTGCCAGGAGCGGGGCGGGGGCGTGGGGCTCCCCGGCGAGCCCTCGGAGCCGCCCGTCGATCGACCGGGCGGCCTTGGACGAGATCTGCTGGCCGATGATGGCGCGGACCAGCGCCCCGAACCGGTCGGGCCTCGGCTCCAGGCGGCAGGGGCCGATTTCCTCGATGATCCGCGCCCAACGGGGGTCGAGCGCCCGGAGGTGGGCCACCCCGTCGGCCCAGGGGTCGACCGGCTCGTGGGCACCGGCCAGCTCGATGATCGTCGGCTTCGTCTTTGGGGAGCGTCTGGCGGGCGGCACCGAGGGCCTCCGGGTCCAGCGGGGGTCAGGTCGGGAACGGCTCGCCGAGCCGGAACTGGGGGCGATCGGCGAGGAATTGCGCGACCCGGCCCGTCCGGGACAGAGCCTCGGGGAGAAAGGCGAGGGCCCGGTCGATCCGGTCGTCAGCCTCAGCGCAACTGAACCGGAGGAAGCCCCGGCCGGCATCGCCGAAACACTCGCCCCCCAGGCAGGCAACCCCGAAGGCATCGTCGGCCCCCTCCAGGAGGTAGAGGGCCAGCCCGTGCGAGGTGATCCCCAGCCGGTTGCAGATTGCTCGGACGTCGGGGAAGACGTAGAACGTCCCGGCCGGGATCGCGACCCGAAGCCCGTCGACCGTTTGCAAACCTTTGACCAGCCGCTCGACTTTCCGCCGGAAGCGGCCCATGTAGTCGTCGCGGGTCGAGGCGTCCCACTCCAGCGCGGCCTCGGCCGCCCGCTGGACGAATGGGGGGCTGCAAGACGCGGAGGTGTTGATGAGCTTGCCCATCGCCCCGACCACGTCGGGGTGGGCAACGGCGAACCCGATCCGCCAGCCGCTCATGCTGTACGACTTGCTGAAGGTGTACGCCGAGACGACCTGATCGCCCATCCCGGGCAGTGCCCCGATCGACTCGTGGCGGCCGTCCCAGACCATGTGGCAATACGGCTCGTCCGAGAAGACCATCAGGTCGGTCCCCCGGACGACCCCGGCGATCGCCTCCAGGTCGGCCCGGGTGGCGACCCCGCCGGTCGGGTTGTGGGGCGAGTTCAAAAAGACCGCGCGGGGCCGGGGGTCGGTCGCCAGGAAATGGGCGACGGCCTCGGCCCTGGGCCGGAACCCGTCCTCGGCGCGCAGGGGGGAGAGGACCGCGCGGGCCCCCCGGCGGTCGAGGTTCGGGACGTAGGTCGGGAAGTGCGGGCTGAAGATCAGGACACCGTCGCCGGGATCGAGCAGGGCCTCGGCGAAATACTGCTCGAACGGCTTGGCCCCCGAGGCGACCACGACGTTCTCGGGCCCGACCTTGAAGCCGAACTCGGCGTTGACGGCCCGGGCGGCGGCGGCCCGGAACTCGGGGAGGCCGAGACTCGGGCCGTAGCCGGTCTGGTCCCCCTGAATCGCCCGGATACCCGCCTCCTTGGCCGCCGGGGTGCTGGGGAACGGGCTGTCGCCGATCTCCAGCTCCACGACCTCCTTGCCTTGGGCCTTGAGCGACCGGGCCAGGGCCAGGACGGTGAAGGCGGTCTCGGCGGTCAGGCCCTCCGCCAGTCGGCTGAGTCGCGGCATCGGACGAGTCCTCCGGTGGTTCCGGTCGGGATTCAGGATCGCGACGCGATCGCCCGGGCCAGCGGCCGGACGATCCTGGGAACGATCTGGTCCCGGACGATCTCCTCGCCGAGGGCGCTCTGGTTCCGGAACGAGTCCAGGAACGATCGGTCGGGGCCGTTCCCCCAGTACTGGCGGATCGTGAAGTAGACGCTGATCTGGTCGTCGCCGAACTCGCCGGTCCGGACCTGGAAGGCGTTGGTCCGGGTCTCGATGGAGAGCCGGGCCTGGAGCCGGCAGGAGTCGTCCAGGGCCAGGGTGATCGAGGGCTCGAAGTTGATCACCTTGGCCCGGGGGACCTCGATCAGCCCGTCGAACGCCGGGCCCACGCCGAGGGCCTCGGCGACGACTTCGTCGTGGTTCCCCTCGAAGTCGAAGTCGAAGCCGTACATCACGTCGAGCGCCTCGCAGTCGAGGACGCTGATGGTCAGGAGGTGCGGGGCCAGCTCCAGGACCAGCTCGTGCTGGCCGTAGGCGTCCTCCAGGTTCGGGGGGTTCACCTGGCCCGAGCAGAGCCGCCGGGGCTCGATCGCCAGCGAACGGTACGACTCCTCCTCCTTGTCGCCTTCGAGCACGAGGTCGCCGTCCTCGCGGGAATAGAAGTTCCGAAGCTCGGGGTAGCGCTTCTTCATCTGCTCGAAGAAGTGGAGCACGGTGTCGCGGCTGGTGGGCAGCTCCATCTCGGTGTTCAGGTTCACGTTGACGTAAAAATCATCGCATTCGGCCAGGTACTTGTTCATCCCGATGGTCCTGCGGGGCCCGCCCCGATCGTCCGCGTGTCCGTCACCCTGGGATTCTACGAAACCCGAACGGGCCCGGGCGGCCCGGGGTCCGAAGACCCGGCCCGCCCGGGGGGTCCGGCTCGATGGTCCGGTCGGGCCGGGTTCAGGTCTTGATGATCTGGTGGACCGTCCCGCCGGCCGGGATCATCGGGAGGACGTGCTCCTGGTAAGGGACCAGGACGTCCAGGACGTAGGGGCCGGGGTGGTCGATCATGGCCCGGAGGGCGGGAATGACGTCCTCCTTGCGGCGGATCTGCCGGGCCTCGATCCCGAAACCCTTGGAGATCGCGACGAAGTCGGGATACGTGGTCTCGGGGAGGTCGCCGGTCCCCTCCCCGGTGTACTCGGGGTGGTCGACCGGGCCGAGATACGTATGGGCCCGGTTCCCGCCGTGGAAGCGGTCCTCCCACTGAACGACCATCCCGAGGTGCTGGTTGTTCAGCACGATCACCTTGACCGGGAGGTTCTCACACTTGACCGTGGCGAGTTCCTGGATGTTCATGACGAACGAGCCGTCGCCGTCGATGTCGACCACCAGCGCGTCGGGGAAGGCGGCCTGGGCGCCCATGGCGGCGGGGAGGCCGAAGCCCATCGAGCCCAGGCCGCCGGAGGTGACCCAGGCCCGGGGCTTGTCGAACCTGGTCCACTGGGCGGCGAACATCTGGTGCTGGCCGACGCCGGTGGTCATCAGGAAATTGCCGGCGGCCATCTTGGAGAACTCGTCGACGACATACTGCGGGAGGATCGCGTCGTCGCGATCGGAGAAGGTCATCGGGTCGCTCTCGCGCCAGGCGTCGAGCTGCTGGTGCCATTCGCGGTAGTCGCCGGCCTCGACGACCGGGTTGAGCAACTCCAGGGTCGACTTCACGTCCGAGTTGACGGCGATATGGGCCGCCTTGTTCTTGTTGATCTCGGAGGCGTCGATATCGACGTGGACGATCCGGCCGTGCTTGGCGAACTCGCTGAGCTTGCCGGTGACCCGGTCGTCGAACCGGACGCCGAAGGCCAGGAGCAGGTCGGCCTCGTTGATCGCCATGTTCGAGTAGACCGTCCCGTGCATCCCGAGCATCCCCAGGGCCAGGTAGTGGTCGCTGGGAAGGGCGCCGAGGCCCTGCAAGGTCATGGCGACGGGGATCCCGGTCCGCTTGACGAATTCGCGGAGTGCCTCGGACGCCCCGGCGGAGACGGTCCCTCCGCCGCAGTAGATGATCGGCCGACGGGCGGCCTTGATCGCCTCGGCCACCTGGCGGATCTTTTCGGGGGTGGGCGCCGGCGGGAGCCGATAGCCGGGGAGGTCCATCGCGACGTCGTAGTCGGGGTTGGGGACCAGGGTGTTCTGGATGTCCTTGGGCATGTCGATCAGGACCGGGCCGGGCCGCCCGGTACTGGCGATGTGGAAGGCTTCCTTGACGATCCGGGCGATGTCGCGGGCGTCCTGCACCAGGTAGTGGTGCTTGGTGATCGCCCGACAAACCTCGACCATCGGGGTTTCCTGGAAGGCGTCGGTCCCGATGACCTTGGTGGGGACCTGACCGGTGATCGCGACGATCGGGAGCGAGTCGAGCTTGGCGTCGGCCAGGCCGGTGACCAGGTTGAGGGCCCCGGGCCCCGAGGTCGCCATGACCACGCCCGGCCGGCCGGTCACCCGCGCGTAGCCTTCGGCCGCGAAGATCCCGCCCTGCTCGTGGCGGGGGAGGATGGTCCGGATCCGGTCGCGGTAGTAGGTGAGCGCCTGGTGCATCGGCATGCTCGCCCCGCCGGGATAGGCGAAGACGACATCGACGCCGTGGCGGGCGAGGGACTCGACCAGCACGGTGGCGCCGGTGATCGGTTGGCGGAGGGTCGCGGTCTGGGTCGCTCGGTCGTCGATGGTGGCCACGTCAAGCACTCTCCCGGAGCCAAGGCGGTGCTGTTCCCAATGGTCGCGAGGCGACCTATCATTCTAAGCCATGCCCGACCACCAAACAACCGCAGAACCGGCCCCCGGCCGGACCTCCGTGGCCCTCGTGACCGGGGCCTCGGCCGGCCTGGGCCGCGAGATCGCCCGCCAGCTCGTCCTCGGCCGAGGGATGACCGTCCTGGCGACCGCCCGGAGGATGGACCGGCTCGAAGCCCTCCGCGACGAGCTCCCGGCCGGGTCGGTGGCGATTCTCGGGGGCGACCTCGCCGACCCCGCCTTCCGTGACCGCCTCTGGACCTGGGCCCTGGGGCAGGCGGGCCGGGTCGACCTCCTGGTCAACAACGCGGGCCTGGGAGACTACGCCGACTTCGGCGAGCAGGATCCCGAGGCGATCCGCCGGCTCGTCGAGGTCAACCTGATGGCCCCGATCGACCTGACCCAGCGGGCAATCCGGCACATGCGGCCCCTGGGGTCGGGCCAGATCCTCCAGATCGCCTCGACGCTTGGCTACGTCGGGATGCCCTATGCCGCCACCTATGTCGCGACCAAGCATGCGATCCTGGGACTGGTCAAGACCGTCCGCTACGAGCTGAGGGGCTCGGGGGTCCGGGTCTGGGCCGCCTGCCCGGGGCGGATCCGGACCGATTTCCGCCGCTCGGCGCTGGGCGAAGGGCGGGACGACCACGCCTCCAAACAAGGCGAGCCGGTCGACCGGGTGGCCCGGGGGATCCTCCGGGGCCTCTCCGGTCGCGGTGGCTTTCTCGTCCCGACCGGGACGGCCCGGGCGATCGTGGGGCTCGCCCACTGGCTCCCCGGACCGTTCGAGTGGTTCATGATGCGCTGGGCCCCCGGTCATTTCGCCCGGGAGATCGGGCGTGAGGGCTCTTCGCCTTAGCCCATCATTTCCTTGACTGACCGGACGAAGTGCATCCCCTTGCCCTTGGCTTTGAGTTCGGCGGCCCGGGCCTCGGCGGCGGCCTTTTCGGCGTAATCGAAGGTCTGGAGGGTCCGGCCGCCAATGTCGCAGACGGCCCAGACCACCCGCATCCGGGCCTTGGCCTCGGGCTTGGGGCGGCTTTCCTTGGGCTCGGCCCTGGGCTTCTTCTCGGCCGGGGTGTTCAGGCCCAGGGCCTCGGCCGCCTCGTAGGCGGCCCTCATGTCGCGGAGATTGATGGTTCGACGTGCCATGGGGTCGCTTCTTCGGTCGGTCCGATGGGTGGAGGACGCCGGGATCCCTCGCGTGCCGGCCATCCCTACCCTTCTTTGTAACATCCGAGGAGCGGGCCGCAAAGCCCAGCCGGACGGTCAGGACGCGCGATCGCCGGGGCGCCGGTAGAGGATCGCCGACCCGACCGGCTCGAAGCCGATCGTCCGATAGAGGCTGAGCGCGGGCGCGTTGGTGGTCCGGGTCTGGACCGAGACGACCTCGCCCCACTGCGACTTGACGTGGCGGAGGATCTCGGCGACGAGGTGCCGTCCAAAGCCCTTCCGCCGATGCTCGGGGGGAACCTCGACGTCGAAGAGACCGGTCCGGGCCCGGCCGTCGAGCCGGCCGAAGGCGGCCATGTCCCAGGTCGAGGCGCGGGCCAGTTCGATCCCGTCGGCCCGGGCGACCAGCCGGAACCGGCAGATCTGGCCGTGGCCGAGCGCCTGGGCCTCCCACCAGCCGGCCGGGTCGGCGTCCTCGGCCACTTCGAGCCGAGCCTGCCGGCGGATGATCGGCGCCTTGGGGTCGCGGACCTCGACCCCGGTGAAGTCGAGGTCGAGCAGGACGGTCGTCGAGACCGCGTCGTACCCGGCATCGGTCGCGGCCCGGTGGAACGACTCGTGGGAATCGAGGATGCCCGCCCACTCGCTCCCGCCGTAGACACCCCGATAGAACGGGTCGAGCGGCATCTGGCCGCCCGCGTAGATCACCCTGGCCCCCCGGAGTTCCAGGTAGCGCTCCGCCTCGGCGAAAAGCTCCCGAGCGATCTCGGACTTCTCCCGATCGGGGTCGATCGCAAGCATGGCGATCGTGCCCAGTTCGCGGTCCAGAGCCTGCGATGGCCCGCGCGGCGACTCGGGCCCGAACCCAGCATGGACGAAGCCGATGATCCGGCCGCCATCCTCGGCGACGATCAGCCCTTGAGGGTCGAAGCCGACCCGGCAGAGGACCAGATCGTCGAACTCGTGGGGGCCCAGCGGGCGAACGACCCCCCGATCGGGCAACGCCCGATTCCAGAGGTTGGCCAGGGCGGGTGGGTCGCCGTTGCGGAACGCTCGGAGGCGGATCACCGGGCCTTCGGGGCAAGAGGGGTGTGGGTCCGAGGCGGCCCCGGCCGGCCGGGCGGGGACAGCTCTCGGGACGCGATCAATCGAGGGCGACCAGGACGTCGCGTCCCTCGACCTTGACTTCGAAAGTGGGCAAATCCAGCCGGAGGTTCAGCGACGACTTGCCGGTCCGGACGTCGAACTGCCAGCCATGCCAGGGGCAGCTCACGATCGTCCCGTCCATCGGCCCGTCGGCGAGGGGTCCCCCCTGGTGGGGGCAGAGGCCGTCGATTGCCGAGATCACGCCGTCGACGTTGAAGAGGGCCAGAACCAGGCCGTCGTGCTCGACCTCCTTCGAGCTGCCAACCGGGAGTTCGTCCAGGGTCGCCAGCTTCACGAAATTCGCCATTCCCGGATCCCCTCCTCGTCAGGCACGGCCCCGGGCAGTCGGCGGCTGGCCGATTCAAATCTATCACAAGCATCGAGGCCGGCGGAATCTCGAAATCCGGCCCGGACCCTCCCGGGGTCCTACAATAATCGCGACTGGTCCGAGGGTGAAGACTCCAGGCGCGGGGCTCCGATGGCCGGCGAAGCGTTCGACCTGATCGTGGTGGGCGGCGGAATGGGCGGGCTGGCCCTGGCGGCCCTGGCCCGGCATCGGGGGCTGGAGGTCGCTCTCCTGGAGTCGCACACCAGGCTTGGCGGCTGCGCCGGGTCCTTCGAACGGGGACCTTATACTTTTGACGCCGGGGCCACGGCCCTGATGGGGTTGGAACCCGGCGAGCCGATCGGCGATCTCCTCGGCCTGATCGGGCTCGACTTCCAGGCGGTCCGGACGTCGAGCTACCGCGTCCAACTGCCCGACCGGACGCTCGACATCGGCCCGGACGCTCGGGCGTTCGAGGCCGCCTCCGCCGCCGCCTTCCCCGGCAAGGGCGCGGCCCGCCGGCTGTTCTGGCGGCTCCAGGAGGCCGTGGGGTCGAGGCTGTTCGGGGCGGCCGCGGGGGTCCCCCGGCTTCCGATCCGGACCCTCGGCGACGTTGCCCACGACCTCGGGATCCTCGGGCCCGGCGGGCTCCTGGCGGCTTCGACCTGGGCGCTCACCGTCCGGGACGTCCTCCGCCTGCTCGGCCTCGATGGCGACGTCAGGTTCCGGTCGCTGGTCGCGATGCTCCTTCAGGACACCGCGCAGGCGGGGCCGGAGACGGTCCCCTTCGCCAACGCGGCGGCCTGCCTCCAGGCGTACCGGATGGGGATGAGCCGGCCGATCGGCGGGATGAAGGCCCTGGCCGAGGGGATCGGCCGGCGGTTCGCCGAGCTGGGCGGCGACCTCCGGACCGGGACGCTGGTTGACCGGGTCGAGCCGGCCGAGGGCGCGGGCGGGGGCTTCGCGGTCACGACCCGGCGTCGTCACCGGCTCCTGGCCCGCCAGGTCGCCTTCAACCTGCCGATCGACCTGGCCGCCCGGCTCCTGGGACGCCCGCTCGACGCGGCGATCGGGCCGAAGGAGCGGAAGTCGCGGGCCACCTGGAGCGCCGTGACGGCTTATATCGCCATCGAACGCCGGGCGGTCCCCGACGACTCGCCCCTGTTCCATCAGGTGTTGATGTCCTACGACCGGCCAATCCACGACGGCAACAACGTGCTCGTCTCGCTCTCGCCGCCCGGCGATCCCGGCTACGGGCCCGAGGAGGTCCGGGTGGCGACGATATCGACCCACACCCGCCCCGGCGACTGGGATGAACTCGGCCCCGAGGCCCACGCCGCGAAGAAGTCCGACTACCGGGACCGGCTCCTGGGTGCCCTCGGCCGGGCCTTGCCCGGGGCCCCCGACGCGCTATCCCACGCCGAGTTCGCCACGCCCCGGAGCTTCGCCCGCTACACCCGGAGGGCCCGAGGGGCGGTCGGAGGCCCGCCGGTCTCCCGCCGGAACAGCACCTTCCTGGCCGTCGATTCCGACGTCCTCGGGCCCGGCCTCTGGGTCGTCGGCGACTCCGTCTTCCCCGGCCAGGGGACCATGGCCACCGTCCTCTCGGCGATCCAGACGATTGGAGATAAGGCCGTTCAGGTAGGCCCTGGCGGTCGGCTGGCCTGGCTGAGCGTGGGTAGCAACCCTTGCCTCGCGGGAAATCCGACGA
>JAABUV010001664.1_pt1 | contig 31819 bp, 53 predicted proteins | sample 5559971 | NCBI WGS metagenome assembly JAABUV01 (sample SAMN10711881, study PRJNA513362) | rock metagenome | isolation source: Antarctica rocks | place: Antarctica: Victoria Land, Knobhead nord | collected 2015-12-19
TGTGGGCGGTGGCGGGCGCCGCACCGCGCGCACGTCCGGCACGTTGGTGCGCACGACGGCCTCCAGGAACGGCAGCAGGTCCAGCAGCGTGGTGTCGCCCGGCTCCAGCTTCCACTTCTTCAGCTGCGGACGCGAGGGGTAGGGTTAGGCTTGGGATTAGGGTCAGGGGCCCTAGCCCGGCTCCAGCTCCCACTTCTTCAGCTGCGCGCGCGGGGCCGCGCGCGCATCGGCGGCGCCGGCGGCCTCGCCAGACCAGGCTGCGTTGCAGCGCTGGCCTGATGCACCAGCATAAAGCGTCTGTCTTGACCCTAATTCTTCTTCCGCGCCAGCCGCGCGCGCAGAGCGGCAGATAGCTGCAGCGTTAGGAGCCGTCGCACCCCCTCGTAGCAAGCGCCCACCCACAGAGCAGCCAGCCTCTGATCGGGCGCAGAGCGCAAAACAGCGCGTGTGTCACCTTGATGGCGTTCTCAGGCTGCAGGTGGTACGCATCGGCGTCGGCCGAAACAAACAGCACGCGCGCGGGGTCGCGGTTGAGCTTGGTCAGGTCGCGGCAGTGGCGGCTGCCGGTGTACTGCGTGCTGTCGCGGTACAGCCGGTACGCAATGTAGCGGTTGGGGTCCAGGCGGTCCAGGATGGGGTCCGCGTACCTGCGCGCGTCAGGGTTAGCGCATGCACATGCGCGGCGAACCCTACCATAATACCTATGCGCTCAGCCGCAGCCTTGCCGAGCCGCGCCATTCCTGGCGTGCTCGGGGGCTGGGGGTGGAGGGCCCGCCCGCATGCCTGCGCATGACGCCTTCACCATGGCGAGTGGGCATGCAGGGTGCATCTCAGCATGACTGGGACGCGCTCCAGCAGTCGGGCTGAGAGCAGCACTCACAGCCGAGCAAGCACTAGAAGCCGGCGCACGTGGGCAGCTGCGAGGTGAACACGACCAGCTCGTAGTACTGCGCGAGCTGCCGGATGAAGTCCTCCGCGCCGGGCCGCTTGAATGTGCGCCAGCCGCGCCCGCGCGTCCAGTCGCTGTGCACCAGCGTGTCATCCAGGTCCAGCACCAGCGTGCGCACGTGCCTGCACGCGCGCGCGGCAGGGTCAGGGGTGGCTTCAGGGTTGCAGCACCAGCGTGTCGTCCAGGTCCCGGCACCAGCGTGCGCATGTGCTGGCGCGCGTGCGGCAGGGCCGCGGGGGTGGCTTCAGGGCCAGGCATGTGCTCAGGCTGTGACGCGCACCTCTTCACTCCCTGCGCGAACCGTCGCTGCGCACTCAGGGAAAACTGGCCTAGCAGCGAGCGATGCAATGTGCAAAACGGCCAAGCAAGCTCTGAGCCCGCATTCCGGTGTCCAGGCTGGCATGAACTGGCTGCCTGTGCCGTCTACCCTCGTCCATGCTGCCGAATAGGCTGCGCTGTTTGGTCCGCAATGGGGCAGGCATGGGGCTTGCCCAGGGTTCTGGAACCTGGATCACATCCAAGAGCTGCGGCGCGCGAGGGGCCGCACCGCGCGTGCGCGGGCAGGTCCGGCAGCAGGCGGTCGGAGGGCGGGTCGGAGTACTTGCGCACTTCGTTCTCCACATACCGCCGCTGCTCCAGGTACCAGCCCATCACGGCGCGCCACACCTGCGGGGCGCCGCAGCGTGCGTTTGAGCCGACTCAGGGCTCTCTGGCAGTAGCCCTGAAGTTGGCGCCGCCCGGGCTTGCAGGCTGACACTGCGGACAGCATGCCCTGTTCTGCAGGTGGCTCCAGAGCATAGAGCAGGGGCCGCTGCCTCAATGTTCACAAAACTCGTGACACGGCTGGCAACGACTGCGCTGGCCATCTCCGCGCATAGCAAGAGACTCAAGCATCTCCGCCGTTGCAGTTTTCCGGGAATTGTACCCCAGACATTGCATCCTCTCATGGACATATGCACAACAGCACGGCCGTGCCGTGCGGCCTCTCGTGGACGCATGCACAACAGCACGGCCGGAGGCCAAAGTGGACTGCACATGCGGGCGGGCGCACCGGGCTGCCCGGGAAGCTGTTCTCCGGCTCCTTGGTCTGCTCGACCATCGTGTCCACCTGGTCCGCCGTGTACCGCAGCGTGTAGTACCCAAACACGCCGCCTGCGCCCACCGCGCCGAAGAACAGCGCGTTGCCCAGCGCGCCGAGCGCCGAGCCCAGCCGGCCGCGGCCCGCGCCGCCCGCGGAGGACGAGGCGGAGGCCGCCGCGGCCGCCGCCGCCGCCTGAGCCGCCGCCGCCTCTGCCTCCGGCGGCACCTGACGGCCCCCCGGTCGCCTTCAGGCAACGCCACAAGGCAGCAAAGCTTGTCGGCAGGTGACTGAGGACACCGCTGCAGCTCGCGCCGCTGGCGCCACAGCGTGCACTTCAGCAGTGCACTTCAGCTTAACCTGGAGCGTGTTGGCTGCCTGAGTGCGGAGCGCCTATGAGCTCAACCAAGGCAGCACAGCTGGGGCGGTCCGGACAAGCGCCCGCGCCGCCCTAGCGTGCCAACAGTCCACCTCATACAGGCATCACCCCACAAGCCAGCGCATGAGCCACAGTTGCTATCCTGTCAATAGGTGCCTTGGCTCATTGGTGCCAGCAGCAATAGAGCAGCAAGAGAGCAGCACCTGAACCTTCTCGAACAGCCGCGCGGCTGCGGCGCTCTGGCCGGCGTTCAGGTTGGCAGCGCCGCCAGCGCGCGCAGCGTTGGCCGCAGCCGATGACGGGCCGGCACCCGCGGCGTCACTGCGCGCGCAGGCGCAGCCTGTGGTGCATGCTTGCAAGCACGGCATCAACAACCGCTTGCATCAGCGGGCAAGTATAACGGTGAGAACCATACACAGCAGAGCACAGCGCATTAGGCACAGCCCGCACTGCCGCACTAGGTGTGAGCACAAGTTGCGTGCCCGCAACTGGGCTCAGGACACAGGGGCACGGACTCTGAGCATGAAGTTGACACACGGCATAAGGCACGGCGCACCTGAGGCCGCGCTGGAAGGAGTACCGCATGTCCGCTGCCGCGCATCGCTGCACGGCCGCCAGGGCGTGCGCCGCCCTGGACAGCATCGCTGCTCTCCGCAGCGCCTCAGGGCAAAGCCTTGGTCTGCCTCAGCCCCAGAGCGGCTGTGCTTCCGCAGGCTGATGTGTTGCACGGCCGCCACACTTGTCTGGCCCACGGGCAGGCAGACGCCCTGACAGCAGCTTGACGGGTGCTCTAGCAGAGAAGGCACGCGAGTGTGGGTCAGCCTTGGCACTGTCGCGGCCTGCTGCAGCAGCAGGTTTTCCTACCTTGGAAGGGACGGCAGAAAAGAAAGGAGCGCCTCCCTACTTGTCCCTGGCCAAACGCCGGGTAGGATGCTGTGCTCAGCAGGCCTGCATACGCTGTGGTTGCCCGCCCGTATATGTATAACCCATGAGCTCCTCCATGCTCATGCTCACGGCAGCAGGCTGCCAGTCTGGCTGAGGCGACACACGACACGAGCTGCAGTCCTGCGTGCCCTCTGCACTGGCATCAGCCAGCCCAGAGTGCCTCTGTATGCTGAGGGCGATGCATCAACTCCAAGGGAGCAGCCTGCAGAGGCGCTGCCGGGCGGCCTGTACCTTGTGGCCACCCCAATCGGCAACCTGGAGGACATCACGCTGCGCGCACTCCGCGTGCTGCGCCAGGCGTCAGTCATCCTTGCAGAGGCGTGTCTGCTCTGTGACAAACAAGTGTTGCTAGAACTGAACCAACACCGCTCTTTGTATGCCCCTGCAGGAGGTCAGTGCGGCCAAGGGCTCGTCTGGCGGCTTTGCGGTCCTGAGCAGTGGTGCCGCGCGCAGGACACGCGGCACACGCTGAAGCTGCTCAACCACTACGGCGTGCGGACGCCGCTGGTGAGCTTCCATGAGCACAACGAGTACCACAAGGAGGCGCAGGTGCTGCCCGCTCCTCGCCTGATGCCCTGGAGCTCTGCGCAGTGCCGTCAGCTTGGGCTGCTGCGAGCCCGGTATGGAAAGCGCTCAGGGCGTGGGCTGGCAGCGGCGGGCATTTATGCGGGAGACCGTATGCGGTGGCCAGAGCTCTGCGGGAGCGCAGGTGCTGGAGCGGCTGCGCGCGGGCGCGGCGGTCGCGCTGGTCAGCGACGCGGGCATGCCGGCCGTGAGCGACCCGGGCGCGGGGCTGGTCGCAGCGGCGGCGGCCGCCGGCGCGCGTGTCGTGCCGGTGCCGGGGCCGTGCGCGGCGCTCGCGGCGCTTGTCGCCTCCGGGCTGCCCACGGCCGCCTTCCACTTCGCGGGGTTCCTGCCGCCCAAGGCGCACGCGCGGCGCGCGCGCCTGGCCGCCCTGGCCGGTGCGCCACTGCTCGGCCTTGCACGTCCACCCGCGTGCCTGAGCGTCTGACGCAGACTCTGGTTGCCGGTCTTGTGTGAGCGCATGAGTGGCCGGGCGTGCTTGGAGTGCCAGCCATGCATGGCCAGCATCTTGCCTAGTGACAGAGTTGACATGCAATTTCATATTACGGTAGAAGGACAGCGGGTAACGCTTGCGGTGCAGGCGTGGAGGCCACGCTGCTGCTGTACGTGCCGCCGCACGCGCTGGCGGCCGTCCTGGCGGACGCGGCGCAGGCCCTGGGCGCCGCGCGCCGCTGCGTCGTCGCGCGCGAGCTGACCAAGGTGCGCGTCGCAGCGTACCGTGTGCTTCCCTCTGCCGCGGCGTCGTGCAGCTGGTCACCAGTGTCCCATGGGGCCCTGGCTTTGCGGCCGCATGCCATTCAAGCTTCTTGCTGCACGAATCAGCAGGCTTGAACGCCACCTTGCTGCGTAGATGAGCGGGCTTTCGCGACCGACCCGGTACGCACGCGGCAGGTCCACGAGGAGCTGTTCCGCAGCACGCTCGGCGCGGCCGCGGAGGAGTTTGCCGCGCGGCCTGCCAAGGTGCTGGCAGCAGCGCCCCCCCGGCGTGCCTGGCTCCCGCGCTTCTGCGCCGCGCTGGTTGGGCGCCCATGTGCTGCGCGCCAAGCTGAACAACGGAGTCCAGGCAACATCCTGCCTGTGCTGTGAGGGCTGGTTGGGAGGCACAGCAGCGCTTCAGGACAGGGTTGGGGTTAGGGTTAAAAAACCCCGCATGCACCAACAAGCCGCGGCGTGCTGCGAGGCAGGGGGAGGTGACGTTGGTGGTGGCGGGCGCCGCCTGCGGCGCGCCGGCCGCCAGCGACGCGCAGCTGGAGGCCGCGCTGCGCGGCCTGCTGGGCCGCGGGGTGCCCGGCTCGCAGGCCGCGCGGCAGCTGGCCGCCGAGCTGGGCGTGCCGCGTCGGCGCGCGTATGACCTGGCGCTCGCGCTGAAGGGCGAGGAGCCCGAGCGCGGCGGCGAACCTGCTGCATCAGCGGCGTCGGCAGACAGACACGACCCTGCGGCTGAGGCCGGCGGCGCTGGCGGCCCTGCTGCGCCGTCGTCAGCGTAATGCAAGACGCTGAGAGCTGGTGGCCTGCCGGCTCGGAGGCGCTTGGCGAGCTGGACCTGCGCGCTACACCCCTGGTGCTTGCGAGCATGCCATGCCGCATGGCTCGGGGACGCTTGCGACCCTCTGCACTCTCCCAGGTGCGTGCAGTGCGCCCATGACGGTGCGCTGCCCTGTTGCTGTGTGACAGGCGCACCACTCACTTGCTTATTATGTCATATCGGAATTATCATAAAGCACATACGCAGCCGATGAAACTTTGAGGACCACGCATGTCCAAACGCAGGTAGCGGTGGCAATTACGGTGCACAATTAGACCTTAAAATGACGACAAAAGTTGCCGTGGCGGCCGAGCTATCTGCGGGGGAGGCGCGGGGCCGTATCGCACTCGCCAGCATGAGAGGGGCGCTGCTGCCGCCAGCCCGCATGTCCACCGGCCCTTGCTGCGATTGAGGGGAGGCGTGTGCACTGTTGGTCCTCATGCGTGGCTGCGATCAGGGAGTACTATGACGCTGGACACGGAGTAGTTTGGTCAGCCTCCAGCCGGTAACAGTGCGCTAGGGCCAGGATCCCTTTCAGCGATGTGTAAACAAGGTGAAGCGAAGAGATTTGCTGCGGGCAAGCTGCAAAGCCTGTTGAGCCTCTGGTCATATCAGTAAGTACCTGGCCTAGGATCAAATGATGTGTAACCTGCTGTAGCCTTGTGCACTTGCGACTCTACTTGATCAGCCACGCACTTGGCTGCATCTCTGCCCGGGTTCTCTACATGCTAGGCCTGTGGCTTAATCTCCATCTCCGAGCTGAGTGTGGCTCTGTACTACATGCACTCATACAGCCGTGGCTAGCCTGAGTTGTACGGTGTCCTGCGCAGGCATGTGAATGTCCAATATTGCTTTGCTTGTGTGATGCAATGGATGCCGGCTACCTGTGCCAAACTCAGAGGTGGCTGAGCCTCATCAAAAGTTTGGAAGAGCATCCAAGATACCTATGTACCTGGGCACCAGCTGCAAAATGCGCTGGGAACCACCGTGTGTGCGTCCATTTCAGAGGTTGAAAGACCGTGTGAGGCAACGAGCGCATGTACAGCTTCCTCAGGAGGTGGGTCCAGATTTTCCACACAGTGTGACATCCAAAAGGGTATGCACAGCAAGAAAGGCCATACGGCACCTGTGCTGCGTCATGGCCAGGCTGCATCAACACACAACAATCTGACAGCGGCACTGTGCTAACTTATTTCCCCATGTCCCTGCAACAAGAGCTGCTGTGGCCGTGTGCACACATGTACAGTGTCTAGGGTGTAGGTTGTCAAGCCCCCACATACTGCTTGAGCTGTCACAAGCTCAGCTGCTCAAACGCTGGGATGGCCCTGCCTCGAGATGCAGTGCAGGCGCACTGCCCTGTGCCGCCTGCTTCTTGCTGTGCATCCTTCACAAGTTTTATATATGATCCACTTTACGGCGTCCTGACCAGCCTCCTTGGAGAGCTTTATGCAAGCATAACTGTGGGTGACAGCCTGCTCTGTATGCTGCCTATGTATCTGGTGAGTCCCCGGCAGGCACGCAGCATGATGCCTCTCTCACAGCAGTGCTGGTCATCACAGCGTGGCAAGAGCGCAGGTCAAGCCGTGAAGTCCTCACCCCGCGAGAGGGTTGCGCTTTGTCTGCCATCGCCGCAGTGCTTACCATTTGGATGTTGACGTGGTGGTGGACTGCGGACGCATTGGACAGCCTCCTGGGAAAGCGGCATACAATCTTTTTGTGCAAAATCCTGGCCTTTCTGATGTTCTACGCGCCTGCTTCTAATATCCTAGCGTCTTGGTGGTGCGCATGGTGCGCCTCGAGCGCGCATGCACCTACATCATAAGAGTACCTTTAATGCAGACCGAACTGAGTGTCTCCGTGCTGCATGCCACTCTTGTGAGGCGCCCATGCCAGCTTTGCCGAGCGCGTGTGTGCAAGAGGATCATTAGTTGACCAACATATACGTTGTGACTGTGCAGGCAAGAGAGGGAGCGAGCCGCAGAAAGGGTGCGGGGGCAGCGCCTGGAGCAGCAGTATGAACGCAAGGAACAGCGCATGTCGCAACTCTGGCGCGTGCCTGCACGAAGAAGGCCGCGCTGACAAGTAGCGATGTGCCGTCAGCATCCATTGACAGAGCGAGCAGGAAGGGTCTGCATGCCGACAAGAGCATATCGAGCAGCTGTGTGAACAAACCGGTGACATTCTGCATGAAACAGCGCGCAGCGCTTGGAGGTAGGCGATGTCAGACAATGGCATGCAGCCATACAACATCCACTGGCATGCAGAGCAGCTGTTATCAGCCGTGCTCACTCTTTGTCAGTGACTCTGGGTCATTTGCTTACAACACCGGACCGCTGATTACTGCCTGGTGCGGCTGTCAACATGCATTGACACAATATCGTGTTCGGCCAATGTAGCGATTGAATGATGTGTTTGTGCGTGTGGTGCTTTTGGTCTGATGGATGGAGTGCAACTGATCTGTGCATGCCTTTGCCACATGCAGACCTCAGAGCACATACCAAGCACTCACAAAAGACATTGATCTACCGCGACAAGTCCACATCCAGTTTGCAAATGCACATGGTTCGCGACATGGTGCTTTGGCGCTCATGAGAGGCATTGCTGAGCAAGCTGCCCACCGGCTCACAGCCCCGCGGGGTCACGCTGAAGTCAGCCATTAGTGATCTTTACCTCACGGGTCAAGTGCAGCACTGCATCCTGCAGTTCCTGGAAGCCTGGCACTCAGAGGTCACAGTGTGCATTTACGCACTCCATACCAAGCGAAAGTAGTGTGAGACATGCACCACAGCAGTGTGGTGAGTGCAGCTACTGTGCAACAGCCATGGCGTAATCAGAGAGCAGAGTGTCATGGAAGTGGCCTCATGCTGCGCGACGGCGCCAGTTTCAGGCCATTGCGTGGAAGGCTGTGACTGCTCTTGCACACAAGCGCATACGCCTCGCATGTGTCCTCACCTCGCATTGCTGCTGTCGTCTGTGCTCGCAACAGGACAGCACAGGCTCAGCATAAGAGCAGTGGCGCTGCACAGGGGTGGCTCAGCTAGAACAAGTTTTGAAACAGCACTTGAGGTACCTCTGTATCAGGACCACAAGCTGCTTATGCGCGGGAAACGCACCACGTCCAGTTGAGAAGCTGAGATGCCATGTGAAGCAACGTGCATGTATACTGCTTCCTCAGAAGGCGGTCCAGGACGAAGGCGACCCACCACGCCATGACACCCCACAGGATAAGCACAGCGAGGAAGGTGAACAGGGCATACTGCGCCTGCACCGCTTCACGGCTAGGCGGCATCCTGATGCAGCAGTCTGACAGCGGCATGGCGCACACCAATCCTCAAAGATGTGTCCTCAGCAAGAGCTGGGTATTGCAATTATGTTTGGATTATTAGGGTATGATCAATTTGAGCACATTTGCACATTACTTGAGTTTGCTCTCACAAGCTCGACAGACAGTGCTCCTTCCATGAGATGGCCCTCCGAGATGCAGTGCAGGGGCACGGGCTTGTGCTTGCGTGCTTCTTGCTGTGCGTCCTTGTTAGCCTTGCATCTGAGCCGACTTTCGGCGTCCTGACCAGCATCCTGGGAGAGCAATATGCAACCATACTGTGGTTTGGGGCCACTTCTACATGCTGCTGTGCGGCGTTCTGGTGACTCCCCAGCGGCCACACAGCATGATGCCTCTTCCACGACAATGCCAGTCATAACAACGTGGCGAGAGCGCAGGTCACGCAACCGCGAAGACCTGCAGGAGCGCTGCGCCACGTTTGCCACCGCCATCGTGCTTACGCTCTGGACTGTGACGTGGTGGTGGACTGCGGACACACTGGACAGCCTCCTGGCCAAGCGGCACACAAGCTTTGTGCATGTCTTGGCCTTCCTGGTGTTCTACGCTCTTGCTTCTACAATCCTAGCATGTCAGTACTGTGCATGGTGTGTCCCCAGCGCGCGTACACCTCCATGCCTTCATCACAGACCGAAGTGAGTTGCTTTGTGCTGCATGTCATGCTTATGAGGCCCGTGCAGCTTTACAGTGCACTCTTGTGTGTGAGCTGACGCTGTCAGCACTGAATCAAGCAGTTGAGCTCAACAAGTGCTTGTGACCGTGCGCAGGCGGGAGAGGCAGCGAGCTGCAGACGAGGTGCGAGTGCAGAGCCTGGAGCAGGAGCTTGCGCGCCAGCAACAGTGCATGGCGCAATACTGTGCGAGCCTGCGCGAAGAGCTTGGTGCTGAGAAGCTGCGAGTCGCCAACGGGAACTACACACAGAGCGAGGAGGAAGAAGCCATGTGCCGAGTACAGCGCATCAAGCAGCTCTGTGCAGACATTTACGACTTCCTGCATGAATCAGACAGCGCCGAGTAGAGCACATCAAGCAGCTCTGTGCAGACATTTACGACTTTCTGCATGAATCAGACAGCGCTGAGCAATACGTGCACTGTCATTTTAGGTTTGCAGCCGTCCAACATCCACTGAATGCCGTGCGGGTGATCTCAGCTTCTTCCACCCTTTGTCAGTGACTTTCGGTCGCATGCTGCAGCACTGGACAGCTCTGTTCACTGCAATATGCAGCTTGTGGACACGCCTGCACAAAAATTCTGTGTTTGGCCAATGAATGGGATGATGTGTTTGTGCTTTCTTAGAGCGAGTGCACCTGACCATGCATGCGACTGCCACATGCAGACCTCACATTACATAAAAAATACTCACAAAAGACACTGATCTATATGGACAGGCCAACTTTTGGCTTCTATGCACTGCACATTGTTCACGACACCGCCATTTTATGCGCTCGTGAGAAGCAACGCTGGAGCAAGCTCCGCACAGGCTCACACTCCATCACGAGCCCCAGAACCTGCTCAGGCCTTCCACAGCTTGAGCGCGCCATCATCAGCCCAGGTCGCTAGCAGATTTCTGTGCGGATGCTGCGCCAGGCCGATCGGGCCCTTATCCGCCACCTGCCGCAAACATGCATCACCACAATCGCATGCAAGCAGCCAGCCCCTATGCTTTCTGTGCTGACTTATGAAACACAATGATGATGCAGCAACATACATGTACAGCCACTGTGAAGCATAGTCCAGCTACTGGCCAGCTGCATTTTGCGACCGAGCAAAAGACAGCAGCCATCGCATTTCCGCACGCTTCACTCAACCCCAGTAGCATGACGAAGCACTGCAAGCACACATTACGGCACCAAGCAAGACGCGTTGACTCCCACGGGCAACATGCGGGATCCGGGCGTAGCTACAAATGAGGGCAATGACGGAGTTTCCCCATTGGCGCGCCTGCATGAGGTGCTCGAGCTTGCCGGAGAGCATGCCGAAGCAGTACAGCTGCCCGTCCTCGCCCAGGCAGTAGATCCAGTCGCCGCGCGGCGACACCCACGCCGACACAAAGTCGCCGCCCTCGCGCTTGCCGGACTGGAACGACTTTACAACCTGCCGCCCGCCGCGCACCCGCCAGGCATAAGAGGTCCACTCCTCATCGACTTTGTGATGCTCACAATTGAGAACGCTCCGTCGCCTTGCCCACACATGGGTGACGTCCCTGCTTGGACGCAACCTTGCGTGCGGATGCGCGTGTTGCTTCTGCAGACCCGCCGTCTGGCTCATTCACGGACATCCAGATGTAGGGCAGTGCATGCGCATGCCTGCCCCTGCAGCGTCATGAGGTAGACCGTGGGCGAGCGCGTGCACACGACCACGTGGTCCACGTTGCTCGGGTGCGGCGCCACGCACACCACGCCCACCTCGCCGCCGGCCGTGGTCTGCGCCCGTGCGCACACGCTGAGCGCTGCGCAGACAGCAGGCAGGGCAGCGTGTCAAGCACGACCCACCGCCTGGGTCCCGACCAGCCTGCGATGCTGCAACCTCAGCAGTGTCCGCCGCCGCCTGTGTAGACAGAGCGTGACCCAACCCACCCAGAACAGCCTGCACAGAGCTGAAACCCATGCAGCATGATCACTGCAACTTTTGCACGCTGCTGCACCAGCCCGGCAGCAACACCATGCCTGAAGGGCGTCATCGCCGGCACATGCCAACATGAACTGGGCCAGGGCGCGCGGGGGCGCTGCCTGCGGCGGCCGGAAGGCGGTAATGCAGTCGGCGGTCTTGCCGTCCCACACGCGCACCGTGCCGTCGCTGGAGCCCGTGATCACCTGCGCGCGCGCAGCAGCGCGCTCGCCAGCACGTCCCTTGATGGCGGGACACATTGAGAGTCTGCAGGAGTGGGTGCATGCCAAACCCACACAAACCAACAGAAGTCCTGCAGGTTGGTTGCAGCACCGCATGCGCCACAAGCTCGAACTCGGCTCGCACGCCCACTCATGGTATGCCCAGGCCATGCCGCGCCGAAGGGCGCGCGTACTCAGAGCCTTTCCCTTCTTTTCCATGCACCCGGGCGGGGGCAGCGGCGCGCCTGGCTGCCGTCGGGCGAGTACGCCGCGTCGTTCACGTAGGACGCGTGCCCACGGAACTCCTTCAGCATCTTGCCGGACTTGATGCCGTGCACGCGCGCCAGGCCGTCATAGGAGCCGCTCAGCACGTGGCTGCCCTCGCGCGATAGCGCGACCGACGTTACGCCGTCGCCGTGCGCGCTCTCAAAGCGCCGCAGGCACTGCCCGGTGCGCATGCGCCACACCTGCGCGCACGTCCCCCGGTCGCATGCGGCCCTCGGTGCGCTTCCGGGAGGTCACGAAATGCCGCAGCAGCAGGCCAGAGGCAGAGCAGCTTTCAGCCTGCAGCAGGCCAGGCACTGCGACGGCTGGGCTGGGCGAGGCAGACGGAGGGCAACAGTGCAAGCGTCACATACACCTGGAGGCCGAGCCACCACCACACACAGCAGCTGGCAACAGCTTGACCGTGCGCTCAGAAGCCAGCAGGCAACCTTGCAAGCACACTCAACAACCTTGCAGGCACTTGCGCAGCGCGGCAGCCACCTTTATCTTGCCGTCCTGCGAGCCGGACACGAGCAGCTCGGAGTCGCGCGAGAAGGCGAGCGCGAGCACCGCCTTGTCGTGCATCATGAACGCCTCCTCCGCCTGGTACTGCAGGTCCTTGCGCAGCTTGCCCGCCATGAAGTCCCACACCTGCGCGCGCAGAGCCGCCTCAGGGCGCTCGCGCGGCGCACCCCCGGGGGCAGGCAGCCTCTGCCTGACGCGTTGCTGGACACCTGGCAAGGCACCGCATGCGCTTGCAGAAGCTCCTAACGGGCCACCTTTTTTTGCCACCAGCGCAGGACGCTGCCAGCCACGACGCGAAGCGCGTGCGCAGCCAACCAGCACAGTGCCGCAGCACAGCGCCGCCTAGGCACGACGTGTGCGGCGGGCCGCGCCTCGATGAAGCCGTCCACGCTGCCGGTGACGAGCGCCTGGCCGTCGGGCGTGAAGCGCGCGACCTCCGGGTGGCTCTTCTTTCCAAACTTGATCGCGCGCTCGAAGAGCGTGGGGAAGCGCTCCACCTCGTCGCGCGCGCCGGCCGCCTGGCCGCGGAACAGGTCGAACGCGGTGCCCGGCGGCAGCAGGCCCTGGTGCTGCTGCCTGCGCGCGCGCGCGCGCGCGGCCGCCCGACCGTCAGCACGCGGCGCCTGGGCGGCGAAGGCGCGGCTGGACGAGTTTCTGCTGTCGAGCGAAAGCTTGCCTGACATCGAGCGCGGCTCGTGCCTCGCCCTCGACACGCAACTGCGCCCCACCCTTCGCTTGCGGCTGCAGAAACAAGCGTCGGGACTCCACCCCCGCTCGTACGGGCGCCGGCCTGGTCGATGTGCTATGCGTGCATCGCAAACTGCACGCATCGCAAACTGCACACAATAGCATCCATGCATGCCCCTGGGCGACAGGCGCTCAGCAGCGCTCCCGCGCGCTGTGTGCGGGGCCGCGCCCAGGCAGGCGGCGGCCCAGGGCGGGGCGCGCGCCAGAGCAGCGCCTGGCCGATGAGCGCCATGAGCCGCGAGGGCGGCACGGTCGTGACCTCCTGCGACAGCGCGTGCGCCAGCTGCGCGCGCCGCTTCTCCTTCGGCGTGCTGCCGTACACCTCCCTGCGCGTGCGCGGCGCGGGCGGCCTCGCAAGCAGGCTCGCGGCAGGGCTGCGAAGGCGCCCGCATGGCTCCCGTCAGCCTTTATTCATGGTGCACGATGCATGCAAAGCGCGTGTTGCCTGAACGAACTGCCCACTCCCTGTGGACATGTTATCACGGATGCTCATCTGACCGGGCATGCACAGAGTGCACTCAGGTGACTGACGCCCGCCTCGCAGCCTGCGCACAGCCCCAGCCGCGCAGCCCGGCGCCGCGCCTGACGTCAAAGTAGGCGCGGCCGCAGAGGTGCTCCAGGCGCAGGAAGCGGTCGGGCTCCTCCTGCTTCATGCCGGCGAACACGGCCGTCTGCCGCAGCATCGCGCGCGCCGTGTCCACCTCGCGCAGCTCCACCAGCTCCAGCACCACCTGCGCGCGCGCGCCGGTCCGCACCCTAGGGTTCGCCCTCTGACGTTGCAGCGTCGCAGCTTCCACCAGCACCACCTGCGCACGCGCGCCGGCAGGGCCCTAGGGCTCCGGGCAGGGTTCCCGCGCTCAACACTTGCAGCTCCACCACCTCCAGCACCACCTGGGCGCGCACGCCGGCAGCGCCTGGGGTCTGAAGCAGGGTTTCCGGCGATCCAGCACCACTGCGCGCAGGGGTCAGCAGCGTCTGGGGCTCTGGGTAGGCTTTCTGACCTTGGCCCTTGCAGCTCCCGGGTCCTGCACCCGTGGGGCCAGGTGCAGGGAACAGCGCGCCGACACAGGGCAGCGCTGAGCGCCAGCGTGCCGGCCGCCCGGTCTACCGCGCGCACTTCCGTCAGCGGCCGGGACGCCCTGCTGCAGCCTCAAGGCCGATGAGCGCGGTGTGCGCCGGGCTTCTGTTCCGGAGCTTGGGACCCGGCGCTGGTAGCTCGCCGTGGTGCGGGCCGCACCGGCACCCACGCCAGAGCAAGGCCGGCCCCTGGCCTTGTCTGGAAGCCTGCCAGCTCAGGGGGCCGCCTGGGGAGGGCGCGCTTGGCCGAGGGCTTGTGTCGCGGCGGGCCGGCGGCCGGGGCCGCACCAGCTCATACAGGTCCTCCAGCTTGGTGCGCGGCAGCTTCAGCTGCGCTACCGCCGGCAGCACCACGTCCCAGCGGCCCGCGGTTATGTCGGCCACAAAGCCCTCCAGGCTCTCCACCGTGTTGAGCGAGACCTGGCACTCGCGCTGGATGGCCGCGAACGACTCCGGCAGCGAGTTCTCCTTGCAGAACTGCAGGATGGTCTTGATGACGCTGCGCGGCCGCGGCCCCGCGTCAGGCGGGACGGCTGTGCCAGGGCGCTGTGAGCGAGGTGCCTGCGGCTGCATGGAGGCGACGAAAATGCTTGGCGGCATGCGCACTCTCGGGCCTCGATGTTGAGCCCCATTGTGCACGGCGGGCGCCCCCGCGCCGCAGCGCGCTCGCTGAAGCGCGGGGAGAGCCAGCACTATGCAGCTCCGCTTCTATGATTTCCTTGGATGGGCGCCGCTGGTGCACCAATTGTGACGCAGGCGGCTGACTATTGCACAACGTGTAGTGTATCTCTAGACAAAGAGGACCTCAGAGTAAATAGTGGACAAGAAGGTGTTGACTCAGAGCAGGCAGCAGGCCTAGCCAGGGCCCTGTCCTCGGATGCCTGTCCTCGGATGGGCTCCTGAAGGGAACTCCTGCAACCTAGCACACAGCTAGATCGATGGCGTGCCCGGGGCTGTGCGCTCGCGCCGCCGCGCCCGCGCAGCATTGCCGCCAAGTTGCCAAGCGCCCGCGCGCGCAGGCACACCGGCTCGCGCCGGCCCGCGCGAGCGCGGCCGTGTCGCCCGCCAGCGACGCCACGCAGCAGCTGGAGGCCTTTTACACCGCAGTCCGGGGCGAGTATGAGGGCGTGTCCGCGACGTTCGGCGCGGACGGCGCGCCGCTGGAGCTGCCGGAGCAGTATGTGCCGGCCGCATACCGCGAGTGGGAGGTCAAGCTGTACGACTGGCAGACGCAGTGCAGCGTGGAGGCCGCGCCCGCGGGGCTGGCGTACACGCTCAAGCGACTGCTGCCGACCGTCGGGGTGAGCGGGCGATTTGCTGAGCACCGTGTGATGTGTGTTGCGGCGATAGGCCGAGCAGTCACTAGCGGCGCGCGTCCTCGCAGTGTGAAGCAGACGCAGTGGCATTCATGGACGAGCGCGTCAGCGGCCTGGAGCCGCGGGCGCCGGAGGCGCTTCCCGGCCTGCCGGACGGCAGTTACGTCCTGGCGCCGCGCAAGCTCGCCGGCGGCGCCGACCTGCGAGTGGAGGCGTGCCTGGCGTGCGGCGAGCAGGGCGGCGTGCGGATGCGCAAGCGCCTGGTGCTGCGCTTGCAGCGCGCCGACGGGCAGCCCGCGCGCCTGCAGCAGGTCGAGGTGCGCGCGCGTGTGCCCCGCGCCGGCCGACTCAGACGTGCCGGGCACTGCTAGCCACACCTCACCAGCTGACGACACCAGCAGTGCTCGCGGGGATATTGTAGGGCTGTGCAGACAGGCTCTTGAGCGCTGCATACGTGTGCGGGTAAGGTGGTGGGAAGCGTGCAACACGCGTGGTATTGCAGACTACACTGGTGGCGCCTGCTGTGTGAGGCTGTGCGCCCTCGCGCAGTTGCACCACGAGCGGCATGTGGGCGACTTCAACGGCGGAACAGACCTGTGCGGCTGCGGCGGCGGTATGACGCCGTTTGCGACGCAGGCGTGCCCCAGCCTGTGTGCATACCGTCCTGCACAGCCTCATGAGTGTTTTAAGATGTGGTGGGCAGCGTGACTTGCATGCCTATGCATGGTGAGGCGTAAGGGACTTGCTTCACGGGCAATAGCAATCATGCACTTGCGAGCTGGCTGCTGATCGTGCGCACATTCGTGAGTGCCAGGAGATGTCCTGCCGGGACTGCCTTGTGCAGTGTATACTCGCACCCTGTGTCATGCTTCCAGCGGGCTGCTGAGGGCTGATCTCTGTCGCCTGATGCGGCCCTGCGCATGGCGCAGGCGGCCTGCGCCGCGGAGGAGCTTGGCGGCGCCTGGGCCGCGTCGGAGGCGCCCGCAGCCTATGCCGTGGACGCCAAAGGGCAGCTGCAGGTAGAAGCGGATGGCGATGCGGGCTGGTGCGCCGGGTGCTGCCTGCTGGACACCTCGCATGTGCTTCAGCTTTGCGTGCGTCTTACAGGGAGGCAACAGGAGTGTCTGAACGCTTGCGGTCTCCCTGGAGAGCTCGCATATGTTTAGTGTGCAGGGAGGTGCCTGTGCTCTCCCCATGAGGGATACCAAACGATCCACACTGTGTTCTGCCAGAAGCGTGCTGCAGCCTGTGCCGAAGCCAACCCTGTGTCACATCCCTCTGGGGCTGCCGCCCTGCCAGCCTTGACAAGCAGCTGGAGCTTCCTTGCAGGTCGCAGCTGGCCGCCGATGCCAGCGACGTGCTGCGGCTGCCGCTGGGCGCCTGGGCGCGCGTGACGGCGCTGAGCGGAGAGCAGGCCGGGCCGCCGGGCGAGGGCCAGGGCGGGCTGCTGGTGCAGGCCGGCGCGCTGCTCGCGCCCGGGCTGCGCCGCTCCGCCGCGGTGCTGTATGGCGGCGCGGGCGGCCTGGAGCGGCTGGCCCTGCTGCGGGAGGCCCGCGCCGAGCACAGGCATTGATGGCACCATGCACCGTTCATGACGAGGGAGATTGGCGTGCTGGAGCGTGGTGCACACGAGCTCTGGGAGCATCGTGTGCATGGCTCTCGCGAGCGACCGCCCTCGCGCTCGATCTCGTGGGCGGATCAAGGTCAGACTTGAACTCTGACCTAGAATGTGACTTGATTTGAAGTTGTAATGGAGTGTCTGATTGCTTCGAGTCTGTGGATGGCTAGTGTTGAGGGTTTTACTTTGAGCTCGGGGTCAGACGGCCTGCCCAAAATCTCTTGTGTAGAATGGCAGCGTGAAGCTGCTCTAAGGCCTGGCCACCAGATGTGGCTATTGCAATCAACGCTTTCAGGCGCTCGCTAGCTTTTACAGGCACCCAACAGACCAATGCCCTCCAGCAGGCCGTTAAATGCCACATGCACAAACACACTTAACCTATTGCTGCATTGGCCAAGCGCGACCAAGCGAGTCGCATACTGTGGCAGTCGCATGCATGCATGATTAGATGCACTCCCTCCATCTGAGACCAAACTCCACCACATGCACATGTACCATTAGCCCACATGCACAAATGCATCATCCCAGTGCTGCATTGGTCAAACATATTGCTGTGTACTTGCATGTTACACGCCGCACCACAGCAGTAACCAGCGCTGTCCGGTGCTGAAGCACATGACCCGAAGTCACGTACAAAGTCCAGGAAAGGCTGAGGACAGCCACTCTGCATGCTAGTGGATGTTGTATGGCTGCAAGCCGTTGCTCAATAGCACCTACCTCTGAAGGTCGCGTATTGCTTCAAACAGAATGTCACCGATCTGTGCCTGGAGATGCTTGATGCGCTCCTGTCGGCGTGCAGACTCTTCCTCCTCGCTTTGTGAGAGGATGCTGGCGGCAGAGTGCTGCTCGTCAGCCTCGAGTTCTTCGCGCAGGCTTGCACAGAGCTCCGCCATGCGCTGTCGCTCGTGCTCATACTGCTGTTGCAGGTTCTGCCTTTCGGTCTCCTCAGCGGCTCGCTGCACCTCTCGCCTGTGCATGGTCACAAGCATTTGCTGAGCTCATCTGCTTGACGCAGTGCTGAACAGCGTCACCTCACACACAAAGGAGCTCTGCAATGCTGCATGGGCCTCATCAGCATGACTTGCAGTGCGAAGCAAGTCAAATGAAGAGCAAGTCAAAGACACGAAGGTGCATGCGCGCTGGGGATGCACCACGCGCAATACAGAGAAGCTAGGACTGTAGAAGCAGGCGCGTAGAACACCAGGAAGGTCAGGAGTTGCACAAGGACTGTGTGCCGCTTTCCCAGGAGGCCATCCAGTGCGTCCGCAGTCCACCACCACGTCAAAGTCCAAAGCGTGATCCCGACGGCGGTGGCAAACATGGCGCAGCCCTCCCGCAGGGTGATGAACTCACGGTTTGCCCTGCGCTCCTGCCGTGCTGTGACAACCGGCACTGCTGTAAGAGAGGCATCTTGCTGCGTGCCTGCTGAGGACTTACCAGCAGGAGACACAGCAGCTCAGAGAGCAGACCAAAAACCACAGTATGGTTGCATATGGCTCTCCGAGGAGGCTGGTCAGGACGCCGGAAAGTGGAGCAGATATGACCACTATTAGGACGCACAGCACGCAGCAGACAAGCACAAACCAGTGCGCCTGCACTGCATCTCGAAGGGCCATCTGAGTAGAGGAGCACTGTCTGTTGAGCTCCAGTAGGTAGCTGCATTTAGCTGAAGCACTGCAAAGCTCACAAATGTCAGGACCTATACCCTAAAATTAGATTCCAAACGTGTGTGTTATGCGTGTGTGCATAGCAGCCATCTGGTGGTTTGTGCAGTGCATGTGTATGCCGCCTGGGCTTGACGCGGTGCAGGCGCAGTACGCCCTGCTTGCCTTTCTTGCTGTGCTTATCCTGTGGGTGTCATGGCGTGGTGGGTCGCGCTTGTTCTGGACCCCTGTTTGAGGAAGCAGGACACACTCATGTTGTTCACATGGTCTCTCAGCTGCTCAACTGGACGTGGTGCGTTCCCCGCGCATATACAGCTTAGTGCCCAGAGACAGAGGTATCTCAGATGCTGTACCAGAACTTGTTGCAGAGCTCGGTCGCCTCTGTGCAGCGCCACTGCTCAAGAGCTAAGCCTGTGCTGTCCTGATGCGGGCAGAGACCACACTAACACATGCGAGGCGCATGCGCATGTGTGGAAGAGCGGTCACAGCATTCCACGCACTGGCCTGAGACATGCTCTGCTCAGCATAAGGTCTCTGCTGTGAGTCACTGCCCATGACACTCTGCTTTGTTTTGCACCAAGCGGTGCAGAGCATGTTGCATGAGCGGTGGAGAACACTCACCATCACCTCTCTGTAGAGGATGTCTGGCACTGCTGTGTCATGATTTAGACTGCAGGATGGGACACTGTGGCGTCTGAGTGCCCGCTTCCAGGAATAGAAGGATGCGTGCTGCGTTGCAAGTGCTCTGTGAGGTAAAGATCACTGATGGCTGTATAGGGCATGACCCTGCCAGGCGGAGTGTGAGCGTGTGATAGCTTGCTGGGCGCTGCTTCGCGCCAACCACTGTGTTGTGAGTCATGTACACTTACAAACTGGATGTGGACTTTGTCCATATACATCAACGTCCACTGTGAGTGCATGGAACATACTCTTTGCATATGGCAATCGCATGCATAATCATATGCATTCCCTCCATTACACCAAACTTCACAACATGACAAACACATCACAGCATTGCTGCATTGGCCAAGCGCGGACAAGCAAGTTACTGTGCACATGAATGATGACAAGCCGCACCAGGCAGGATCCAGCTCTGTCCAGTGCTAAAGCACATCCGCAAAGTTCCTAACATAGACCGGTGAAGGCTGAGACAGCCGCTCTGCATGCCGATTGAATGAAGATGTTGGACGGCTGCAGACCGTTGCTTGACAGCGCCTACCGCTGAAGGTCGCGTATTGCTTCAAACAGAATGTCACCGACCTGTGCCTGGGGATGCTTGATGCGCTCCTGTTGGCGTGCAGACTCTTCCTCCTCGCTTTGTGCGTGGATGCTGACGGCAACTTGCTGCTCGTCAGCCTCGAGTTCTTCGCGCAGGCATGCACAGAGTTCCGCCATGCGCTGCTGCCTGTGCTCACATTCCTGCTCCAGGCTCTGCACTCGCATCTCATCTGCAGCCCGCCGCCTCTCTTGCCTGTGCACGGTCACAAGCATTTGCTGAGCTCAGCTGCTTGATGCAGTGGTGAACAGCGTCACCTTACACACGGGAGAGGTCTGCAAAGCTGCAATGGCCTCATGAACATCGATTCCGATCAAGAGCAAAGAAAGACGCGGAGGTACATGCGCCTGGGGACGCACCACGCGCAATACAGAGAGGCTAGGATAGTCGAAGCAGGCGTGTAGAACACCAGGAAGGTGAGGAGTTGCACAAGGGTTGTGTGCCGCTTTCCCAGCAGGCTGTCCAGTGCGTCCGCAGTCAACCACCACGTCAAAGTCCAAAGCGTGATCCCGGCGGCGATGGCATATACGGCGCAGCACTTGCGCAGGTTGACACGGCTTGACCTGCGCTCCTGCCACTGCGACGACCAGCACTGCTGTAAGAGAGGCATCATGCTGCGTGCATGCTGCGTGCCTGCTGGGGCTTACCAGATAGAAATACAGCAGCATAGACAAGCCGCTGAAAACCACAGTATGGTTGCATACGGCTCTCCGAGGAGGCTGGTCAGGACGCCAATCAGTGGATCAGATACAAACTTCAAGAGGAAGCACAGACAAGGCAGACAAGCACAAGCCAGTGCCCCTCCACTGCATATTGAGGCAGGGCCATCCTGTGAAGGAGCACTTTCTGTTGAGCTTGTGAGCAGCTGTGCAAGTCTCAGGGCTTGGCTGCTCATACCCTATACACCTCACATGTGTGCATAACAGAGCTGCTGCCATGAAGACTGACTTAGCACTATGCCGCCTGGCCTTGATGCGGTGCAGGCGCAGTATGCCCGTGCTCGTCTTTCGTGCCGCGCTTATCCTTTGGGGTGTTATGCCGCAATGGGTTGTCCTGGACCGTCTGCTAAGGAAGCAGTGCACATGCGCTTTGCTATACATATCTCTCATCATCTCAACTGGACGCGCGCGTGGTGGCCCTGAGACAGGGCTACCTCAGATGCCGTTCCAGAACTGTCTTTGCGAAGCTCAGCCACCGCTCGTACGCATGGTTCACGCTACCCAGGAGCACAGACCGGCATCCACCTGCTCCCTGGCCAGCATGACTTGCAGTAATTTTGTGCGGCGAGTCAGCCCTGGCTGCCGGCCCCGGCGCGTTCATGTGTAGCTGCGCGCGTCACGTGGCATAGGCCGCCGCCAGGCGCTCCGTGCGGGTGGTGCGCGTCCACCTGGCGGCCGGCGCGGCCAGCAGCCAGGCGACCGCCAGCGCCACGAACGCGAACATGGCGTACAGGAACACGTGCAGGCTGTACAGGTACTTGATGCCCATCAGGCTCAGGATCTGCGCGCATGCGCGCGCGCGTGGGTGCGGCGCGTGCAGAAGCACGGCCTCGCTCACCCGCATGGGCGGGAGCTGCACCGCTTGGCAGCGTGCAGCCTTCGCACCAACTGCATGGTGTCCGGAGGTTGCTCAGCACCGCGTCATGCATACTTGCCCTGGCAGCAGTGGCAGCACACGCCAGCGACCCCTGCCTCCCGGCACCGGCAGCCCAAGCAAGCGGCGCTGCTCGCGCGCCTGGTTGCCCCAGATGTCGTGGATGGCGATCTCGTTGGCGTACAGCGCGAAGGCCTGCGCGCAGAACTGGATGGCCGCGTTGGCCGCCAGCAGCACGAGCGCGACGTTGAACAGGAAGCTGCTCATCAGCGTCGCGCCCGGCCGCATCGGGTGCACCGTGAAGACCAGCAGGCGCAGCCCGACGCGCGTGCAGCCCTTGATGGTCGCGCCTGCCGCCGCGCGCGGGCGCCTGCCCGTCGGTGCGCTCGGGTGAGGGGGCCGCCCCTGGCGGGGCGGCGCATGCGGCAGACATGCAGGGCATGCATGAGGGCAGCAGGCATGTGAGTGTGATGTGGCCTGGTAGAACACACGCGCGTGACCAGGCAGCCACAGCCATCAGGCACCGTCCTTGACAAGGGCGGCTCATGCTGAGGAAGTGAGTGACGGCGGCCTGGCGGACCGATGAGGTAGAAGCAGAACAGCGCGAAGGCCGCGGTGCCGAACAGCGGGAAGGCGCCGTCGAGCCGCGTGAACAGCCCGTTCAGGAAGGGCGTCAGGGGCGGGTCCGTGAACAGGTACAGCACCACCTGCCCGGGCAAGGCGGCAGACATGAAGCAGTGCAAGTGGGCATCCTGAAGATGGAGCGCCGGCACAGACAGCCATGTCAGGCTGACATGGGGACATGGAGGCATCAGCTGTGCACCGAACTTTGCACTTTCGCACAGACGCTCGGCCGACCCGCCGCATCCCCTGGGCTGCATCTCAGTGCGGCAGCACTGCCGTGCCAGGAGCGCTGGACTGGGCGTCGCGCCTGCAGGAGCCAGCACACGGACAGGACCGCGCCGAGCGCCCCGCAGACCAGGCGCAGGTAGAACATGAGCACCGTCACCACCCACGCGTAGTCCGGGTCCTCGCCCTGCCGGCGCGCGCGCATGCAGCTCATCAGGGCCCCCGCAGCACAAGGCCCCGCAGCACAGGCAGCCGCGCTCGAGCGCAGGCCGGCGGGTCAGCCCGACCTGCGGGTACGAAGCCTCCAGCGCCTTGGAGTCGCCCTCCAGGCCCAACAGCTGCACCTGCGCGCGGCGGAAGGCCGCGCGCCAGCGGAAATTGCGGCCCAGCTCGCGCTCCTCCTTGCGCAGCGCGTCCGCCACGCCCTGCGCGCGCGCGCCTGCTCTGGCACGCCCGGGCGCCGGCGCTACGCACCCTGCCCCACTACAGGCGACACGGCTTGGTCAAGGCCTCGCGCTTGCACAAGAGCGATGCATGCTGTGGCAAGTGCGTGTCTGGCAGACCCTGCCTGATGTTGTAAAGCTACGTCACGTGGCAACCTCCGGCAATGCAAACCCAGGAAATGCAGGTCCTGGCACCCACCCGAGGTGAACCATCTCCTCCACAGCGTGCGCAAATGCCATGCAACATCGCCAGGGGCGCGCCTTGACGGCGGCGGCGCGCTGGCCCAGGCCGCGCGCGCGCTTGATGTACTCGCTCTTCGTGATGACGGCCACCGGGCGCCCCAGGAAGCTCTGCACCAGGTCGAGCGGCAGCGCGACCAGGCCCACGCCCGCAAACACCATGAACAGCACCCAGCCTGCCGGCCCCGTGCACCGTGGTCTGAGACAGGCAGCACAGGCAGCCTGGACAGCCAGTGCAAGCTTGTGCGCACTGAGGTGATCCCGAACTGCACATAATCGCGTCTTTGGAGCCCCAGCTCAACATGGGGGCAAATGTGAGCAGGCGGACATAGGCAGCGAGGCTGAGCCCCACCGGCCGTTGCACTCATGGCGATGATGTAAACAGGGAACGAGCAGCGCTGCTTCCACATCTCTGTTCCAGCATCGCCGTTGACAGCATCGCACTGGTCCCCGCACATTATGATTCACAGGCGTTTGTGGTACACATGGTGCCATTCAATCCGCTGGCACTGTCACGCAGTTTGGAGCGCCTCCAAGCATAGCATAGCGCCTTCATTGTGCATACATCACAAAGCGCGTATACTTTCTAGCTGGTAGTCTGATCAGAGGCATCACTCGAAGGACCATGTGAAGCGAAGGCTGAGCAACACTGCAGGGGACTGCAGGCGCGAGCGGGCGCATGCCAGGCGCCCCGCAAACAGCGGCGCGAGCGGCCCGGTGCCGGGCGCTATGCAGCCGTTGAGCAGCGCGGTCGCGTTGCTGCTCAGCGCCGACAGCGGCGCCAGGCCCGACTCCAGCCCCACCACCGGGTACTCCACATACCCGACCAACGCTGCCGGCCCAGGCACGCGCGCCATGAGGTGACCCTGTCAGGTGCCACTGGGGCCCAAGCAAGCCCCACAGCAACAATCCGCATTGTCTTGGAATACTTTATGCTTAACAAGCAAGTACTGCTTCACCACGGCTCGCAAGTGTATGCTTTGTTGGCATGGAAACAGCGCACCATAGCATATGCCCAGGATGCACCCGATGCACACCGCCGTTATCACCTCGTACACCGCCGCGCCCAGCCACCGCTGCAGAATTGTCCTGCGGGGCAGAAATGATGTATTCATGGATGTCTTATGAGTGAGGCTTTGCCAGGCCCCAAGCAGGGCAGCAGCAGGCGACAACCAGCGCACGCGTCGCTGTCGGCCTCGTAGTAAAACATGGCGAACGGGATGACGCCGTAGACGAGCACTGCGTTGGCGATGAAGCACGCATACCACAGCTGCTTGGTGGGGATTGCAAACGTGCAGTAGGAGACCGGCAGGCCCGCGCTGCAGGCCTGCCGGTTGGCCACGTCCAGCGGGAACAGCAGGACAGTCCAGATAGCCAGCGAGATGCCCAGGACCACCACTGCCTTGGGGAACCAGGCCTGGAGGGTCCTCAGGGTGCTGAAAGGCAATCAGTATATACTGCGACCAGCACAGCCAGCACACACACTACCGCTGTCACGACAACCAAGAAGTAGTTGTACCCTGCGAACATGGCACCGCGCGCAGAGCGCGGGGCTGAGCGGCGCAAAGCTCGGCCTCTGTAGCAGCTAAGCAAGTTCACTCATAAGACGTGCTTTTGCCGTGTGCATGCCAGTTCAATGGTGGCACATCCTGCTCTTAACATCACAAGCATGCCGTCATCAAGCAGGGCGGCCTATGGACAGCTTTCCCACGGTGCCACCACAAGGATCTTGCAGTAAGAGCCTGTGTTGTAATGCGCTGTCGCCAGGCGCTCGCCCTCGCAACAGCAAGTGAAACTGATGCGACCAAGGGGAAGGCTGCGCAACCCTGGTTGGACCCCTTTTTGTGAAGGTGCAGCATTGGCCGGGCAACATCATGTAGCGGATCAGGGCAGGGCTGGCTGCAGCTGCCACGTGTTGTCGTGCTGCATACCTGGCGGCGTTGACACACTTCCAGCATCTTGCATCATGGCGCTGCCGGGCTCCGGCAGTCGCCTTGAGAAGCTCTTGAATCTGCTTGAAGGTCACTGCCTCGTTTTGTTGCAGTTGCACTCGGTTTGCATAACAGCATCGAGTTGCAGACTTGCACTTCTACTTCCCGAGCTCATGCCTGGCGTGTAGAAAGAGCTCTGCAAGTGTCGCACGAGCAAATGTGGCACTGCCACTATTGATTGAAATACTGCAGTGCTAACGCAGTTGCGCACTTGTGACTGGGCGCAGCGGGCTCCACTGCCGAGCTCCGCAAGGCAGCTGCAGAGCAGGTCAGTGGCATCGCCAGAGCGCACCCATCCCAGCTGCCGGCCCTGCTGAGGCGGGTGAGCGCTGCCCGGGCTTGCAAGCTTCGCACCCAAGGCCTCGCTCCACGCGGCACCACTGCCGATATTCGCACCGCCCTGTCACACTCCCTGTTGGGCTAGGCAGCAACGACCTGCGTGCGCTGCAGCATCTCCTGCTGCAGAACACTTTGCTGGCGAGCTCGTCACAGCTGCAGCACGCTCGCCGCTGAGGCAGACGGTCCGCCCCTGTGCCCGCAGCTGCAGGCCCTGCTGCGGCACAAGAGCTGGGACGCACGCGTCGCGGCCGGCGACTGCCTGGGCCGCATCGCCGAGCACGCCGCGCACCCGACGCCGGGGGACCTGGCGCGCGCCGCCGCTGCCGCGCATGGCCCTCCAGTCCCTGGCTATGACCCTCGGTCAGCGTCGGAGCTGCGGGCCTTGCCGCCCGCGCCAGCCATGGGGGCAGCGGAGGAGGCGCTGACGCTGGCCGGCTTCGACCTGGCGCGCGTGCTCGCGCAGGGCACGCAGCTGCTCGCCTCAGGCGGCCAGGTGCCGGCCCGCTCAGGCAGACTCACTGTGCAGCATCCTTGCGCTCATGGCATGGCCAGTGCCGGCAGCCTCCTCAGCTGTGGTGCGTGGGTGCTGGTGAGTCTTGGGGCTCAGCAGAAAGCTTCGTCCGCCTCAACCACTGCGTGTGTGATTGCGAGATGAGTATGCAATGCAGCATTTGCTCAACACGGCTGCACGGTGTTTACTGAGTCGGGAAGGTACCGGGCATAGTGCGCAAGGCGTGCGCCAACTGAAGGCATTGCGGTTGCAAAGCGCGCTCAAGCTCCTGCAGAGTTGCATTGCTGCCAGAGCAGAGGGCTGCCGGTCATGCAGCCAAGCGCCTGGCACAGCAGCATTGCTTTCATTTGACCTGTGCCTGGGCTGCATTTAACGTGCGGTGCAAGGCAAGCATCACACGGTCCAGACAGTTTGGGAGCTTGCGCATGACGCGCCGGGGCGCGCGCAGGAGTTTGACGGCGCCGGCGAGGAGGGGCTGCCGGCGGTCGAGCGGCTGGCGCGGCAGCGCCGCGGCCTCAACAAGCGCCTCGGCCTGGGCGGCCCCATGGACGCGCTGTTAGACACGGCCGACCTGGTCCACGATGAGGACCTGGTCGGGTCAGGGCTAGGGCGCGGCGCCTCGGCGCGCGTTCGGGGGCCGTCCGGCAGCGGCGGCTGCGGCGGCGCGGGCGCTGCCCGCGGGATGCCGGCGCTTAAGAGGGAGGGCGAGGCAAGGGGGGAAGCGCCCATGCAGGCGGGCGCGGCCACGGAGGCGGCCGACGGGGCTGGTGCGTGCTGCCGCCAAACCCGCAGTGTCTGGCTACACCAGGGACGCAGGAAAGAAAGTAAGCCATAGCTTCATGGGGCTCAGAGTGAAAGGGGTTCAAGAGCGCGCGTGTTGGACGTAGCTGTGATTGTGCTCGCGTTGTGACTCCCAATGCAGCATTTTGGGGCTTGGGAGTTTAATACTACACCTGCTGCCTCAGCACTGAAAGACTGCAAGCCGCTGCGCAGGGCTGAGCGCGAGGGAGCGCAACCAGCTGAAGCGCAAGCTCAAGCGCGGCCAGTCTCAGCAGGGTCGCGAGGCCGTGCAGGCGCCCAAGCGCATGAAAACAGAAGCGCCGGTGCGGCTGCTGCATGCCCCTCTGACATGTTCTTTGCCATTCAAATCACGACATAGGAGGACCTGATTCGGATCAAGAGACTGCTGATCAGTGTTGAGCCTTGCAGTAGCATGACGTGCAGGCTTGCCGTGACGGGCAGTCACATGTACACCCCTGACATCAGACGGCCCTAAGAAGCCTTCTGACCGGGCGGGCTAGGAGGCCCCAACGGAGGACCCGGCAGCAGCGGCGGAGGCGGACCAGGAGGACTGGCGCGCCGTCGCTGCCGGCCGCTGGCCATTCCAGCGCCTGGCCGGCCAGCTGCTGCTGGACGTGCTAGATGCGCAGTGGGAGGTGCGCAGCTGGGGGAGCGCATGTGCAACCCCGCATGCGCAGCCCAAAGGACGCGCGCAGCCCTGCCCAACCAAGCAGCGCCTGGCAGCAACGCAGCGGGAGGTTGCGGGAGGCCACAAGGCAAGCCTGCGGGCCAGCCCTGCATGTGTCCTGCAGGCCAGCCCCTCAGCGCCCAGTGGCCGAATGGACCGCGCGTGTCAGGTCCTGAGCACGCTGATGTTCACAGTAGTGCTTGCACCAGGCGCTGCTTGTGTGTCACAGCGGTGGCCTCCAGCGCAGGTGCGGCATGGGGCGGCAGTCGCGCTGCGCGAGATACTGCGCTCGCATGCCGCGTGCGCGGCGGTGACGGCGCCGCTGGCTGCGCAGCCCAGTGGTGCGCCTTTGGGGCCGATGTGGGCGGCTTCATGACACCTCTGCACCCTCTAGTGTCTGTGCCATGGACTTTGTTTGTAGCATGTCCATGGTTGTGCGGCAAGGTAGCATGTCTGCTGGTGCGCCTGCAGCCGTGCGCACGGCTGCCTGCCACCATCTCACGCCCTTGCCCGCAAAACAAAAGGTTTCAATGTGGGAATGTGATCTTATAGGCGATCTGGCCATCCCTTTACGTTGAAGATGAGGGAGTGTCGCTTCCTGCATTCAAGGTCCACGTCATGCTAATCACTCTGAACAAGGCTCGCATAAATGATGCACATGCTCGTGCCTTATGTCACACATGGATGCATGGCAGCGCGAGCGGCGCAGCAGCCCAGCAGCATGCACCAAGCTGCTCAGGCTTGGCGAGCGCGCTCGGGCGGCAGGCTGGATGCTGCCGGGCGGCAGCGGGAGGCCGCAGCCGTGCGGCGCCACAGCGGCGGACGCCGCCGCGGCCGCGGCGGCCAACGCGGTCTGGCTGGAGGACGCCGCCGTGCGCCTGCTGTGCGTGCTCGCCCTGGACCGCTTCGGCGACTTTGTGTCCGACCAGGCGCGCCGAGCAGGCTCGCGCAGCCTGACCATGGAGCCTGGGAGAATACAGCTGCTGCCGTGCGCCTATTCACACTGTCTGACTCTGTGGATCGCGATGAACACCATGTCAAGCTTTGCGGCGCAGAGCGTGATGCCGCCTGTGTGCCAGGCACCAGGCTGGGCTAGGTAACCCCCCCTAACCCTACCGCAGCTGGAGCCGCGCGCGTTCCAGCGCGTCGCCCTGCACGCCGGATGGGTCCGCCGCCTGGCAGGCAGGCACTTGCTGCCAGCCGGTGGTGACGCTGGCGCGTGAGACAGCCACGCAGCGGCTGAGCGCCGCGCCAGCAGCTGCTCCTGCGCTGGCTGCGCTGGCCTTTGGTACGGCGTGGCTCGTGTTCCCCTGCATCCTACCCTGAGCAGTCCGCAACCCGCGGCAGGTCGTGGCGCCGGTCCGCGAGACGGCCGCGCAGGCGCTGGGCGCGGCGCTGCGGCCGCTGCCGGGCGCGAGCCTGACCGCGGCGCTGGCCGCGCTGGCCGCGCTGGCGGCCGGCTCGGCATGGGAGGCGCGCCACGGCGGCCTGCTGGGCGCCAAGTACCTGCTGGCAGCGCGCGCGGACGCCGCGCGCCAGCTGCTGCCGCTCGCGCTGCCCGCCGCGCTGCGCGGCCTGCAGGTGCCTTCCTGTGGTTTCAGCAGATTAATGTTGCGCTGCCACATCGACGTTTCGCGACTGCCACAGCAGAACGACGTTGCACTGCCAAAAGCGTTGAATGCTGGGCGCTGTGGGCTTGCTGCTGCACGTGCGGCCGCTGCGCCACCCTCCCCCCATCGCGCACTGCAGCCTGTCACACCGCTCGCTGAGCGCGCGCGCAGGACCGCGATGACGACGTGCGCGCCGTCGCTGCGGAGGCGCTGCTGCCCGTGGCGGGCGCGTTGGCGGCCGGGCCGCCGCAGGAGCGCGCCGCGCTGGTCGCGGCGCTGTGGGACCTGCTCCTGGACCTGGACGAGCTGAGCCCGTCCACAGGTGTGCTCTCAAACCATGATACCCGCTTTTTCCTGCTCGGTCAAGGAATGTATGGAGCAGTTGGGGCGTGGCATGGACCGCCACAGCATTACGACTGCCACACGCCCATGCCAACAATCAGCAGCACCGCGCAGGCCGCCGCGCGGGTGCAGGCTGCCCTTTGGGTGGCGTCTGAACCAAGCGCGCTGAGTACCGGTGCCCCGCTGCTGCTGCGCACGAGCAGGCGGCATGTGCAGCGGTCGTGGCGCACGTCTCGGCTGCCGAGCCCTGGGCAGAGCACCGTCCTATCACGCGCCACCCCAAGCGCCTCTGCATCACCACGGCGCGGGCGCCAGGCTGGAGCATTCACACGCCAGGCCGGCGGCGCGCAGGCAGCGCGATGCAGCTCCTGACGCAGCTGCAGGCGGCCGGCGCGGCGGCGCCGGGGCGCGGCCTCCCGGACCTGGTGCCGCGCCTGTGGCCCTTCTTCAGGCACACGCTCGCGCCCGTGCGCCTGGCGAGCGTGCGCTGCCTGGCGGCGCTGCTGGCGGGCGGCCGCCAGCACCCTCCCCATGCGGGCGCAGACCCCGGCGGCGGGGCTCGCCCCGGTGGGGTAGCACCCGATGCCTGCAATCCTGGCGTGGCGCACCTCGCGGCTGCCGCCGGCGAGGGCCTGGATGACCCAGCGTCCGGTGGCGGCGCGGGCAGCCCTGGCGATCCCGCCGCCCGCAGCAGCCGCGCCGCCGGTCCGGGCGGCCGGCTAGGCCCCGATGCGGACGGCGCGGGCCACCCGGGGGTTGACCCTGAGGAGCTGCCGCTGGCGGGCGCGCCCGCGGAGTGGCTGGGCGCGGGCGGCGTGCTCGCGCCCGCGCTGCGCCTGGTGTTCCAGAACCTGGTGCTGGAGGCGGATGCGCGCGTGCTGGAGGCCAGCCAGGCGCGGCCGCCCGCCCGGCCGGCCCTGGCGCACATCGAGCAGCGCAGCACCGCAGCACGTGCAGAGGCAGGACAACAGTTAGTACATCTGAGCTTAGCAGGCAGCAGTCCTTGACATGTAAATAGAATCTGCAGGAAGCTCTGGGCTGCGCACGCCCTAGCCCTATTCAGGGTCTCATGCACCCCGGCCTGGCCGTGCAGCGCGCCTGGGACCTGCTGCTGCTGCGGGCGCCGACGGCGGCCCTGGCCGCTGCGGCCGACCACCACACTGTCGCCGGCTGGATCGCGCTCGCCGCGACGCCCGCGGGCTGCCCGCTGCCGGCGACGCTGCTGCAGGCCGTGCCGGCTCCCGGCAGACGCGGCAGCTCCACAAAGGTGCGCTGTGCCGGCTGAGCGGCGCCCCATTTAGAACAAGGGCTGCCAGGACGGCGTTCTTCGTGTGTGCGCGCCTCAGCTGGCCTGTGATGCCAAGCCTCGGGTGGCTTCCAGTGGCCATCGTAATGCATGCACCCTGCACGCTGTCGAGGCCCTTGATCAGAGCGCCAGGCGCTCCTCTCTAACTACCTGTTTGGGCGAGCAGCAGGTGCTCACCCGGCTGCGCACTGAGCTAGCGGCGCCGCGCGCGCAGGCGGCAGCGCGGCAGGCCGCGCGCCCGGCGACGCCCGTGGTCGGCGGCGAGGAGCAGGGCGGCGCGGCGGGCGCGGCGCGCATGCGGCTGGCCGCCGCGCGCGCGCTGGGCCGCCTGGGCGCCCGCCTGCGGCCCGGTGCGCGGCCCCGCGCCCCGCCGAGCTCCTGCCGGGACCGCCGAGCGCGGGCTTGCCAAGCTCGGTGCGTGCACTGCGCGGCCCGCTCGCGGGTGCGCTGGGCGCGCGCGCGCTGCGCCGCGCCTCACGCCCCGCCGCGCGCGCGCGCCCGCAGCCGAGGCCCTGCCCGAGGCGCTGCTGGCGGCGCTGGCGGGCGCGAGCGCCACCGGCCGCCTGCTCGCCGGCCTGGCGGTCGCGGAGTGGGCGCGCGCTGCCAAGGCGGCCGCGGCGGAGCCTGTCCCGGCGGCTGTGGTGCAGGCCGTGCACGCTGCGTCTGCGGTTCCAGGCGCGCCTTCGTGGCAGCATAGGGGGACTGCGCCCTAGTCCTAACTTCAACCCTTAAGCCCTTTCTTTTAGATGACCAAGTGCTGGGGGAAGAACTTGGGTCTCCGCGCACGCGGGCCGGTGACGCTGTCTGAGCGCACACGCAAGCTCTTACAAGGCGACTGCGATCTGCATGGCACTGACCCGCCGGCTGCGCCTCTGCCGGGCTATCCGCTGATGCCGGAGCCTGTTCATGACATGCGCAGGCCGCAGCAGCGAGGCCGCGCCCTACACGGCGCGGCTGGCAGCCGCGGCCGCGGCAGCGGTGGCCGCTGCGGCGGCGGCCGGCGCCGATGTGG